>OKRW01000042.1_pt1 | contig 113452 bp, 106 predicted proteins | sample 1601151 | NCBI WGS metagenome assembly OKRW01 (sample SAMEA3541471, study PRJEB24748) | human gut metagenome | biome: human gut; feature: human-associated habitat; material: faeces | place: China | collected 2012 | reverse complement strand
CTTTTACGTTGATATGTCCGTCTGGCTTTTTGTGGGAAAGCAGTACTACCGTCTCCACGTGGCTCGTCCGCGGGAACATGTCCACGGCGATGCCGGCGGCGGGGGTATAGCCCTGCCGGGCGAACGAGGCGAGATCGCGCGCGAGCGTGCCGGGGTCGCAGGAGACATACACGATCCGCTCCGGCTGCATCCCGGCGGCGTGGGAGATGACGCTCTCGTCCAGCCCGCGCCGCGGCGGATCGACGACGATCACCTGCGGGCGGATGCCGCGCCTCGCAAGCTCCGCGGCGGCCTCACCCGCGTCGGCGCAGAGAAATTCGCACTCGTCCGCAAGATGATTCCGCTTTGCGTTGTCCCGCGCGTTTTCCACGGCGGCGGGAATGACCTCCGCGCCGATGACGCGCGCGCCGCGGGAGGCCATGCAAAGGCCGATCGTCCCCGTGCCGCAGTATAGATCGAGCGCCGTCATGCCCGGCGTGATACCGGCATAGTCGAGCGCGGCCTCATACAGCCGCTCGGCCTGCGGCGGGTTCACCTGGAAAAACGAGCGGGGCGAGAGCGTGAACGTGAGGCCGCACAGCCCCTCGGTGAGCACCTCGCTGCCCCAAACGGTATCAAACTCTCCGGCAAGCACGGTGTTGCCGCGGGCCGTGTTGCGGTTGAGCACGAGCCCGGTTACATCCGGGCAGCGCTCGCGCAGCATATCCGCGAGTATGCCGAGAGCCTTTTCTCCCGGCGAGCGGGACGCGGTGAGCGTCAGCACCGCTTTCTCCGTAAGATGCGACGAACGGTAGAAGATATGGCGCACGCCGTCTCTCTTTGCGGCCTCGTCGTAGACCGGGATATGCTCCCGCTCCATCCAGTCAAGCACTGTCTGCGCACACGCAAGCGCTTCCTTCGGTACGGCGGGGCAGTCCGGCACGGGGACGACCTCGTGCGAGCGCGCGCGGTAAAACCCGGCGACGGGACGGCCGTTTTGCTCTGCCACATTGAAGATCACCTTGCGGCGCTGCCGGGAGTTTTCCGGCGCGGGGAGAATGCCGGAGACGGAAAAGTCCAGCTTCCCGATGCGGTGCAGCGCGTCGTTCACACGCTGCAATTTCAGAGAAAGCTCCTCCTCGTAATCCATGTGGCGCAGCGCGCAGCCGCCGCAGCGGGGGTATGCCGGGCAGTCCGGCTCCGCGCGGTGCGGTGACGGGGAGCGAAGCGTTTCGCCCCGGCCCCATACGGCGGCGGATGTGCTGCGCACGATGCGCACGTCCCATTCCTCACCCACGATCGTTCCCGGAACGAATACGGCGCGCTCACCGATGCGGCAGACGCCCGCGCCCTCGGAGGTGTAGCCGGTGATGCGGGCGGGATATATTTCATTTTTTTTCAGTTCAGACGGTATTGTCAAGATCGATCACCCGCAGACATTTTACCATAGCTTTCGCGTATTGCCAACGGGAAAACGCTTTGCTATAATGTGCGCGGTATAAATATTTGGAAAGAGGGTCGTTTCCTTGCCCCTGCTTTTGGATCTGTTCTGCGCGTTTTTCCGGATCGGGCTGTTTACCTTCGGCGGCGGCTACGCCATGCTGCCGCTTCTGCAGCGCGAGATCGTGGAAAAGAAACACTGGGCCACGGAGGAAGAGCTTTTGGACTATTTCGCCGTCGGTCAGTGCACGCCCGGCATCATTGCGGTCAACACCGCGACGTTTGTCGGCTTCAAGGAGAAAAAGCTCTCCGGCGCGATCTTTGCCACGCTCGGCATCGTTTCGCCGTCGCTCGTGATCATCACCGTTATTGCGGCGCTGCTGAGCAATTTTGCGCACATCGCCGCCGTGCAGAATGCGTTTGCCGGCATCCGCGTTGCGGTATGCGTGCTCATTCTCAACTCCATCGTGAAGCTCTGGAAAAAGTCCGTGGTGGATAAGCTTACGTTTGCCGTGTTCCTCGCGGTGTTTATCGGCTCTGTGCTGCTCAGCCATGTGAGCCCCGTGGTGTTCATCGTCGCCGCGGCGGTGCTCGGCATCGTTGTGCGCGTATGGCTGCGCACCGGAAAGGAGGGCAAGGCATGATCTACCTTCGTCTGTTCTGGGAATTTTTCAAGGTCGGGCTGTTTTCCGTCGGCGGCGGCCTTGCCACGCTCCCGTTCCTCTATTCTCTCGGCGCAAAGACCGGCTGGTTCAGCACAGCGGATGTGGCGAACATGCTCGCCGTTTCCGAGTCCACGCCCGGCCCCATCGGCGTCAACATGGCGACCTACGTGGGCTTTGACTGCGGCGGCGTTCTCGGCGGCGTCGTGGCGACGCTCGGCCTTGTCACTCCGAGCGTGATCGTCATCGTGCTCATCGCCATGGCGCTGCAGGCCTTCCGTACGAACAAATACGTGGATGCCGCGTTCTACACGCTCCACCCGGCCTCCACCGGTCTCATCGCCGCGGCGGGATGGTCGGTATTCCTGCTGGTGCTCGTGAATCTCGACGCTTACCGCGCCACGTATCGGCTTGCTGATCTTATCCAGTGGAAAAACCTGCTCCTTTTTGCCGTGATCTGGGTGCTTACCAATCTGGTGAAGCCATTGAAAAAGCTGCACCCCGTTGTGTTCCTTGCCCTCGCTGCCGTTGTGGGTATCGTATTCCGGCTCGGCGGTGTGTAAGTGGACATAATATAATTAACGTAATATTATTTACATAATTCGATAGACATAATTTGATTTACATAATTATTGATGCGGCGGCGTAGGCGAGCGCTGCGGAGAAAACGCCCTGGAGGAGCTTTCCTCCGAGGCGTTTTCGCATTTTCAGCCCTTCGGCGGCAGCTCCGGCCTGCCCGTGGACGCACAGCCCGCCCCAGCTCAGCAGAAATTCGCCCAGCGCAAGGCTTCCGGGCGTGAGCGGCAGGCCCGCCATTGCGCCGACGCCGCTCGAGAGCTCGAGCGCGCCGGTGAAGAGCGCACGGAAGAAGGAGAGCGGCCCGCCGGTGCAAAGCGCGAGCTCGCCTGCGAGCGTGTCCGGAAAGCCCAGCGCGCCGAGAGACGCGATCAGCGCAGAAAAGAAGATCACATATGCGCCGATCTGCAATATTGTCTGCCCTGCCGCGGAGACCGCGCCGCCGAGCACCGCGCCAAAGTCCGGCGTCTTCCGCGGCGGTTTGATCGGAGCTTCGCCGCCGCGCGTCCTCCGGCGGAAGAGAATGCCGACAGCTGCGGCGGAGATGGCGTGGATGCCCCAGAGCAGCATCCCCCACCCGGCAGAGCTGAACACTCCCACGCCAAGCGCGCCCACGGCGAACGCCGGGCCGGAATTATCGCAGAAGGCGAGCAGATGCTCGGCCTCGTCATTTCGGAGCAAACCATCCCGATAAAGCGCCCCGATGCTTGCCGCGCCGAGCGGGTATCCGCCGGAGAGACCGAGCAGGAACACTGCCGCGCCCGCGCCGCTCACGCCGAAGAGCTGTGCGGCGGCCGGGGCGAGACGGCGCGCGAGCGCGTCCACCGCGCCGAGCCGCGTGAGCAGTCCCGCCGCGGCAAAGTACGGCAGGAGCGACGGCACGAGAAGCGTTCCCCACAGCCGGAGCCCGTCGGCGGCGCCCTGCCTGGCGTCGGCAGAGGAGAAGAGGAAGAGAAGAAAGAGCGCCGCGCCCGCGGCGTATTCGAAAAAGCGTCTTTTCATCATATCGCTACTCTATGTCCTTGCCGGACAGTTCATGCGGCATGTACGTCCTGCCGCGCTCATAGGATGACGGGGAAGGGGGCGGGGCTATGAAACTACGCGATACGGTAGCGGATCTTGCCGATTCGCTCGAACTGCCGGAGGAGGCGGTCTCCGATGCGATGCGCGTGACGCTCATCGGCCGGCGGCGCGCCGTGGTGGAGCATCACCGCGGACTGCTCGGATACGACGCGCAGAGCGTCGAGGTGAGCGCCGCCGCCGGGAGAGTGCGTATTCTCGGCGCCGAGCTGACGCTGCATGCCATGGACCGGGATACGCTGATCGTGACCGGGCGGATCGCCGCGGTGGAATATGCGTAAGGGGAAAACAGGGCGCGTCGAGCGACTGCTGCGCGGCGTCGCAGAGATCCGCATCACGGGCGCGGCGCCGTGGAAGCTCATCAACGCCTGCATCCGCGAGCGCATCACCGTGGAGGGCGTGGAGTCGGACGATCTTATCACGTGCCGGGCGCTGATCTTCGCTGCCGACGCGGAGCGGGTAAAGTCGCTCGCGCCGCGCTGCGGCTGCGATGTCGAGGTGCTGTCCGTGCGCGGGAGACCGGTATGGAAAAAGGCTCTTCACCGGCGGCGGTGGGCGGCACTTTGTGCCGTCGCGGTTGCCGCGGTGATCCTCGGCTCGTCGCTTTTCGTATGGGACATCCGCGTGACGGAGAACGATTCCGATGTGCCGGATGCGCTCATTCTGCGCACGCTCGCGGAGCAGGGTGTGGGTGTCGGAAGCTTCTGGCCGGGCTTTCGGGGAGAGCGTATCCGTTCGCGCGCGCTTGCTGAGCTGCCGGGGCTCAGCTGGCTGGCGGTGAACGTCCGGGGAAGCACGGCGAGCGTGGAGGTGCGCGCCGCAGTGGAAAAGCCGGAGATTACCGATCCCCGGCAGGCCGCAGATGTGACGGCGTCGCACTCCGGCGTCATTACGGAGATCCGCGTCTTTGAGGGCGAAGCGCTCGTTTCGCGCGGCGACGCGGTGACGGCGGGGCAGACGCTCGTGAGCTGCGAGCGCGCCGCGCGCCGGGGAGAAACGCGCACCGTCCATGCGCGCGCCGAGGTCACGGCGCATACCTGGTATGAACTGACGGCCTCCGCGCCGCTTTCGGCACAGGAAAAAGAGAGCACGGGCGCGGCGCGGTACCACTTCGCGCTGCTTATCGGAAACGCGAGAATAAATTTTTACGCGGATAGTGGAATTTCGGGTACGGAGTGTGATAAAATTACAAGGATATGGCAGCTGGGCGTAAAAGACGTGTTTTCCCTGCCGGCTGCCGCCGTGGTTGAGACCGCGCAGCCGTATACGCTCCGCGAAACGGCGCTCTCCCGCGCGGCGGTGCGCGCGTCGCTCGAAAAAGAGCTGCGCGCCGCGCTGCGAGAACGGCTCGGCGAAACGGGCGCGGTGCTCTCGGAGTACTTTACCGAGTTTGAGGAAAACGGCATGCTCACGCTCACGCTGCGCAGCGAGTGCGAGGAGCGCATCGACGAAGAAACTCTCCGGCCATGACCGGATGAAGAATACAGGAGAATCCATGGAACGAATCATTTCCGCCGAGCGTGTCGAGGACATTCTCAATGTTTTCGGCTCGTTCGACCAGAATCTGCACATCATTGAAAAGGAGTGGAACGTCTGTGTCACGGACCGGGACGCGGAGCTGAAGATCTCCGGCGAGCCGGAGGACGTGGTATCCGCGGAAAAGGCGGTGCAGAACCTGCTGATGCTCGCCGCGCGCGGCGAGACCGTGGACGAACAGCGCGTGCGCTATGTGATCGGCATGATCCGCTCCGGACAGGAGGATCAGATCCGCGAGCTGGACAGCGGCGTTGTCTGCATCACGGCGAAGGGCCGTCCGGTCAAGCCGAAAACGCTCGGCCAGAAGGCGTATGTGCAGGCCATCCGCGAGAATACCGTGACGCTCGGCATCGGCCCCGCCGGTACGGGCAAAACGTATCTCGCCGTGGCCGTGGCGGTGGCGGCATTCCGCGAGAAGAGCGTTAACCGCATCATCCTCACGCGCCCGGCGGTGGAGGCGGGCGAGCGGCTCGGCTTCCTGCCCGGCGATCTGCAGAGCAAGGTCGATCCGTACCTGCGCCCGCTGTACGACGCGCTCTTTGATATGCTCGGGCCGGAGACCTATAATACCTATCTTGAAAAGGGAAATATCGAGGTAGCGCCGCTCGCGTACATGCGCGGCCGCACGCTCGACGACAGCTTCATCATTCTCGACGAGGCGCAGAACACCTCGCGCGAGCAGATGAAAATGTTCCTCACGCGCCTCGGCTTCAACAGCAAAATGGTCATCACCGGCGACGTGACGCAGATCGACCTCCCGGCGGACAAGGCGTCCGGCCTCAAGGAAGCGATGAAGGTGCTCGACGGCGTGGACGATATTGCCATCTGCCGCTTCACCGGCGCGGACGTTGTGCGCCATGCACTCGTGCAGCAGATCATCGCCGCCTATGAAAAGCACGAAAAGGCCGCCGCTGCCGCCGCGGAGCGGGAGAAGAAAACCGCTGCGCCGCAGCGCCGGGACAATAGCGGATACAATAACTACAAGAGGAAATAACGATGCAGCATAAATTCTACATTTACCGGGAAAAGCGCGGTCTCGGCCACCCGGAGACGGCCGCGCTCGTAAAGAAGGCCGCCGCCGCAGCGCTGCGCGCCGAGGGCGTGGACGAGCCGTGCGAGATCGGCGTCACGCTCACGAACGACGAGGGCATCCACGCCATCAACCGCGAGCAGCGCGGCGTGGACCGGCCGACGGACGTGCTCTCGTTCCCGATCGACGAAATGAACTATGACACGAACCGCCGCTATCTCGGCGACATGGTCCTCTCGCTCGAGCGCGCCGAAGCGCAGGGCGAGGAGTACGGCGGCGGATTTGAGCACGAGGCGCAGTATCTCACGGTGCACTCCGTGCTGCATCTGCTCGGTTACGACCATCTCGACGAGGGCGAGGAAAAAGCCAAAATGCGCGCAAGAGAAAAAGCCATTATGAAGGAGCTCGGCTATGATTTCTAAAACTGCCATGATCACCATCTGCGGACGGCCCAACGTCGGCAAATCCACCCTGACGAACGCTCTCGCCGGGGAAAAGATCGCCATCGTATCCAACAAACCGCAGACGACGCGAAACCGCATCACCGCCGTGTGCCAGCGCGGGGAGACGCAGTTCGTATTTCTTGATACCCCCGGCTTCCATAAGCCGCGCACCCGCCTCGGCGACTATATGGTGAATGTCGTGCGCCAAAGTGTCGCGGATGTAGACGCCGTCGTGCTCGTTGTGGAGCCGGTCGCCTCTCTCGGACCGCAGGAGCGCGAGCTGATCGCAAGCATCAAGGCGGCAAACTGCCCGGCGGTGCTCGCCATCAACAAGCTCGATACCGTTGAGCCGGAAAAGCTCCTTGCCGTCATCGCACTCTACAGCGAGGTGTATGCCTTTAACGCCATCGTCCCCATCTCCGCCAAGACCGGCGACGGCGTGGAGGAGCTTCTCAAGGAGCTCGATAAGTTCGCCGTGGAGTCCCCGGCGCTCTTCCCGGAGGGCGTGACGACCGACCAGCCGGAAAAGCAGGTCTGCGCCGAGCTGATCCGCGAAAAGCTGCTGCTCAATCTCGAACGCGAGGTGCCGCACGGCACGGCGGTGGAGATCACGCGCTTTTCCGAGCGGGACGACGGCATCATCGATCTGGAAGCGACGATCTACTGCGAAAAGGCGAGCCACAAGGGGATCATCATCGGCAAGCACGGCGCGATGCTCAAAAAGATCGGCGAGGACGCCCGCAAGGATATTGAAGAATTTATGGGCACGAAGGTGTTTTTGCAGACGTGGGTGAAGGTAAAGGAAAAGTGGCGCGATTCCAATTCGCTGCTGCGCAATTTTGGCTATACCGATACCTGAAACTGCCGCCATATCCGGAAATTCCCGGTCATAACCGCCCGGCGCGGGGGAAAACTCCCCGTATGGATACGAAGATTTTCTGGGACGTGTTCCGCGACACCGGCGACCCGCTCTGCTGGCTGCTGACCCGCATCGCTCCGGCGGAGAACAAAAAGAAAGAACAGAAGACGAACGACAGAGCGCCATCACGGCCTCTGTCGTGAGACAAGAGGTTTACATAATGTACAAAACCCTGCACGGACTGGTGCTGCGCGAGGTGAAATACAAGGAGTCGAGCAAGATCCTCACCATCCTCACGGAGAAGGAGGGGAAAATCACCGCGGAGGCGCGCGGCGCGCTGCGCAAGGGCTCAAAGTGCTCGGCAGCGTCGCAGGTGCTCACATGGTCGGAGCTGACATTTTTTGAAAACCGCGGCCGGTATACGCTGACCGAGGGGAGCGTGCTGGAGGACTTTGCGGCGCTGCGCGCCGATCTCGGCGACTATGCGCTCGGCTGCTATATGGCGGAGCTTCTGGAGGCCGTATCGGACGAGGACAGCCACAGCACGGCGCTGCTTCATCTGGGGCTCAACGCGCTGTTCGCGCTCTCGCGGCAGCTTTATCCGGCCAAACATATCAAGGCGGTCTTTGAGCTGCGGCTCATGTGTCTTGCGGGGTTCGCTCCGCAGCTCGACCGCTGCACGGACTGCGGCTCGCGCACGCCCGAAAAGCCGCGCCTGAGTCTCTACGGCGGCGGCGTCCACTGCACCGGCTGCGCGCCCGGCGCGCCGGGAAAGTCGGTGTTGCTCTGCGGCGCGTCGCTCGCTGCCATGCGTCACGTGTGCTCGGCGGGGGAGAAGAAGATATTTTCCTTCACGCTGGACGAGTCGTCGGACGAGCGCTTCTGCACGGCCTGCGAGGAATACACCCTCGCGCAGCTCGACCGCGGCTTCGGTACGCTCGATTACTGGCACTCGCTGCAAAATCGGTGAACGATAATATATTTATGTTAACTATATTACGTTAATAAAATTGCGTAAACCGAAATATGTAAATCGAATTATGCAAAACGATTTATGTTGATAAAATTACGTAAAATAAATTATGTAAACACATGATGCAAACGGAGAGATAAATGGACTTACTGGAAAAATCAAGAAATACTCTCGAACTTCCGGCGGTGCTGGAAATGCTCGCGGGGGAGGCGGTGTCCGAACCGGCGAAGGCCGAGGCGCTCGCTCTCGTGCCGAGCGTCCACCGCGCGGAGGTCGAACGGCTGCTCGCCGAGACGAGCGATGCAAAGGACATGATGGTCTATAAGGGCAGCCCGTCGCTTTCGGGTCTGCGCGATGTGCGCGGCTCGCTCGCCCGTGCCGATATGGGCGGCGTGCTCAATACGCGCGAGCTTCTCGAGATCGCGGGCGTGCTGCAAAGCGCACGCGCCGTGCGCTCCTACGGCATGAGCGCCGAGAAGGAGACGTGCATCGACCATCTCTTCAAAATGCTCCAGACGAACCGGTTTCTGGAGGACAAGATCGTAAACTTCATCCCCGGCGAGGATGAGATCGCCGACAGCGCAAGCAGTGAGCTTTCGGACATCCGCCGCAAAATGCGCGCGGCGGCGGCTCGCGTGCGCGACAGCCTGCAGAAAATCATATCCGCGCCGTCCACGGCGAAGTTTTTGCAGGACCCGATCATCACGACGCGCTCGGATCGCTACGTTGTTCCGGTCAAGGCCGAATGCAAGGGCAGCGTTCCGGGCCTCGTGCACGATGTTTCGGCCTCCGGCGCCACGCTCTTCGTCGAGCCGATGGCGGCGGTCAAGGCGAACAACGAGATCCGCGAGCTGAAAGCGAAGGAAAAAGCGGAGATCGAGCGCATTCTCGCGGAGCTTTCCGCCGAGTGCGCCGCGCACCGCGAGGATATCGACGCCGACTTCTCCGCGCTCGTGCGGCTCGACGGCATTTTCGCGCGGGCAAAGCTCAGCTTCAAGCTGAATGCCGGCGCGCCGGAGCTCTCCGAGCGCGGCGTCCGGCTGCGCCGGGCGCGCCATCCGCTGCTCGATAAGGACAAGGCCGTGCCGATCGATGTGGAGCTCGGCGAGGATTACGATACGCTCGTCATCACCGGCCCGAACACCGGCGGCAAGACCGTTACGCTCAAGACCATCGGCCTTCTCTGCCTTATGGCGCAGTGCGGCCTGCACATTCCCGCCGCGGAGGGCAGCTGCGTTCCCATATTTGATAAAGTCCTCGCGGACATCGGCGACGAGCAGAGCATCGAGCAGTCGCTCTCCACCTTCTCGGCGCACATGGTGAACATCGTGAACGTGCTCAAAGAGTGCGGCGACGGATCGCTTCTTCTCTTCGACGAGCTCGGCGCGGGAACAGACCCCGTTGAGGGCGCGGCGCTTGCCGTGTCGATTCTGGAGGATGCCCGCGCGCGCGGCTGCGTTATCGCCGCAACGACGCACTATGCCGAGCTTAAGGTATACGCCACGAACACGCCCGGCGTTATGAACGCCTCGTGCGAGTTCGACGTGGACACTCTGCGCCCGACGTACCGGCTGCTTCTCGGCATTCCGGGAAAATCGAACGCCTTTGCCATCTCCCGGCGGCTCGGTCTGCCGGAGGAGATCATCGAGGACGCCAAAGGGCGCGTCGGCATGACGAGCGCAAAGCTCGAAGAGACGATCGAAAAGCTCGAGCAGACCCGCCAAATCCTTGACCGCGAGCGCACCGAGTCCGCCCGGCAGCTCCGGCAGGCGGAGGAGGAGCGGAAAAAGGCCGCGCAGCTGCGCGCCGAGCTTGAGATCCGGCTCGAAAAGTCGGAGCAGAAGGCGCGGCGCGAGGCCGAACGCATCGTGGCCGACGCCCGCGCCGTGGCCGAGAGCACGTTCCGCGAGCTGGACGCGATGCGCTCGGCGCAGAACGAGGAAAACGACCACCAGCGCATCAACGCCGCGCGCGCCGAGATGCGCCGGAAGCTCAACGAGACGCAGGACTCCCTGCGAAAGGACGAGCCGGCGCCCGAGGAGAAAAAATCCGCGCGCGCCGTGCAGGTGGGCGACGTGGTGCAGATCCGCTCCATGGGCGTGAAGGCGACGGTGCTCGCCATATCGTCCGACCGGACGCTCACTTTACAGGCAGGTATCCTGCGCGTCACAGCGCGCGAGGACGAGGTGCTGCTTCTGGAAAACGAAAAGCCCGCCGTGACCGTGCGCACCGAGAGCCGCGGCACAACGCTTCGGCAGAGCGCCGTTTCGTCCGAACTCGATATCCGCGGCATGGAGACCATCGAGGCCATCCCGGTCGTGGAGCGGTACATCGATTCCGCGGTGCAGTCGCGCCTGGAGACCGTGACGATCATCCACGGCAAGGGCACAGGGGCGCTGCGTGCCGCCGTGCAGCAGTCGCTCCGCCGCAATAAGCAGGTGAAATCGTTCCGTCTCGGCCGCTACGGTGAGGGCGAGACCGGCGTAACCGTTGTGGAATTGAAATAACAGCGCGTCGAAGCCGGGATTTTTGCTGTGCATTTTTCCAAAACACCGGGAAAAAGGTTGACGTTCCCCGCGCGCTTTGTTAGAATATAGCCGTATAAAAGCAAATCCGCGCAAAGCGATCCATAGCAGTTTTATTTAATTTTATGATGATAGGGAGCGGCGATTATGGTCAGCAAAGAAGTAGTCATCAGCAATCAGGTGGGCCTGCACGCCAGACCTGCAACGTTCTTCATCCAGAAGGCCAATGAGTACAAGTGCAGCATCTGGGTCGAAAAGGACGAGCGCCGTGTCAACGCCAAGTCTCTTCTCGGCGTTCTTTCTCTGGGTATCGTGAAGGGTACCTCCATCACCATCATTGCGGACGGCTCGGACGAGGAAGAGGCCGTGGAAGCGCTCACCGCGCTGATCGCCTCGGACTTCGCGGAGTGATCTGCGGAAGCAAACAAACGGACAAGGGCGTGTTATAAACACGCCCTTGCTTTTGCATTCTGGGACTTTTCGGAGGATACCGTGACCAAGATCGAGGAGCTGCGCGAGAAAGCCAACCGCCTGCCGCTTCTGCCGGGCGTCTATATTATGTTGGACGCTTCCGGCGAGGTGATCTACGTCGGCAAGGCTAAGGCGCTCAAAAATCGCGTGACGAGCTATTTCCGCGGCGACCATCTGCCGAAGGTCGCGGCGATGGTCTCGCACGTGAACGACTTCAACGTCATCATTGCCGAGACGGAATTTGAAGCGCTCGTGCTGGAAAACTCGCTCATCAAGCGCCACAAGCCGCATTACAACATCCTCCTCAAGGACGATAAGGGCTATCCGTTCCTGCGTATTGACCGGCGGGAGCCGTACCCGCGCTTTACGCTCTCAAACCGCGCGAACCCGGACGGGGCAAAATACTTTGGCCCCTACGGCGGCCGGGGACAGACGATGAGCATCATCGATACGCTTTGCAAAACGCTGGGCCTGCCGACCTGCCGCCGCGTGTTCCCGCGCGACATCGGCAAGGACCGGCCCTGCCTGCAGTACCAGATGGGCGCGTGCCGCGGCTGGTGCCGCGGCGAGCCGGGCGGGGAAGAATACCGCCGCGCGATCGGCGAGGCCGTGGATATCCTTGAAGGGCGCAGCGCGGAGCTCGTCCGGCGCATCGAGACCGAGATGAATGCCGCGGCCGAAGACCTTCGGTTTGAAGAGGCCGGGCGTCTGCGCGACCGGATGCGCGCCGTATCCACGCTGGAAAACCGCCAGCGCGTCATCGCCGCCGCCCGCGCCGATACGGACGCCGTCGGTTTCGTGCGCGGCGCGAAAAGCTGCTTTTCCGTGCTGCACTATACGAACGGTGACCTCTCCGGCAAGGATGTATCACTCATTGACGATCCGACGGAAACGGACGGGGAGGCTCTGTCTGCCCTGCTGCGACAATATTATGTTAACCGTTCGAGCTGGCCGAAAACGATCCTTCTGCCGTTTGAGCCGGAGGATAAAGAGGACATTGAGCGCTGGCTTTCGGATATGGCTGGGCGGCGCGTGTATCTCGAGGTGCCGCAGCGCGGCGACCGCGCCCGCTTTGCGGAAAAGGCGGCAGTGAACGCCCGCGAGGAGATATTGCGCTCCACGACCGCCGAGCAGCGCCGGAGCAAAACGCTCTCCTGGCTTCAGGAGGCGCTTCAGCTCACGGAATTTCCGCACCGGATCGAGGCCTATGATATCTCCAACACCGGCAGCACGGGCATCGTCGCTTCCATGACGGTGCATGTGGACGGCAAGCCCCTCAAGCGCGATTACCGGAAATTCCGCATCCGCAGCACCGAAACGCCGGACGACTACGGCTCCATGCGCGAGGTCATCACGCGGCGGTTCACGCACTATCTGGATGAGGACGGAAAGTTTTCCGCAAGGCCGGACGTTTTGTTCATCGACGGCGGCGCGGAGCACGCTTCGGCGGCCTGCACGGCGCTTGAAGCGCTGGGACTCAGCCTCCCGGTGTTCGGCATGGTGAAGGACGACAGGCACCGTACACGCGCGCTCATAACGCCGGAGGGACACGAGATCGGCATACAGGCAAATCCCGCCGCGTTCGCGCTTGTAGGCCGCATTCAGGAGGAAACGCACCGCTTCGCCATCGAGTATCACCGCTCGCTGCGCGACAGCGTGCGCGGCTCCACACTCGATAAGATCCCCGGCGTCGGGGAAAAACGGAGAAACGATCTTTTGAAGACCTTCGGCTCGGTGCGCGCGATCCGCGCAGCGAGCGCGGAGGAGCTTGCCCGGGCCGTGCCGAAAAACACGGCGCAGGCTGTATACGACTATTTTCACAAAACCGAGGAGGAAACACCATGCGAGTGATCACCGGCACATGCCGCGGCCGCCGTCTGCTCGAGCCGGTGGGGCGGGATGTCCGCCCCACGGCCGATCAGGTGAAGGAGGCCATGTTCAATATCATCCAGTTTGATGTGGAGGGGCGCAAAGTCCTCGATCTGTTCGCCGGAACGGGCCAGCTCGGCATCGAAGCGCTCTCCCGCGGCGCGGCGGAGTGTCTTTTTGTGGACAGCGCCAGGGACTCTGTCCGCCTCGTGCAGGAAAATCTCCGCCGCTGCGGTCTCGCGGCGCGCGTGCTGCAGTGCGACGCGCTCGGCATTCTGAAATCCGGCGAGAAATTCGATCTCATTTTCCTCGATCCGCCCTACGGCTCCGGGCTGGAAGCGAAAGCGATCGAGACGGTGAAAGAGTTTGACATCCTCTCGCGCGGTGGTATAATGGTGGTCGAGACCCGGCCGGAAACGGCGCTGCCGGTCCTTCCGCCGGAATACGGTACGACGAAGACGTACCGTTACGGGAAAATCAAACTCACGGTCATAACCAGAGGAAACAACTGATGCAGACAGCCATTTGCCCCGGCAGCTTTGATCCGATCACGCTCGGCCACCTTGATGTGATCCGCCGCGCGTCCAAAATGTTCGAGCGCGTTGTGGTCTGCGTGGTGGCGAACCCCGGAAAACACTGCGCCATTACGCTCGAAGAGCGCTGCGAGCAGGTGCGGCGCGTCACGGCGTCCGTTCCCAATGTCGAGGTCGATATGTGGGAAGGTCTGCTCGTGGACTACGCCGACCGATACGAAAACCCCGTCGTCGTGCGCGGACTGCGCGCGCTGTCCGACTTTGAATACGAATTTATGATGGCGCTCACAAACAAGAAGCTCAACTCCCGCGTGGAGACGGTGTTTCTGGCGTCGGACGAAAGATACATGTATCTCTCCTCGACCACCGTGCGCGAGATCGCAAGCTACGGCGGCGATATTTCCCGCTTTGTCCCCGCAGAGATCCTCGACGACCTGATGATAAAACTCAACGGGAGGAAATAAATATATGGAAAACCACGCGCTGGATATCATCGATATGCTCTATAATATGATCGCGGAGGCATGGGGCGTCCCTCTGGGCAACGACAAGTGCATCGTTGAGCGCGACAAGGCTCTCAATCTTCTCGACGATCTTAAGGCGACGCTCCCGATGGAGCTGAGCGAGGCGCGCCGTCTCGTCAACGCGCGCGACGAATTCGTCGCCAACGCCAAGCAGGAGGCGGACAACATCCGCCGCGGCGCCGAGGATAAGGCCACGCAGATGATCGACGAGCAGAGCGTCTATCAGGAAGCCAAGCGCCGCTCCGACGAGATCGTCCAAACGGCGGAAACAAAGTCCCGCGAGCTGCTGCGCGCGGCGAACAGCTATCTGGACGACGCCCTCCGCCAGACGGAGGAGGCCGTCGCCGCGTCGCTCGAAAAGGTCCGCGTGGCGCGCGCGCAGTTCCGCGCCGCCGCTGCGCCCGAGCAGCCGGAAGGCACCGCGGATGTCACGCTGCAGGATGTGGAGGACAGCGAGTTTATCAACGGCTGAGTCCTGCGGCAGAACGGACGAAATTCTCCTGAAAAGCGAATTTTGCCTGCCCAATCGTAACCATTTGTCAATAACGAGACGGAAGCCGCCGGAGCGCACCATATGCTGCGCTCCGGCGGCTCTTTTTGCGTTTTTTATACAACATATGGGCCGCTCGCCACGGAAGATGCACTGTTCCAACGGAATTTTGCTCTTGCATTTTTGCCCCCTGCCTTTTATAATAAAACAGCATAGTGGGGCAAAGTGGGGCAAAGTGTCACGATTGTCCACATGCGAACAGAGAAGGGAGGCGTCGCGTATGACCGGCGAATATATGCACACGCTCGATGCCAAGGGGCGTCTTGCGGTGCCCTCGCGCCTGCGGGACGAGCTCGGCGGCGTTTTCTATGTGACGCTCTCGATGGATCGCTGCCTTTCGGCGTACAGCGCCGAGAGCTGGCAGCGCTTTTCCGATAAGGTGGACGCAATGCCGTTCGTAAAGCAGCGCAGGATGCGCCCGCTCTTTGCCTTCGCCGCGCGCTGTGAGACGGACGCGCAGGGCCGCATTCTCCTGCCGCAGAATCTGCGGGACTATGCCGGCCTCACGAAGGACGTGACCATCGTCGGCTGCAACAACCATGCGGAGCTCTGGGACAGCGCGCGCTGGAACGAGATCCACGATGCGGAAATGACGCCGGAGAACATTGCCGCCGTCATGGAAGAGCTGGAGTTTTGATATGCCGGAACACAAAAGCGTGCTTCTGCACGAATGCATTGAAAATCTGAATATAAAGCCGGACGGGATCTATGTGGACGGGACGCTCGGTCTCGGCGGCCACTCCATGGAGATCGCCAAGCGGCTCACGACCGGACGGCTCATCGCCATCGATCAGGACGAGACCGCCATCGAGCGGTCGAAGGCGCGCCTCGCGCCGTGGGCGGAGCGCATCACGTTCGTCCACGGAAATTTCCGCTCGCTCGGAAAGATCCTCGACGATCTCGGCATAGACCGGGTGAACGGAATGCTCTTCGATCTCGGCGTGTCCTCGCCGCAGCTCGACGAAGCCGAACGCGGCTTTTCCTATATGGCGGACGCGCCGCTCGACATGCGCATGGATCAGAGCGCACCGGTGACGGCGTGGACGGTCGTGAACACATGGCCGGAGCGGGAGCTCGTGCGCATCCTGCGCGACTACGGCGAGGAGCGCTACGCCAACCGCATTGCGGGAAACATTGTCCGCGCGCGGGAGAAGAAGCCCGTGGAAACGACGCTGGAACTTGTCGATATCATCAAAAGCGCCATGCCCGGCGCGGCGCTGCGCGAAAAGCAGCACCCCGCCAAGCGCAGCTTTCAGGCGATCCGTATCGCCGTGAACGATGAGCTGGAGGCGGAGCGGGAAATGCTCCTTACCGCCATGGACCGGCTGGCGCCCGGCGGAAGACTCTGCGTGATCAGCTTCCACTCACTGGAGGATCGGATCGTCAAGACTGCCATCCGCGAGCGCGAGGACGGCTGCACCTGCCCGCGCGATTTCCCGGTGTGCGTGTGCGGCTTTGTGCAGACGATGAAGACCGTCACGAAGCCCATCACGGCCTCGGAAGAGGAACTGAACGACAACCCGCGCGCGCGCAGCGCAAGACTGCGTGTCGCCGAGAGAATATAAAAGGGGAGAGAGCCGTGAACGCAAAAACGACCGAACAGAAAACCGCGGTATTCACCCCCTGCGCAGAGAGCGCGGAAGCAACGCACGCTTTCCCCGTTCTGGATGAGGATACCAGAGAGCTGCCCCTGATCGCCGACCGGTTTGCCGGGCGGTACTGGGACGGACGCATGGAGAAAGAGACAAACGAGACGGGCGGGAAACCGGCGCGGAAAAAGACGTGGCGCAGCGCGCTTGCCTTTGGCGCCGCCGCGGTCGCGGCCATGCTGCTTCTTGTCGGCTCGCTGACCGGACAGGCGGAGCTTACGGCGATGAACGACGAGCTCGTCGCCGTTTCGGAGCGCATCTCGGAGCTCAAAGCGGAGGAGCGCACGCTCCTTGTGGAGACCGAAAAAGCCGAGAGTCTCGCCGCCGTGGAGAGCTACGCCGTGGGAACGCTCGGCATGGAGCTGCCCCGGCTCGATCAGCGCAATACCGGCGCAGCCGAGCTTTCCGACCGGGCCACGGTGCTCCACGCGCGCCGCGGACAGGGCCTGCGGTATTTCTGGGAGAACCTTCTCGACACGGTTATGGCATGTTTTTGATCCCGGCGCGGTATAATGCATCAGAATGATGCATTTGCCAATCCGGAGGAAACGCCATGCCGCCCAACAGCCGACCCAACCGAACCATGCTCCGCCGCGCGCTGTTCCTTCTTGCCGCGTGCGGCATTGCGGCGTTTGCCGTATTGATGCTCCAGCTTTTCCGGCTGCAGATCCTGCGCCACGACGAGCTGGAGAGCGCCGCCTTGCAGCAGCAGCTCCGCCGCACGGCGATCCCCGCCTCGCGCGGGACGATCTATGACCGCGAGGGACGCGTGCTTGCGATGAGCGCGACAACGTATACCGTGTACGTGAGCCCCGCGGAGATATCCATGAACGGCGAGGACGCCGAGCGCATTGCGTCCGGTCTTTCCGAGATCCTCGGCGTAGACCGCGAAAAGATCCTCACGATGACCGCCGACCGGCGCAGCTGGTACAAAACCGTCAAGCGCCAGATCGAGGAAGCCGAGGCGGACGCGGTGCGCGTCTTTAAAAACGAGTACGACCTGCAGGGCGTGAAGCTCGAGCCGGATACAAAGCGCTATTACCCGTATGCTTCGCTCGCCTCGCATGTCATCGGCTTCGTCGGCGCGGACAATACCGGCCTTTCGGGACTGGAGTTTACGCAGAACGAGCTCCTGACCGGAACCGCCGGAAGCATCCTCCGACTGAAGAACAGCGCCGGAACGGATATGATCCTCACAAGCTATGAGGATTACGTCGATGCGCAGGACGGACTCAATCTCCACTTGACAATCGATACCACCGTCCAGTACTATCTGGAGAAGCAGCTTTCCCAGGCGGTGCAGGACTTTGATATACAAAACGGCGCCGCCGGCATCATCATGGACCCGAATACGGGCGCAATTTTGGCGATGGCGTCGCTCGGAAACTTTGATCTCAACAACTACCAGCGCGTCTCCGCCGACATCCAATCGGAGATCGATTCGACCGCCGATCCGGACACCGCGGCGCAGATGTTGAAAGACGCGCAGCTTGCCCAGTGGCGCAACAAGGCCATTTCCGATACCTACGAGCCGGGCTCCACATTTAAGATCATCACGCTTGCCATCGCGCTCGAAGAGGGCGCTGCTACGCCGTCCGACAGCTTTTACTGCGGCGGCAGCATGACGGTGCAGGGACGCGGCAAGCCGCTCAAGTGCTGGAAAACGATCGGTCACGGTCCCCAGACGCTTACGCAGGCGGCGCAGCATTCGTGCAACGTAGCATTTGCCACGCTGGGGCTCCGTATCGGCGAGGAGACGTTCTACCGCTACTGCGAGAGCTTCGGCTTTTTCCGCGCGAGCGAAAATCCGGACGCTTCTCTCACGGGGAAGACCGGCATTTCGCTTCCGGGCGAGAGCGGCAGCATCTGGTGGCCGCGCAGCGTTTTCTGCAACAGCGAAAACTTCTCCCAGCTCGCCGCGGCGTCGTTCGGCCAGACGTTCAACATCACGCCGCTCCAGCTCATCACCGCTGTGAGCGCCTGCTGCAACGGCGGGTATCTTATGAAGCCGTACATCGTCGATTCCGTCACGGACGGCACCGGCGCGCTTATATCGAAAACCGAGCCGGAGGTGCTCCGGCAGGTCATTTCCGAGAAGACGAGCGCGCAGGTGAACGCCGTTCTGGAGCAGGTTGTGTGCGATACGAAGCAGGGCACCGGCAAAAATGCCTATGTTGCCGGGTATCACATCGCCGGCAAGACCGGCACCTCCGAAAAGGTGGCGCAGGACGCCGCCGGCGGAAAGAAGGAATACATCGTCTCCTTCATCGGCTACGCGCCCGCGGACGATCCGCAGGTCGTGTGCCTCGTTTTGATGGATACGCCCTCGAACGAGAGCGGTATCTATATCTCCGGCGGGCAGATGGCCGCGCCCGTCGTCGGGCGCATCCTCGGCGAAGTGCTGCCGTATCTCGGCGTACAGCCGCAATACAGCGAAGCGGAGGAAAAATACATCGATCGCGCCGTGCCGCCGCTCACCGGCAAAACGCCGGAGGAAGCGGTAAAGCTGCTCCGCGAGGCAGGGCTCGCCGCCCGGATCGAAGGGACCGGCGACATTGTCACCGGCCAGCTGCCGGGGAAGGGAACGGTCGTTGCGAGCGGCACAACGGTGCTCATCTATACCGGTGAAATACCGGAGGCAGAAGAGGAGACCGTGCCGGAGCTCACGGGGCTCACCTATACCGAGGCGCGGGAAGCGCTCTTTTCACGGGGGCTGTTCCTCCGCTCGGACAGCACGATCCTCGCCGACAGCGATACGGTGCGCGTTGTTTTCCAGAGCACCGGCGCGGGGGAGAGCGTCCCCACGGGCAGCGTAATTGAGGTCAGCATCGTCAACGACGATAACGATACATACGGCCGGTATTGAAAAGCCGGCCGGGACAATGAGGAAGTACCATGAAGCTATCGGAAATTCTCAAGGAAATAAACGTTCTCTCCGCAGCCGCCTCCGGCGATACGGAGATCACGGGCGTCTGCTACGATTCCCGCCGCGTGAAGAACGGCGACCTATTCGTCGCCGTGCGCGGGTACGAGTCGGACGGACATAAATATATCCCCATGGCGGTGGAAAAGGGCTGCGCCGCCGTGCTGTGCGAGGAAGCGCCCGCCGGAAACGTGCCGTACGTCCAGACGGACGACAGCCGTCTCGGTCTCGCGCTCGCCGCGCGGAACTTCTACGGCGACCCCAGCCGCGAAATGAAGGTCATCGGCATCACCGGCACAAACGGCAAAACGACGACCACCATCCTTATAAAGCAGATCCTGGAAAAGACCCTCGGCGCGAAGGTCGGGCTCATCGGCAGCATCTCGAACATGATCGGCGACGAGGAATTCCACGCCGAGCACACCACACCGGAATCCTGCGACCTGCAGGCGCTCTTCCGTCAGATGGCGGATGCCGGGTGCACCCACTGCGTGATGGAGGTTTCCTCTCACTCGCTGGTGCTGCGCCGCGTGGCGGGCGTGCATTTTGCCGTCGGCCTCTTCACGAATCTGACGCAGGATCATCTCGACTTCCACAACACGATGGAGGAATATGCGAAGGCTAAGGCAATGCTCTTCCCCATGTGCGAAAAAACGGCGGCGAACGCGGACGATCCGTGGACTGAAACGGTTATGAAGGACGCGCCGCAGCCGGTGTATACCTTCTCGGCGAAGAGCGACAGCGCTTCGCTTACGGCGCGCGATATCCGTCTCGCGCCGAGCGGCGTGCGCTTCTGCGCGCTGGAAGAGGGCGAGCTCGTCCGCGTAAAGACGAACCTGCCGGGACAGTTTTCCGTGTATAACGCGCTCGCGGCGATCTCGTGCGCGCGGCTGCTCGGCGTATCCCTCGCGGACGCGGCCGCGGCGCTCGAAACGGCCCACGGCGCAAAGGGCCGCGTGGAGCCGGTGCCGACGGACGGCGACTACAGCATTTTCATCGACTATGCCGTCACGCCGGATGCTATTGAAAACGTTCTCACGACGCTGCGCGGCATTGCGCCGAAGCGTCTCGTGATGCTCTTCGGCGCCGGCGGCGACCGCGACCGGAAAAAACGCCCGATCATGGGAAAGCTCTCTGCGGACATTGCCGATTTCGTCATCGTTACGAGCGACAACCCGCGCACCGAGGATCCCATGAGCATCATCGAGGAGATCCTGCCCGGCGTGCGCGCGGGCAAAGCGCCCTACAAGGTCATCTGCGACCGCCCGGAGGCCATCCGCTGGGCGATCGACCATCATGAGCCGGGCGACGTCATCCTGCTCTGCGGCAAGGGCCACGAGGATTATCAGATCATCGGCCACGAGAAGATCCACATGGACGAGCGCGAGATCGTCGCGGACTATCTTGCCGAACGCGCGAAGCGCACCTGACAAAGCAAAAGAGGAAAGGCACGGGAAAAAGAATGACTTGGAAGCTGATTTTGGCGCTTGTCGTCGGATTTTGTATATCGAGCGCCGTAGGCGCGGTTTTGGTACCGTATCTGCGGAAAATCAAAGCCGGGCAGGCGATCCGGGAGGACGGCCCCACGTGGCACATGAGCAAGACCGGCACGCCCACGATGGGCGGGCTGATGTTCATCATCGCCGTTACGGTCGTTTGTCTCACGGTCGGCTTCTCCTGCATGGCGAACGGCGAGTGGGGACACATTTTCATTCTCGTGTTCGGTCTCGTGTTCGGCGCGATCGGCTTTCTGGACGACTATGAAAAGCTGCGCCACAAGCAGAATCTCGGCCTGAGCGCAAAGATGAAGTTCCTTCTGCAGCTCCTTGCCGCCACGTGCTTTTTGCTGCTGCTCCGCTTCACCGGCTATCTGAGCCCGAATCTCTATATCCCGTTCTGGAACACCTATGTCCCGGTCTCCGAGCCGCTGTACTTCATTTTTGCGGCGTTTGTCATCGTCGGCACGGTGAACGCCGTGAACATCACCGACGGCGTGGACGGCCTCGCGGCGGGCACCTGCGTGCCTGTGTTCCTCTGCTTCACGGCCATCGTGTTCTGCTGGGGCAAAGAGTATATGCCGCAGGGCATTTTCGCCAGCGGCATGGTCGGCGCGCTGCTCGGCTTCCTCATCTACAATTTCAACCCCGCGCGCGTATTCATGGGCGACACCGGCTCACTCTTCCTCGGCGGGTGCATCTCGGGCCTGGCGTTTGCGCTGGATGTGCCGCTGCTGCTCATCCCGCTTTGCATCATGCCGATCATCGAAACGCTTTCGGACATCATCCAGGTGGCGTATTTCAAGCTCTCCCACGGCAAGCGCGTATTCAAAATGGCCCCCTTCCACCACCATCTGGAGATGGGCGGCTGGACGGGCCGGAAATGGAAAGAAAAAGAGATCTTCGTCCTGTTCGCGGGCATCACGCTCGTGATGGCGGTCGTATCGCTTCTCGGCGTAACGGGACGCTATTCCTTCTGAGCTTTTGAGAGGGTAATACCGGAGGCTCTCATGGATCATACTTCGACCGGCGCCGCGCCGGTCAAAACGGGTAAGGCAGACCGCAGGGCGGATCTGCCTTTCCTTGTTATCACGCTCACGCTGCTCGGCGTCGGCGTGGTGATGGTGCTCTCGGCGAGCTTTGCGAGCGCGTATTACGATCTGCAGGGCGAGACCGGACACAACCCGGTGTATTTTTTCTCCCGGCAGGCCATCTTCGCCGCGGCGGGCGTGTGCGTAATGCTCATCGCCTCGCGCATTCCGATGCGCGTTTATCGCGCCTGCGCGCTGCCGCTGCTGCTCGTTTCCATTGCGAGTCTTGCGGCAGTGCTGGTCATCGGCACGGTCGTAAACGGCGCAAGACGATGGATTAGCCTTGGCTTCACGACGTTCCAGCCGTCAGAAATTACAAAAATCGCAATTATTCTTTACTTTTCGGCGCTGATATGCAAATATAAAGACCGGATGCGCACCTTCCGGTACGGCATCGCGCCGTTCGCGGCGATACTGGCGGTCGTTTCGGCACTGCTCGTGCTTGAGCCGCACTTTTCCGCAACGATCATCATCCTTGCCATCGGAGCTTCCATGCTCTTTCTCGGCGGGGTACGGCTGCACTGGTTCATCGGCGCGGCCGGTGTGCTGCTTGTCGGCGCGGTCACGGCGGTGCTGTTCGTGCCGTATGTCGCGGCGCGCGTGGCGTCCTTCCGCGACCCCTTCTCCGATCTCACCGGCGACGGCTGGCAGATCGTCCAGTCGCTCTATGCGATCGGCTCGGGCGGGCTGTCCGGTCTCGGTCTCGGCATGAGCCGCCAGAAATACCTCTATCTTCCCGAGGAACACAACGACTTTATCTTCTCCGTCGTGTGCGAGGAGCTGGGGTTCATCGGCGCCTCGGCGATCCTTCTTCTTTTCGCCATGCTCATCGTGCGCGGGTACTGGATCTCCCTGCAGAGCACCGACCGCTTCAGCTTCCTTACCGGCTGCGGCATCACAACGATGCTCGCGCTGCAAATTGTGCTGAATGTTGCGGTATGTACGAATCTCGTCCCCTGCACCGGCATCTCGCTGCCGTTTTTCAGCTACGGCGGCACGGCGCTGCTCATCCAGATGGGCGAGGCGGGGATACTTCTGAGCATATCGCGGGAGAACCCCTGCGCGGCCTACGCGCCGCGGGAGTTTTTCCATAAAGTAAAAAATCAAAAAATCGAGGAATGACCTATGCGTTTTCTGTTTGCCTGCGGCGGAACCGCGGGCCATGTAAATCCCGCCGTCGGCGTGGCCGGGCGGATCCGCGAGCTTCTGCCGGAGAGCGAAATTTTGTTCATCGGCGCTCTCGGCAAAATGGAAATGGAGCTTGTCCCCCGCGAGGGGTACGAGATCCGCGGCGTGCCGGTGAGCAATCTGAGCCGGTCGCTCTCGGTGGAGGGCATCAGGCACAATATAAAATTTGTCTCCGATCTCATCAAGTCCGGCCCGGCGTGCCGGAAGATCATCGAGGAATTCAAGCCGGACGTCGTTATCGGCACCGGCGGGTACGTCTGCTACCCGGTGCTGCATGAGGCGGCAAAGCTCGGTATCCCCACCGTCGTGCACGAGAGCAACGCCGAACCCGGTCTTACGACACGCCAGCTGGAAAAGTGCGTGGATAAGATCATGGTCGGCTTTGCCGAGGCGCGGGAAAATTATAAACACCCCGAAAAGGTCGTCGTGACCGGCACGCCCGTGCGTCTCGGCTTCATGCGCTCGGATAAGAGCGCCGCACGCCGCGCGCTCGGTATCGCGGAGGACGAACCGCTCGTCGTTTCCGTTTGGGGCAGTCTCGGCGCAACGGAAATGAACAAGACCGTCGCGCGCATGATCGCTCTCGCCATGGACGGCGCGGAGCGCCCCTTCCGGCTCGTCCACTCGGCGGGCAAGCGCGGCATAAAGAGCATGACGGAGTATATGAGCGAAGAGCTCGGCCTCTCCGACTGGAAGGAAGCCGGGTTTGACGTGGTGGACTATATTTATGATATGCCTCTTCTCATGGCAGCGGCGGACATTGTCCTCTGCCGGAGCGGCGCGTCCACGCTTGCGGAGCTCACCGCCATCGGCAAGCCGGCGATCCTTGTTCCCAGTCCGAACGTGGTAAATAACCATCAGGAGAAAAATGCCCGCGTGCTCGAGCGCGGCGGCGGCGCCGTCGTGCTGCTCGAGAGCGACGCCGGAGCCGACGTGATGCTCTCCACGATCAACGGGCTTTTGAGCGATAAGGAAAAGCTCGCCGAAATGGAAGAGCATATGCGCGATCTTGCCGTGGAGAACGCTACTGACGAGATCACGTCCATCGTCCTCTCTCTCGCCTCCGGGGAGTAATTTGGCAAACGGCGCTTTCTCTGCATAGTATGGCTTGAAAATGCTGTGCGGGGGAAGAACTATGAGTATATGGCATATAACCGGCGGATCGCCGCTTCGCGGACAGATCCGCGTACAGGGCTCAAAGAACGCGGTTTTGCCGGTGATCGCGGCGTCGCTTCTCTGCGGCGCGGAAACGGAGCTGCTCAACTGCCCGAATCTGAGCGATGTTGACGCGGCGATGGACATTCTCCGCTATCTCGGCTGCACCGCGGCGCGCTGCGGCGACGCTCTCTGCATTGATACGACCGCGCCCGCGCGGTGCGATATTCCGCGCGAGCTGATGCACCGGATGCGCTCCTCCGTGATATTTCTCGGCCCGCTGCTCGCCCGCTTCGGCGAGGCGGAGGTATCGCTCCCCGGCGGCTGCGAGCTCGGCCCGCGGCCGATCGATCTCCATCTGCACGCTCTGCGGCTTCTGGGCGCGGAGATCGAGGAGGGAGAGGACAGCATCGTGTGCCGGGCTTCGCACCTTCGCGGCGCGGAGATATCGCTTGCGCTGCCGAGCGTCGGCGCAACGGAAAACGCCATGATCGCCGCCTGCGCGGCGGAGGGGGCGACCGTCATCTATAACGCCGCCCGCGAGCCGGAGATCGAAACGCTGCAAAGCTATCTTTGCGCGCTCGGCGCGGACGTATCCGGCGCAGGCTCGCCTGTCATCCGGATCACCGGCTTTTCCCCGCGCTCTCACGCGGGACTTCGCATCCCGCCCGACCGGATCGCCGCGGCAACATACCTCTGCTGCACGGCGTGCGCCGGCGGGGAGATCGAGCTTACCGCCGCCGCGCCCGGACAGATCGTCCCCGTGCTTGACGCGCTTCGCGCGATGGGCTGCGCCGTGAGCACGCACGGAGATCGCATACATATGACCGCCCACGGCCGCCCGGCCTCGCCCGGCGCGATCGTCACAAGGCCCTATCCCGGTTTTCCGACGGACGCAGCGCCGCTGCTGATGGCGGCGTCGCTCCGGTGCACAAGACCGGCGATGTTTATTGAGAACATTTTCTCCGGCCGCTACCGCCACGCCGAGGAGATGCGCGCTCTCGGCGCGCAGATCGTCCTGCGCGGGCCGATGGCGCTCGTGACCGGCGTGGAAACGCTGCATGGCGCTTCCATGAAAAGCCCCGACCTTCGCGGCGGAGCGGCGCTCGTGGCCGCGGCGCTCGGCGCGGAAGGGGAAAGCACCGTGACCGACGCCGGTCACATCCTGCGCGGTTACGAATCGCTGGACGAGACACTGCGCTCGCTCGGAGCATCGGTCTGGCGCGAGAAAGCATAGAGCAACACCACACAAAAGGAGCAGAACATGGCATCGGAAATGGAATTCAGTCAGCACAATAAAGTAAAGCGCCGCAGCCCGTGGCATGGGCCGATGGTCCTCGTTTTGCTTTTCTTTGTCGTTATTCTGGTTATGAGCTTGGCGTTCCGCGTCTCGAAGATCGAGGTCATCAACGCCTCGGAGTATACCGACGAGGAGATCATCAGCGCCTCCGGCGTTGAGCGCGGCGCGAACCTCTTTTTTGTGGACCGCTTCAAGGCGGCGAGCATGATCTTTTCCGACCTGCCGTATATGGACACCGTGAGCATCACGCGGCAGCTCCCGAACAAGATCGTCATTCAGGCGGAGGGCTCGGCGCCCGCGGCGTATATGGTCATTGACGAGGAGTACTGGCTGCTCGACCGCAGCGGGAAAATGCTCGGCACGACCGATTCCCTCACGGCGGGGGAGTATCCGGAGATCCGCTCGCTCGAACCGATGACGGTGCTCGAGGGGGAGGATATGCTTGTGGAAGGCACCAATGCCGAACGCCTTGCTGTGCTGCAGACGATCCTCCCGGCGCTCCGCGCGGAGGACGTTTCCTCGCTCGTGGAATGGATCGATCTCCGCGATCCCGCAAACCCCTCGCTGCGCTACGACGGCCGTCTCACGGTCTATCTCGGCGCGGAGGGAGAGATGCTCTACCGCATCGCCATGCTCAAAAACGTCGTTTCCCAGCTCGCCGCGGAGGACGCCGGAACGCTCTATTATACGAACGGCAGCGCCTGGACTTTCAGCCCGGATTGAGCAGAATGGCGGTTTTCTTTTCAAATTTGTTACAAAAACCAGCCGCAGGTCAACATAATGCTGTTGACCTGCGGTTAAAAACGTTATAAAATGACAAGAGTATGAGTATAAACCCCAAATAGGAACCGGGAGGGTATATAGAATGGCAATCACCAAAGACGCGGAGAACGTTGTCACCATCAAAGTCATCGGCATCGGCGGCGCCGGCAACAATGTTGTCAACCGCATGGCGGCCGGCGATACGAAGGGCGTGGAGTTCATCGCGGTCAATACCGATAAACAGGCTCTCGCTGTTTCCGGCGCGAAGCAGACCATCCAGATCGGCGAAAAGCTGACGCACGGCCAGGGCGCGGGCTCCGACCCCGATGTCGGCAAGCGCGCCGCCGAGGAGAGCCGCAACGCCATCGCCGAGGCGCTCGAGGGTACCGATATGGTATTCCTCACCGCCGGTATGGGCGGCGGCACCGGCACGGGCGCGGCTCCGGTCGTGGCTGAGGCCGCGAAGGATGCCGGCATCCTCACCGTCGGCGTTGTGACGCGTCCGTTCTCCTGGGAGGGCCGCCGCCGCGCGCTGCAGGCGCAGCAGGGCGTCAGCGAGCTGATGGGCCGCGTGGACAGCCTCCTCATCATCCCGAACGACCGTCTGAAATACGCCAGCCCCGAAAAGGTCACGCTGGCCAACGCTTTCGAGATCGCGGATGATGTCCTCATCAAGGCCGTGAGCAGCATTTCCGAGCTCATCAAGAATACCGGCTTCATCAACCTTGACTTTGCCGACGTGACCGCCGTTATGAAGGGCGCCGGTCTCGCGCACATGGGCGTGGGCCGTGCCGCCGGCAAGAACAAGGCGGAGGATGCCGCGAAGATGGCCGTTTCCAGCCCGCTGATGGAGACCTCTATCGACGGCGCGCGCGGCGTGCTCATCAACATCACCGGCTCCAAGGAAATGGGTCTCGACGATGTCGAGGCGGCCGCCATGCTCGTGCAGGGCGCAGCGCATCCGGAAGCCAACATCATCTTCGGCGCAAGCTTTGACGATTCTCTCGATGACGAGATCGTCGTTACCGTCATCGCCACCGGCTTTGACGAGAAAAAGCCCGAGACCGTCAAGATCGAAGAGCCGCGCGACGCGAACCTCTTCACCGACGCGCGCGAGCGCGCCGAGAGCCAGAAGGAGCCCGCGGCGGTTCCCGCCCCGGAAGAGGACGGCGAGGATCCGTTCGACACGATCTTCAAGATCTTCAATAAGTAATTTCATACGAAAGAGCATCCGGCGAGATTTCTCTCCGGATGCTTTTTTCATTCCGCCGGGAGCGCCGCGATATCCGAAACGGAAATTTCGTACGCCGTTCGGCGCACTGCCTGCCCGTCGAGATTTTTTATGTACTCGCGGCTCTGAATGCGTCCGAGCAGATGTACGCGCGTACCGACATCCCAGAGCGCGGCCCGGCGCGCGTTCTGCCCCCAGACGATGCAGGGAAGATAGTCGCTTCGCCCGTAGAGCCGGTTGACCGCGAGCATCAGATCGCAGATCTCCCGTCCCATCGGCGTGGTGCGGCGGTTCGGGCTTTTGCAGAGCGTGCCCGTCAGCTCGACCTCGTTGACCCATACGGGCGTCTCCGGCGGAGACAGCTCGCGGGCGAACACACTGATGACGAGCTTGCTGCCCTCGCCGCTGTGGTTGTTGAACGAGCGCACCTCGCCCGCAATGCGGATGAGCCCCGCGCGTGACGGCTTGAGCTCCGGCAGAAGCTCTTCGCGGAGAAGAACGTTGATCGTGTCCACCGTTCCCGAGAGCCGCGCGACCTCCAGCGGAAACGTGTAGAACGGTTCGAGACGGCTGGCGTGGGAAAAAACCGGGGAAGAAAGCGGCGTGCCGCAGAGAATGACGCGATTGTGGGTTTGCATTTCATCCATTTGTAACACCTCGCCATAGCCTATTCACTCGCCGGGGACAAAATGCCTTGTTTCTTTGGCGCGCGTGTGATATGATGCAGACATCAATAAGAAGGAAAGGCAGAACATCATGGATATAAAAGACATTCTTGCCCGCTGCGACCATACGCTCCTCCGCACCGACTGCACCGCCGCGGAGATCCGCGCTCTGTGCGATGACGCGATCCGCTTCGGCTGCGCCTCCGTGTGTATCCCGCCCGCGCATGTGGCGGGAGCCAAGCGGTATGTAAACGGACAGATGAAGATCTGCACCGTCATCGGCTTTCCGAACGGCTACAACACCACCGCCGCCAAGGTCTTTGAGACCGAGGACGCCGTGAAAAACGGCGCGGACGAGATCGATATGGTCATCAATCTCGGCATGGTGAAGGACAAGTGCTGGGACATGCTGCTTGACGAGATCGTCCGCATCAAGGCGGCGTGCGGCGGAAAGCTCCTCAAGGTCATCATCGAGTGCTGCCTGCTCACGGACGAGGAAAAGATCAAGCTCTGCGAGATCGTCTCGGCGAGCGGCGCGGAGTATATCAAGACCTCCACCGGCTTCTCGAAGGGCGGCGCGACGTTTGACGACGTGGCGCTCATGCGCGCGCACTGCGCTCCCTCCGTCAAAGTCAAGGCCGCGGGAGGCATCTCGTCCGTCGAGGATGCCGAACACTTCATCGAGCTCGGCGCGGAGCGCCTTGGCACGAGCCGCATCGTGAAGATCGCCAAGCAGCTCGAAGCGGAAAAAACGGAATAAAAAAGAAACGGGAAAGAAACGATTCTTTCCCGTTTCAGTCTGTCGAAAAAGTCCGGCTGCGGCTGGGCTTTTTCTACAGGCTGAGAATACTTTGTGTATTCTCAAGGGCTTTGACGCCGTATGAGGGTATTTCCGCCCGGCAGAACCGCGCGTGCCCTTGTCGATCGACGCGAATCAGGGTAAATGTAATAATTATAAGCCGACAGGCAAAGGAACAGAAGCCATAAAGATGCGCCGATCCACGATATGTTTTTTTTCATTGGAATCCCTCATCTTTCCTGTTCGTTCTTTATCTTGCCGCATATTCCTGCAGATAGCGGGCGCGTGCCGGATGACGGAGCTTGCGAAGCGCTTTTGCCTCGATTTGGCGGATACGCTCACGCGTAACGAGAAACGATTCGCCGACTTCCTCCAGCGTCCGCTCGCGCCCGTCGAAAAGACCGAAGCGCATGCAGATGACAGTGCGTTCCCGTTCCGTAAGTGTTGAGAGCGCTTTTCTCATATCTTCGCTCAATGCGTTCATGAGCGTCCTGGACTCGGGGGCGGCATCTTCGCTGACGGCGAGAAAATCGCCGACGGTGCTTTCACCGTCCTCACCGACAGGCGCATCGAGGGATACCGTGTCAGAGATCAGCTGCGAAAGCGAACGAACGCGTTCGGTATCGCAGCCGATGTTAGCGGCAAGCTCCTCAACGGTCGGCTCACGTCCAAGTTCAAGCGTGAGCCGCTGGAGTGCCGTGCGATATCGGTTCAGCGTTTCATGCATATGTACCGGAAGCCGGATCGTACGGCTCTGATCAGCGATCGCTCGCGTAATGGATTGGCGTATCCACCACGTTGCATAAGTCGAAAATTTGAAGCCGAGATGTGGATCAAACTTCTGCACGGCCCGCATCAAACCGAGATTCCCCTCCTGGATAAGATCAGAGAGTGGGAGACCGCGATTTACATAGCGCTTGGCGATCGAGACGGACAGCCGCAGATTTGCCTCGATCATCCTGCTCCGCGCCGTCTCGCTGCCCGCGGCGGCGGCCGCAGCAAGCTCGACTTCTTCTTCCGCTGTCAGCAGCGCATGCCTTCCGCTCTCCCGCAGGTAAAGCCTGAGAGAGTCTGCAATGTCACCCGTTTCCGCGGCGTTTTCTGCATCAGCTAGCGCTTCTTCGCTGATCTCTTCCACGGCCCGAAGCTCGTCTGCGCTCGGCGCTGCGAGACCATCGGTTCCCGTTTCTGTTATTTGCTCCTCCATATTGCGTCCTCCGATCGTTTTTTTCAGGGCCCTCTATTTTTATTATATCATTTTGCGTATGGTGTTATGTAAACCAACGAGCATTTACGACAAAATTTACAGTTTCTTAACTTTTTCAGTTCGCCTTGATTTTGTAAAGCAGGGGGAAAAGTGAGGATTTTCTTTTCGCTTTCTCTTGACATTTCTGTTTCCGGCAGCTATAATATCCCTGCTTAAAAGAAAGCAGATCGTTTCCGGTCTCACCCGGCCGCCCAGGGCGCGCCGCGGTCAACATTTTTCGGCTCTGTCTTATATGGGGGGCCGGAGTGTGTGCGGATGCGGTTTGCGTATCCGCTTTTTTGCATGCATGGAAAGGCGCGACAGCGCCGGCGACTTATTTGGAGGTGTTTAACGATCGCTACCCAGAATCATTTGCTCAACGAAGAGATCCGCGAACCGGAAGTTCGCCTGATCAGTGAAGAAGGCGAGCAGCTCGGCGTTATGTCCGGCGAGCAGGCGCTCCGCATCGCTGAAGAGCGGGAGATGGACCTTGTTCTGATCTCTCCGCAGGCAAAGCCGCCCGTGTGCAAGATCATGGACTACGGCAAATTCCGCTTTGAGCAGACCAAAAAGGAAAAGGAAGCCCGCAAGAATCAGCGCATCATTGAAATCAAGGAGATCCGCATGTCCCCGGGCATCGGCGAGAACGATTTCAATACCAAGCTGAAAAACGGACAGAAATTCCTCCTGGACGGCGACCGGCTGAAGGTCACGGTGCGTTTCCGCGGCCGTGAAATGGCGCACACCAACATTGGCGAGCAGCTTCTCACGAACTTTGCCGCTCAGTGTGCCGAGATCGCCACCATGGACAAAAACCCCAAAATGGAGGGACGGAATATGTTCATGTTCCTTTCCCCCAAGGCCCCCGACAAACAAGCAAACAAAAAGTAAAGGAGATATTCCGAGATGCCGAAACTGAAATCGCACAGCGGCGCGAAGAAGAGATTCAATCTCACCAAGACCGGCAAGGTCAAGCGCGCCCACGCTTTTAAGAGCCACATTCTCAACAAGAAGAGCACCAAGCGCAAGAGAGGCCTCCGTCAGGGCGCCTACGCGGACGCCACCACCGCGCCCACGATCAAGCAGATGATTCCGTACAAATAAGGAGGACTGAAAGATGGCCAGAGTCAAAGGCGCGATGATGACGCGCAAGAGAAGAAATAAAAAGCTGGGTCTTGCCAAGGGTTATTGGGGAAACAAGTCCCGTCACTATAAGATGGCTAACCAGCAGCTGATGAAGTCCGGCCGTTACGCTTACGTCGGCCGCAAGCTCAAGAAGCGCGACTTCCGCCAGCTGTGGATCACCCGTATCAGCGCCGGCTGCAAGATGAACGGCATGAACTACTCCACCTTCATGCACGGTCTGAAGAAGGCCGGTATCGATATGAACCGCAAGATGCTCTCCGAGCTCGCGATCCACGATGCCGCCGCTTTCACCGCTCTGTGCGAGAAGGCCAAGGCGAGCCTTTAATTTCACACAACGATAAAAACACGCTGCTTTTCAACGAAGCGGCGTGTTTTTTCGCTGTTGCTATTTTCCGGTTCCTGTGGGATAATAGAATAAATGAGGGAAATAAGGAGGAATCCGTCCATGGCATTCTGCACGAACTGCGGTGCAAAGCTCGCTGATGACGCGAAATTCTGCACCGAATGCGGTGCAAAGGTTGAACCCCTGCCGTCCGAACCGGTCACCGAACCGGTAACGACTCCGGCGTCCGCGAGCGGCGCGGCTCCGGCGAACGACTATACCCGGCCTGTGAGCGACTATACTTACACTCCGCCGTCGAACGGCTATACCTATACCCCGACCGGGCAAAACACCGCCTCTTCCGGCTCATACTCGCCGGAAATACCACGCAATACCTATTCCTATGACCCCGCCGCGGCCAGCACCGGCGGCACGCAGCCGCCGCGCCCGCCGCACGATATTCCCGGCGGCAGCCAGCCGCAGAAGAGAAAGATGTCCTTCCTGCCGTTTTTGCTCATCGCCATTGGTGTTGCGGCGCTTGTGTTCCTGCTGATCGGCGTCTTCGGAAACCGCAGCGGCGATGTGTACAACGCGGTCTACGGCAAGATCGGTCTGCGCACCGTCGCAGCCGAGGATATGTGGGAAGACGGCTTCCGCATTGAGCTCTTCTCCAACGGAAAATGCCGCGCCACGGTCGGCGATGAGACGGAGACCTGCCGCTATGAGCTCGACGATGACGGCAATATCGACGTACTGCTCTATGACGCCGAGATGCACGGCACGCTCAGCGGCGATGTGATCGTCTTTGAAAACGTGTTTGACTCCGGTATGGATCTCTACTTCGTCCGCGAAGGCGGATCGATCCCGGCGGAAGGCTCGAAGCCGGTGGGCGGGCAGACGACCGAAGCCCCGGCTGAAGCTCCGGTTGATACCGGCTCGGACTATGCCTGGTGGGATGGCGACTGGTACGGCTGGTGGGTCATCTATGAAGGCGGCGGAGAATATGCCGATCTGGAGTCTTATTGCTACGATGCCTGCGCCACGATCTCTGTACATGGTGACACGGGCCTCGTGGATCTCTGGGACGAGGACTGCGCGGAAGGCATGAACATCGGCTATATCGATGTGGCCTTTGAGCCGGGTACGACGGACAAGGGCCGCATGGTCTCCGTAAGCGGGGATTTCTACGACGATGAGATCGCCGCGAGAGACTGGGTCGTTGACCCCGGCGACTCGATCGTCAGCCGGTTTGACTCCATGATCCTGATCGACGGCATGTACTATGAGGACGGTAACAGCTCGAACTGGATCCATTATTATGTGTTTCTTCGCCCGTGGGGCATGAGCTGGGAGGACGTGCGCAGCGACTCCTGCTATGATATGCCCTATGACAACATGTTGCCGCTCGGTTACGATAGCTGGTATGTGCCGCATATGAACGACGCCATGCCGTCGTATATCGATCTCGATCGCGGCGAAGCCGCCTGACAGAATAACACGCAAAGACGGAGCGGGGAAGACCTGCTCCGTCTTTTTTTACCGGTTGTCATCCGGCGCCGGACGGTGTAAAATGCCAGATATGGAAACAACGGAGAAAAAGAAAATAACGTTCCGGTCGCTCTGGCGGCTATGTCCGGCGCGCCATGCGGTGCTGCTCATTTCGCTCGCGTGGCTCGCGACGTACTTTCTGCTGCGCGAAAACAGGGCGGTGATGAACTTTCTTTGCAAAGCGCTCGTGCGCCCGTGGCACGCCTTTGCGGGAAGGCTCTTTTCCGCCGTGCCGTTTTCCGTAACGGAGTGGGTCATCCTCTTTCTTACGGCGCTCGGCATCGTGCTGCTCGTCCTTCTGATCGTGCGGCTCATCCGGCGGCGGTGGGCGAAGGCTTACCGCACGGGGATGACGATCCTTTCCGTCTCGGCGGCGATGTTTGCGCTCTTCTGTCTCTGGTGGGGCGTGCTGTATTATTCCGACAGCTTCACCGAACAGGCGGGACTGGAACGGCGCGATATCTCCGTGCAGGAGCTGGAGACCGTTACCCGATATTTCGCTGAACAGGCGAGCTCGGCGGGCGAGCGTGTAGAGCGCGGTGAAGACGGCGTGTTCCGTGCCGACAAGAGCGACATCTTCCGGCGCTCTGCGGATATCTACGGGGGCGCGGAGCAGATCTTCCCGTGCCTTGCTGCCCCGGCGGTGCGGGCAAAGCCCGTGCTGCTCTCGCGGCTTTTGAGCTATATCCGCTATACCGGCTTCTTTTTCCCCTATACGGCGGAGGCGAATCTCAACGCCGATTCGCCCGCGTGCCTGCTGCCGTCCACGATCGCGCACGAGCTGGCGCATCTGCGCGGCGTTGCGCGCGAGGACGAGGCAAACTTCTGCGCCGTCGTCGCGTGCATGGAAAGCGGCGATGAGGATTACCGCTATTCCGGCGCGCTGCTTGCCTATATCTATCTCGGAAACGCCCTCTACAGCGCCGACTACGACGCCTGGCGCGAGGTATATTCCACGCTCAGCGAGAACGTGCGCGCCGATCTGCGCGCGAACAATGACTACTGGGCGCGGTTTGAAACGCCCGCGGCGGACGTGTCCGAAAAGGTGTATGAATCGTTTCTGCAAACCTACGGCGACGACCGCGGCATGCAGAGCTACGGCGCGTGCGTCGATCTTCTGACGGTATATTACTTAGACACGGAATGAGGGGCTCCTTTGTGCAAAGGGAGCTGTCAGCGATGCTGACTGAGGGATTGCAAACTCCGAAACTTTGGGAAACTTATAGAAAAAGGCTTCTCCCCAATTGAGGGAGAAGCCTTTTATAGAGTCGCCTTATCAAATATCGAGCCTGCAAGAGCCATATAGAGTCGCCTTATCAAATATCGAGCCTGCAAGAGCCAGCGCACTTATGGCAATGATAACAGCTATGCCGGATCCGATCAGTCCAATCAGGCTGCAGACGAAGCCGCCTGTCCGAATTCCCTCCGTGTTACCAGCTTTTTTTGCCTGACCAGCCAATACGAGACCGATTATGCCGAGTATAATGCCAACCAGAGCTCCAACCCCAAAAAACCAGCAGACGATTGCACAAATTCCTAAAACAAGCGAGGCTACGGCTTTGCCGTGCATGACAGAAGTTTCCATTGCGATTCTCTCCTCTGTTTATATTGTGTTTACATTATACAGTTGAGAACGGTAAAAAACAACTGTGCAATATATATATATCACTTCTTGTGCAGGATGATGAAAATGCCTCTCCTACAAGGATGAAATTTACCTTGTCAAGAGAGGCCAAAATGGGTTTATTCCAGCGCCAGACCCCAGTAGATCGGCTCCGCGCCGTTGAGCCCCATGAGAAACGGTTCGTCGCCCGCGCGCGCGGGGAGCGCTTCACACACGCGTCCGTCGTCCACGGCGTAAATATCGCCGTGCTCGCCGCAGAAAAATTCCCCGGTAACGGAGAAGAGCTTGAGAATCCCGTCGCTGTACTTTGCGTGGGGGATACCGTCAAGCCACACCTCGCGGCGTGCGCGGAATTCCTCCGCCGTGATCTTCCGGCGGACGGCCGGAAGCGGCACGCTTGAGCGGTAGGATACCGTTCTGGCGCGCATCGTGAGCGCGTACCAGCACCGAAGCGTCGCGCTCGCCGGGCAGAGATACGCCGGCTCGCCTCCCGCAGCGGCGAACACCACTGCGCGGCCATAGCCCCGGCCACGATATTCCGGTCTTGTCGCTACGGCGAAGATGTACCGGACGGCACCGAACGGCACGGCGTACGCCGCGGCGACGACGGTACCGTCGTCCTCAATCACGCTCGCCATGCCGGGCTGGTAGACATTCTGAAAGAACGCGTCGATATATTCGTCCGTATCGCCGAACACCTCGCGCCAGAGCGCCTTGAGCGCATTCTCGTCGCCCTTGCGGGACGGACGCGGCGTCATGCTTCGTCCTCCTGCCAGAGAGCGGTGAATTTATCGATCATGAACATCGGATACCATTCCTCTTTCGCTTTTCGCAGACCGGGGATGCCCATATCTTCCTCGCGGTTGAGATACAGGATCTCCGGGAAATCCTTTTGCAGATGGCGGGCAAACTCCCGCGCGATCATCGGATACGCGCCGGGAAGATCGTCGGGCGCTTTTTCAAAATGGACGTCGATCGTGTCGCTGCCGAGCCGTTCCCCGGCGGTGAACGCTGCCGGTCTGCCGTCGGCATAGAGAATGCCGCCGGTCATGCCGAGCCCGTCCCAGTACTGGAACATCCGCTCAATCGCCTCGTTTTCCTCTGCATTGCCGCCGTTCTTCTCGGCGTCCCAGCTTTGGAGAAGACTGCGGCAGTCGTCAAATCCGGCGGGAGAAAGCGCTTCATAGCGCCAGTTGTGCGCTGTCTCAAAGCGGTTGCAGAAATTGCGCTTGCCGTGGAGCTTCTTTCCGGAGAGCGTGGCGAACGATTCAACGGAATAGATATAGTCCGCGTCGTCCCGGTCCTCAAAAAACCGGAACCGTCCCGGCAGAGCAGCCTCGAGCGCGGCGCGCTGCGGCGCGGTCACGCCTTCCAGATAGAGCGGCCGCCCCTGCTCCGCGGCACGCGCGCGGAGCGCGTCAATGGCGGGGACGAGATCGCCCCGGCCGGAGGGGTAGGCGTAGAAAGCGCCCTTGGAGCAAAGGTATTCAATGCCCAGCCGCTCGCCGAGAACGGCAACATTGCGGCGGCAGAGAATGTCCCAGAGAAATACGTTTCCGAAGCTGTCCGAGGAGCTTTTGGAGTTTTCCCGGGAAAGCGCTTCGTCAAAAAGAGGCTTGTGCTGCAGCCCAATGGGCTGAAATTCACTCATAAAAATGACCTTTCCGTTTGGTAGTTTGTTATTTATAGAGCCGCTCGCAGACGCGCTTTGCCTCGCTGCGCAGGGATCGCAGGTCGGCGAACGTCTCCGGGCGTTTGGTGATGTCGCGCAGCAGCGCGGACGGATGGTAGATCGCCATTGCGCGGGCGCTTTCAATGTCGAACCACTGCCCATGCTCGCGGGTGATGCGAAAGTCCGGCTTGATGACCGCCATCGCGGCAATGCGCCCGAGACAGACAATGAGCTTCGGACGGATCAGATCGCGCTGCGCGTCCAGCCAGTGACGGCACGCCGCCTGCTCTTCGTTGAGCGGGTCGCGGTTGTGCGGCGGGCGGCATTTGACGATGTTCGCAATATATACGCGCGAACGGTCGAGATCGATCATTTCAAGCATATCGTCGAGCAGCTTACCGGCGGGGCCGACGAACGGCTCGCCCTGCAGATCCTCCTGCTCGCCCGGTCCTTCGCCGATGAACATCAGCTCGCTCTCGGGATCGCCGACGCCGAAAACGACGTTGTGCCGCCCCTGTGAAAGCGGGCAGTCCCGGCAGGAGAGACATTCTCTTTGCAGTTTGTCCATCGCTTCCATGATCATCACACTCCATATAGAAACATGTTATCACGCTTCGATAGAAAAGGCAACGCCGGATTCGCTCTCACGGAGCTGACGGTACGTTTTTTGATCAGAACAACGGGAATGACGGCGGTGAGGATATCGGATGCCGGCATGGAGCAAATAACACCGTCCGGCCCAAACCAGACGGGGAGCAGCGAGCGGCAGCCGCCGAAAAAGCAGTGCGGCGGGACGGTAAAGCCCGTCCCGCCGCTTGCCTTGTTAAAAAGGCAAAGAGAGACGCCGTGAGGCGTCTCCCTTTGGGGATGCGGTTATATTAAGAGAGGCGGAAACATCACACTTTGAAGTCCACAGAGGTGGAACCCTTGTCTTCCTGCACGAACTCGTAGTCCTTGCCGGGCAGGATGGCGTTGAGCGCGATACCGACGATGGAGGCGACGGCGAGACCGGAGAAGCTCACGATGCCGATCTGGATGGGGGCGGTGTAGGTGATGCCGATCGCGAGGACAAGGATGAGCGCGGCGATGATGATGTTGCGGGTGTTGGAGAAGTCCACGTTGTTTTCCACGACGTTGCGCACGCCGACCGCGGAGATCATGCCGTAGAGGACGAGGGACACGCCGCCGATCGTGGCGGTGGGCATTGCGGAGACGAGAGCGGAGAACTTCGGGCAGAAGGACACGACGACCGCAAACACCGCAGCGATGCGGATGACGGCGGGGTCGTATACACGGGTCAGGGCGAGAACGCCGGTGTTTTCGCCGTAGGTGGTGTTGGCGGGGGCGCCGAAGAGCGCGGCGAGAGAGGTCGCAAGACCGTCGCCGAGGAGCGTGCGGTGGAAGCCGGGGTCGACCATGTAGTTTTTCTCAACCGTAGAGGAGATGGCGCAGACATCGCCGATGTGCTCGACCATCGTGGCGAGAGAGAGCGGGACGATCGTGAAGATGGCGCTCACGAGAAGACCGGCGTTGAAGTCGGCGTTGCCGAAGAGGGAGAACACGGTGCGCTCGCCGTGAACGGGCAGGCCGATCCACGCAGCTTCGCTGACGGTCTCGACAACATGGGCGCGGACGGCGGGGTCAATGATCAGCGCGAAGACATAGGAACCGAGGACACCGAGCAGGATGGGGATGATCTTGGTCATGCCCTTGCCCCACATATTGAAGCCGATGACGATCGCAATGGCGACGATGGCGACGAGCCAGTTGGCGGAGCAGTTGGTGATCGCAGAGGAGGAGAGCGTCAGGCCGATGGCGATGATGATGGGGCCGGTGACGATCGGGGGGAAGAAGCGCATGACCTTCTTCACGCCGAAGGCCTTGAAGAGCGTGGAGAGGATGACGTACATGAGACCCGCCGCCGCGACGCCGACGCAGGCGTAAACGAGAAGTTCGGGTTCCTTGTTGGGGGCGATGGCCTGATAGCCGCCGATGAACGCGAACGAGGAGCCGAGGAACGCGGGGACTTTGCCCTTGGTGAGCAGATGGAAGAGCAGCGTGCCGAGACCGGCGAAGAGCAGCGTGGTGGCAACGTCCAGACCGGTGAGCGCCGGGACAAGGACGGTCGCGCCAAACATGGCGAACATGTGCTGCAGTCCAAGCACCAGCATGCGCGGCGTGCCGAGGGCGCGCGCATCGTAAATGGGTTCGGATCCGATTTGTTTCTTTGTCATAATCGTTCTCTCCTTATAAAAATTTATTCTTTCTCATAAATGGAAACGCCCGTTTCGCCGTCGCACTCGGCGAGGCGCACCGCGACGATTTCGCGCAGGGAGGTGGGGATGTTCTTGCCGACAAAATCCGGCTTGATCGGAAACTCGGCGTGGCCGCGGTCGATGAGCGAAAAGAGCTGGATGCGCGCCGGACGGCCGAGGGAGATGAGCGCATCGATGGCTGCGCGGGCGGTGCGGGTCGTAAAAATAACGTCGTCACAGAGCACAACGGTCATCCCCTTTACATCAAAGGGAATGTGCGTGTCCGAAACGACGGGCGCATCAGCAACGAGCGTGAGATCGTCCCGATAAAGCGTAATATCCAGTTTTCCGACCGGGACGCGGACGCCCTCGATTTTTTCAATGTTTTTCGCCAGACGCTCGGCGAGAGGAATGCCGCGGGTCTTGATGCCGATGAGACAGAGATTTTCGGTGCCGTGATTCTTCTCGATGATCTGGTGGGCAATACGCACAAGCGTCCGCTCCACGGCGGCTTCGTCCATGATCTGCGCTTTGAAGTTCATAGCGTTCCACATCCTTTCCGGCATTTTGGCAACAAAAAAACCTTGACCGGCAAATCCGGACAAGGCGCAGCGACACGGCATAAAGATACCGCGATCCCATCTTACGACGCCTTGCCGGCAGCTCTGTACCGACTTAAAGAGGTCTTTTCTGGCGTGTATACTATCATGCTCTGCAACATCTGTCAACGGAGAAATGCACAAATTACCGGATCAATGCAGGAATATTTTCTATGGAGCGCATCTGCTCGGACAGGGGAAAGACCGTTTAGAGGCTTGCATTATCCGTTGAATGTATGATAATATACATCGGTGTATGATAATATACACATGAAAGATTCTCTATTTCAATTCCGAGGAAAGGACACGGACAACTTATGGGAGTTTATGTAGTCACCGGCGGCTCCGGCGGCATCGGCGGCAAGACGGTAGAAATTCTGCGCAGCCAGGGACATGAGACAATCAACGTCGATTTGAAAGGCGGGGATATCAACGCCAACATTGCCACCAAGGAGGGACGGCAGAATGTGATCGATAAGATCCACGAGCGGCACCCCGAGGGGATCGACGGCCTGATCTGCGTGGCCGGCGTCGCTGGTACCTGCGGCGATATGAAGCTGATGTTCTCGCTGAACTATTTCGGCGTCACCGGTCTGGCCTACGGTATCTATGACCTGCTCAAAAAGAAGGGCGGCAGCTGCGTGGTCATCGTATCGAACACCATTTCGCAGGGGGGCGTGCACATGGATCTCTGCGATATGCTCAACTATGCCTGCAACCAGGACCGGAACGAAGCCCGCATTCTCTCCATTCTGGAGCAGTATGACGGCTCCAACATGACCATGGCGCAGGGCCTGTACGCCACAACCAAATACGCGCTGGCCCGCTGGGTGCGGCGCATCTCCGCCAGCTGGGGCGCCAACGGCGTGCGCATCAACGCGGTGGCTCCCGGCAACGTCCGGACGCCGCTCACCGCCGCCATGGGCGACCGCGCTACGGCGGCGCTGGCGGGACTTCCCATTCCCATCAACTATCAGACCGGCGACCAGCTGCTCGACCCCGTGGACATCGCCAATGTGCTGGTGTTTCTGGTGTCCCCGGCGGCCCACGGCGTCAACGGCAACATCATGTTTGTAGACGGCGGCACCGACGCTCTGCTCAACAGCGAAAAAGTTTACTAAGGAGGCGAAACCCATGACTTTGATTCGACAGTATGTGGACGCTCTGCTCGACCAGGACGCGCTGGCTTTGAGCAAGCTCTTTTCTCCCACGGCCATTTTCGTTGACCACTGCCCCCGCGATGCGGGCAAGCCTCTGGTCAGCACCTACGGCCCTGAGGCCATCGATATGTTCTACCACAATCGCTTCCTGTTCCGCCACTTCCGCATCACCGATGCCCGTATCGTCAGCGACACGCAGGCCTACTACTATGCCGTCTATGACGGCTATCATGTCCGCGCTCTGGCCACCATCACGGAATTCAGCTCCGACGGCCTGATCGAGCGGCTGGTCGTAAGACCGGCATAAGATCCCGGCGGGCCATTCTGTAAATCGAATAAGACAAGTTCGCGGCGGCGTCTCTTTTGAGACGCCGCCGTTTATCCGCAAAAAACGCGTTTTTGGGCTTGCATGTATATATGTGTATATTATAATGGGTTTATACGTTTTCCCGAAGAAAAAGATATGGAGGGTAAATCTATGGAAGCAGTTATTATTATTGCAGTGATCGTAGTGCCCGTAGTGGCGTATTACATCGGAAAGGAATTTGAGTATATCGCGAACGAAAAGGGGTATACAAGCAAGAAGTATTTCTGGTGGACGTTCCTGTTTGGCGCGGTCGGTATCTCAATGGTCATCGCGCTGCCTGATCGGCGCGGCGGAACGGGCGCGGCGTCCAGCGGTCTGCCGATGAGCGACGACGAGATCCCGGAGATTTGAGGTGCGGACATGAGTGAGAGATATACGCGCCTCTTCGCACTGGAAGAAAATCTGTATTCCGAAGGTTCCCCAATCGTCATTTCCGCGGGTGCATTGCTCAAGGATAACCGAAAATGAGCCTGAGTGAGGAGTGACTCCTTCCGTCTCGGCTGACGCCGAGCCACTCCCTCAAAGAGGGAGGCAGTTAAAAAGAAAACGCAGCAGCTCCATATCACGGAGCTGCTGCGTTTGCGTATTTTAGTCTTTCTTGAAGGAATCCTTGAGCGCGACGGCGCGGTTGAATACGAGATGGCCGGGGGCGCTGTCCTTGTTGTCCGGCGCAAAGTAGCCGAGACGGAGGAACTGGAAGCGGTCGGCAGCGGCGCAGTCTTCGAGCGACTTTTCCACCTTGCAGCCGGTGAGAACTTCGAGCGAATTGGGGTTCAGGCAGTCGATGAAGTCCTTGCCGGGGGCGTCCGGTTCGGGATCGGAGAAGAGCATATCGTAGAGCCGGACCTCGGCGTCGGCGCAGTTGTTCGCGTCCACCCAGTGGATCGTGCCGCGCACCTTGCGCCCGTCGGGCGTGTTGCCGCCGCGTGTCTCGGGGTCATATTCGCAGAGGATCTCCGTCACATTGCCGTCCGCGTCCTTCACGCAGCCGGTGCAGCGGACGATGTACGCGCCCTTGAGACGCACCTCGTTGCCCGGATAGAGGCGGTTATACTTCTTGACCGGCTCTTCCATGAAATCGTCCTGCTCGACCCAGAGCGTGCGGGAGAACGAGACCGGGCGCGTGCCGGCGTTTTCGGCGACGGGGTTGTTTTCGACATCGAAAAGCTCGGTCTGTCCCTCGGGATAGTTCGTGATCGTGAGCTTCACGGGACGGAGCACCGCCATAACGCGCTTGGCGTTTGCGTTTAAGTCGTCGCGCAGGCAGCTTTCGAGCAGCGAGTAGTCCACCGTGGACGTAACCTTGGAAACGCCGATGCGGTCGGTAAAATCGCGGATGGAGTGCGGCGTATAGCCGCGGCGGCGCAGACCGCAGAGCGTCGGCATCCGGGGATCGTCCCAGCCGGACACACGGCCCTCTTCCACAAGGCGGCGCAGCTTGCGCTTGCTCATCACGGTATAGTTGATGCCGAGACGGGCAAACTCGATCTGGCGCGGCTTGGACGGCACGTCGCAGTTCTCGATGACCCAGTTGTAGAGCGGGCGGTGATCCTCGTATTCGAGCGAGCAGAGCGAGTGCGTGATGCCCTCAAGCGCGTCCTGAATGGGGTGGGCAAGATCGTACATCGGGAAGATGCACCACTTCGTGCCCTGCCGGTGGTGCTCAATGTAGCGGATGCGGTAGAGCACCGGGTCGCGCATGTTGAAGTTGCCGCTTGCGAGATCGATCTTCGCACGCAGCGTATACTTGCCTTCGGGGAACTCCCCGGCGCGCATCCGCGCGAAGAGATCGAGCGATTCTTCGATCGGGCGGTCGCGGAACGGGCTGACGGCGGGGTGCGTCGTGTCGCCGCGGTAGGCGGAAAACTCCTCGGGCGTCAGCTCGCAGACGTAGGCGAGACCCTTTTTGATGAGGCCGACGGCGAGCTCGTAGGTCTTTTCAAAGTAGTCCGAGCCGTAGAAAAAGCGGTCGCCCCAGTCAAAGCCGAGCCAGCGGATATCCTCCTGAATGGCATCGACGAACTCGGTGTCCTCCTTGGCGGGGTTGGTGTCGTCCATGCGCAGATTGCAGAGACCGCCGAACTTTTCCGCCGTGCCGAAGTCGATGCACAGCGCCTTGCAGTGGCCGATGTGCAGATAGCCGTTCGGCTCGGGCGGGAAACGGGTGTGCACCGTTTTTCCGGCAAACCGTCCGCCGGGGGCAATGTCCTCGGCGACAAAATCATGAATAAAATTGCTGGATTCTCTGATCTCTTCCATATTGCCTCTCTCCATTTTATGAAAGCTGAATGAATGAAAATTATTATACACGTCAACGCTTGAAATTACAACAGAATTATTGGATAATAGAAGCGCTATGAATCTTTCCGCCCTATGGCGGAACAAACGACAGGAGTATACCATATGAAATATGATGCTGTGATCCTCGGCGGCGGCCCGGCGGCTGTCTCCGCGGCGCTCACGCTGCGCGCGCGAGGGAAGACCGCCGCGATCCTCTCCGGCGGGATCGACGATATCCCGCTCTCCCGCGCAAGCAGGATTACCAATTACCCCGGCTGTCCGGATATCTCCGGCCGCGCGCTGCTCGAAGCGATGGAACATCAGGCACTCGACGCGGGCGCGGAAATCCTTCACGGCCGTGCCACGTCGATCGCGCCCCTCGGCGACGGCTTCGGCGTGATCTACGGCGCGGACTTCTGCGAGGCGGAAACACTCATCCTCTGCACCGGCGTTGCCGCCGGAAAAGTTTTCCCCGGCGAACAGGAGTTCCTTGGCCGCGGCGTGAGCTACTGCGTCACGTGCGACGGAATGCTCTATCGCGGGAAAAAGGTCTGCGTCGTGGGCTTCACGTCCGATACGAGAGAGGAAGCGGAGCTTCTGCGCACGATGGGCTGCGAAGTTGAAATGTTCACGAGCCGCACGGCGAAGTACACCGTGCTCGGGCAGGAGCGCGTCACGGCGCTTTCCGTGAACGGCGAAGAGCATCCGTGCGAGGCGGTGTTCATCCTCCGCCCGGCCGCGGCGCCCGATACGCTGCTCGCGGGTCTTGCCATGGACGGCGTGCATGTCGCCGTGGATAAGGCGACGATGAAAACCTCCGTTGCCGGCGTTTTCGCCGCCGGGGACTGCACCGGCAAGCCCTACCAGATCGCCAAGGCCGTCGGCGACGGGAACATCGCCGCGCTCAGCGCCGCGCAGTATATCGAGGAAAGGAGCCGGGAGAAAAAGGCATGAACGAGAGCGAGATCAAATATCTGGAGCTTCTTTCCAAGAGCTTTCCGAGCATCCCCGCTACGGCGGCGGAGATCGTGCGGCTGCAGGCCATTCTGGAGCTGCCGAAAACGACCGAGCACTTCATGAGCGACATCCACGGCGAGTATACATACTTCTCCCATATTCTCAAAAACGCCTCCGGCGCGATCCACGACAAGATCAACGACAGCTTCGGCGATCTTCTCGGCGAGGAGGAGAAAAATTCGCTCGCCCGGCTGCTCTATTACCCCGAGCGGGAGCTTGCCGCCGCAGCGCACTCCGATTCCTGGTACCGCGTGACGATCCACCGTCTTGTGGCCGTCTGCCGGCAGGCGACGGACAAATATACCCGCGTCAAGGTGCGAGCCCGTCTGCCGAAGGAATATGCCTATATTATCGAGGAGCTCATTGACTCCGACGAGCACGATCCCAACAAGCGCAGGTATTTTGAAAGCATCATCAACAGCGTGATCGAGACCGGTATCGCCGACCGGTTCATCGTGGCGCTCGCGAATCTCATCTCCCGCCTGACGGTAAACCAGCTGCACATCGTCGGCGACGTTTTCGACCGCGGCCCCGCCGCGCAGATGGTCATGGACGATCTCATGGACATGCACGGCGTGGACTTCGTCTGGGGCAACCACGACATTCTCTGGATGGGCGCGGCCATGGGCAACCCCGCGTGCATTGCGAATGCCCTGCGAAACTCACTCAAGTACGGCAACTTTGATATGCTCGAGGACGGCTACGGCCTGAACGTCCGCCCACTCGCGCTCTTCGCCATGGAGCAGTACGGCGACGATCCCTGCACGAACTTCCTCCCGACGCACGTGACCGACTGCGTGGCGGAAAACAGCGACGTTACCGCCAAGCTCCTCAAGGCCATCACGGTCATCCAGTTCAAGCTGGAGGGTCAGCTCATCCTGCGCCACCCGGAATATAAAATGGACGGACGGCTCCTCCTCGGAGAGCTCGTCAGCTCCGAAGGAACAGTCACGCTCGGCGGCAAGATATACCGCACGAACGACATTTCGCTCCCCACGGTCGAGCCCGCGGATCCCTATCGCCTCTCCGAGCGCGAGCAGCAGCTCGTCGATCAGCTCGTCTTGTCCTTCCTGCGCAGCGAGAAGCTGCAGACCCATATCCGGTATCTGCTGGAAAAGGGCGCGATGTACCGCGTGTGCAACGGCAACCTTCTCTACCACGGCTGCATCCCCATGGAGCCGGACGGCAGCTTTACGCGCGTGACGATGGGTGACAAAACATATTTTGGAAAGTCGCTCATGGATGCCTGCGACCGGCTGTGCCGCACGGCGATGTACGACCGCCGTATGGAGAACACCGATCTTCTCTGGTATCTCTGGTGCGGGCCCTATTCTCCGCTCAACGGCAAGGACAAGATCGCAACGTTCGAGCGCACGTTCCTCGACGATCCGGAGGCCCGAACGGAGCGGAAAAATCCGTACTACGATCTCTGGAACAGCGGGGAAACGGCGCGCACGATCCTCACCGAGTTCGGCGTGGACTTCGAGCGCGGCCACATCATCAACGGCCACGTCCCTGTGCGCAAAACGAAGGGCGACACGCCCATCAAGGCCAACGGCAAGTTCATCAACATCGACGGCGGTCTCTCGAAGGCGTACCAGCCCGTGACGGGCATCTGCGGCTATACGCTGGTGTATTCCTCGCACGAGCTGTATCTCGCCGAGCACCAGCCCTTCGACCCGGACACCGCCGCGCGCGAAAGCGCGGACGTGCTCTCCCGGACGATCATGATCGAGCAGTATCCCGACCGGCTTCGCGTGCGCGATACCGACGGCGGCGCGGATGTGGAGCGGCGCATCGCCGATCTCAAAAAGCTGCTCGCGGCCTACCGCAGCGGCCTTGTGCGCACGCCGAGCCGCATGGAGTAAGGCTTGACAAATAAAACAAATAAAGGTATATTGATTTGGTAAAAAGCGCAGAAGGGGAGGAGTAGGCTCCCGGCGGAACGCAGAGAGAGGGCGGTTGGTGCAAGCCCTTGGGAAGCCGCAGCCGAAGGTCGCCCCGGAGCAGCCGTTTTGAACAAAGTAGAAACGGACGGGTTCTCCCGTTACAGAGAATACGAGTGCCGCTTTCAGTAAAGCGGAAATCGGGTGGTACCGCGTAAGTTTTTGCGCCCCGGAGGTTATCTCCGGGGCGTTTTTGTTTGGAGGAATAAGAATGAAAGAACTGCCGAAGATTTATGATCCCAAGCAGGTGGAAAGCAAGATCTACCGCTACTGGACGGACGGCGGCTGGTTCCACGCTGAGCGTGACCCGGACAAGAAGCCGTTCACCATCGTGATCCCGCCCCCGAACGTCACCGGCCAGCTCCATCTCGGCCACGCGTTCGACGAGACGATCCAGGACGTGCTCATCCGCTGGAAGCGCATGAGCGGGTACTGCGCGCTGTGGCTGCCGGGCGTTGACCATGCCGGCATCGCCACGCAGACCAAGGTGGAGGCCGAGCTCCGCAAGGAGGGTCTCACGCGCTTCGATCTCGGCCGCGAAAAGTTCCTGGACCGTGTGTGGGACTGGAAGCAGCACTACGGCGACCGCATTGTGGAGCAGCTCAAAACGCTCGGCTCTTCGTGCGACTGGGAGCGCCAGCGCTTCACGATGGACGAGCAGTGCGCCAAGGCCGTGCGCGAGGCGTTCTGCAGCCTGTACGAAAAGGGATATATCTACCGCGGCAAGCGTATCATCAACTGGTGTCCGCACTGCAAGACCGCCCTTTCCGACGTTGAGGTCGAATACGTGGAGAAGAACGGCTTCTTCTGGCATATCCGCTATCCGCTGACGGACGGTTCCGGCAGCGTGGAGGTCGCCACGACCCGTCCCGAGACGATGCTCGGCGACGCCGCCGTTGCGGTGAACCCCGAGGACCCGCGCTATAAGGACATGATCGGCAAAACGCTCACGCTCCCGCTCGTCGGGCGCGAGATCCCCATCGTCGGCGATGAGCACGCCGATATGGAGTTCGGCACCGGCTGCGTGAAGATCACGCCCTGCCACGACCCCAACGACTTTGAGGTCGGCCTGCGCCACGATCTGCCGCAGTACCTGATGCTCGACGGCGACGGCAAGATTACCGGCGGCTACAAGTGGGACGGCATGGACCGCTACGAGGCCCGTAAAGCCATCGTGCAGGAGCTCGAGGAGCAGGGCTATCTCGTGTCCATCGAGCCGTGCGTCCACAATGTCGGCACGTGCTCCCGCTGCCATAACGATGTGGAGCCGCTTGCGAGCGACCAGTGGTTCGTGAAGATGCAGCCTCTGGCGAAGGAAGCCATCCGCGTTGTGGAAGACGGCGAGATCAAGTTCGTGCCGGACCGCTTCGCCAAAACGTATCTCAACTGGATGAACAGCGTGCGCGACTGGTGCATCTCCCGCCAGCTCTGGTGGGGCCATCAGATCCCCGTGTGGTACTGCGGCGACTGCGGCCATATGACCGTCTCCCGCACCGACGCCTGCGAGTGCGAGGCGTGCCACTCCAAGAACATCCGCCGCGAGAGCGACGTGCTCGACACCTGGTTCTCCAGCGCGCTCTGGCCGTTCTCCACGCTCGGCTGGCCGGACAAGACGGCGGATCTGGATTACTTCTACCCGACGGACGTGCTCGTCACAGGCTACGACATCATCTTCTTCTGGGTCGCGCGCATGATCTTCTCCGGCTGCGAGCATATGAAGAAGATCCCGTTCCACACGGTACTCATCCACGGCCTGATCCGCGACCCGCAGGGCAAGAAAATGTCCAAGTCCGCCGGTAACGGCGTCGATCCCATCGAGGTCATCAACACTTACGGCGCGGACGCGCTCCGCTTCAACATCATCACCGGCAACTCGCCCGGAAACGACATGCGCTTCTTCCCGGAGCGCTGCGAGGCGATGCGCAACTTTGCCAACAAGCTCTGGAACGCTTCCCGCTTCGTGATGATGAATCTCACGATCGACAAAAACGAGCTGCCCGAAACGCTCGAGCTCGAGGACAAGTGGATCCTCTCCCGGTTCAACGAGCTGGCCCGCGAGGTCGGCGAGAATCTCGATAAGTACGAGCTCGGCATCGCCGCGCAGAAGATCTATGACTTCATCTGGGACAGCTTCTGCGACTGGTACATTGAGCTCACCAAGGCCCGTCTGACGGGCGAGGACGAGACGGCCCGCGTGCAGGCGCAGAAGGTGCTGCTGTATGTGCTCACCGAAACGCTCAAGCTGCTCCATCCGTTCATGCCGTTCATCACCGAGGAGATCTATCAGGCGCTGCCGCACGAGGGCGACGCGCTCATGGTGCAGCCGTACCCCGTTTATCGCGAGGATATGGCTTTCCCGGCGGAAAGCGCGCGCTTTGAAAAGGTCATGGAGGCCATCCGCGCCATCCGCAGCCGCCGCAGCGAGATGAACGTCCCGCCGTCCAAGCGCCCGCACCTCTATATTGTCACCGAGGAACGCGAAGCCTTTGAGAATGGCCGCGATTATCTCTGCCGTCTGGCGTATGCCGGCGAAGTGATCGTTTCGGAGGATGTCCCCGCCGACGCCGACAAAATGGTAAGCATCGTGACGAAGGATGCGCGCTGCTTCCTGCCGATGAGCGAGCTTGTCGATCTTGACAAGGAGCGCGAGCGGCTGGAAAAGGAGCTGGCAAAGAACCGCGGCTTCCTCGAAAACCAGCGCCGCAAGCTCTCGAACGAGAGCTTCGTCTCCCGCGCTCCCTCCAACGTCGTCGCCACGGAGCGCGAGCGTGCCGAAAAGCTCGAAGCGCTCATTGCCAATCTCGAGGAATCGCTCCGTCAGCTCGGCTGATGCGCATATAATTAGATTGACAAAGGTGTCCCGAAACGCTACAATGACGCTTCGGGACATTTTTTAAGGGTTCCGAAAACTTTTTGCGGCTTTTGCACGTCTAATAAACAGAACAGAAAACCGGAACTATTCGACCTGCGCCGCAAGGCGCGGGGAAGGAGACTTCATTATGCGTAAACTTATTTCAAAGCGACTCTTTGCCGTTTTGATGGCGGCGCTTTTGTTCGCCGCGCTCGGCACGACGGCATTGGCGGACGACGCCCCCGTCATCAATACCGACGTACCCGCGGCGCTCACCGTGATCGAAGGGCAGACGCTCACGCTCACCGTAGAGGCGACGGGCGGGGAGCTGTCCTACCAGTGGTACCGCGTCCACCCGGAGGGCGATACGCCCGTGGAGGGACAGACCTCGAATACTTACCAGATCGCTTCCGTGGACGCCTCGATCAACGGCGCGGCGTTTTACTGCTTTGTGCAGAACGTAGCGGGAAATACCCAGTCCTCCGTCTGCACCGTGACGGTGCTCTCCAAGCCCGTTCTCACGCAGGATGTGAGTACCACCAGCCAGACGCTGACCGAGGGCGACACCATCGCGCTCACCGCCGGAGCGACCGGCGCGGCGGGGATACAGTGGTACTATAAGAAGGGCGACGAAGCCCCCAAGCCCGTTGACGGCGCGACGACGGCCTCTCTCTCCGTCGCGGCCACGATGGAGTATAACGGCGCGGATATCTACTGCCAGTTCGTAAACGATGCCGGCGCCGTCACAACGTCCTTCTGCCGCATCACCGTGAATGCCAAGCCCGCAGCGCCCGTAACGACGAAAAACCCGACCGGCGAGACCGTCACCGAGGGCGGCCGCGCGATCTTCATCGCCCGCGCCGACGGCGCGACGAGCTACCTCTGGCGCATCATCAGCGCCGACGGCACGCAGGTCTATGACTATACCGCCGCGCGTACCGCGTTCCCGACGCTGAGCATCTCCGGCGGCGACAGCGAAACGCTCACGCTCACCAACATCCCCTATGATATGAACGGCTGGAAGGTCGCCTGCCTCTTCAAGAGCGAGGGCGGCGAGACGCTCTCCGGCACGGCGAGCGTTACCGTGACGAAAAAGGCGGCGTCTCTCAGCATCATCACGCAGCCTGTCGGCGGCACGATGGCCGTGGATGAGAACCCGAACTTCATTCTCTCCATTCAGGCAACATCCAGCGACGGCGGCACGATCACCTACCAGTGGTACAGCGCCGCGACGAACAGCACCGCCGCCATGAAGGCCATCCCCGGCGCGACGAATTCCAGCTATAAGCCCGAACAGAACGAGGGAACGACGTATTACCGTGTAAGCGTTCAGCTCACCGGCAACGGTACGACCTCCGACCCCTATTATTCCAACACCGTCCCTGTGACGTTCACCGCCACCAAGACGCACACGCACAGCTTCTCGAGCGTCTGGGAGCATAACGATATCTCCCACTGGCACCAGTGCACCTGCGGCGAGCACGGCGACGAAGCGTTTCATACCTACACCTGGACCATACTGAAAGCCCCCACCGCGACCGAGGACGGCGAGCAGAAGGGCGTCTGCTCCGTCTGCGGCTATGAGACCATCCAGCCCATCCCCGCCGGTACGGATACCGGTGAGGAAGAGACGCCGGCAAAGCCCGCCAAAAAGACGAATACGGTGCTTCTCGTCATCATCGGCGTGCTGGCCGTGGCGGTGATCGCCGTGGCGGTCATCCTCGTCCGCAAGGTGCTTCTTCAGAAGGACGAAGAGGACAGCGGAGACGATGAGGAATAAAACCCGATAAAGTGAAATAACTCCCGCCGGTCACCGACCGGCGGGAGCTTTTATGTCTGGGTATAAAAGAATATCAATAATTGTTGTTATTTCAATTTCCACGGTTGCACTTCTGCTGCCTGTTCAGCGCGTTGCCGAGGACAAGAAAACATACAACAGCGGCAACAATGATTCCAATGCCCGGATTCCAACCGAATTCATAGCAGCATCCCAGACCAACGAGGAGACCGACGATATAGCTGAGAACCTCGATGATCACGAATTTTGCGGACAGGCGTGTGTAGAAAGCATACCAGACCATAAAGGCTGTAAGAAGGATCCCGATAACGTAAGTCATTTTTATTTCTCCCTTTTCTTATGATTTTATTTCAGTTTTCTATATAGCGCTTCTTCAGTCGGAGCACATAGCTGCGATACAGTGCGTGCGCTTCCACATTTTCTCCGCGCTCGATCATTGCGACGCAGGGCTCGACAAGCTCGCGGTAGATGGCGTCGAATGCTTCCACGGCGTCCGCTTTGCTTCGGATCGCGTCAACGATCTTCGGCGCGACGGCGTAATATTCCGCGATCTCCGCTTCGCCCTCCGGCTGGGAACGGAGATATCCATCACGAAAGCTGCGCAGCACTGTCAGCTCATGGCAGTCATCCGGCAGACCGCGCGCCTCGGTGCAGGCTGAGGTCAGGAAGCAGCCGCCGGAGTCGTTGCCCTTATAGATGGGGCAGCCGTCGTAATCGTAGTTGCGGCAGTACTTATAGTAGGTGTCCTCGTTGACGTCCTTTCCGCTCTTCCGGCAGGCGTAATGGTGATTGTACCAGTAAAATGGACAGCTCATGCGTTTCCTCCCCTTTGTTTCGTTTCTCTGAAAAGTGGAAATGTTACCTCTGTAGGATGATAATACCGCAATTTGCAGTAAAAGTCAATACAACAAAATGCGGTACGCTATTCTTTCTCCTGTCAGGAGGTGGTAGCATGTACTGCCGTTTGCGCGATCTGCGGGAGGACCACGATATGAAGCAGAAAGATCTGGCGGCGTATCTGAACTGCTCGCAGCAGGTATACAGCAACTATGAGCTCGGCCAGCGTGACGTACCGACGGATATCCTCATCCGCCTGTCACAGCTCTATCATGTGTCCGTGGATTATATCCTCGGTCTGACCGATAACCCGAAAAGAAACCAGTAAAAAACCCGCCCTCCGATCCGCGGATCGGAGGGCGGGTTTACGTTTGTTGGATCGTTTCTCAGAACGCCAGCAGCGCCATGGAGAGGATGGCGGCTGTCAGCAGGTAGATCGGCAGACCGCGCCACGCCTTCGGAACGTAGCGCTCGCGGATCTTGCTGCGGACGGCGGCAAACGCCGCGAGAGCGAGCCAGAAGCCGAGACCCGCGCCGAGCGCCGTGAGGATGCTCTCGCCAAGGGAGAGCGCATCGGCGGCGTTGTTCACCGCGAGGCCGAGCACGGCGCTGTTGAGCGCGATGACGGGGAAGTAGACGCCGAGGTCTTTTTTGAAGGCGGCCTTCGCAACGGCATTCATTGCATAGACAACAATGAGCACGATCGCGCCAAAGACGAGCGTCTGCAGATAGCCGAGAGACAGCACGTCCAGAACGTAGGTCTGCACAAGACCGGCGATCAGCGCCGTGAGCACCATGGCGACGGTTACAGACACGCCGAGCACGGTGATCTTCTTCTCCTGCGCGGACCAGCCGAGCAGGGGAGCCGCGCCGAGGAATTTCTCCAGCGCATAGTTGTTGGCGAGCATCGCGCCGAGCACGATACCGACAATGGCTTTGAACGTCATTACTCGTTACCTCCTTCCGCTGTACCGGCGGCGACACCGGCGAAGCCGGGCTCTTCCTCCGCAGCGCACGCGGCGGGGAAGAGGGCGTTGACGATCGCGGCGACGATGGCATACACCAAGAAGCCGCCCATGGGCTTCTGGAGCGAAGCCACGGCGTGCGCCTTGAGGAAGGCGATCTCCTGTCCCCATACGGTGCCGAGACCGAAGAGCTCGCGCAGCAGCGCGACAACGGCGATCACCGCGAGGAATTCCAGCCCGGTCACAACGACCTTTCCGACGCAGAGGCCGGAGGCGCTGCCAGCGCTGCGGCTGAACACCAGCAGGTTGACGGCAGCCACGGCGAGATACACGCCGAGCATCTTGTAAACGGACGGCAGCACCGCGTGCAGCACGAGCTGTGCAGCGGAGGTGAACAGCGCCGCCGTGAGGATCGTCGCGGCGATCACCGCGCGCTCCGGGAGAATGCGGCGCAGCAGCGCCATCACGAGCGCAGTGAGCAGCATCACGGCGAGAACCGTAATGCCCATGGCAGCGGCACCCCGGAGCGTTCCGGTCGCGCCCAGCGCGGGGCACGCGCCGAGAAACAGTACCCACATCGGGTTAACGGTCATTTTCTTCTCATTCATTGCCAAGTCCTCCGTTCTCTTTCAGAGTGGCAAAGGCGTCGAAAACATCGTGCGTAGCGGTCTTGACGGCGTTCATCGTCATCGTTGCGCCGGAGATGAACGCTACGTCGTCCGTCATGGTCTCGGCGGTCATACCGACGAAGCCTTCCTTGTAGCTCTGCGGATCGAGTGTGTAGTTGGAGAAGTAGTCCTTTTCCAGAATGAACTCCTTGGCGTTCATCATCACGATCTCGCCGTCAGCGTTGAGAACGTAGTAGACGGCCATCGGGATGTTGCTGTAGCCGTAGGGACGGGAGACGAAGGCATAGAGCGTTTCGCCGTTCTCCGTCACGGTGTAGGCGGCGGTCACGGTGTTGTATACGCCGTCGAGACCGAGCACCGCGTAATCCGCGTTCTTGGAATAGTAAGCGCTGAGCTTGGAGATATCGTCGTCCGTGAAGAGATCGCCGTTGTCGCGCGCATACGCGGCGGCGGTCTCGGCAAAATCGGCGTAGGAATCGGTCACAACACTGCCTTCAACGTCATAGACGCAGACACTGCCGGAGGTGTTCGCAATGGCGAGCACGCCCGCGCCGTCCATGTTCGCAATGAACGCGAAGCCTGCGCCGTTCGGGGCTTTGTAAGCGGCGGTCACACCGTCGAGACCGGTCTCGGTCTCCTCGCCCTGCATCGCGCCTTCGCTGTTCATCATGCCGGGGAACACGGTCGCGATCAGCTCGGTGAGAAGCTGTGCGTCGCCCTTGACGCCCGCGCTGACGAGTTCATTCGCCGTGAGAGCGGTGAAGCCGTCGAGAATGGCGTCATGGAACGCCTTGGAGGAGTACGTCACGCCCGCGACGAGACTCACGTCCGCAAGAGTGGAATCCTGCCCGATATAGGTCTGCGGATACGTATCCACACCCATGTCCTTCGTGTCGGGGTAGGAGAGCACCTGCGTGCCGACGATCTTACCCTCGGTATCCACGGCCATGGAGATCTCGATCGGATCGTGGGTGTAGCCCTGCGTGGTGGAGAGAAGGATCGCGTAGCCGAGACCGGAGGTCTCGGTATAGATGCTCTGCACGGTCTCCGGAACGTCGGTAAGCTCGCTTCCGGCGGAGCCGTCATTGCTGTAGAGAAGATCAAAACCCTGCGCGCCGGGGAAAATATCCATGAGCGGCCCGAGCGCCTGGGAAGCCTCGCTCAGCTCGATGCGCGGCCCGGCCCAGACATTGAGACCGGTGAGCAGCAGAGCGAACACGAGAAAGAGAACGATCAGCGTCAGAGCCGAGCGGAGAAAGCTGCCTTTATTTTGCATTTTTCGGCCCTCCCAATCCGAGCGGCGTAGCCGCCGTCCATTTTTCGATCATCGGAGCAAGAATGTTCATCACGAGGATGGAGAGCGACACGCCCTCCGGATACGCGCAGTATTCGCGGATGACGAACGTCAGAATGCCGCAGCCTAGCGCGAAGAACGCCTTGCCCTTGTTGTTGATCGGCGAGGTCTGATAGTCGGTCGCCATGAAGATCGCACCGAGGAACAGACCGCCCGCCATGATCTCATAGAGCGCGGTAACGGCGCTGCCGGTCATGACGAAGTAGAGCACGAACACGCTGCCGACGAAGATCGCCGGGACATACCAGCGGATCACGCGGCGGATGACGAGATACGCAAAGCCGATGAGCAGCGCGATAACGCACGTTTCGCCTACCGCGCCGCCGCGCACGCCGAGGAACATATCCAGCAGGGAGGGAAGACCCTCGCCGCCGGTGGAGAGAACTTCGAGCGGGGTGGCGCTCGTTACGAGATCAACGCCCTTCGGCATCGCGCCGCCCATGACCTGCGTGAACGAGACGAGCATGAACACGCGCGCGGTGATGGCGGGGTTCGCAAAGTTGTGGCCGAGACCGCCGAACAGACACTTGACGAACACGATGGCGAACACGCTGCCGAGCACACACTGCCAGACCGGCACGTTTGTGCTGAGATTGAGACCAAGCAGCAGACCCGTCACAACGGCGCTGAGATCGCCGATGGACTGCTTGCGGTGGGTGATCGCGTTGAAGAGAAATTCGGAAACGACGGCGGCGATCACGCACGAGAGGATCGGCACAAGAGCCGGGGCGCCGAAAATTACGATCGCGGCAGCCGTGGCGGGCAGCAGAGCGATGATCACGTCAAGCATGATGCGCTGCGTGCTCGCGCCGCAGTGGGTGAACGGGGAAGCGGGGGTTTCAAACCGCTTATCCATCACTTTTTCCCTCCTTCCGTATGATCGGCTTTGTATTTTTTGAGATATTTCTTTGCCGCACGGTTGTTCTCCGCGAGCGGGCGGTGCGCCGGGCAGACGTAGCTGCAGCTGCCGCACTCGATGCAGAAGTTCACATGGTCGCGGTCAAGGAGAAGCGCGCGCTTATCGCCGTTCTCTTCCTCAAGATCGTCCGAGAACGCGGTGGGGTTGAGATTCATCGGGCAGTGGGACACGCACCGGCCGCAGTGGATGCACGGCGTCGGCTCGTGGATAACGCTGTCCGCTTCGGAGAAGACCAGCACGCTGCCGGTCGTCTTGAGTACCGGATAGTCGAGCGAGGGGACGGCGTGACCCATCATCGGCCCACCGTTCACAACACGGCCCGGCTCGCATTTGAGCCCGCCGGCGGCCTCGACCAGATAGCGGTACGGCGTGCCGATCGGGACAAGCAGGTTCTTCGGCTCCTTGATGGCCGAGCCGTCAACGGTGACGACGCGGTCGACGAGCGGCATACCGGTATCCATGAACTTTGCGACCTTGGCAAGCGTCGAGACGTTGATGATGATAACGCCGAGCGTTGCAAAACGCTGACCGGCGTAAACGACCTTGCCGAGCGCGTTATAAAGGATCATCTGCTTCGCGCCCTGCGGATAGGAGCTCGGCAGCTCAACGATGCTCATCGTGGGGTCGTCGGCAAAAAGCTCCTTCATCGCGGCAATGGCGTGCGGCTTGTTGTTTTCAATGGCGAAAACAAAGTTGTCGGGCTTGACGTATTTCTTGAGGAGCTCGATACCGCGGCGGATATCCTCGCCGTGGTCGAGCATCATGCGGTTGTCGCTCGTGACGTACGGCTCGCACTCCGCACCGTTGATGAGCATGGTCTTGACGTTGTGGCGCAGCGCCGCGTCAAACTTCCAGTCAACGGGGAACGCCGCGCCGCCGAGACCGACAATGCCGCTCTCGTGCAGATCTTCCACGAACGCGGCGAGATCCTCCGCTGTACGCGGGGCAAGCGTGGGATCGGCTTCCATTTTTCCGTCGTTCTCAATGCGGATGACCGGCAGATCGTTGCCGAAGAGCTCCGGCATCGGATCGAGCGAGAGAACGGTGCCGGAAACGGTCGCATGAACCTCACAGGTGATGCTGCCCTCGCCGCGGGCGAGCTTCTGACCGACGCGGACATAGTCGCCGACGCTGACGACCGGCACGGCGGGGGTGCCCATGTGCATGTTCATGGGGAGAAGCACTTCTTTCGGCGGGGGAAGGGTTTCGGCCTTCATTCCGGCGGTGTTCTTGTGATGGGGAACGTGAACCGCCTGAAGGCGCTTACGGAATGCCATCAGAATCCAACCTTTCCATTCATTTCTTCTTTGCGGTAATGCAGTGATTTTCAGCTTTGCGATTCGCCGGACGTATCGTCCGGAACGAGAATGGCCTCCATACCGGAGGTCATATGCAGCTCGCCGTCCGGGAGCACCCAGAGCGCTTTCACATCGCCGAGCTTTTCGCAGAGCGCCTCGCCGTCGGCAAGGGGCATGCAGAAAAGCGCGGTGGAGAGCGCATCGGCAAGACCGCTGTTTTTCGTCACGACCGTGACGGAGGTGAAGAGCGTGGAGGGATAGAGCGTATCTTTATCGATGATGTGGTGATACCTCACGCCGTCCACGGTGAAATACCGTTCATAAATGCCGGAGGTGACGCAGGAGGTGTCGGCGAGCAGGAGCTTTGCGCAGTAATTCGAGTCGGGGTTCTTCGGGTCGCGCACGCCGGTCTTCCAGCCGGTGCCGTCGGGCCGCGTGCCGATGATGCGGATGTTGCCGCCGACGTTGAGCACATAGCTCTCGCAGCCGAGTGTTTCGGCCTTCTGCGCCGCCATTTCGGTGGCGTAACCCTTGCCGAGCGCGCCGACGTCGATGGAGGCAAGCGGGTCCGAGATACGGACGGTGTTGTTTTCCTCGTCCAGCTCCAGAAAGGAGATGTCCGTGTGCTTCGCTGCCTCGGCGAGATCTTCTTCCGCGGGAACATAGGCGTTCTTCGGATCTTCCGACGCGGCTTCACGCGCGTTGTGCCAGAGAGTGAGGACACTTCCCATCATCACGTTCATCTCTCCGCCGGTCAGCTCATAGAGCTCCTTGGCATAGAGCAGAAACTCCATCAGCCGCGCATCCACCGTTACAGCTTCTCCGCCGGCCATTTTGTTTACCGTACAGAGGTTGTTTATGCCGGAATACTCGTGGTAGATATCAAAAAGCTGGTGATATTCCCCAAGCATATCAGCAATTTCGGCAGAACAGTCCGAAAACCGTTCTGCCGAATCGCCTGCATAGCTGTAAATATAGGTCACCGTGTCAAAGTAGGTGAAATAGCTTTTCCCCTGCGCCTTGACAGGTTCGGCGGAAGCTGAACAGCCGGAGAGAAGAACAAGAGCGAGCAGAGCGCCGCAGAGAAGCGCGGCGACCGCGCGGGTATTCTTTTTCCGGTTCATTTGCTTCGCGGAAATTACCGGGCGTTGTTCACCGCCGTGGCAATGGCGGCCTGCATGCCGTCGATAGCCATCGTGCAGGAGGCGAGCAGCGTCTCATCGGTGGAGACCTGATAGCCCTCGGCGTTGGTGGTGGTGTCGAGACCCATCACTTCGTCCGCGGTCTTGCCGACGGTGTAGTCAGCAAAAGCCTTGGCCTGCGCGTCCCACTCGGCAATGGCGTTGCCGTACTTGACCATGTTGTAGTCGTCACCGAGCTCACGCTTGGTAGCGGTGTAGTCCTTGCTGACGATCTCGCCCTCGGCGCTCACGGTGATCTTGGGCTGGATGGCGTCGGTCAGAGCGGCGAGAATCTTGCCGTCGGAGCCGACAGCGGCGGCGCCGAACTCGGTGTACATCTTGACCATGGCGTTGCCGTCTTCGGAATCAGCAGCGGACACGGACTCGGTGGAGTTGGAGATGGCAGACACGCCCAGCGTGAAGGAGCCGGGGACGGCGGTGAAGGTGGAGCCCTTCTCGTCGTTGCAGGCCTTCACAATGGCCTCCTGGAAGGCCTCGAGGCTGATGGAGCAGGAAGCGAACAGCTCTTCGTCAACGGCGACGTTGTAGCCCTCTTCGTTGACGCGGGTCTCGATGTTCTTGACCTCGTCAGCAGTCTTGCCGACGATCCACTTCTCAAGGTTCTCGACCTGCTCGAACCACTCGAGCGTGGCGTCGGAATACTTGACCATGTTGTAGTCATACTTCAGATCGCGCTTGGTGGTGTAGGTCGCGGCGGTATCGACCTGGCCGCCGGTGACGTCCATCTTGTTCTGCGCGCAGTCGATGCGGCAGAGGACGATCTTGCCTTCGCTGTCGGTGACGACCGTGGCGACGGTGGCGTCGACCTGAGCTTTATTGGTGTCGGAGCTGTCAAGGCTGACGCTCACGCCCATGCCAAGCTTGTACTCGGCTTCGGCGGTCTCAGCGGCAGGAGCTTCGGTAGCTTCCGCAGTGGGATCGGTGGCGGGGGCAGCGGGCTGGCTGCCGCAGGCAGTCAGCGTGAGCAGCATGCACGCCAGAAGGAGAACGGAGATTGCTTTTTTCATTGTGTTCGACCTCTTATTCTTAAATTTTTTTGCTTACGATTCCAAACGGAAAAGCGAATTATGTTGATTAATGGTACACTGCGTTACGCTATCCCGCTTTTGATGACAATATAGCACAGAGCGCGTTTATAGTCAATAAAAAATCATACAAGATAGAGGAAACAATTTAACCTTTTCGGTAATAAACTGCACATATATCGAACGCTTGCGCTAAATTGCAACAATTCTGTGAATTTTCCGCTTGCGCCAGTCGTTTAAAATATGGTATAATCTCTGTAGAATATTCAATAATGGAGAACATTCCGGCCGGTTTTTGGGTGCGGAATGTTTGGTGATTGCATTTTGGAGGTGCGAAATGTTTTCCATCGGAGAGAAGGTAATGTACGGCGGAACGGGCGTTTGCGTGGTGGAGGAGATCACATCGGTGAAATTCTCAGCCTCTCAGCCGGGAAAACCGTATTATCTTCTGCGGCCGATGTACCAGACCGGCACCATCCAGACCCCGGCGGACAGCGGCAAGGTCCCCATCCGCCCGGTGATGAACCGCAGCGAGGCCGAAGCCGTCATCGATGCGATGCCGGCCGTTCCGGCGGAGATCTGCACGGAGAAGAATCTCAGCGCGCTGCGCAATTATTACCAGAAGCAGATCACCTCATTCGACAGCATCGATCTTATCCGTCTGGCAAAATCCATCCGCGCGAAGAAGATAGAAGCCGAAAAGCGTCAGAAGCGCATCGGCAGCACGGACGAAAAATACCTCCGCCGCGCGGAGGAGCTTCTCTTCGGCGAGCTTGCCGTCGCGCTGGAGATCTCGATGGACGACGTTCCGGCGTTCATCGAACAGCGGCTCGGCTCGCTGGCTGCCGCGCTGGAGTAACTACATAAAGTAATCATCGTCTCCGAAGAGCCTTTTCTTCGGAGACGGTTTCTTTTCCTTGACGGAATCGCCGGAGGAATCTATAATCAGAGTGTTAAAATACTTTGGCGGGATATCCCGCCGGGGAGGTACGAATACTTTGACGCAGGACGAAAAGAAACAGCTGAAGATCGCCGCCTGCAAAGTGCGCCTCGGCATCATCGAGGGCGTTTACGCGGCAAAATCCGGGCATCCGGGCGGAAGCCTTTCCGCCGCCGATGTGCTCACCTATCTCTATTTCAAGCACATGAATATCGATCCGCAAAATCCGCGCTGGGAAAAGCGCGACCGCTTTGTGCTCTCCAAGGGCCATGCGGCTCCGGCGCTCTACTCGGTGCTCGCCAACCGCGGCTTTTTCCCCGTGGACGAGCTCAAGACGCTCCGCCATATCGGCAGCCGCCTGCAGGGCCATCCCAATATGAATCTCACGCCCGGCGTGGACATGTCCACCGGCTCTCTCGGCCAGGGCGTATCCACGGCGGCGGGCATGGCGCTCGGCGCGAAGCGTCTTGGAAACGGCGTGCGTGTATATACGCTCCTCGGCGACGGCGAGATCGAGGAAGGCCAGGTCTGGGAAGCGATGATGTTCGCCTCGCACTATAAGCTGGATAACCTGCTCGTGTTCGATGACAACAACAATCTTCAGATCGACGGCGCCGTGAGCGACGTTATGAGCCCTTATCCGATCGACGAGAAGTTCGCCGCGTTCGGACTCTTTGTGCAGACCGTGGACGGTCACGACTTTGACGCGATCGACGCGGCCGTGAAGCGTGCCGAGCAGGAAAAGGGACGCCCCTCCGCGATCGTTCTCAAGACCGTTAAGGGCAAGGGCGTATCCTTTATGGAAAATCAGGTGGGCTGGCACGGCAAAGCCCCCAACGAGGAACAGTACCGCACCGCGATGGAAGAGCTCACCGCGGCGCTGCGCGAAGAGGAGGCAGAATGATGGCGGACGTTGTAAAAATTGCTACCCGCGACAGCTACGGCAACGCGGTAACGGCGCTTGCCGCCGAGCATGACGATATCCTTGTTCTGGACGCCGACCTTGCCGGCGCTACCAAAACGGCGATCTTCAAGAAGGCCTATCCCGACCGCCACATCAACTGCGGCATTGCCGAGGCTGACCTCATCGGCGTGAGCGCGGGCCTTTCCACGATGGGCTTTGTGCCGTTCTGCTCGTCGTTCGCAATGTTTGCGGCGGGCCGTGCCTATGAGCAGGTGCGCAACACCGTCGGCTACCCGCATCTGAACGTCAAGATCTGCGCCACCCACGGCGGCATCTCCGTCGGCGAGGACGGCGCTTCCCACCAGTGCTGCGAAGACTTCGCGCTCATGCGCACGATCCCCGGCATGGTCGTGCTCTCCCCGACGGACGATGTGGAAGCGCGCGCCGCCGTCAAAGCGGCCTATGAGCACAAGGGCCCGGTGTACATCCGCTTCGGCCGCGCCGCCGTGCCCGTGATCCACGAGGAGGAGAACTATTCCTTCGAGATCGGCAAGGCGGAGGTGCTCCGCCCCGGCACGGATGTCGCCGTTGCCGCGACCGGACTCATGGTCGCCGAGGCGCTCAAGGCGGCGGAAACGCTCGCCGCGGAGGGCATCAATGTGCGCGTCATCAACGTCTGCTCCATCAAGCCGCTCGACGAGGAGACCATCCTTGCCGCCGCGCGCGAGTGCGGGAAGATCGTCACCTGTGAGGAGCACAGCATCATCGGCGGTCTCGGCGAGGCCGTGTGCTCTCTCGTAAGCGAGAAGCATCCTGTGCCGGTGCGCCGCGTCGGCGTGAACGACGAGTTCGGCCATTCCGGCCCGGCGGCGGCGCTGCTCGAGGAGATGGGGCTTTGCGCTTCGCATATCGCCGAAGTTGTCCGCGAGACCGTTAAGGGCTGATAATAAAAAGGGGGATACACCATGCGCTGCAGAACGATCATCAAATTCCGCAACAGCGACGATCCGAACGATCTCGGCTTCGGCCGGGGCATCGTTCAGCTTCTCGAAGGCGTGGAGGAGCTTGGCTCCATCAACCGCGCCACCGCCTCCATGGGCATGGCGTATTCCAAGGCATGGAAGATCATCAATTCCATCGAAAAGGAATTTAACGTCCGCCTCATCGACCGCGAGGGCGCGCACGGCTCGCATCTGACGGACGAGGCGCGTGCGCTGATCCGGCAGTATCACGAGGCGCTTGACGCCGCCGACGCCGCGGCGCAGGCGGTATTCCGCAAATACTATCCCTGAAAAGGCTTTTCTGCCCCGGTACGGATCACAAACCGTACCGGGGCATTTTTATTTCGTTGACAGAGACGTGTACGGCGTGGTACTATTCTCTGGTGAAAATACATGAAAGGGAGGGACGCTGTTACGGCGGATAAAACATCGGTCTATGCCCGGCGGTTCCGGGTGCTTGCAGCGGCGTTTCTGCTGCTGTTTTTCGCTTCGTTCCTGCTGGGGCGGTTTGCTGTTGCGCCGGGAACGCTTTTCCGCATTTTGTGGGACGCGCTGCGCGAGTGGGTGTGCAAGCTCTTCGGCGCGGAAGTGCCGGGGGAACTGTATTCCGGCCAGGAAAAGGCGGTCGTTCTGAACATCCGTCTGCCGCGCGTGGCGCTCTCGGCGCTGGTCGGCGCGGGACTTTCCGTTGCGGGTACGGCATATCAGGGCATGTTCCGCAACCCAATGGTATCGCCGGACATTCTCGGCGCATCCAACGGCGCGGGCTTCGGCGCGGCGCTCGGCATTCTTTTGTCGTTCAACTATTTCGGCGTGACGGTGAGCGCGTTCGTCTGTGGCGTGGGCGCGGTGGCGCTCGCGTGGTGCATCAGCCGGGCAAGCCGCATGAACGGCACGCTCGCCATGGTGCTCGCCGGCATCGTTGTCGGCTCGCTGTTCTCGGCGGGCACATCGTTTATAAAGCTCGTCGCGGACACCGAACAGCAGCTCCCCGCCATCACATACTGGCTGATGGGCTCGCTCTCTTCGGCCAAAACGCGCGATCTCCAGTTTGCTCTCATCCCGGCGCTCATCGGCATGGTGCCGCTCTTTTTGCTGCGCTGGCGCATCAACCTGCTCACGCTCGGCGAGGAGGAAGCGCGCAGTCTCGGCGTGCATACGACGCGGCTCCGTCTAGTGATCGTTGTGTGCGCTACGCTCATCACGTCCGCCTGCGTTTCCGTGAGCGGAATGATCGGGTGGGTCGGCCTTGTCATCCCGCACTTTGCGCGGATGCTTTTCGGGCATGATTATAAGCGCCTCATCCCGGCGTCCATGCTGCTCGGCGGGGCGTTTCTTATGGTCGTGGACAATATCGCCCGTCTCGCCACGTCGGGAGAGATTCCGCTCGGCATTTTGACATCGGTCGTCGGCGCGCCGGTATTCGTCTGGCTCATTTTGCGGGGAGGTGCGGACCGTGAGCATTGAGATCCGCCGTCTCGGCTTTTCCTACGGCAGCACGGACGTGCTGCATGATATCACCTTCACCGCCGCCGACGGCGACATTGCCGCCGTACTCGGGCCGAACGGCGTCGGCAAGAGCACGCTTTTCCGCTGCGTGCTCGGCTTTCTTGCACCGTCGGAGGGCGGTATCCTTGTAAACGGCAAGGACATGCGCACGCTTGACCGCCGTGCCGCTGCGCGCGAGATCGCCTATATCCCGCAGTCGTGCGTCCCGTCCTTTAACTATACGCTGCTCGAAGTCGTTATGATGGGACTCACCAACCAGATCGGCGTTTTCGACGCGCCTCGTCCGGAGCATAAGACCGCGGCGCTCAAAGCCATGGAAAGTCTTGGCATCGCGCATCTGGCGCACCGGGAATCCGGCCGCGTGAGCGGCGGCGAGCGGCAGCTCGCGCTGCTGGCGCGCGCCATGGTGCAGAACGCCCGTGTCCTCGTTATGGACGAGCCGACAGCCAATCTTGACTGCGGCAACAGCGCGCTCGTAATGGAGCGCGTGAGCGCTCTGGCCGGGGAGGGGTTTACGGTGATCTTCTCCACGCACGACCCCAATCAGGCGTTCCGGTATGCTACGCAGGTCCTCGCCCTCCAGGGCGGCAGCGTACTCGCCGCGGGACGGCCGGAGGAAGCGCTCACAAGCGAAACGCTCACGAAGCTCTACGGCGTCGGCATGGCGGTATGTCCTGTGACGGCTGCCGGGAAGAGCTTCTCCGTCGCCGTCGTGACCGGCGGAAAAACGCAATAAGGTTGAAATTATCCGGAAAGTAGGCTAAAATGCTTTCCGGATCATTTTACAGATAAGGAGCTTTTTTATGGAAGCCTTGAAATTTCGCGAAATGCCCTACGAGCGTCCCGACGGCGAGGCGCTGAAAACCTCCATGCGCACTCTGACGGAAAAGCTGCGCGCCGCGGGGAGCTATGAAGCGGCGAAGGCCGTGTTCCTTGAAAAGGAAACGCTCTCCAAACACATCCAGACGCTTGCAACGCTCGCGCAGGTGCGCCACACGATCGACACGCGCGACAAGTTTTATGACGAGGAGAACGGCTTCTGGAACCAGCTTTCCCCGGAACTGGAGGAGTATTCGCAGGAGTGGACGAAGGCGATGCTCGCCTCGCCGTACCGCGCGGACTTTGAAAAGGAATACGGCACGCTGATGTTCCTCAACGCCGAGATCGCTCTCAAAACGTTCTCGTCGGAGATCATCCCGGAGCTGCAGAAGGAAAACGATCTTACGACCGAATACGATAAGCTCATCGCCTCGGCGCAGATCCCGTTTGAGGGCGGCGTATACACGCTCTCGCAGCTCTCGCCGTTCAAGACCGGCGCGGACGACGCGCAGCGCCTCGCCGCGTGGAAGGCCGAGGGCGGATGGTATAAGGAGCACCAGAGTGAGCTTGACCGCATTTACGATGAGCTTGTCCACCTGCGTGACACGATGGGCAAAAAGCTCGGCTACAAGGGCTATACGGAGCTCGGCTACTACCGCATGGGCCGCAACTGCTACGGCAAGGCCGATGTGGAGAAGTTCCGCGCCGCCGTGCGCAAGTATCTTGTGCCGGTCGCCGAGAGCATCTATCAGGAACAGGCCAAGCGTCTCGGCAAAACGTATCCGCTGAGCTTTGCGGACGCGGCACTTTCCTTCCGCAGCGGCAACCCGCGTCCCTGCGGCGACGCCGAGCACATTCTCGCCCACGGCCAGAAATTCTATGATGAGCTTTCTCCGGAGACGAGCGCGTTCTTCCGCATGATGAGAGAACGCGAGCTGCTCGATATACTCTCCACCGAGGGCAAGGCCGCCGGCGGCTATTGCTGCACGATTCCCGATTACGACGTCCCGTTCATCTTTGCCAATTTCAACGGCACGCAGCACGATGTTGAGGTCGTGACACACGAGGCCGGCCACGCATTCGAGGCATATCTCAATGCGTGGCGCGTCCCGATGGACGATCCGAGCATGGAAGCGTGCGAAGTCCATTCCATGTCCATGGAGTTCATGGCGTGGCCGTGGGCGGAGGGCTTCTTCGGCAAGGATACCCGCAAGTATCTTTACAGCCATCTCGCCAAAGCGCTCACGTTCATTCCCTACGGCACGATGGTCGATCACTTCCAGCACGTCGTTTACGAAAAACCGGATATGACCCCGGCGGAGCGCCACGGCGTCTGGAAGGAGCTGCTCGGCGTATATATGCCGTGGATGAAGCTCGACGGCGACATCCCCGTCTACAGCGAGGGCGAGGGCTGGCAGCGCCAGCTCCACATCTACCAGAGCCCGTTCTACTATATCGACTACTGCCTCGCGCAGACTGTCGCGCTGGAGATCTGGGCGCTGCTGCAGAAGGACCGCAAGGAAGCCTGGGAGCGCTACATGGCGTACACCCGTCAGGGCGGCAGCGAAGTCTTCACAACGCTTCTCAAAAACGCCGGGCTCGAAAGCCCGTTTGATGAAAACTGCCTGCGCACCGTGTGCGAAACGGCGAAGAGCTGGCTGGATAATTACGATCTCACCGGCATCGAATAATCCCCGCGCTGAACGAAAAGCCGGTCGTGCGCGTCATATGAATAAACGCCGGCCGGCTTTTTTAAGGATGACTATATGAAATTTTTCCGATCCAAACTCTGGATACTGCTTCTTGTTCTCGCGCTCACGGCGTCGATCGGCGCGTGCGGCTACCGTCCCGAACCGGAGAAAACGGAGAGCGGTCAGACGGTGTTCCGCCTCGGCTTTTCCGAAACGCCGTCGTCGCTCGATCCGTACACCGCCGAAACGGATGCCGCAGCCGCGGCGATCTCGCTTTTGTACGATACGCTCTTTTATGCCGATATCGAGACCGGGCGGTACATCAACAGCGTCTGTCAGGAATACACGGTGCAGCCTGCCGCCGCGGACGGGGCCCGGCTCTGGACGCTGACGCTGCGGAACGACGTATATTTCCACGACGGAACGGCGCTCACGGCGCGGGATGTGGAGTTCTCGCTCCAGTCCATGAAGGATTTTTCGCTGCTCTATGGCTATCCGGGCTGCGAGCTGATCGACACGACCGGCATTTCGGTCACGGACGATACACACCTCTCGTTCCTCGCCTGGGGCGACGTTGCGGCGGTGGAGGAATGCCTTTCCCGCGTGCCGATCGTGCCGAAGAGCGTTTGGAACACGCTGCCCGGCATGGAGTATACGACCTCCGGCATTCCGAAGGACGCATCGCAGGCGAAGAAGAGCCTTGCCGCTCTTGTCCTGACGCCGGAGACGATGACCGGCTCGGGGCTGTACATCTGGGACAAATACGAAAACGGCGTCCTGACGCTGCGCCGCAGCGAGGATTACTGGAACGGCACCGCCCGCGCCGAGATCGTGGAGCTGCATTTCGGCTGTGACGATCTGGCCGCGGCGCTGGAGAACAATGCGATCGACGCGGCGTGGAATCTCTCCCGGGCCGCTGCGGAGGAGCTGGCCGAGGGGCGCAGCACGGCGTACGGCACATCCGGCGAGCTGCTGCTCGTGGAGTTCAACCAGCGCACGGACGATACTTCCGGGGGAAACGCCCTGCTTCTCGATAAGACCGTCCGCGAGGCTGTCACGCTCTGCGCCGACCGGGAGACGCTTGCGCTCACCGGCTTCGGCGGTGCGATGCCTGCTTACGGATTTTCCGTTCCTTACGGGACGGAAGGCTCTGCTGCCGCGGTATGCAGCGCGGAGAGTGCCGCGGCGCTTCTTGAAAGCGCCGGATACACGGACGCGGACGGCGACGGCGTGCGCGAATCGCCGGAAGGGGAGAGCCTTTCCTTCCGCATTCTGTGCAGCGATTCCTCAACCGCGTGGGTGCGCGCGGCCAATCTCCTGAAGGATATGTGCGCCCCGGCGGGCATCGCGCTGGAGATCACCGTCCTATCGCCGGACAGGGCACTCGCCGCGGCGGAGGCGGGAGACTTTGATCTCTTCCTGACCGCCTCGCAGAGCTACTATGACGCGTATCTCTCCCTTGCGTCCTTTTACTGGAACAATGGGAACGGCGCGTTCTGGAACGGCGCGGCGTCGCCGGGATGGAACATTTCCGGCTACGCAAACAGCGAGTTTGACGCGCTGTATGAAGAGCTGACGTTTGCCTCCTCCGCCGGGCGCGACGCGCTCGAGCGGGAGATGGAGGATGTGGTGCTTGCCGACTGTGCGGCGCTCCCGATCGCGTTTGCGGCAAAAAATCAGGCGTGCAGCGGCGCATGGCTCGGCCTCCGCGCCGACCACGGCGCGGGACTGTTCTTTACTCCCTCCATCCTCCGCCAGCAGCTGCAGGGCATGACAAACGGAAGATAAGAAAAAAACAGCGCCGCGGAACACTGCGTTCCGCGGCGCTGCTGTTGTATACGGCGTTTATGATTCAGGGCTTGACAACGACGTCGGCCTTTTCGAGCGTTTCCACGATGGAGTACATATTCGTGATGCCACCGACAAGGAGCTTCTCCTTGCGATGGTAGTAGTCAAGGCATGTGCCGCAGGTGAGAATGTCCACGCCCTGCGCTTCGAGCGTTTTGAGATCTTCGATGGACGGGCCCTCCGTGCTGGTGACGAAAGCGCCGCTATTATAGAAGAGGATCGTTTTCGGCAGCGCGTCCTGCTGCGTCAGCGCGAAAATGAAGGCCTTGAGCAGCGTCTTGCCGAGCGCTTCCTCGCCCTCGCCCATGTGGTCTTTGGAAATGGCGACTACGATGTTTTTCTCCCCCTGCTTGAGAGGCGCGCATGCGACGGTTTCGTCAGCCACGTCCTTCTTGGCGCCGGCGGCGTCGATCGTGACAAAAAACTGCGCTTCGCCCTGCTTTTCGGCGCGAACGGCGAAGCCGTACTGTCCGGCGAGACGGATGAGATTCTGCACGGCGGCGTCGTTATCGACGAGCACCTGCACGGTCTCCGGCGCAGTGAGCGCGTCGATCGCCTTCTTCGCCTTTACGACCGGCATCGGGCAGGCTTCGCCGAGAGCGTTTACGGTAATCATATAAAAGACCTCCTGATCGGTATTTTCTACGAAGAGAATACCACATTTTTCGCGGCAGATATATTAGAAATATAGATAAAATCGGCAGAATCATAGATTCTGCCGATTTTGCTCATTATTTCCCGAAAACGGAGAGATAATCCTCTGCCGGGGCGAGACGTCCGACGGCAGAAAAGCCCATCATCTCGGGTGCAAGCTTTTCGCGCGCGAGAGCGAGAACGCTCTCCGTGGTCACGGCGTCGTAGCGCTCAATGATCTCGTCGGCGGTGAGGCATTTGCCGAGCAGCAGCAGTCCCGAGCCGAGCCGGTTCATGCGGCTGGAGCTCGATTCGAGCGAGAGGATGATGCTGGACTTGATGAGCTCGCGCGCGGTGCGAAGCTCCTTATCCGTAATGCCGTCCTGCCGGAACTTCTCGATCTCTTCCCGGATGAGCGCGAGTGCTTTTTCCTCGGAATCGCGGCCCACGGCGGTGGAGATGGCGAGCATGCCGGTCTCCTTGTAGGCGGCAGTGAAGCTGCCGATGCTGTAGCAGAGGCCGTGCTTTTCGCGGACGGTCTGGAAGAGGCGGGAGGACATGCCGCCGCCGAGGGCCATGGAGAGCACCTGCCACGAGAAGCGGTCCGCATCGCCGTCCGGCAGGCCGGGGAAGGAGAGACAGAAGTGGTTCTGCTCCGTTGCCTTGCGCTTTACGACCACGGCGGGCGTGTAAGCGCTCTTGCGGCACGCCGCGGGACGCGACGGCGCGAGCGCGGAAAACCGGCTGCACAGCCGCGCGAGGTTATCCTCCGTAAAGCTGCCGCACACGGAAACGACGATCCGCTCGGGGCTGTACTCGCGTTCCTTGAACGCGCGCAGCGAAGCGCCCGTCATGCCGTTGAGCGAAGCGGGACGGCCCAGCACCGGCTTTCCGAGCGCGCCGGGGAAGATCCTGGCCATGAGCTGCTCCACGACGATATCCTCCGGCGTGTCGCGGTACATGTCGATCTCCTCAAGCACGACGCCGCGCTCATTGACGACGTCCGATTCCGAGAAGAGAGAATCGAAGAACATTTCGCAGAGAATATCGGACGCCTCGTCCAGATGGCTGTCCAGCACGCGGGCGTAGAAGCAGGTGGAATCGCGGGAGGTGAAGGCGTTGACCTGCCCGCCGATGGCGTCCATGCGCCCGGCAAGCTCCGCGGCGGTGCTGTTGGCCGTACCCTTGAAGAGCATGTGCTCAATGAAGTGGGCGCTGCCCTCCTCGCCGCGCTTTTCATAGCGCGAGCCGACGCCGACCCAGATGCCGACGGCGGCGGAGCGGACGCCGGACATTTTTTCATGGGCGATGCGCACGCCGTTCGGTAACGTGATGATTTCGTACATGGGAACCTCCGAAGAAAAGCGGCGGGAGCAATGCCCCCGCCGCACATATTGTCAATAAAACCGCGTAGAATCAGGCTTCGCCGCGCTCTTTCAGAGCGTCCTTACGGCTGAGGTCGATGCCCTTGGGGCCGACGTTCATGACCTTGACCCAGGTCATATCGCCGATGTTGAGCACGTCCTCGACCTTCTCGGTGCGCTTGAACTCCAGATCCTTGATCTTCACAAGGCCGTCCTTGCCGGGGGCCAGCTCGACCCACGCGCCGAAGTCGGAGCGGATGTTGGAAACACGGCCGTAGTAGAGAGCGCCGATCTCCGGCTCAAAGACGATATTCTCGATGGTCTTGCGCGCGGCGCGGCAGGCCTCGATATCCTCGGAGGCAATGTAGATGTTGCCGTCGTCGGTGATGTCGATCTTGGTGTTGGTGTCGGCGGTGATCTTCTGGATGACCTTGCCGCCGGAGCCGATGACCTCGCGGATCTTGTCGGGGTTGATCTTCATCTGGATCATCTTGGGCGCGGTCTTGGCAAGCTCACGGCGCGGTTCGGGGATGGCCTTGAGCATGACCTCGTCGAGGATCTGGAAGCGGGCTTCCTTCGTGATGGCGAAGGCTTCCTTGATGATCTCGTGCTTGAGACCGTCGTTCTTCAGATCCATCTGGATGGCGGTGATGCCTTCCTTCGTACCGGCGACCTTGAAGTCCATCTCGCCGTGGAAGTCCTCGACGCCCTGAATGTCGATGAACGTGGTGAAGTTGTCGCCGTCCTGGATAAGGCCGCAGCTGATGCCGGCAACGGGGGCCTTCAGAGGCACGCCGGCGTCCATGAGCGCGAGCGTCGTGCCGCAGATGGAGCCCTGCGAGGTGGAGCCGTTGGAGGAGAGCACTTCGCTCACCACGCGGATGGCGTAGGGGAAGTCCTCCACGGACGGGATAACGGACTGGAGAGCCTTCTCCACGAGAGCGCCGTGGCCGTATTCGCGGCGGCCGGTGCTGCGGGCGGCGCGCGCCTCGCCGGTGGAGTAGGAGGGCATGTTGTAGTGGTGCATGAAGCGCTTCTCGGTCTCGTCCCAGATGGTGTCGAGCTTCTGGGCGGCGGAGAGCGTGTTCAGCGTGGCGATGGAGAGCACCTGCGTCTGGCCGCGGGTGAAGAGAGCGGAGCCGTGCACAACGGGCAGCACGCCGACTTCCGCGCCGAGCGGACGGATCTCGTTCATGGCGCGGCCGTCCACACGCTTGCCGGCGAGCAGCCACTTCTTGACGACCTTCTTCTGCAGCTTGTAGAGGATCTCGTCCATGTACTGCATGATCTCGGGATGGTCGGCCTCATACTTTTCCTGCATCGCGGTGACCCACTCGTTCACGCGGGCTTCGCGGACATTCTTGTCGTCGGTGTCCATGCAGTACTCCATGCCGGCAAACTCGTTCTCGACAAGCTTTTCAAAAAGCTCGTCGTCGAACGCGGCGTGCTCGTAGGAGAACTTGGGCTTGCCGATCTCGGCAACCATGCGGTCGATAAGATCAAGCATCGGCTGCACCATCTCGTGCGCCTGCACGATGCCCTCGTACATGACATCGTCGGGGACCTGGTCGGCCTCGGACTCGATCATAACGATCTTCTTGTGCGTGGCGGCGATGGTCGTCGTCATGCGGTTGGTTTCCTTCTCGGCGGCGGTGGGGTTGAAGAGGAACTTCTCCCCGTCCCAGCCGAGGACGATACCGGCGATGGGGCCGTTGAACGGGATATCGGAAATGGAAACGGCGGTGGAAGCGCCGATCATCGCGGCGACCTCGGGGGAGCAGTCACGGTCAACGGCGAGCACTTCGCAGGCGATGACAACGTCGTTGCGCAGGTCGGACGGGAAGAGCGGGCGCATCGGGCGGTCGATGAGACGGCTCGCGAGCACGGCGTTCAGAGACGGACGGCCCTCGCGGCGGTTGAAGCTGCCGGGAATGCGGCCGACGGCGTAGAGCTTCTCATTGAAGTCCACGGCGAGAGGGAAGTAGTCGATGCCGTCCTTCGGGCGGGCGGACGCGGTGGCGGTCACGAGAACGCGGGTGTCACCGTAGCCGACGAGAACGGAAGCGTTGCAGAGCTCGGCCATCTTGCCGACCTCCATGAAGAACGGACGGCCGCAGTAGTCCATTTCGTAACGCTTGAAATTCGGAAATTCCTTGTGAGAGATGATCATTCTTTCGTTACTCCTTTTATATATTCACACACATTGGTACACAAATTAAAAAGCCTCGCAAACGTGCGCTCGAAGAGCGTGCACTGCGGCGAGCCGCAATCTTTCTCAAACGAAAGCCTGCGGCTTTCGTTTGAAAGAAAATACGGAGGGACAATATTCACTTGTCCCTCCGTAAAAAACCTTCATAACCCTCGGCAGGTCTCCGCGAATTACTTGCGGATACCCAGTTTCGCGATAATGGCGCGGTAACGCTCGATGTCCTTGCGGGACAGGTACTCCAGCAGACGGCGGCGCTTGCCGACCATCTTGTACATACCCAGACGGCTGTGGTCGTCGTTGGGGTGCTTCTTGAGATGCTCCGTCAGCTGACGGATGCGCTCGGTGAGGATGGCGATCTGGACTTCCGGAGAACCGGTGTCGCCCTCGTGGGTCTTGTTGGCGTCGATAACGACGGTCTTCTGGTCTTTCGTGATCATAATAACTTCGATCCTTTCCTGATTTTCGCTTCCCGCGCGGCTAAGTATCGGCTGAAAGGCGGCCGGAAACTGAGCGCGGCGGTCAAACGCTCGATTATCCTACCACATTCCCCGCCGCTTGTAAAGCATAAAATCATGGAAAAGCATCGTTTACCGGAAAAAAGAGCGTAACGGAGAGTCCACCGGGGCCTGCGGACTCTTCCGCATCCGTGCACGCGCCGGCGTCCAGCAGACGGCGCACCTCCGAAAGCAGCGTGCCGAGCTCCCGGCGTTCCGGCGGACGGAGCAGCGTCTCCACATACCCTTCCGTCTCCGCAACGCTCATGCGCTGCCGCAAAACGGTCCGCAGCGCCGCCTGACGCTGTGCAGCGTCCCCGAGACGGAGCAGCGCTCTGGCGTGGCGCTCCGAAAGTCCGGCCTCCTGCATGGCGCGGCGCTCTCCGTCCGTAAGGCGCAGCAGCCGCAGGCGGTTTGCCACCGACGACTGCGATCTTCCGAGCCGAACCGCGCATTCCGACTGCGTTATACCGCAAAGGCGTATATACTCCCGGAGAAGAGCCGCGTCCTCCCAGACGCTGAGCGTCCGCGCCCGGAGCAGCCGGAGAGCATCCTCCTGCGTGAGTTTTCCGTCCATGCGCGCCGCCCCTCTCGTGTCCTTATGCGTTCAGTATAAAAGAACCGGCGTGCGGATGCGGACGAAAGTTGACATAACGCTAAAATAGTTTACATAACACAAATTGACAGAAAAAGCGGATTATGATATTTTAATAAGAGCGAAAGGAGCATTGGTATGAAGAAATCCATTCGGGCCGCAGCTGCGGCTATGCTGATACCGATCCTGCTCACGCTCACCGGCTGTTCGCTGACGGTCGATGGCGTTATGAGCGTGATCGCGCCGACCGAAACGCCCGTCCCCGGTTCGGATCTCGTCTTTTCGGATGCGCCGGAGGTGACGCCGGAGCCGAGACAGATCGCCTATGAAAAAATGGACGGTGTGTTCAGCCCGTTCTTTGCCGAGACGGACGGTGACAAGGCCGTCGCCGAAATGACGCAGCTCTCTCTGCGCGCCGTGGAGGGCAACCGCGCCCCTGCCGAGATCACCCGCACGACGGGGACGGACGGAACGGTATCCGTTACGATTCGTCTCGAGAAGGGCCTTCTCTGTGCCGACGGCGTGGAGCTGACGGCGGACGATCTTCTCTTTACCTATTATGTCCTCATGGATGAGAGCTACGACGGCCCCTACACGATCAATCAGCTCCCCATCGACGGGATCGCGCTCTATTGGAACGGCATGGATTCGGGCATGTACGGCAAGTACATGATGATCTATGACGAGATCTACAACGGCGGCAAGTACGAGTCGGACCTGGAAAAGGCCGTGGAGGACGCCAAGCGCGCCGCCATGGAAAAGGGCGTGAGCGAGGCGAACGTGGAGAGCGACGCCGACGTCATCAAGGCGCAGCAGGCGCTCGACGAATACGACACCGTCCGCGCCGATGAGATCCGCGACGCGATCGACAACGCCTGGCGCAACGATGCGCAGGCGCTCGTGGACTACACGATCGAAAACTACAGCGGCACCATCGCGCTGCGCACGCCGTACACCCGCGAGGAAGTGCTCGGCAATACCGGCCTGCAGGTGGCATATACGATGCTCGACCGCGGCTTCGGCAAGTTTGACGATAACGGCGGGTTTACCGCGAACAGCGGAACGACGTGGGACCTCACGACAACGTTCCCGACGGCGGAGGATCTCTATAACGAAATGTACGATGCTTACGACGGCGATGTGGCGCAGTACTGGAGCATTGAGGGCATCGGCCGCGCGGACATGCTCGCCGCGGTGCAGAATTCTCTCGTGCGCGAATGGGCGCCGCTGGACGATGACTGGCGCGGCGGCGTGCAGAGCGTGTCCGGCGTGAAAAAGGTGGATGACCGGACGATCCGCATCTCGCTCACCCGCTGCGACGATACCATCCTCAAAACGCTCACCGGGGTATGCATCGCGCCGCTGCACGTTTACGGTGACGTGAGCCTCTTCGATCCGGATAACGATTCCTTCGGCTTCACGAAGGGCAATCTCTCCTCCGTGCGCGCAAACAACGGCAAGGCAGTCGGCGCGGGCGAATACGCCTACCGTGAGACCGACCTGCGCACCGTGTATCTTGACGCGAACGAGAATTACTGGCTCGGCATGACCGATGTGCCGGAGATCATTCTCTCCAAGGCGGAGTAAAAAATGGATATAAAAATGTCCGCGGGGGAAGCCCCGCGGACATTTTTCAATATATGGCGATATAGGCTGTGTGGTTCCGGAATACGATCTGTTCTTCGGGGAGAAAGTGATCCCAGTCCTTTCCGGCGAAGAAATCCTCCCACACATCTGGATCCATATCCGCTTTCTGGTAATCCGTGTGATTGGCATAGTTGATCAGCGGAACATTGGTCCAGCTTCGGAGAATGTTGCGCGTATTCAGATCATAGCTGACATAATCAATCCCGTCGTACGACCATGTTACTTGTTCATCCCAGGCGAGAGCCACATGGGTTATCTTGTCCCCGTTTTTTTCAGAATAATCGGCAATGTAGTTATTTATGGCTTTTGCGTAGGCGGTATCCAGATCATCCATGGCAAGATGATTGGAGAAAATATCCTCCATCAGCAAGCTGTTCCCAAGCAGGAAAACCAGAGCGAGAGAGGCGGCAATGCGCCGCTCCGGCAGGGATATCGGTTCAACGGAGAAAAACGCGATGATCCAAAACGAAAAAACTGCGAACAGGGGAACGAGCGTGCGATGGCTTACCCAGAAGTCGGCGGCGACAAGGTGGGGAATGAAGCTCCCTGCGTAGATGCACAGCGAGAACACGACCGCCAGCAAAACCGTTGAACGGGGAACACGGCGCCGGATGGCGGCATATAGGAAGAGAGCGGCGGCGCAGAGAAAAAATACCGGCAGAAGATACACAGGGAAGATGCCGTAGCCGCGCCATATCTCCGGTTGCTTTGCGATAAGGGCGCGAATATTGCTCAAAATAGTGGAAAGATCCAGCGCGGCGCCGCGTCCTGTCGGCGGCGTAATGTGCATCCATGTCAGCAGCTTGACAATGAAAAGGTTGGCTGCGCAGCCCAGAGCGCCAAGCGCAAGGCCGCCGGCGGCGAGAAGAAGTTTTTTGCGTATGTTCGCTTTTTCAATAAAGACAAAAAGGAGCAGAAGTCCGACATAGATGCCGATGGATACCTGATATGTTCCGAGCGAAAGCGTCAATGCCAAAAATGAAGCGGAGATGTGCCGCAAGATTTCGGCTCTTTTGGCGGAGACGACGCGGCGATAGAGGAGAACAGACCACACGGCGCAGGCAATGCTGACGGCATACATCAGCATACTTTCGCCGAATATATACCAATCTGCCAGAAAAGCGTTATGGAACAAAAGAAGCATCGCGGCATCCGTACCGGCAAGCGTGAGGTCGTCTTCGCGCCCGATGATTTGAACGACGCGGCATGCAAGAAGCGCAGCGAGAGCTGCGACGGTCAACATGAAAAGAAGCACAAGCGCGCTCTGCGATCTTGCCACGTTGATACCAACTGCGGCAAGAAGTTTGGAAATGAGGGCCGTTACAAATCGTCCGTTTCGCAGATGAGACGAAACATCATTGTCTGTCATGTTCCACATGCCGTGCGTGTCAGGACTGAAATGCAGATTCAGCATCAGACCGCATGCGAGAAAAACAATAAGCACATTGACGAAGAAGAGAATAAGCCATTTCCGATGAAACACCTGTTTTTTCACGGCTTGTCACCTCCTCTTTCCAAACAGCTTGAATCGGAACCATGCGGCGATGTATTTGAGAATGTACCGGAAGCCGATGCCGCCGTTTTGATACAGCGACAGCGTCGCATCGGGAAGGCCGTTTAGCAGCGATGTATACTCGGCTTGAAGTTTTGCGTGTTCCGCGTGCAGCGTCTCAGCTCCCGCCCACTTTTCTCTATAATGCGTTTCAACCCACAGCTTTCCCTGCCAAACCTCCTGCATTTCCTGCTGCTGCGCTTCGTATAGATGGTAAAGCGCATAAGAATCTCCGGCAAGGCGGTCAAACGGTTCAAGCTTGGCGGCGAGGGCAGCACGCACTTTTGCGGCTTCCGGATCACGGACAAGATTTTCAAAAATGTTCTCCAGCTTCCGGATCATGATCTGCGAGGAAAAACCATCTTCGATCCGCCGGCGGCACGCAAGACACATCCGTGCGCAGCGCTCCGGATCTTCGAGCAGCTCCGTGATCGCGTCAGAGTACTGCTCAATCTCCTCTGCGGAATAATTGCGGCTGTCCAGCTCCGCAGTCTCGTCCTGCCAAAGCGGAAGAATGCGGCCGACGGAAGCATCGATCAGCTCCGCCTGACCGCCCACATCCGAGGATATGACCGGCCTTCCCATGGAAAGCGATTCATACGCTGTGAGCGCAAGACCCTCCTTGAGCGAGCAGATCAGCGTCATGGCGCAGTCCTTATAAAACGGGCGGAGGTCTGCCCGCCGTCCGGCAAAGTAAACGGTGCCGGTCAGCCCGCCGTTTTTAACAGCGGCGGTCAGCTCCTCTGACTGTGGGCCGTCGCCGACCACGACAAAGGCGATATCGGGAATGGATTTTCGGACGGCCTTTGCAATCTCAATCATGAGGAACGGCCGTTTCTGCGGATGGATGCGGCAGGGGAAGAGGACGATGGGACGGTTTTCGACGATGCCGAACTCTTTCCGGACAAGCCCGCCCTCCACAGTGGAAGCATCGTACCGATCTTTGTCCACGCCGATATACAGCGTCTCCACACTTTCCGGCGCACGCTGAAAATGAGAAAGCAGGACCTGCCTCGTCTGCTCGTTGCAAACATAGGTTTTTTCCAGAATGGATCCCATGACGCCGGAGGTGCGTGCATAGCCGCCCTCGCGCCAGTACCATTCCTCCATATGGACATAGTCGATAATGGCAAGGTGCGGAAACTCCTTTCGCAGCCACGGGAGAAGGTAATAGCCGTCGTAGGAGTTGGAGAGAAACAGTACGTCAATCTCGCGGGAACGGATAAAATAGCTGATAAACTCCGGGTAGTCTGCGGCATCAAGAAAGCTCGGCAGATCAAAGATATCCGTAATGCAGTCTTCGAACCGCTGCCGCCAGCTCTGCTCGCCCGGAACGGTCGTCAGGACGCTGATCTCAAACCGGCTTTTGTCGATATTCCGGCAGATGTCCAGATTAAAGAGATCTGCGCCGCCCATCTCCATCCACGGGAGAAGCATCATAACGCGTATCTTGTCATGGCGGGCAAATGTCTTCCGATCAAAGCTGGAGGATCTCGGAGCGGAAAAGCGATCGGGCGCGCTTCGGCGGGGAAACTCGATGGCTTCGGTGGAGGCAATGACAGATTTGGCGGCGTCTGCAATCATCTCCTGCGCACGCAGTCTGGCGTCGGAATTTTCGCTCACAATGGATAGAACACCGGAATCGTTTCGACGGTACCAGAAAAGATTACCTTTCACGTGAACCGGAAAGGCACCGAGCGAAAGCAGCTTGAGCCATGTGTGCCAGTCTTCAAAGAAATGCTTTTCCGATTCATCGTATCCGCCGATCCGGAGAAGCCATTCTTTGCGAATGGCCGCAGAACACACAAGCAGGTTCTCTGTTTTCATTCGCTCGGCAGAAAAATTCTTACGCCACAAATACTCTTGTGCACCGAATCCGACGCAATTCGTGTACGCCCAGGCAGCTTCGGGATGCATAATGAGAGCGAAAAACAGTTCTTCAGCGTATGTTGGAGCGATCAAATCATCAGCATCGAGAAAAATGAGTATATCGGTTGATGCATGATGAAGACCGGCGTTTCGCGCCGTAGATATACCGCCGTTTTCCTTATGAATAACAGTAATGCGGTCATCCTTTTCGGCAAAGCGCTCCAGAAGCCGGACGTCCTCTGACCGGGTGCTCCCGTCGTTTACGATGATCCACTCAAACCACGGAAAGGTCTGATTCATGACGCAGTTGAACGTCTGCTCAAAGTACTTTCCGGCGTTGTAGAACGGCGTAATGATGCTGACGAGCGGTGCGCCGTCATGGGATAAGCCGCGGTGCAGCAGCTCGCGTCCCGGTTCTTTGGTAAAGTCAAAATTCATAGGGGGAGTCCACCTTTTTCTCTGTGTTCAGATGTTATAAGAGCGTTTTTGAATAATTTTCTGGATTTCGACATCGGCGAGAAGGAGATTCAGCTTTTTTTGCAGCGCGGTCGCCACGTCCTGCGCCTGATGCCACTGTGCTTCAACATAATCCTTTCCTTCGGTAACGGTCTGACACCACTCTTCCAGTTCATGGATCCGGGCATCTTTCATGGTGCATTGGCCGGACAGGTAATCCCTGGCTTTTTCCAACTCGCCGATCCAGCTTTCCAGTTCGCGGATCCGGCTGTCTTTCGTCTCGCACTGTTCGGAAAGATAGGTCTTCGCGGCCTCTTGGCTGACGTTCCATTGTTCCAGTTCACGGATCCGGGCGTCTTTTATTTCACACTGGCCGGAAATGTACGACCTGCTTTTTTCCAATTCGCCGATCCAGCCGGTCAGTCGGGCGATCTCACGGCGAAAATGGAGTTCCGACGGCTGCAGCAGTTCCTTCTGCCAGCGGTGGAGCTCCTCCAACGGCGGAAGCTCCGCCCGCTTTTTTACCGGAGAAGAAACGAAATCCTTGCATACACGGATCAGCTTTTCGCGGATCGGGAGAAATGCCGTTGAATTCTCCGGCGGCTGCGTCAGATCGTAGGACCGCAGGGCAGCGTTCAGGCCATCCAATGTGGAGTAATGAAGAAGTTCCAAAAAGGATTTCATACGGGAGGCGTATTCGTCCTTATACAGCAGAAGAACCGGTGTGCCCAGCGCAAGGCACGGCAGAGCGCAGTGCAGACGGCTGGTGACTACGCATTTTGCGCTCTGATACCGCCGGAGAAGCGCAGCTGCCTTTTCCATACGCTCCTTCACCGTAAGAAGCCGGTATGTTTCGGGGTTGACCGCATGTGTGACGGAGGCATATCGCTCGTTCGGGAAATGCTCGCGAATGGTCTGCTCGCTGGCGGGACCCACGTCGACCAGAAGGATCTCATCGGTCTTCTCCGTATCGGCGCAGCGGGGCAGCGTCAGTGTCAGACAGCCGGAAAGATCGGCGTCGATCCCGTTGCGCCGGAGCATTTCGAGCGTGGATTCGTCTCTGGCTCCGATGGGGGCATATTGCCGCAGATACTCTCCGCCCGGCCCGGACAGAAACTTCTCGCCGATCCCAAAGTTGTCAGCTTCGGAAATGTGAACGGATACCCAGAGCGGGTCAATATCCGCCGAGGGCGGCCAGTTGAATTTATCGTACATATACCAGCCGTTCATGATCGCTTTGACCGGCTCATCGCTGTTATCAAAACGGTCAAGGCTTTCCCGATCAATCACGCAGTCGATCGAGGGGGGAAACTGAGCAGCAGCATAGCTTTGTATATCGTCACCAATGTTGTCTGTGGCAAAATTGAGAATCAAACCGTATTTCATGGCGTCCTCCGCATGGAAGTGATGCCATAAAAATAGCACGGATCGACGAAAAAGACAAGAGAAGAGAAAAAACCAAATATACGCAAAAAAAAGCCCGCGGAGCATTTGCTCCGCGGGAAAGGGTTGTGGGATAAAAGATATGAGCTGCTCCGGTCGTGGCAGGATGGGATTTGCCACGAACCAATTGATAAGCTGTAAGGAGAGCATACCGCCATCCGGCAAAAATGTAAAGAGCGAAGCGCGTCGCAAAAAAACTACTTTTGTCGCGCGCATAAATTTTTCTTTTCCGGAAAGGATAAAAGAGCGCGGTCGTGCCGCGCAAAACCTGCAAAGGAGCCGGAAATCATGATCATTGACAGAATCGCTCTCATTCTTGCCGTCATCGGCGGGCTGAACTGGGGCCTTGTCGGGCTCTTCCGCTTTGACCTTGTCGCGTACCTGTTCGGCGGACAGACCGCGACCGTCAGCCGGATCGTATATACGCTGGTTGGCATTGCGGCGGTCTGGTGCATTTCGCTGCTCTTCCGCGAGCGGGACGCCGCCGACGAAGCCTGACGGCTTTCAAACGAGACCCACTTCGTTGGGCTCTCGTTTGAAGGGGCTGCGGCTCGCCGTGCCGATCCGGAAAAGCCGTCTCTCTTCGGAGCGACGGCTTTTGCGTTAAGAAAAATTGACATCGATTTGCTCTCATGGTATAATTTCCAAGAATACAATGCGGGAAGTGATAGCATGACGGACAACGAAAAAGATACGGGTCTGCCCGAAGAAAGACCGCAGCCCGCTTCTGCGCAGAACGATACCGCGCCGGAAACGGCGGCGGACGCGGAAATCCCGGCGGCGGAAGAAACCGCCGCGCCGGAGGAAACGCCGAATACGGAAGAAGCGCCGAAAGCGGAAAAACCGTCGGAACCGGCGGAAGCCGTGAAGGAGAAAACCGCACCGGAAGCGGAAACGCCAAAGGAGGAAACTCCGAAGGAGGAAGCGCCGGAAACGGCGGAGCCTGCCGGGGAAGACAAGCCGGCCGCGGAAACGCCGAAGACTGCGTCTGCGGCGGAGAAGAAGGCGGAGAGCGCCAAGGCGGACGGCCTCGGCGGTGTCGGCCTTGCCATCTCGCTCTGCGACGCGGTGCTCTACAGCGTCGGCCGGGATCATTTCCACGGCGGCATCCGCCCGGACAACATCTCCGTCCGCGGAGATAAGGCATATCTCGGCGGAACACTCCAGCACACGGTCGGCGAGTTTACGCCGCAGGAGCTCGAGTATATGGCGCCGGAGCTGTTCTGGGACGGCATCCGCACCCCGACGGCGGATGTGTATTCCATCGGACTGATCCTCTATTCTCTTTATAACTACGGCCGTCTCCCGTTCTGGCCGGTATCCGGCGCGATCACGCCGAACGCCCGGGCCAGCGCGCTGCAGAAGCGCATGAGCAACGAGGAAATCCAGCCGCCCGCGAGCGCGGATGCCGAGCTGGCCGGTATCATTCTGCGTGCTCTGGCGTTTCGCATCGAGGAGCGCTGGCACGATGTGCAGGAGCTGAAGGACGCTCTCGGCGGATGCGACGCCGCCGGATCGGCGGTGGACATCTCCCTTGCCATGTCGGGCCTTCTGATGCGCTCGGCGGACGCTCCGGCGATCGACCGGCGCGACGGGCAGGGAAGAGGCCGTACATATTACGACGACGGAGAGATCCCCGCTGGGCGCCGTCCGCAGCGGCGGAAGAGCTTCCGCTGGCTCTGGGCGCTGCTCGCCGCGATCGTTGTTGTCGGCGCTGTCGTTGCGGCATACGCCAGCGGCACGGCGAACAATAAGGAACCCCAGATGCAGGTAACTCCCACGCCCGAGCCGACGCAGATCCCCACCCCGACGCCGACCGCTACGCCGGACCCGACGCCGTCGCCCACGCCGAAGGGCCCGCGCTATGTCGTCTATGCCGAAAATGTGAGCTGGACGCAGGCGCAGCAGCGCTGCGAGGAGCTCGGCGGCACGCTGGCGGTGCCCTTGACGGAGGACGAGTATAACGAGATCGTCCGCGTGTGCACAAGCGCCAAATGCAACTATGTCTGGCTCGGCGCGGAGCGTCAGGCGGACGGCAACTGGCGCGATACGAACGGCGAGATCATCACCTTCTTCCGCTGGGACGAGGGCGAGCCGTCCGGCATCGACATCGGCGACAACGCGCCTGAAAACTTCCTTATGATGTGGCGGCGCGAGGATGGCTGGTATTATAACGACAGCCGCGAAAATCCGCTGCTCGACTTCTACGCCTTCTACGGCGACAACGTCGGCTTTGTCTGCCAGATGTGGTAATTTATCAAACGGGAGTCCCGCTGTGCGGGGCTCCCGTTTGAAACAGGCCGCGGCGCAAATGCTGCGAGATTGAAAATTGCCGGAGGGAATTTCCCTCCGGCAATTTTTGTTTGTTGGCTCAGCCGAGCAGTGCCCGGTCATTATCCAGCGTGCTGCCGGAGATCTGCGCGAATTTCTCGAGCAGATCCTCTACGGTCAGCTTTGCCTTTTCTTCGCCGCGGCAGTCGAAGATGATCTCGCCCTTGTTCATCATGATGAGCCGGTTCCCGTGGCGGATGGCGTCCTTCATGTTGTGGGTGATCATCATGGTGGTGAGACCGTTTTCCTGCACAATACGGTCGGAAAGCTCCAGCACCTTTGCCGCCGTCGCGGGGTCGAGCGCGGCGGTGTGCTCGTCGAGCAGCAGCAGCCGCGGCTTCTGGAGCGACGCCATCAGCAGCGTTACCGCCTGCCGCTGTCCGCCGGAGAGCAGGCCGACCTTCGTTGTCAGCCGGTCTTCCAGCCCAAGATTCAGCTCGCGCAGCCGCTCGCGGTACATGTCGCGCTCCTCGCGGTTGATGTGCCAGCGAAGCCCGAGCTTTTTTCCGCGCCGGTAGGCGAGAGCGAGATTTTCTTCGAGCTGCATATCCGGGGCAGTGCCCATCATGGGGTCCTGAAACACGCGTCCGATGAACGGCGCGCGCTTATAGTCCGGAAGTCCGGTGATGTCGTTCCCGTCGATGACGATCGAGCCGCCGTCCACGGGCCATACGCCTGCTACCGCGTTGAGAAGCGTAGATTTGCCCGCGCCGTTGCCGCCGATCACGGTGACGAAATCGCCCTCTTCGAGATGCAGATCGACGCCCGCGAGCGCCCGGCGCTCGTTGATCGTGCCGGGGTGGAACGTTTTGTAAACATGGTTGACATCGAGCATCATTGTCCGATCGCCTCCTTCTGTCCGCGCTTTTTCGCCCGGCTGAACGAGCTTTTGGACTGCTTCTGCAGATACGGCACCGCGAGGAACAGCGCCACGATCAGCGCCGTGAAGAGCTTGAGATCGTTCGGGTCAAGCCGCAGCCACAGAATGAGCGTCATGACCATGTAGTAGAGCACGCCGCCGAGCACGATGAAGAGCAGCTTCACGGAGAAGTTGCAGCCCTTTTTGAAGATCGCCTCGCAGAAGACCTCACCGATAACAATGGACGCAAGGCCGATGACGATCGCGCCGCGGCCCATGTTAACGTCCGCCGTGCCCTGAAACTGCGTCATCAGACCGCCGGAGAGCGCCACAACGCCGTTGGAGAGCGCAAGGCCGATGACCTTCATCCGGTCAATGTTGATGCCCTGCGCGCGGCTCATCGCGGGGTTGGAGCCGGTCGCGCGCAGCGCCGAGCCCTGCTCCGTGCCGAAATACCAGTAGAGCAGCGCAATGAGCACCGCTGCGAGCAGGAAGCCGATGCCGATCGCCTGCGGCACATAGCGAGAGGAGACAAGGAAGCCCTTGCCGCCGTTTTCCCAGAACATGCCGTAAGTCTTGAGGCTTGCCGTCTGGTTTGCCTTCATGCCCATGATGCGCAGATTCACGGAATAGAGCGCGAACTGCGTAAGGATACCGGCAAGAATGGCGGGGATCCCGAGCTTCGTGTGCAGCAGCCCGGTGCAGAGTCCGGCCAGCACGCCGACGAGCAGCGCCGCGAGCAGCGCCGCCCACGCGGGCCACCCGGCGATGATCAGCATAACGGTCACGGCGCCGCCGGTCGCAAAGCTGCCGTCCACACTCAGATCGGCCACGTCCAGCAGCCGGAAGGTAATGTATACGCCCAATGCCATCAAACCCCAAAGAATGCCCTGCGCGATGGCGGAGGGCATTCTTGCGGGCAGACTGGCAAAATTCAGGGAAGCGAAGTAAGCACCCATGGTTTTGTCCGTCCTTTATGTTTCGCGGCGGTCTGCCGCTCTATTTCTTGATATTGCCGAAGATCAGCCGATCGCGACGTAATCCTCCGGAACCGTGATGCCGAGAGCCTCGCAGATCGCGGGATTGTACTTCTTCACGGGGTCAGGGAAGTACTCGATGGGCATTTCGGAGATGTTCGCTTCGCCCGTCAGGATCTTTGCGGCCATCTTGCCGGTCGTCACACCGAGATCGTAGTAGTTGATCGAGAGAGTGGCGACGCCGCAGCCGGCGCAGATGCCTTCCTCACCGGCAATGATCGGCACATCGGCGGGCTCGGCCACGTTGTTGATGGCCTCGGTGCAGCTCGCGGCGGTGTTGTCGGTCGGGATATAGAGCACGTCGTTTTCATCGCACGCGGTCGCGGTCACGGCGGCAACATCGTTGGAGTCGGCAAAGGTGTAAACGGAAACAGTGACGCCGGACTTTTCAAGCTCTGCCTTCACCACGTCGGACTGGTAGACGGAGTTCGGCTCGGCGGAGCAGTAGAGAATGCCGACCTTCTTCGCATCGGGGAAGAGCTCCAGGATCATCGCGGCCTGCTGATCGAGCGGGGCGAGATCGGACGTACCGGAGACGTTGCCGCCCACGGTGCCGTCAAAGACATCGATATGCAGCGCAACTCCGTATTCGGTGACAGAGGTGCCGAGGATGGGGATGGAGTCCGTTGCAGCGACGGCGGCCTGCAGCGCCGGGGTGGCGTTCGCAAGAATGAGATCCACGCCGTCGGAAACAAAGCCGTTGACGATGGTGGCGCAGGTCGGAATGTCGTTGGCGGCGTTCTGCTCCACAAATTGGACCTTGTCGCCGAGAGCTTCGGTCAGCGCATCCTTGAAGCCCTGCGTGGCGGCGTCGAGCGCGACGTGCTGCACGAGCTGGCAGATGCCGACGGTATAAACTTCGCCTTCCGCCGCGGCGGGCGCGGCAGCGGGCTCTTCGGCGGGCGTGGACGCCGGTGCGCTTCCGCAGGCGGCGAGGGAGAGTACCATCGCCAGCGCGAGAAGAAGGACAAGTGCTTTTTTCATGGTGTTTAGCTCCTTTATATAAGGCAAATTGCCTTTCTCTTATGATTTGCATTATAGCACTTTAAATGGACAAAGCAACTGACGTTTTCCACAAAAAAGCAATGCCGGAACTGGATAGTTCCGGCATTGTCTATTATAAGGTAAAGCAAAATGGTCAGATATCGAGGATGCCCATGATGACGATGCCCGCCACGACGAGCGCGATGCATGCATAGTGCTTTTTCGAGAGCTTTTCCTTGAGGAAGATACGCCCCCAGATAACGCTCGCCACGCAGTAGGAGGAAATGATGGGCGCGGCAAAGGCAACATGCTCGGTGTCGGCCAGCGCGTAGATATAGAAGAACTGGCCGATCGTCTCGCACACGGCGCCGAGATACTTCGGCCCCTCCTGCTTCGGAATGAGGCGCTGCTTCTTGATGCCAAGGACATAGATCGCGCACGCAATGCCCATCACGAGGAATGTGAGCTCATAGGCGACGTTGCAGGCGTCCGCCAGCTCCTCGCCGAGCTTTTCGAGCACACGGCTGTCGGCGAACGTGCCGAGCGCGTCGAGCAGGCAGTAGATCACCGGCAGCGCGATGGCGAGCCAGCTTTTGGCGTAGTGCCGGTTAGACTCGTCCTGCCGGGCGCGGCGCAGCTCCTCGTCCTCGTTGGACTCCGTGATGCCGAGCGCGATCACGCCGATGCACACGAGCGCCACAGCCACGAGCGCGAGCGGCGGCAGATCGTCGCCGATGCCTACGGTGATGAGCGTGAGCACCGCTACGATCGCGCCGGAGCTGTTGCAGATGGGGGAGGAGATGGAGAGCTCTATGTACCGGAGACCGAGATAGCCGATGGCCATGGAGAGAATGTAGAGCATCGAAACGGGCAGGTACATGAGAATGATCTCCCATGTGATGCCGACCTTCCCGATGAAGATCTCATAGGCAGCGTGCAGACCCATAACGATACCGACGGCCATGACCATTTTGAGATGGCTGTATTTGTCGCTGCTGTCCTGACAGCCAATTTTGGAGAAAAGATCGGAGCCGCTCCAGCAGAGCAGAGCGATGAGTGCAAACCAAAACCACATATTAAATGCTTATTCCTTTCCTGTTTCTATTTTCGGACAAGCAAGTATATCAAACCGGGGATATACTTTGCAAGAGCGAATTTTGCAGGAAGAAATCCGGCTTTCCAGCGGAAAGCCGGATAAATCGGATAGGATCCTTTTAAAACAGCGGCGCGAGCGTGCGCAGCACGGCGCGGATCAGCCGCCGTCCGCGGCGCTGCTGCAGACACAGCTCCTCCGTGATGGGCGCGCTCCGCTCCAGCTCGGAAAGGTATTCCGCCTTCATGTCCGCGATGGCGGGCGTATCACACATCCATACGCCGCACTCAAAGTGGAGATACAGACTGCGGTAATCGAGATTGATCGTTCCGACCACGGCGCTGCGGTCATCGGCGATGAACGTTTTGGCGTGCACCATGCCGGGGGTGTACTCATAGATCTTCACACCCGCGAGAATGAGCGTTTCGTAGTAGGAGCGGGTCATTTCATGCACAAGGGCGCTGTCGCTGATCGCCGGGGTGACGATGCGCACATCCACGCCGGACTTGGCCGCGGCAGTCAGCGCTGTGATCATCTCGTTATCGATGATGAGATAGGGGGTGTTGATATACACATAGTCCTTGGCGCGGTTGATGAGGTGCATGTACACCGTTTCGCCGACCGGCTCGTTGTCGAGCGGCGTATCGCCGAACGGCTGCACCCAGCCGGGGGCGGTGATGCTCTCGCAGAGCGCCGCGTCCGGCGCGTAGCGGGTGAAATCCTCCGTTACGCCGCGCGTGTAGTCCCACATGGAGAGAAACATCGCCGTGAGCGCGTACACGCCCTCGCCGCGCAGCATGACGCCCGCGTCGAGCCAGTGGCCGCAGCGCTGCACCACGTTGATATAGGCGTCCGAGAAGTTGATCCCGCCCGTGAAGCCGACATTCCCGTCGATCACACAGATCTTGCGGTGGTCGCGGTTGTTGAACCGCGGCGAGAGAATGGGGATAAACCGGTTGAACACGCAGCAGCGGATGCCCTCGGCCTCAAGCGTATCCTCATAGCCCTCCGGGAGCTTGTACATGCAGCCGAAATCGTCGTACATCACGCGCACATCCACGCCGCTTTCCGCCTTGCGGCGCAGCACCTCGTGAATGGCGTTCCACATCGTGCCGGGGGCGATGATGTAGTATTCCATGAAAATGAACTTCTCCGCCTTTTCCAGCTCCGCCAGAAGCGTGTCAAAATAGACCTCGCCGACCGGAAGATACGTTGTTTCGGTATGCGTGAATACCGGCGCGCCGGCGGCACGGTGCAGATAGTCGGAAACGCGCTTCGCGTCCGTGTGCTCAGGCAGCGCCGGTTCCGCCGCCGGAACGCTGCGCATCGCCTTTTCATACTGCTCGGCCACGGATGACATGCGCGCCTTTTCCTTCAGCGAGAGCTGGTTTTTCCCGAATACGAGATAGAGCAGCACGCCGAACACCGGCAGCGCAAGGATCGGAATGATCCAAGCGATCTTGTACGCGGGGTTGCCGTCGCGGCTGACAAGATAGACGACAACAACGGCGGAGAGAACGAGGCAGACGCCGTAAAAGATGGCAAAGTGCTCGTTGAACCGGGTGATGGCAAGATAGACAGCGGCAAACTGCAGCGCAATGAATGCGCCGGTGAATACGGCGCGGGAAAATACGACTTTGAAAAAGTTCTTCATGGGCTTCTCCGCGGAAGGATAAATTTCTTTACTATATCATACACGCGCGGCGCGGAAAATTCAACAACAGATACGCCGGTTTGTCTTACGCAGCTGCTCCGGACAGCAGCATGAACGCCATGGTCAGCAGCAGAAGAAGAAACCGACCCTTTTCCACGCCGAGCTTCATCATCAGCGGAAGTGTGATGAGAAGATAGACGACGGCCGACGGTGCAGTAACGGCGAGAGAGGAGAGAAGCTCGCCCCGTCCGGTAAGAAGGGCGGCAAGCGTCTGTACTGCCGCGCCGAGCGCGATGGCGATCACACCGAGCAGAAACCGGCTCCAGAAGAGGTCACTCTTCCGCACCGGCATGGCGAGCGCGTACCGTTCCCACCGGCAGCGTTCGTCATAGCCGAGCGCATAGATCGGCATCATCGCAAGCAGCATCATGCCGACGCTTGTAAAAAGCGGCAGGAGCAGGTACACGCCCGTCAGAACGAGCTGCACCCGGCACTGCGCCCACAGCTCAAATATGTCCTTGAGCAAAAGTCCGCGGATCTTCATAACGCCCGCTCCTTTCTCGTGATGTCCAGAATGATCTCTTCGAGCGTTTGACCGGGATGCGCCGCGAGAAGGGCTTCCTTTTCCTCACTCAGGATCAGCCGCCCCTTATGCAGAAACGCCACACGGCCGCAGAGCTTTTCTATATCGCTCACGATATGTGAGGAGAGCAGTATCGCGTGCTCGCCGTCTGAGATAAAGCGGGAAAGCTCGCCGATCAGCTCGTCGCGGGCGAGCGGGTCAAGCCCGCCCGTCGGTTCGTCAAGCAGCAGGAGCTTTGCTTTGTGCGAGAGCGCCACGGCAAGCGCGAGCTTCATTTTCATCCCGCGGGAATATTCTTTGAATGGCTTCGTTTCCGGCAGATCAAAGCGCCGGATATGCTCATAAAATGCGCCGCTGTCCCAATTTTTATAGATGCAGCGCTCCACTTTGTCCACCTGCCGGGCGTTCAACCCGTCCGGAAAGCAGCTCTCGTCGAATACTACGCCGATGTCCTCGCGGACGGAGACGCTGTCGCCGTCTGTGTCTTGCCCGAGAATGCGGATCTCTCCGCTGTCGCGCCGAAGCTGCCCGAGAATGAGCGAGATCGTCGTGGACTTGCCCGCGCCGTTTTCGCCGATAAGCCCGAGCGCCGTGCCCATCGGCACGGTCAGCGTCAGGTTTTGCAGCGAAAAGGTGCCGAAGGATTTGGACAGATCCTTAATTTCCAATGCGTTCATAGGATTTCCTTTCAGTATTTCCGGTTGTAGTACCAGAAGCAGCCGGTATAGACGAGCGTCTGCAGGCACGTGAGCGCGCAGAGCACCTGTCCGACCAGAGTTTGTTTAAAGATCAAAATAGCGGCGAGAGCTGCGGCGAGCTGTACGTAAATGCAGATGTAAAGCGCCATAGAACGCGCCTTGTTTGCCACATACGCCGTGCGCTCGTCGGTCAGCAAGGCGTCATAGTCCGCCGCTTTGTCCGGGTCACGGGTGAGCCGGTACACGCGCAGCAGCCGCGCCGCGCCGACAACGGCAATGGCGCTGCCGAACGAGGAAAGCCAGTTCGTTTTTTCGCCGGCGTCTGTCAGCAGCCCGACAAGAAACAATACCGCGCCGAGAACAAGATATAAAATACCGAGCTTCTTCTGATCCTTGAGCTTCATGCTTCATCCTCCTCAAACAGAAAAATATCCTCAATGTGCACCCCGAACGTCTGCGCGATCTTGTGCGCCAGCAATATCGAGGGGTTGTACTTTCCGCTCTCCAGCGAAATGATCGTCTGGCGCGAAACGCCGAGCAATGCGGCCAGCTGCTGCTGCGTCATGCCCTGCGCCTTGCGCCGCTCTTCAATACGGTTCTTCATCGGGTCACCTCAATGTGAAAAAGTAAAGCTTGCTTTACATACGCAGTATAGCACGGCAAAATGAAATGTCAAGCGTGTTTTACATTTCGCTTTTTATATTTTTACGGAAGTCCTGATTATAGGACACTCGATGCAGTAATATACAACCATAAGAGAGATAAAAAACTGGAAAGGAAGAGCGATATGGCGTTCAAGATCGGGTTTTCTGTATCGGAGGAAAAGGAAAAGATGACCGCTCCGGTGCCTCCGGACGTTGCGGAAGAGCGTGAGCCGCGGCGGTCGGTGGTGCGCGTGCAATTCCCGCAGCGGAATATGACGCTTGACTACTATAACGACCGGTTCGACCTGCACTGCGGCGATCTGGTGTACGTAGACGGCAAGCTCGAGGGAAAGCGCGGGCGCGTCGTGGATGTCAACTACAACTTCCGCATCAATCTGGCGGACTATAAGCGCGTGATCGGCGTGGCGGATACCAATGTGTCCGGCCAGTTTACCCTCGCCGGGTCGCACGTTCTGACGTTCGACCGCGCGGCGCTTCCGCGCCGGAAGGTGATGAGCTGGTATAAAGCGCCGTCGAAGCCGGACACGGAGTATGCCTGCGGCTCGGACGACAGCACCTTCCCGCTGCGGGAGCTGCACCGGATGCGCGTCGATGTGGCGGTCGCGGAGCGCGGGTATGCGTACTATGCGGAAAACCGTGTGCGCTATCTTTGTCTGGACGGAATGAAGGGGTACGCGCTTGTCGAGGGAACGGAGCCGTATGACGTGGAGTTCGTGTATTCGGACGGCATGATCTACGCGCTGACGTGCTCCTGCTACTGCGTCGGAAACTGCAAGCACGAGGTCGCCGCCATGCTGCAGCTGCGCGAAATGCTCGAGGAGATCGAGTCCGATCCCGCGAGCGCCGCGGAATACGCCCGTACCGGCTATGTCGCCGCCGTCAGCCGGGAAGCCTTCTTTACTTACGCCATCGATGGGAAGAAGACAGGGACGATCACTCTTTGAACCGCGTTCTTTGTTGCGAAAAGGAACGCGGAGAGGTACAATAAAGTATCCTCAAATATAATTTTGCGTGCCTCATCTTTTTCGGGGAGGAATGCGTATGGAAGAATCTTATATCTGCTGCAGGGTGCTGGTGCGGGACTTTGCGGATTACTATTTCACGCTTTCCTATCTCAGCGATGACGAGACGATCCGGCGGGACGATTTCGTGATCGTTCCCTGCGGACAGAACAACACGTGCAAGATCGGAAGAGTTGTCAGCGTGAAGCGCTGCCGCGGGGAAAAGCTCCCGTTCCCGTTAGAGAGAATGAAATACATTCTTTCTAAGACCGCACGACCGGCGGATTGGGACGAATCGCGGAAAACGCCGGACTTCTCGTCGCAAAGGCGGGCGGAAAAGAAAAAAGCCGAGGTCTCTGCCGGAGTGAAAACCGAAGAGAAGAAGCAGGAGCCCAAGCCGGAGCCTTGCCTGCCGCAGCAGGAGAATGCGCCTGCTCCGAAGGCCGCTGCGGAAGAGCCATCCAAACAGACAGCGGAAAAAAACTCCGGAAAGAAGCGGCGGCGGATATGGGCGGCAATCCTTCTGTGTCTGGCCGCGGCGGCGGTTGCTATGGCGGTCCGGACGTACCATCAAACGATGGATTCCTACCGAGAGGGACTTCGTGAGATATCCGCGCGGGAGTACGCTGCCGCGGAGCAGCGTTTTTCCGAGCTGGGAAGTTTTCGGGATTCCGAAGCGTTTTCCGTGTATTGCCATTACATGCTCGTATATGAGAACAATACGGAGTATGCCGGTGGGGCGCAGGAGGTATCCGCTCTTGTTCTGCGCCATGAAACCGATTGGCAGAGCCGGTTCGATACGCTGGCGATGCGCATACGGACGTATAGAAGAATACAGAAAGAACGGGAAGCGGCCGAAGCAGCGGAGAGACGCAAGCGGGAAGCCGCGGAGGCGGCAGAGAGACGCGCGCAGGAGCTAAAGGAAAAATATGGCGGAAAGCTTCCCGAAAAGGGTATGCCAATCGATGCATTGAAGTACACATCCCTTGGATTGCCGGATAAGCAAACGGAAAGTGTTTTTGGAAGTCCGGTGAGAAGAAGCCGGAGCATTCATGTCGTATGGTACACATGGGATGGAAAAATCCGCGCATCCGCTACATTTTATCAATTCTCGCAGGAGAATGAATTCACTCTTGATTATTTTGTTTATCATGATCCGCCGATCGCTCCGGCCAAACCGGGGAGCGGAAAACCGCAGGGAGACCACAGACACAACATCCGGGATGAATATGATTCTTTTGATGACTTCTGGGAGGACAATCGGGACGAATACGCCGACGAGGAAGAAGCCTGGGACGCCTGGTGCGACGGCTGATGTCCCGTCCCAAAGAACACACAGAAAACGGCGAACCGCCGCAGCAGATCGTTCTGCTGCGGCGGCTGTTTATTACATCAGAGCTGTTTTTATCGAAGTCCAAGGATAAAGAGCACCAGCGCGCCGATCGGCAGCACGGTCCATGTGATATACCGCCCGGCGATCTCCCAGTCGGACGGCTCGGCTTCCTCGGCGTTGCGGACAAGGAACGAAGCGTTCCAGCGGAAGAGCTCATCGGCAAACAGCATGGCGAGCGCCGCGATAACGCAGATCAGCACGCCGCCGAACCAGCCGAGCCACGTTCCCTTATGGGTCAGCGCTGGGCCGTCCGTCAGATCGAGGATCGTTGAAACAGAGGGCTCCATCGGATCGATCTGGTTTCCGTTCTCGTCTACAACGGTACCGTCGCTCATCGTGGCGGTGATGCGGAGCGGGTCAAAGCTCCCGTCCTCGTTATAGAGCATACGCCAGTCGCCGCTGTTGACCACACCGCCGCGGAACACGATCTCGCCGCCGCAGCGCAGCTCAATGCCGGTCATCTGTGCTTGCAGGTCGCTGTCCTTCGGAATGGCGGTGGGATCCTCTTTGACGGTATAGGGGCCGTAAACGGTGTTGCCATACTGAAAGATGACGGTTTTATTCGCAGATACGGTGAAGGTCGCGGCGGTTCCGTATATCTTCCCGGAATAAACGGTGCAGCCGTCCTCTTCCGACGGCACGAGAATGGTGTCCTCATAAAGAAAACCTGAGCGCGCCGTAACGATGGGATAGATGACCGTAAAGGCCAGGATCATAACCGCCATGAGAAGCAGGAGGATCTTTTGATAGCGTCCAAGCACCTTTACCCGTGCCAAGTCTGACACCTCCATTTTTGAAGTTTGGTGGAATTATCAAAAAAGCGGGAACCAAATCAAAGCCCAGCGGAGCGGGTTCGATTTGGAAAGGAAGAAGGAGCTAACATAGTGCAGTTTTCGCCGCAAGGCGGAAACGGAACGGTGTTTGCTCCTTCTGACGTGGTACCGGTGACGGGGATCGAACCCGTACGACTTTCGTCTCGGGATTTTAAGTCCCGTGCGTCTGCCAATTCCGCCACACCGGCATGGTGGTATACCCTCATAAAGTACCATTCCGCGCCCGTGCTGTCAAGACAAAGCATACTTGACCCCGCCGCGGCATAGGCTTGTGCCGGGGTGATCGTATGGCGGGAGAGACCGAGCGGAGAAAAGCACAGAACATCATACTGGAAAACCGGAGCCGCCTGAGCGTGTCCGGCGTGGAAGAGGTCAGCGGCTTTGACGAGAGCATCGTGCAGATGCAGACGGAGCTTGGCGCTCTCACGGTGCATGGGAGCAACCTTCGGGTGGAGACGCTCTCGGTGGACTCCGGCGATCTTCTCGTTGTGGGGGATATTTCGGATCTCTCGTATGCCGACGTCCCGGCGCGGCGCGGCTTCTGGGCGAGGCTCTTCGGATAAATGAGCGAATCGACGGCTCGGCAGCTTTTTGAGCTGGCATTCGCCTTTGTGACCGGCGCGGCGCTCGGCGTTATGCGGTTTCCGGTATATGTCCTCCGGCAGGTTTTTTACCGGCTCGCAGCACTGTGGGACGTGATCTTTTATGCGCTGGCGGGACTCGCGGTATTTGCTGCCGGACAGTGGTGCAGCGGCGGCGTGCGGCCCCGCTTTCTCACGGCGGTTATCGCCGGATGCGTCCTCTGCACGTACCTTCTTACCCCGCTCCGGCGCCCGGTGCGCCGCCTTGCGGAGCAAAAACGCGAGCATAGCGAAGAACAGCGGTGCAGAAAAGAAAATGAGCGGAAAAAAACGCGAAAAAAAGATGAAAAAATTTGAAAAAATATCTATGCAAAATCGGATCTATCGTTTACAATAATGCGCAAGTTTCCCCTGTCGTTATAGAGCTGCCGCGGCAGGGGAGACGGCGGAGAGAATCAATGAGCAAAAGCATAAAGTTTCTTTTTGGCTGTATTCTATCCATTCTGCTTGTGTATGCCGCGGCGCGGTATGTCACAACGGCGATCCGCGTGGAGGAAGCAGAGCTTCTTCTGCGAGAGACACGGGAGCGCTGCGAGGCGCTGGAGCAGAGCAACGCGGCATTGCGCGAGCGGATCGAGCGCAGCGGCGACGCGGATCGCATCGCGGAGCTTGCGCGGGAACGGCTTGGTCTTGTCCTGCCGGATGACAGGATATATCAATAAATTGAAAGAAAAGAGAAAGGGAACCCCATGGAGCTGGAAATCGGAGCGATTCAGGAAGGCAAAGTCACAGGCATCACCAAATTCGGAGCGTTCGTACTGCTTACCGGCGGCAAGAGCGGTCTTGTACACATCTCGGAGATCGCCAACGCCTACGTCAACGACGTCAACGACTATCTGAAGGTCGGCGATGCCGTCAAGGTAAAGATCCTCAGTGTCAACGAGGCGGGTAAGATCAATCTCTCCATCAAGCAGGCTCAGCCGAGTGCCCCGCGCCCGGCTTATACGCCGCGCCCGGCTCAGCCCGCAGCGAACGCGCCGCGCCCGGCCAATACCTACCGCAGCGCCCCGCCGCGCGGCGGTGAAGTCGCGCCGCCCACCGGGGATACCAGCTTTGAAGATAAGCTCAAGCAGTTCATGCAGCAGTCTGACAGCAAGATCAACGACAGCAAGATCTACGCCGACCGCCGCTCCGGAGGCCGCCGCCGCAAATAAACCAAAATAAAAAAAGAGTGCCGCCGAAACCAGACCGGTTTCGGCGGCATTTTGCTGTTGAGATTTCAGCCTTCGGGGTGCATGAAGGAATAATCGATCACGTTGTTCGCGCCCGTCCATGAGCCGTCCACCTTGGACATGGCGCGGTCGTATTCCTCGGTGCCGGGCTCAAAGAGCGTCGGGCAGTAGTCATTTTCGGTTGTCTTGCTGCTGATGCTGCACGGCAGAACGTTGAACGACGAGAGATAGAGCGTTCCGTCCGGGTCGCGGGTAACGGTCGCCTGCGCGATCACGCTGTCCATGTCGGCGGGGTTGGTGTTGCCGCCGAACACAAAGTTGCCGAGACTGTAGAAAATGATGCCGTTGTTGTATTTTTCAAACGGCTCGAGACGATGCGGCCCGTGGCCGAACACGATGCTCGCACCCGCGTCGATCGCCGCGCGGCCCACCTCTTCCTGATTGGCATTCTGGTAATAGCTCGCCTCGTTGCCCCAGTGGGCGCTCACGACAACGATCTCCGCGCCCGCGTCCCTGAGAGAACGGACGCCCGCGGCGACGGATTCGGCGCTCGGCGTGTGCCAGCTGTAAACGGCATACACGCCGACGGTCAGACCGCTTTCGGTCGTATAGAGCGTGCCTTCCCCCTCACCGCAGTGACCGATGCCGGCGGCGTCGAGATTGGCGAGCGTGTCATCGTAGACCTGCTGTCCGAAGTCCATCGCGTGGTTATTGGCGGTCGTGGCGAACTCCACGCTGCCGAGCGTGAGAATGTCCGTCGCCGCCTTCGGCGCGAGGAAAGAGAACGTGGAGCCGGACCCGGCGCTGAGATCGGAGATGCTGCACTCAAGATTTACGATCGTCATATCGTCGTTCGCCGTCACGTCGAGCACGTTGGAGAAGGGGTACGCCCAGTTCGTGCCGACAACATTCTCAAAGGAGTTTGCGTAGTAGCGCGCCTGCGGATAGCTCGCAAGCGTGCAGTCGCCTACCATGGAGATCGTATATTCGATCGGGGTCGGCTCAGGCGTGGGCGTCGGTGTAGGAGTGGGCGTTGCCGTAGGCTCCGGGGTAGGCGTTGGCGTGGGTGTGGGCGTTGGCGTCGGCTCCGCGGTCGGGAGCGCCGTCGGCGCCGGAACGCGCACATCCTCCGGCCGCGCCGCCCAGCGCGGCGAGAGCGCCGCGCTGGTGAGCAGCACCGCGAGCAGGAGCACCGCCAGAATCTTGGCGATGAGGATCGATGTTCTGGACATGATTTCCTCCGGGAATCAGACGTTTTCCACAAAGCTGCCGATGATCTCCAGCAGCACGTCGGGCATGACCGCGAGACTGTCCACGGGAATGAATTCGTGTACGCCATGGTAGTTGTAGCCGCCGGTCGAAAGGTTCGGGCAGGGAAGGCCCATCCATGTGAGCACCGCGCCGTCCGTGCCGCCGCGGATCGCTTCGGTGCGCGGCGCTACGCCGCAGGCGCGGTAAGCGGCCTCGGCGCGGTCGAGCAGGTGGCGGTGCGGCTCGATCTTTTCGCGCATATTATAGTAGGTATCGGAGATGTCAGCTTCGGCGGTGCCCTCACCGTAGCGGCGGTTGATCTCTCCCACGGCGGCGCGGAGGCATGCCTTTTTCTCTTCAAAAAGCGTGCGGTCATGGTCACGGATGATATAGTGGAGTTCGGCCTCCACCACGTCGCCGGACATATCGGTGAGATGGATGAAGCCCTCGTAGCCCTCGGTCTTTTCCGGCACCTGATCGGCAGGGAGAAGGGAGTGCAGCTCCATGGCGATCGTCGCGGCGTTCTTCATAATGTTCTTCGCGCTGCCCGGATGGATGCCGACGCCGTGCACACGGACGAGCGCCGCAGCCGCGTTGAAGTTTTCGTATTCGTATACGCCGAGCTCGCCGCCGTCCACGGTGTATCCCCAGTCGCACGCAAGCTCTTTAACGTCCAGCCCCTCCGTGCCGCGGCCGACCTCCTCGTCGGTCGTGAACACGATGCGCAGCTCCCCGTGCGGCGCGCCGGAGGCGATGAGCTTTTCCACCGCCGTCATGATCTCGGCAACGCCCGCTTTGTCGTCCGCGCCGAGCAGCGTGGAGCCGTCCGTCACGAGCAGCACCTGCCCGCGCACGTCCTTCATGGCGGGAAACTGCTTTTCCGAGAGAATGACGCCATGGCCGAGTTCAATATCCTCGCCGGTGTAGAGCACCTCACGGGCGTTCACGCCCTCGCCGCTCGCGGCGGGAGAGGTGTCCACATGCGCGACGAGCGCGAGCGTTCCGGCGGCCTTGACGCCCTCTGTGGCGGGGAGCGTGCCGATGGCATTGCCGCAGCTGTCCATGTGGACGTTCTTCAGCCCCAGAGAGAGCATTTCCTCGGCCAGACGGCGCGAGAGCTCCAGCTGCCGGGTCGTAGACGGGCTTTCGGTGCTGTCCTCATCGGACGCGGTGGACACGGCGATGTATTTGAGAAATCTTTCCTTGCAGGTCATAATAAGAACCCCTCCGTTTTCGAGTTGTTTTTCTATATATCAAATATATCATTTTTATGATAAAATGCAATCGCTTTTATTTTCGGCGTGTCCGGCAGGGAAAAGCGAACTTTTCTTCCTCGGGGTGCGTCATAGGAATAGTAAGCAATACATCCTGAAAGTACAGGAGGAACATACATGAAAAAGCTGCTTGCCATTCTCCTCGGCACTTGCCTGCTGCTCGGCGTTATGACCGGCTGCGGCGGCAATGCCGAGGATGCCGTTACCGTCCAGAAGGTATCGGACATCACCTCGCAGGGCTCCGTGGGGCTGGTGAACCGGTACGCCGGTATTGTCGTTTCGGGCGAAACGGCAACGGTCAAAAAGGGCGACAAGAAAGTTCTTGAGACCTACGTAAAGGAAGGCGACTTCGTCACCGAGGGCGATGTGCTCTTCTGCTACGACAACGAGGCCATGGAGCTTCAGCTCAGCAAGCTCCTGCTTGAGCTTGAGGGCTATGAGAACACGATCTCCAACGCCGAGGAGGACATCCCCAATCTCGAGCGCCAGCGCGACGCCGCCCCCGCGGCGCAGCAGCTCACCTACTCGCTGCAGATCCAGGAGCTGCAGGCGAACGTGCGTGAAGCGACCTACAATAAGGGTCTCAAAGAACGCGAGATCGAGAATTTGCAGGAAGCTCTCGAGGATACGGACGTGCGCGCACCGATCTCCGGCCGCGTGATGAGCGTGAAGAATACGGAGAATACAGGCGCAAGCTCCGGCTATGGCGACGATACGAGCGGCAGCGACGCCTATATCACCATCATGGACATGACGACCTATCAGGTCAAGGGCACGATCAACGAGCTGAACGTCGGCACGCTTTCCGAGGGGATGAACGTGCTTATCCGTTCACGCCTTGACGAGAGCGTTACGTGGAGCGGCGTGCTCGATAGCATCGATTGGGAGACCAAGGTGCAGAGCAATAATAGCCCGTATTACGGCGGTGGCGGCGGCAACGAGATGACAAGCTCGTCCAAGTACCCGTTCTATGTGAAGCTCAACGATGTGACCGGCCTCATTCTCGGCCAGCACGTGTACATTGAGCCGGACTACGGCCAGCAGGAGGTCCGCGAGGGACTCTGGCTGCCGGAATATTATATTGTGGACGCCGATTCCTCGCCCTATGTATGGGCGGCGAACGGACGCGACCGGCTGGAAAAGCGCGGCGTGTCCCTCGGTGAATATGACGCCGAGCGGGGTGAATATCAGGTCATCTCCGGTCTGAAGGAGAACGACTATATCGCCTTCCCGATGGACGGCCTTACGGCGGGCATGCACACACAGGTGTATGAGGATAATTCCGGCTATGTTTCCGGCGGCAACTCGGGCGGCTTCGGCTCCGGTGCTGCTCCAATGCCTCCGACGCTTGTCTCCGACGGCAACGCCTCCGACGGCGACGCGCCCATCGAAGCGCCGGACGAATCGCTCTTCGGCGACCCCGCCGAGATCGAAGCACCGGCGGAGGATGCCGTTGTGCCGGAGGCAGCGCCCGCAGAGGACGCTGCGGCAAATGCGGAGGGGAGCGTGGCGTAATGCTTCTGGAAATGCGCAGCATCTGCAAGGATTATCCCCAGGGCAAGGATGTTGTACACATCCTCAAGAACATTTCTCTTGAGATCGACGACGGGGATTATCTTGCCATCATGGGGCCCTCAGGCTCCGGCAAAACAACGCTTATGAATATTATCGGCTGTCTTGATACGCCGACCTCCGGCACCTATGTGCTTGCCGGGGAGGACGTATCCTCGGCCTCGGATGACCGGCTCGCCGATATACGAAACCAGATGATCGGTTTCGTTTTCCAGAGCTTCTATCTTCTGCCGAAGCTCACGGCGCTCGACAATGTCGCGCTGCCTCTTCTCTATGCGAACGTGCCGCGCCGCGAACGGCGTGAGCGCGCTGCGGAAGCGCTTGCGAGCGTCGGGCTGGAAGATCGTATGGACTTTTACCCGAACCAGCTCTCCGGCGGCCAGTGTCAGCGCGTGGCGATCGCACGCGCGATGATCGCAAAGCCGCGCATCCTGCTTGCGGACGAGCCGACCGGCGCGCTGGACTCTGCTTCCGGCCGTCAGGTCATGCAGATCTTCGGCGAGCTGAACGCGAAGGGAACGACGGTCGTGCTCATCACGCACGCGCAGGACATTGCCGACTGCGCGAAAAAGATCCACCGCATTCTCGACGGCGAGCTGATCCGCGGCGACGAGGATAAGCACCGGTACGACATAATGAAAGGAGGCGCGGCGGATGAAAAAGGTGAAGATATCGTTTTTTAATAATCTGCCTGTCTGGCTGCGCCGCACGATCGCCGGAGTGCTGATCGCCGCGCTCATCGGCGGCGGCGTGTACGGCATATTGCTCCTCGTCCGCGGCAGCGGCGGCAAGGTGAAGGTCTATCCGATTATGGAATTCTGCACAAACTACGCCGACGATCAGGCGGAGACGCAGGGGCTTGTAAAGCCCGATAAAATGCAGTCGATCTATGTATCCGAAACGCAGAAGATCACAAAGTACTATGTCCATGAGGGCGATACGGTCAAAGTCGGCGACCCGATCCTGTCCTACGACACGACGCTCACTGACCTGCAGCTCGAGCGGGCGAGGATCTCCGTACAGAAGCTGGAGATCGCGCTCGACGAGGCGAACGCCAATCTTGTAAAGGTGAACAACTATCGCCTGTATGTCCCGCAGCCCGATCCTCTCCCCGACGAGGAGCCGGATACGCCGCTCACGCCGGTGGAGGTGCCGTATTTCCGCGGCGGCAGCGGCACGAAGGACAGCCCGTTCTTCTATATCTGGAGCAACAACTGCGCTTATGACAGCGCCTTTATTGACTCGCTCCTGACGAGAGCGGGCGGCAGCACGGCGTATGTTGTCTTTGAGGTGCATGACGGCGATTCTCCGGACGGCGACATTCTCCGCAGCTGGGGCATGGTGTTCGTCCGCCAGAGCGACGGCTCGGTGGCCTTTAAGGTGGACGAGGCCTACGGACGCTTTGATGACGGCACGGCGCCGGACGACGGCGGCGATATCGACGACGGCGGCAACACCTATATCGATACGACGCCGAGCTACACCTATAATGAGCTCATCGCCATGCGCCGCGAAGCGCAGGAGAAGATCTACCAGACGGAGCTCGATCTAAAAAAGGCGCGGCTCGAATACGAAACGCTCGAATTTGAGATCAACAACGGCGTGGTCTACAGCAAGATCGACGGCGTAGTGAAAACGATCCGCAGCCCGGATCAGGCGCGCGAGGAGCAGCTCCCGGCGGTGCTCATTTCCGGCGGCGGCGGATACTATGTCACCGGCGCGATGAGTGAAACGGAGCTGCAAACGCTCCATGTCGGCGATACGGTCACGGTGATGTCGTGGCAGACGTATTCCCAGACCGAGGCGGAGATCGTCAGCATTTCCGAATACCCGGTCGGGGAGAACAGCGGCTACTATCACTGGAGCCAGGGCAACAACAACGCTTCGCTCTATCCTTTCACCGTGTATTTGGACGAGGACACCCCCGTGCGCGAGGGCGAGTATGTGAACATCACCTACAACCCCTTCGGCAGCAGTGCTTCCGGTGTATATCTCCAGAACATGTTCATCCTCCGCGAGGGCGGCGGGAGCTTCGTATATGTCCGTGACGCGAACGGGAAGCTTGAAAAGCGCGCCGTATCGACCGGACGATCGCTCTGGGGTTCGTATACGCAGATCAACGCCGGACTCACCGGCGAGGAATATATTGCCTTCCCGTACGGCAACAATATCCGAGCCGGAGCTAAGACCGAGATATCCGACGTCGCATCGTTCTATAATTACTGAAAGGGGGCGGGTGCATTGCTTGAAAGCATTTCTCTGGCGTTTCAAAACGTGTGGCGGCATAAGCTGCGCTCGTTCCTGACGATGCTCGGCATCATCATCGGCATCGCTTCGATCATCACGATCGTATCCACGATCAAAGGCACGAACGAGCAGATCAAGGAAAGTCTTGTCGGCGCGGGCAATAACGCCGTCGTTGTGCAGCTCTATCAGGACAATTATCCGTATGAGGTGCAGTATAACGGCGTGCCCGCCGGCGTTTACCCGATCACCGAGGAAACGCGGCAGGAGCTCTGCAAGATCGACCACGTGAAGGGCGTGTCGCTCTTTTGCAGCCGCAATTACGCCGATGGCGTATACTATGGCAATAACAGCTTTTCCGGCAATCTCTACGGTATCGACGAATACTATTTCGATGTGAACGGCTACTCGCTCGACCACGGCCGCATCTTCCTCAAGGAGGACTTTGCCAAGGCGAAAAAGGTCTGCATGCTTGATACAGCGGCGGCCTCGGCGCTCTTCTCCGGCGAAGACCCGGTCGGCAAGACCGTGGAGATGCAGGGTGACAGCTTCACGGTCGTCGGCGTTGTGAAGCGTGCGCGCTCCACAACGATGCAGATCAAAACGCCGAGCGATTACTACCAGTACATGAACGAGACCGGCACGATCTTCCTTCCGCTCAAGACCTGGCCGATGCTCTATTCGTTCGACGAGCCGCAGTGCGCGGCGCTGCGCGCGGACAATACCGACAATATGACGAGCGTCGGACAGAAGGCGGGCGAGCTTCTCTCGTCCAGCCAGCTCATCGGCGCGGACAAAACGCTCTCCTACCGCGGGCAGGACCTTATGGAGCAGGCGAAGAACCTGCAGGAGCTTTCCAACTCCTCCAACCGCCAGCTCATTTGGATCGCAAGCATTTCGCTGCTCGTCGGCGGCATCGGCGTTATGAACATCATGCTCGTCACCGTTACCGAGCGCACGCAGGAGATCGGCCTCAAAAAAGCCATCGGCGCGCGCCGCCGCCGCATCCTCAACCAGTTCCTCACGGAAGCGGCGGTGCTCACAAGCCTCGGCGGTATGCTCGGTGTGATCGTCGGCATCATCATGGCGCGGCTCATTTCGTCCGTCATGGGTACGCCGACTGCCATCAGCGTTCCGGCGATCCTCATCGCCGTGGTGTTTTCCATGGTCATCGGCATCGTGTTCGGCCTTCTCCCGGCGGTCAAGGCGTCCAACCTCAATCCCATTCAGGCCCTCCGGCGCGACTGACCGGGACACACCTTTTCGCGGGGAAGCGTTTTGCCTCTGTGCTGCAATGCGGTAAATACACAAAAAAGCTCCTGGAGCTGTGCCGCGCGGCGGACGCCGACACGAAGAAAGCGGCGGTCGGTCTTCTCAAGGGAGAATCCTCCGGGTTTTCGGATATTCTCGGCATCTGCCCGGCGGCTCAGGCTCCGGGAAGGGCGACCTTCTCGGCACGCTGCCTGACGGCGTCATAGACGTCTTCGGCAAGAAATAATGCATGAAAAATCGGCTCATCCGTTTGAAACGGGTGAGCCGATTTTTTTGCATGCGGAAAAAGCAGGAAAGTCAGCAGCAAAACTGCGCTATCGCGGCGTCGATATCCGCGGCGCACGAAGCGGCGATGGCCTCGTCGCCCGGCTGGAGCGGGTAGAGCGGCGCGCGGACGCCGCCGATATCCGGCGCGCCGCGAAGACGGAGGATCTCCTTGATCATGGCGTACATGTTGCCCTGCCCGGAGCACATCTTGTAAATGATATGGCAGCAGGCGTCCTGAATGTCGCGCGCGGGGAGAATGCCGCCGCCGCGGACAAGAGTGAAGATGCGCTCGTAGAGCTCCGGCATGGCGGCGTACGTACCGCCGATGCCGCCGACCGCACCCGCGGCGAGCCCGGAGAGAAGCTGCTCGTCCGGACCGTTGAAAACGATCGCGCCCTCGTCGCGCCACATTTCGATATCCTGTATCGGCATGGAGGAGTTTTTCACGCCGATCACGGTCGGTACGGCGAGCATCGTGCGCAGAAGAGCGCTGTTCAGCGCTGTGCCGGCGAGTTGCGGGATGTTGTAGATGATGAAATCCGTATTCGGCGCGGCAGAGGCAATATCGGTCCAATACTGCGCGATCGCGCGGTCCGGCAGATGGAAGTAGATCGGGGGAATGGCGGCGATGCAGTCGGCCCCGGCGCTCTCGGCGTGGGCGGCAAGCTCCATGCTGTCGCGCGTGTTGTTGCAGGCGACGTGCGCGATGATCGTGACACGTCCGGCGGCCTGGGCGATGACGGCCTCCAGCAGCGCCTTGCGTTCCGCTACGGAATGATAGATGCATTCACCGGACGAACCGCCGACATAAAGGCCGTTTACACCCTTCTCGATGAGGTATTCCGTGAACGCCCGTGCACGGGCGGGCGATACCTCGCCGGCGTCGTCGTAGCATGCGTAGAAGGCAGGGAAGATCCCCTGGTATTTATTCAGGTCTCTGGCTTTCATTGTTTTCACTCCTTGTGTGTCAGCCCTTGACGGCGCCCATCGTGATTCCCTTGGTAAAATATTTCTGGAAAATGAGAAACACGATAATGATCGGCACGGCGGCAAAGGCGGCGCCTGCCATGATGAGCCCGAAGTCCGTCGAGTTTTCCGCCTGCATCTTTGCGATGCCCAGCGATATGGTCAGATTCTTTGTGCTGGATAGCATGATGAGCTGCATGAAATAGTCGTTCCACGAATTGATGAACGTGAAGATGGCAAGCGCGCCGACACCGGGCTTTATCATGGGGAAAACGATCCGGTTGAAGGTTTTCAGCTCGCTCGCGCCGTCGATCCTCGCGGCCTCCAGTATCTCGCTGGGGATGCTCTCGGCAAACTGCTTGATGAGGAACACGCCGAACGGCCAGCCGACGATCGGGTAGACGACGGCGCTGAGCGTATTGTAGAGCTTGAGCGAGGACATCTCGCGGATGAGCGGTATAAGGATGACCTGCTTCGGCAGGGCCATCGCGCAGACGATGAGCGTGAAAATGAGCCTGCGACCGACGAAGCGCTTTTTGGCCAGCGCATACCCCGCGAGCGCGGAGGTCGCGCAGGTGAGGAGCATGGCTGCAACGGCCATCCACACGGTGTTGAACATCCAGCGGATCGCACCGGGCACGGTGGGCCCGGCGGAGAAGACGATCGGGCTGCCGTCGGCCGAGAAATACTGGCTGAAGGGGATGTAAAACTCCCACAGCGGGGCCTTGAGCTTGCTCATGAGCGTCTGGTAATTATTCAGAGTCCACTCGCTCGGCCACCAGACAGGTGTAACGGAGTTGACCTCCTTGGCGGTCTTGAAGGAACCGGTGATGATCCAGTAGAGCGGGAACGTGAAGAGCGCTGCGAGGATAATGATAATGACAAGAGTGATGATGCGGTTTGCTTTCGATTTGCTCTGCATACGCCCACCCCCTTAGTCCGACTGCTGCCCCAGCTTGAACTGGACAGCAGAGAGCACCGCGATGATGATCATAAGCACAACGCCCATGGCGTTGCCGTACCCGTAGCGGTAGAGCTTGAACGCGGTGTAATAGATGTAATACATGATCGTGTCCGTACTGTGCGTCGGCCCGCCGGAGGTGAGCAGCTGGATCAGCGCGAAGCACTGGAAGGAGTTGATCGTGGTGATGATGAGTATGTAGAGCGTGGTGGGCATGATCTGCGCCCATTTGATCTTCCAGAACACCTGACGGCGGTTCGCGCCGTCTACCTGCGCCGCCTCAACGAGCGAGTGATCAACGTTGCCGAGCGCCGAAACGTAGAGAACGATGGGCTGGCCGACGGAGGTGGTGAAGAGGATGAGAATGATGCACCAGAGCGCGAAGCGCGCATCGCCCAGCCAGTTTATATTCTGGTCAATGATGCCGAGGCTCTTGAAAAGATAGTTGAACACGCCGTAGCGGCTGTTGTACATCCATTTCCAGACGACCGTTACCGCAACCGAGCCGGTGACGACCGGCAGATAGAAGATGCAGCGGAACGCTGAGGTCAGCGCAGGCTTCATATCGTATATCGCCGTGGCGACCCAGAGGGAGAACGCACACACCGTCGGAACGGCAACGACAACGATGACGACCGTGTTTTTCAGCGCGCCGAGGAAGAGCTTATCCCGGAAAAGCTCCTTATAGTTACCCAGCCCGACAAAGACATCCACGGCGTTTTTGCCCATGTTGGAGTCAAAGAAGCTGGTGTATATGCACAGAAACATAGGATACAGCACAAAGGTGACGAAGAAGAACAGACTCGGCAGCAAAAACAGGTATCCCGCTGTTGTTTCCCGCCGTACGAGCGCGCGGCTCATGCTGTTTTTGGATTTGAACATAGGGTCGCTCCCCCTTATGGATTCGGTAGCAATCAACACACCCTCTCTGCGCAGGGGCACAGAGAGGGTGCGCGCGGTGGGTCAAAGGAGAAAAAGAGATATGAAAAAGCCTTGCTTGCTTGATCAGCCGGCAGCCGCCGCGTTCGCGTTGGCGCAGAACGTTGCGACCTCGGTGGCGACATCACCGCCGCCGCCGATGCGCTGGAGCATGTTCCACCACTCGGTGCGGGCGGTCGCCCAGCCGGAGGTGACCTGGTAGTAGTCGCCGAGATAGGGCATGAGCTTGGTGTACTCGTTCATGATGGCGTTGTCCGCCCAGATACCGGTGAGGTCAATGCCCTCGGCGGTGTCGCGCACGGCAAAGTATTTGGAGGCCTTGACCGCGTCGATCGTGCCTTCGCCGTCGGCAAAGTACTTGATGAAGGTCTTCGCAGCGTCGATCTTGGCGGCGTCGCCGTTATCGAACACGCCAAAGCCCCAGATGCCGCCCTGCAGCTTGCTCTCGCCGGTCTCGGAGGGGAAGCTCATGAAGACGATCTTCTCACCGTCGTTGGTGAGCTCGGCATCGTTGTTGTCGGCGTTGAGCTGCTGAGCGATGTTCCAGCAGAACGCCATCTTGAGGATGCCCTGACGGAAAGCGGTGATCTCCTCGCCGCCGTTCTCAGCCGCGTTGAAGTAGATGCCGTCCATGCTCTGCAGAAGCTCGAGAGCCTTGATGTTCTCCGGAGAGTCCGCGGTGTAGGCGGTGTGCTCGGCATTGGTAAACATGCCGCCGTAGAGGTTGTTGACGAGAGCACGGGTGCCCTGGTCGCCGCCCTGACCGGAGCAGTAGACGTCGCCGACGGGCTCTTTGTAGTAGGCATACAGCGCATCGACCGCCTTGATGAAGTTCTCAGTCGTCCAGGTGTGGGTCTCGGTGTCGATGTACTGGTCGGCACCGGCGGCGACGAACGCATCATAGTTGATGGCCATGCAGTGCGCGGTCATAACGAGGGGATACTCATAGCAGGCGCCGTCCGCGGTGAAGCAGGCCGAGACGCAGGCCGGATTGACTTCGGACTTGTCGGTGGCGTCCCACATGTCGGCGAGATCGACCATGTAGCCCTTCGCGCCCCAGTTGGCAACGAGACGTTCCGGCCCTTCCATGATGAGGTCGGGAGCGGAGCCGCCTTCGAGCGCGGTGTTGACCTGGTCGTCTCCGTTGGTGTAGTCGAGATATTCCACGGTGACGGTGATGCCGGGGTTCGCCGCCTCGAACGAGGCGATGAGGGCATCGACGGTGTCAGCATTGCCCCAGCCGCCGATCGGGTAGGTCCAGAGCGTGATGTTGACGGGTTCGGCGGCGGGTTCCGCCGCGGGAGCGGGGTCAGCCTGAGCAGGTGAGGGGTCGGCAGCGGGTGCAGCGGTCTGGCCGCAGGCGCACAGGGCAAATACCATGCACAGCGCGAGCAGCATTGCGAGCAGTTTCTTCATGATGTGCCTCCTTAAACATTTTGTTCAGGTTTCGTTATTTCAACGGCTCTCGCCGGTGAATTTCCTCTTTTCACCATCATATTAACCAAAGCTCTCGCCAATGTCAATAGATTTTTGAAAATAATTTTCTTTGAAATTAGACAAAGAATATTTTTTGCAAATGATAGTATAAGAATCCCCGGAGAGCAGAGTGCTCTCCGGGGGAGGGAAGATGAAAAAGATTTTCAGCCGGTCACAGGTGCTTATCCGCAAGAGCGGCGGCGATGCGGGCGCGGCTCTGACGGCACGCGTCCAGATTGCGGCGGCAGAGCTCGGAAAAGAGAACGTCCAGAAGGTACATCTGCGCGATCCTCGCGCCGACGGAGCCGAGCTGCAGCGGGCTTTCGTCCGCGCCGCACAGCAGCGTCACATCCGCAAGACCAGCGCCGGGAGAGTTGGCAAAGTGTGTGACGAGAATGGAGCGCAGGCCGCGCTCGCGCGCGTAAGAGAGAGTTTCGATCAGATCCTTTGTCGCGCCGGAATAGGAGAAGAAGAGAATGACGTCGTTCTCGCCCGCGGTAGCGATGGCGATGGCCTGCATATGCGAGTCGGTCACGGAGAAAAATTTCCCGCTTGCCGTGGAAAAGAGATGCGCCGCCTCCATTGCAATGATCATAGAGCCGCCCTGTCCCATGCACAACACCCGGTCCGCCTGCTCCAGAAGATCCGCCGCGCGGATATATTCCTCCGGACGGACAAGCTCGAGCGTCTGCGTCATGGCGCTGACGTTGGCCGTGTAGAGCTTTTTGCAGACATCGGAAAAGCTGTCGTCATCGAGCACCTCGCCGGAGAGCGGGTTGGACTGCTGCGGGCGCAGGGCAATGGAGTTGGCAATGGCGAGACGAAAAGCGTTGTACCCCTTGCATCCCAGCCGCCGGCAGAAGCGCGACACGGTCGCCTCCGCCACGCCGCTTGCCGCGGCGAGCTCGGTGATGCTCATATCCTGCGCTTTCCTCTGGTGCGAAAGCACATAATCCGCCGCCTTTTTCTCTGCGGTAGTGAGATTATAATACTCTGCGCTGATTCGCTCAAAAACGTTTATGCTGCTTTGCTCCATACGCTTCTCCTGTGTTTTTATTTCGAGAGCAATTCTCCCGCCATAACGTCCGTCATGATGAGCATGCGCGGCAGATGGAACGGCCCTTTGAATGTTGAGCCCTTGGTCGACGGCTCGGTGGGCAGCCCGTCGCGGCGAAGATAGCCGTACCACTCGCCGTACTCGCTGTCAGCGAAATGCGCTTTGCAGTAGTCGAGCGTGGTATAAAACCAGTCGAGATATTCTTCCTTGCCGGTATCCCTATAGAGCATGAGCGAGGATATGAGTATCTCATCGTGCGGCCACCAGAGCTTCATGTCGTGCTCGTACGCCTCGGGCGGCTTGCCGAGCGCGTCAACAAAGTACAATAGTCCGCCGTATTCCTTATCCCACCCGGCAGTTATCGCCCAGCGGAAAATCTCCTCAGCTCTGGCGACAAGCTCTGCATTGCCGGTTCTGCGCGCATATTCGAGCAGGAACCACACGCCTTCTATATCGTGTCCGGGGTTAACAGTTCGCCCTTCAGTGTAATACAATCTCGCTGTGCCGTCAACCGCGACGTTCTCCAGCACGCATTTAAGCTCCGGATGGACGTGGTAGCGGAATATCTCGTCTACGCAGGCGGCGGCGCGTTCGGCGTAGAGCGCCGCATTTTCCGGATCGACGCGCTGCATCACGGCGGTGACGTTGAGGTATATCATCGGGATGCCGAAGGCGCGCCCCGTGCGCGTTGCGGGCTCGGTCTTCGGCCCGAGACCGGTCGGGTCAGGCATGCCGTGATTGAGATCCCAGTAGAGGTCATACGCGCGCCGAGCGCGCTCGAGATGCTCCCGCTCGCCGGTCACGCCGTAGTATTCCGCGTTCGCCATGGCGTAAAACGCCTCGGAAAAGCAGTACCGGCGCTGGCGGAGCGGCGCGCCCTCGGCGGTGACGGTGAAGTACATCCGGTTCCCGGCCGCGCGGTTTATGCAGTGCGCCTCCATAAAGTCGAGACAGCTCTTCGATGCGCGCAGCCATTCCTCGCGCGTGCCGTATACATGGCAGAGATACGCGAAGATCCAGCCGCAGCGCCCCTGCATCCACACGCTTTTATCTGTGGAATATATTTCGCCCTTGCGATCGAGACAGGTGTATACGCCGCCGTTGACAGGGTCCATGCCGTTTTTGAGCCAGAAATCAATACAGTTTTTCAGCTCGGACTGTATCCAGCCTCTCGTGTTTTCCAGTTTTTGCTTATCCATCGTAAACGCCCCTTTCCGATTCGTCGGTATAAACAGACCCGGTGATCATACTTTTATGGTAGCATCAAAGAAAATAATTTTCAATAGATTTTTAATTTGAAATTATTTTTATTTCTTAGTGACAGGCACACAAAGGCATGATATAATAAATATATCACACGCCTCATAACATAAAATTTCTGTATATGGAGGATGCGCAGCATGAATTATCTCGGCATCGAGGCAAGCGTCCGAAATCTTCCGGAGCTTGACCGTGACTTTTTCCCGCTCTACAAGTTCAACCACGCATTTCTTGCATCGGCCGAAAAGCCCATTGGAGTCGCCGTGGAGCGCAGCGGCGGCGAGATGGCATCCGTCCATACGTTTATCCACGGCACGCCCGACCGAATCGAGGCTGACAGATATTATATCCGCCGTCTCGTCAAGTCCATGCTGTGGATGAAGGGCGGCTGGCGCGTGTATATCAGCGGCGATCGGGAAATGTGTGAGTATATCCGTGAATGCTTCAGCGCAGACGGCTGCCAGGCGTTTGACTGGGACTATTTCTCCCATATATATGAACGACCGTTTGAGGTCGTCTATGCCGAAAATCTGCCGGAAGCGAAGGATTCGCCCCGACCTGCGGGAGGACACTTTGACGGCTGCCGCATAGGCTTTGACGCGGGCGGGAGCGACCGCAAGGTCAGTGCCGTGATCGACGGCGAGACCGTGTATTCCGAGGAGGTCGTGTGGTTTCCCAAGACGACAGCGGACCCGGACTACCACTATGATGGCATCGTTGCTGCGCTCCGGGCGGCGGCGGAGCATCTGCCGCGCGTGGACGCCGTGGGCGTGTCGAGCGCTGGTGTGTATATAAATAACCGCACCATGAACGCTTCGCTCTTCCTCAAGGTGCCGCAGGACCTTTTTGATGCGAAGGTCAAGGATATCTACATCCGCGCCATCACCGATACGTTCGGCGATGTGCCGTTCTGCGTTTTCAACGACGGCGACGTCACCGCGCTCGCCGGTGCCATCAGTCTGGAGGATACGAACATTCTCGGCATCGCCATGGGCACAAGCGAGGCGGGCGGCTATGTTGATGAAAACGGGTATATCACCGGCTGGCTCAACGAGCTGGCGTTCATCCCCGTGGACGCAAACCCCGGCGCAATGCAGGACGAATGGTCGCTCGACATCGGCTGCGGCGTGAAGTATTTCTCGCAGGACGGCGTTATAAAGCTCGCTCCGCGCGCGGGTATCGAGCTGGATGAATCGCTCTCTCCGGCGGAAAAGCTCAAGGTCGTGCAGAAGCTCATGGAAGAGGGGGACGACCGCGCCGCCGCGATATACCGCAGTATCGGCGTGTATCTGGCGCACTCGCTCGCGCTTTACCACGATATGTACCACTTCCGCCATGTGCTGCTGCTCGGGCGCGTAATGTCCGGACGCGGCGGCGAGCTCGTGATAGAAGAGTGCGGCCGCGTGCTGCGCGACGAGTACAGCACGCTAGCCGATATAATCCACCTTGCTCTGCCGGATGAGAAGTTCCGCCGTGTCGGTCAGTCTGCCGCCGCCGCTTCTCTGCCGGAGAACCGGAAATAACTATCCCGTAATAAGGAGAGCACACATGAAAAAACACATTGTCTGCTTCGGCGATTCCAACACCCACGGATACTGTGCCGATCCCAATGACACCGCCGACCGCACCGACCGCTTCAACGAGGACGAGCGCTGGACCTGCCTTTTGCAGAAGGCTCTGGGGGAGGAGTACCTTGTGCTGGAAGAGGGGCTCTCCGGCCGGACGACCGTGTTTTCCGATCCGCTGCACGAGTGTATGTCCGGGCTGGACGTCATATATTCCACGCTGATGTCGCATGAGCCGGTCGATCTGCTGATCATCATGCTCGGCACGAACGACACAAAGGAGCGCTTCAACGCAAGTCCGGCGTGCATCGGCATCGGCATGGAGCGCCTTGCATTGAAAGCAGAGACCGTCGCCGCGTGGCGCGCCGGCAGGCCGAACCTGCTTATCGTTGCGCCGCCGCACATCGGCGCTGGGCACAACGATCCCGCCATGGGGGCGTCCTGCCACGCAGCGTCCATGGGCGTGGCGGAAGAATACCGCAAAAAGTGCGCCGCGCGCGGCTGGGCTTTCTTCGATGCCGAGGGCGTGGCGGAGTTCAACACGGTGGACTATATGCACCTCAGCCGCCGCGGGCATCGCCAGCTCGCCGATGCGCTCGCGCCGAGAGTGCGCGATCTGACCTGATGCTGGGGCGCGTATTTCGCTATCAGGGCTGGCTTTGGCGGGCGCTGAATACGCTGACGGACGTTCTGGCGCTGAGCGTGCTGTGGCTTTTGTGCAGCATCCCCGTACTGACGCTGGGCGCGGCGACGACCGCGCTCTATGACAGCGTCGTGCGCTGCATACGGTATAAGCAGTCCGGGCCCTATGAGCGCTTTTTCCGCACGTTCAAAAATGAGCTTGTGCCGGGCCTGCTGCTGACGCTGCTCTGGGGCGCGATCGCCGCGCTCGGGCTGTGGATGCTCGCGCTGCTGCGGCAGTACAGCGCCGAAGCCCCCACCGCCATGGCTGCGGGCGCGGCGTACTATGTCGCGCTGATCCTGCCTCTCGGCGCGGCATGCTGGGTGTTTCCGATCCTCTCACGCTGTGCGATGAGCTTCGGCGCTCTGAACAAAACAGCGCTGAAATTTGCCGCGGGGCATCTGCCGTCAACCGTGCTGCTCGTGCTGATGACGGCTGAAATTGCACGCTTGAGCGTGCGGTGGCTGTTTCTGCTCGCGTTCATGCCGGCTGCGCTGATGCTGCTCTGGTCGCTCTTCACCGAGCCTGCCTTTAAAAAGCACGGTGCGGGGATCGCTGCGGAGACAGAGCAGCAAAACACGGAAGACGCTGCGGACCCTTCCGAAAAGGAATAAAGAAAACAGCGGCTCATTCGTTCGGATCGGATGAGCTGCTGTCTTTTGTGTTTCTTAGGCGCAAAATCCGCACTTCTTCATGATTCATAGGCTAAGTCCCGTCAGAAGTGCCAGATCCTGGTGTGTACATTCTACAACATACAGCTCATCCGAAAAGTCGGCATGACGCAGATCTTTGAGCAAAATATTAGCGACTCTCTGCACAGGCGAGTAAAATTTGGTTTTCGCCTGATCTGTGACAATGGTAAACGCCTTGTTAGCAATGCAGTATACTACATAATCCCGGAAATCTTTATTGTCCATCCACCTGTCAAAAAGCTCAAAGCTGATTGAACCGAGATCAACTTTGGTTCTGGCAATTACAGTGGAAGCGTAGGAATAATTCCCGGACAGATACTCAAGATCGCCCAGCAGGGTCATAGTCTGCTCCTTTGCGTACGCAAACTCTCTCCCCTCTACGGAAGAATTAAAAACCAGCACTTTCCCGCTGAACATTACAGACATGGTTTTTACATTGTCGTTTGCGGTACGGATCAATTCTCCCGGAGAATAGCTCTCAAAAACTATCTCAGTTCTTATGAAATCGGGCAAGGTGATTTCATTGCCGCGCAAGACGTGCTCCAGACGCCGAATTTTCTCAGAGCGCTTTTTATTCTGTGAAAATGCCGGTACACTCATTTCAAGAAAGCTCCTTCCCGCATATTCCGATTTTATCGTCCATGACAAATCTTCCCTTGCGCCGGAGGGCAAGCCCGTTGCCTTTTG
>OKRW01000040.1_pt1 | contig 117521 bp, 110 predicted proteins | sample 1601151 | NCBI WGS metagenome assembly OKRW01 (sample SAMEA3541471, study PRJEB24748) | human gut metagenome | biome: human gut; feature: human-associated habitat; material: faeces | place: China | collected 2012 | reverse complement strand
GGTTAAAACTTTATTTGCGCCTGCGGGCGCAAACTCTGCGAGGCTTTTTCGACAGGCTGAAGGGCCGCCCCTTATCGGGGCGGCCCTGATTTTTTTCCGCCTCTCGCATAGACTTCTTTCTGTCGGCCTTTTACCGGGCTGTGAAACCGTAAATCTGTGCAGTATGCGGCGGGATCGGGTGCGGAAGGGTGCTTCGCTTGGCATTATGAATAATATTTATTATACCGCTTGACATTTTCGGATTTATGAATTAATATTCAATCATAAGTTAAATATATCGCCTTCCGCATCACCGGGTGCGGGTCAAAAAGACGTCCGGGCAATTCCGCAGGTACGGCGCACATGCGCTATAAGGAATGCCCCGGACGCCTTTTGCTTTATCCGGGCTGCAGCGGGCGGAAAGGAGAATTTTTATGTACATCAAGCCGTTTGCCGTAGAGGAATGGATGAACGAATGGGAGGTCGGCGCGCGATACAACATCGCGGAGACGTGCGTCGATTCCGTGTCGCTCAACGAGCTGTTCGCGCTGACCGGCGAGGACAAGGCCGCCTTTCTGGAGAATCTCGCCGCGCGCCGGCTGACCTACGGCGACATTGAAGGCGCGCCCGCGTTCCGGCAGGGCATCTGCTCGCTTTATAAAACGGTCAAGCCCGAAAACATCGTCACAACGCACGGCGCGGCGGGCGCGAACCACCATGTGTTCTGCTCGCTCGTATCGCCGGGTGACCTCGTCATCAGCGTTCTGCCGACGTACCAGCAGCTCTACTCCATCCCCGAATCGCTCGGCGCAAAGGTAAAGATTCTCCCCCTAAGCCGCGAAAACGGGTATCTCCCCGATCTCGACGCGCTGCGCGCGCTCGCCGTGCCGGGGACAAAAATGATCTGCATCAACAACCCCAACAATCCGACCGGCGCGCTCATGAGCCGCGATATGCTCGAAGAGATCGTGCAGATCGCGCGCGAGGCGGGCGCGTACATTCTCTGCGACGAGGTATACCGCCATCTCTCCCAGACCGACGAGTGGAGCGAGTCCATCGCGGATCTTTACGAAAAGGGCATCTCCGTGAGCAGCATGTCGAAGGTCTTCTCTCTTGCCGGGCTGCGGCTTGGCTGGATCGCCACGCGCGACAAGGACGCGCTCCGCGCGCTCGTCTCTCACCGTGACTACGATCTCATCAGCGGCGGCATGATCGACGAGACCATTGCCGCGCTCGCGCTCAAGCACAGCGATAAAATGCTCGCACGCAGCCGCGCCATCGTACGGGAAAATCTCGCCATTCTGGACAATTGGGTCGCCGGAGAAAAGCACGCGAGCTACGTCAAGCCCCTCGGCGGCACGACGGCGCTCGTCTACTACGATTTCGACATTCCCTCCTATGAGCTGTGCGAGGAGATGTACCATAAGACCGGTGCGTTCGTCACGCCGGGCGACTGCTTTGAGCAGCCGAAGAGCATGCGCATCGGCTACGCCTACGGCAAGGAAGCGCTCGTGAAAGGGCTGAAGGCTGTGAGCGAGTACTTTGCCTGGAAGGAAAAGGAGCTGGAAAAATGAGCACCATCCGCGTCATTGGACGGGAGGATATCTAGAAGGTATTCACCGTGACCGCGGCGCTCCGCGCCGTAGAGAGCGCCTACGCCGGAAAATCTGCCGGAACGGGCAGCGTATGGCCGATGGTATTCCATGAGTTTGATCCCGGCCACGCCGATCTCGATATAAAATCCGGAGATCTCGCAAGCGCTGGTGTATTCGGGCTGAAGGTCGTTTCGTGGTATGACTCAAACGTCGAAAAACCGCTCCCGGCGCTTTTCGGCACGTCGCTCCTCTTTGATCTTGCCACCGGCGAGCCGAAGGCGCTTTTGAACGCCGGGCCGATCACAGCGCTGCGCACCGGCGCCGCGGCCGCCATCGGCGCAAAATACCTTGCGCGCAAGGACGCGAAAACGCTCACGATCGTCGGCTGCGGCGAGCTCTGCCCGTATCTTGCCGCGGCCGCGCTCGCGGCGATCCCGTCCCTCAAGACCGTGTATCTCACAAACCCGCACCGCCCCGAAAAGGCCGCCGAGCGGCTCGCCGCTGTGACAGCGGCAACGGACGCGCTGCTCAAGGCATGCGGTCATGCCCGTACCGCCGCGATCAACGCCGCGGCAGATGCAGCATCCGCCGTCGGAGAAAGCGACATCGTTTTCACTGCCACCTGCGCCAAGGCGCCGGTCGTGAAAAGCGCCTGGGTCAAGCCTGGTACGCATGTAAGCTGTATCGGCGCCGACCTGCCCGGCAAGCAGGAGGTCGAATCGGCGGTGCTCGCCCGCGCCGCCGTCTACGGCGACGATACGGCCCAGTGCTTCGCCGTCGGCGAATGCGAGCTGCCGCACAAAGAGGGCGTCCTCCCCGCTCTCGCCGGGGAGCTCGGCGAGGTCATTCTCGGCGAAAAGGCCGGACGGACGAGCGATGCAGAGATCAGCGTTTTCGACTCCACCGGCATCGCTCTGCAGGACATCGCCTCCGCCGCAGTCATTCTCAATGCCTGCGAAAAGCAGGGACTCGGCACGGTCTGCGATATCTGACGAGGGAACGATCCGTAGCCTCATCGCAGGCACGTCCCCTTGCTTTTGCCCGCTATAAACTGTATAATGAAAAAAAGACACGATCCCCCTGTCGGAATGTTCGCTTTCCATCCCTCGGGCATCGTGTCTTTTTGAAACTTTTGACCGGCACCGCACCGTTTCGGTTCCGGCACAGAATTTGCAGCTGGGTGCTATGAACAATGATACACTTTGATAAAACCAATATTGAGGTGACCTCAAACCATACTGTCACGCTCTCCTGTGACACATGGGTCGTGTTTGAACATGATGATTCCGAGACCGTCGCTTTCGGCACGCCGGAATACTGGGATGAGGCAGTGCAAACGGTTTTTGGTTCCGGCTACGCCGTATGGGAGATTGTTGAAAAAGCGCTGCCGCGCAGCGCGTGCAACCGGATCACGGATCACAAAAAGGTATGGGGGCTTCTCGGGCTGCCGGAGGGCAAATTCGCCGCGCGCGTGGATTGTGAAGAAAAAAGCGTTTATCTTGGTGCCTCATACGGCCTCAAAACGCTGAAAGACAGCAAGGCATACTCTTATTTCCTGCTCTCCAACGCAGATGAGGCAAGTGCCGCGCGAGTATGGGATGACTTCTGCGGAGAATACGCAGCGCGGCAATGCAATGATTTTATTGGCAGCGCCCTCGCTGTCGCGGCAAAAGAGCGGGACTTTATCGCGCTTTACTACTCCTATACAGATAAAGCCGCGCTGACCATCGTGTGCACTGCGCCCGAGCGTATAGCCGGTGAGCTCCGCTCCATACCCGTTCCCGATGGGATCATGCCGCATTACCGCTGCTTTTGGCGGTAACGCCGGTTCGCTAAAAGCGGGGCGGCAGGAATGTCGAATCGTATTTCTTTGCAATACTTTTTGGAGAGGGGATCGCAAACAATGAGGACAAGAACCTGTTACCGTCTCCGGGATATGAGCTGGCTCGTGCTTTTGCGGAGCGGCACGCAGTCCTCTCCCGTGTCCGCGAAGCGCTGCGGTCTGGAGCTTCCGACGCGCTTTTACGGCAGGGTGCGGGATGATTCGTTTCGCATTCGTCCGGTCGGTATGCGCACCATGGCGTGTATCTGCGGGAAAGTGACGGAACGGGACGAAGAGAAGGTTCTGGAGGTATCTCTCCGCCCACGCAGTCTGATTTGGGTGTTTCTGACAGTGTTTTGCCTCTTTACCGCTCTGCTTTTTCCCTGTTCGCCGGGCTGATCGCGCGCTCCTGGGGCGTAGTTCTGGCATCGGCGGCCACTCTCGCGGCCATGTTTTTGCTGTACCTTTTTTTCGCCCAGTCGGAAGTTCGCTCCCTAGCCGCGTACTATAAGCCGATATTCAAAAGCTACGGTCTGGAGGAAATCACGCCATGAGCATCAAGGATATCAAAAAGGATGAGGTTCGGGGCTTCAAAATATCCGGTGACGCCATATCGGAGCTTCTCTGGGAGCTGCTGAACAAATCCGGCGACATGCTTTTGGACCTTCCCGACAACTCGGATACGATTTTCCACATGCACTGGGACCGTGAAAAAGACGAGCTGACATTTTACGCGCTGGAGTTCCGTGACCCGCATCCGGTCGATTTCAAAGCTATCGACCGGTATATCGATGAAAACCTCGGTATCACAACGGATTCCGTTTTTCTGCCCAAAGGAAAGCCTTACCGAAGCTTTTCTGTCAGAGAAACGCGCAAATAACCATGAGAAAAATCCAGTGTATTACAAAACCCTCGCCCCGGACGCATCGTCCGGGGCGAGGGTTTTCTGCAATTGCAATTATTCGACGCGGCCTTCGAGGACCTTGAGATCGTAGGGCTCGAATTTCACGTGGCGGTAGGCTTCCACATCCAGCGGCACGCCGGTCCAGTCGGAGTGCGGCTCGCCGGTCTGCTTGACGAGAACGTCGTAGAGAATGTCATACGTCGTGCCGTCGATCGTCTCGGTCATCGTGCTGTAGGGCAGCGTGCGGTGATAGGCGATGTGCTGACCGTGGTTGTTGAAGTGGTAGCCGCAGCGGATGCGGCAGCCGTCCAGACCCAGATACTCAAAGTTCTTCATAAGATCGGCGAGGATCTGGTCGCCCTCTCGCTCGTAGAGGTTTTCGGGTGTGGTGATGGTGTAGTCCGCGCGGAACTGGATGGGCAGGCCGTACTTTGCGAAGCGGTTGGCAAAGGCGATCATACCGTCGTGCGGATAGTTCTTGAAGAGCACGCAGTTGATGCGCACCGGCACCTTGAGCGAGCCGAGAAGCTCGTCGTTGCACTCCTCCACATAGTGCACCATGTGGCGGGAGATGTTGATGCAGGTGATCTTATCCTTGTTGCGCTCCGTGAACGCAATGATGCGCTCGGCGGGGAAAAGATCGGATACCGGGAGCGTCGTGTTGATGAACACACGGTGGCCCTCCGGGATGCAGTCCATCATCACCTGCAGCGCGTCCGGCTCGGAAAACGGCTCGCCACCGGTGAACACGAAATCGCACTTTGGCGTGATCTCATGGAACATGCGGATGCTCTCGCACACCTTTTCCACGCTGAAGCCTTCGGGATTCTGGTATTCCTGCTTATTGATGCAGAACGGGCAGTGGTTTTTGCAGTCGTACGGGACGAACACCGTGACGGTCGCGCCGCCCTCGCGGGTCATATACGGGTTGTGGTTTGTCATATTCTTCACCTACATGGGGTAATTTCAAAAAGGTATTATAACACAGCCTTAACAGAAAAGCCAGAAAAAACAACATAAAGTTGAAAAAAACGAAATTTTTCCGGTTTTACTCGCTTAGTACGTCACGTCCCAGAGGAAAAGCCCCTGCGCCGGGGCGGTAAAACCGGCACTCGCACGGCTGCGCGAGGCAAGGATCGCCTCCATATCGTCCGGACGGCGCTCTCCAAGCCCGACTTCAAGCAGCGTGCCGGTCAGGATGCGCACCATATTGTATAAGAACCCGTCGCCGGTATACGTAAGCCGCACTTCTTCCCCGCAGCGTTCGATCCAGATAGACTCTATCGTGCGCGTGGCGGCGCGGCCCGTTTTCTTCCCGGTGGAAAAGGCAGAGAATTCGTGCCGCCCGCAAAGCTGTGCCGCGGCGCGGCGCATGGCGTCAAGATCCAGCGGGCGCGGCTCCGCATGTACATACTTTCTTTCAAACACGCAGGGCGCATCGCTGTTCCAGACACGGTAAATATACGTTTTCCGCACCGCCGAAAGGCGAGCGTGGAACCGTTCCGGCGCTTTCTCGAGCGCGAGCGCGCCGATATCCTCCGGCAGATATTCCCGGAGCAGCGCCAAAAGCTCCGCGCAGGACTTGTCCGTATCCGCCCGGAAGGAGCACACCTGCATTCTCGCGTGGACGCCGGCATCCGTGCGGCCGCTGCCCGCGATCTCGACAGGCTGCTCCAGCGCGCGGGAGAGCAGCGTCTCAAGCTTGCCCTGCACCGTCTGGGCGGTGTTCCCCTGCTTCTGCCAGCCGCGGTAGCGCGTGCCGTCGTAGCAAAGCGTCAGTTTGTAATTTTGCATCGGGCAACTCCCTTCTTTTTCTCGCAGAGCTTAGTATAGCACATTTGAATACATCGTCCATATACTTTTCGATATTTTCTGTTTTTCTGTTGAATCTGCCGATCCGTTCAAATTTGTTTACATTTTCCCCGGAATTTGTTCATGAAATGTTCACTCTTTGATTTTTACGCCGGTTATAATAGCATTATACAGAGCATCCGGTGTGCAGCCGCCGAATGATCTGAATGCCTCCATCTTAATTTAAAAAAATCCGCCGCTTTTTGCGGCGGATTTTTTTGCTTTTTCCGGATGGCGCGGAGCGAATCTGACAAATACTTGTTGCATTGTTACACAGCGCTTGGTATATTTAAATAAACACTATGCGGATCCCCTTCCTGTGCAGCGCCCCGTCCCGGAAGTGCCCGACCCGCTCAAATCCGAAACGCTCTCGAAAATCTGCGAGCGATCCGCCGCAGCCAACCCGGAGGGAAAAACCATGAACATTCTCCTTGTCATCGATATGCAGAAGGACTTCGTCGATCAGGCGCTCGGCACCCCCGAGGCGCGGGCCATCGTCCCGAACGTTGTCGCCAAGATCAACGAATACAAGGCCCGCGGCGACGTGATCATCGCCACGAAGGACACGCACGAGGAAACCTATCTTGAAACGCAGGAGGGCGTCAACCTCCCGTTTATCCACTGCGTGCAGAACACCGAGGGCTGGCAGCTGGATGATGCGGTGCAGGCCGCTATGCCGGAAAACGCCACGATCGTCAATAAGCCCACCTTCGGCTCGACCGAACTTGTAAAGATCCTCGGCGAATATGTCGCGCAGTACGGCGAGCCGAACGTCCATATGGAGATCGTCGGTCTCTGCACCGACATCTGCGTCGTATCGAACGCGCTGATAGAAAAGGCGTTCTATCCCGAAATGCCCATCACGCTGGACGCGAAGTGCTGCGCGGGCGTCACCCCCGCAACGCACGACGCCGCTCTCGCCACGATGCGCATGTGCCAGATCAACGTCATCAACGCTGACTGATTTCTTTTCTGACATACAGATCGCCCCGCCGAATGGCGGGGCAACAGACTAAAATCACCCGTTGGGAGTTTTCCCAACGGGTGATTTGAGCATTGGTTATCAGTTTTTGGAGAACTCCGCGAGCTCTAGGCCGGGGTTCTGCTTGAGCGTGTAGGCGATGTTCCACTCGCCGCCGAAGAGCAGGAGGTTGTTGCCCTTGAAGTCCTGCACCCACTTGGTGTCGCGCGTGAGCGTGAGAGTTGCGGGGTCGGTGTCGCTCACGATCCAGCGGATATTTTCATACGGCAGCGCGCGTCGGCGCACGGCGGTGGAGTATTCGCTCTGCAAACGGTATTCGAGCACGTCGAACTGCAGCACGCCGACGACGCCGACGATGACCTCCTCCAGGCCGGTGTTCGGCTCGTGGAAGATCTGGATGGCGCCCTCCTGCGCGATCTGGCGGATACCGGTCTCGAACTGCTTGCGCTTCATCGTGTCCTTGCGCTCAAAGGCGGCGAAGTGCTCGGGCGCGAACGTCGGGATGCCTTCAAAGCGGACCTTTTTGTCCTTGGAGCAGATCGTATCGCCGATGGAGTAGATGCCGGGGTCGAACACGCCGATGATGTCTCCGGCGTAAGCCTCGTCGATGATCTGGCGCTCCTCGGCCATCATCTGCTGCGGCTGCGCGAGCTTGATGGGCTTTCCGCCCTGCACGTGGTAGTATTCCTCGTTGCGCTCAAACTTGCCCGAGCAGATGCGCATGAACGCGATGCGGTCGCGGTGCGCCTTGTTCATGTTCGCCTGGATCTTGAATACGAAGGCGGAGAAATGGTCGTCCGTCGGCTCGACCGGCACGCCATCGGAAAGGCGCGCGAGCGGCGGCGTTGTGAGATCGAGAAAGCTCGCCAGAAACTGCTCCACGCCGAAGTTCATCAGCGCCGAGCCGAAGAAAACGGGGCTCAGATCGCCGCTGCGGACAAGATCGAGATCAAATTCGTACCCCGCGCCGTCGAGCAGCTCCACATCGTCGCAAAGCGTGCTGTACAGCCGCTCGCCGAGCGCTTCGCGCAGGCCCGCCTCGTTATCCATGGAAAGCTCCGCCGCGTGGATGGCGCGGCTGCCCGCGTGACGCTGCGTAAACGCGAGAACTTCCTTTTTCTCGCGGTCGTACACGCCCTTGAAGTCCACGCCGCAGCCGATCGGCCAGTTCATCGGGTACGTGCCGATGCCGAACTCCTTTTCGAGCTCTTCGAGCAGATCGTAGGGGCTGCGCGCCTCGCGGTCCATCTTGTTGATGAACGTGAAGATGGGGATGTGCCGCATGGCGCAGACCTTGAAGAGCTTGCGCGTCTGCGGCTCGATGCCCTTGGCCGCGTCGATGACCATGACGGCGCTGTCCGCCGCCATAAGCGTGCGGTAGGTGTCCTCGGAGAAGTCCTGGTGGCCGGGGGTGTCGAGAATGTTGATGCAGTAGCCGTTATATTCAAACTGGAGCACGGACGACGTGATGGAAATGCCGCGCTGCTTTTCCAGCTCCATCCAGTCGGAGACCGCATGGCGCGCCGCCGCCTTGCCCTTTACCGAGCCGGCGAGCTGGATCGCCCCTCCGTAGAGAAGGAGCTTTTCCGTCAATGTCGTTTTGCCCGCGTCCGGGTGGGAGATGATCGCGAACGTCCGCCGCCGCGAGATCTCCCGCTGTAAGTCACTCATGTTATTTCATCCTTCCGGTAAATTTTTGAAATGAAAAATCTACCGTATTTTTAATCCTTCATACCCCGTCTCTTCCTTCAAAAAAGTATTAACATTTATTTTTACCATAGAATCCCCGAAAAAGCAATGCGCGCATTCCGTCTTTCCGGGGAAATTGAAAAAAAGCCCTTGCCTCTCCCATTAGAAATGCACCCCATTCCTTAGTACTAAGTATTTGACGATACTTGTCTAACGAATGGGGTGCTGTTCACTGTGCGGGGGAGGCTTCTTTTTTTCTTATTGCCGGAGCTCAGTATACGGCGTATAGTCGAGCGCCGTATAGCGTTCCGTGTGGGAATCGATGATCGCCTGACAGACCGCCTCGTCGGACGGCGTGTCGTTGGAAACGTCGTAGTCCGTATCGTACGTCATGTACCACGCGCCGGACTCGCTCGTCACGCCCTGCATGAGAGCAAGCTCTCCGTTCTGGAGCGCATAGTAAAACCACACGCTGCTCGCCGCGCCGCCCGAACCCTCGTTCGCAATGAGCCAGGCGTTTTCGTCCGCGAGATATTCCACATAATACCTGTCTCTCGCGTGGCTCTGCGCGAGCATCACCGGCGAGCCGTCCTTGACCGTCCAGATCTCCAGAACGGCCGGATCGGTGTCCGCGCCCAAGATCGCGCCGATCACCATCTCCGGCGAGCCGTCGCCGTCAAGGTCAGGGAAAAATACGCCGACGTTCGCGCGGGCATCGCCCTCGTAGTAGTACCCCGCGAGCTCGCTCATGCCGTTTTCAAAGTACCGTCCCTCCGGCCACTGCTCGGAGAGCGCCGCGGCGTAGCGGTCCAGCTGCGCGGCATAGAGCGCTTTCCCCTCTTCGGCCATGTTCACGATGCCGGACGGTTCCTCCACCGGCTGCGATACCGGCTCGGCGGTGGGTTCTTCCGTCGGCTCCGCCGCTGCGGTCGTCTCGGGCGTCGCGGTCGGCTCCGCGGCGGCGGTCGGTTCAGGCGTCGATGTGGGCACTGCTTCGGTGGGCTGCGCGCCGCAGGCCGTCAAAAGCAGACTTGCCGCCAGCGCGAAAATACCGATCCATTTCATCTTCTTGTTCATTGTATAACCTCCTGCGGCCGGGTTTTCCGCTCCGCAGGATATTAGACGCGCTATGCGTCAGGATGGTTCACACGGAGTGGATAAATTTGGTTCCTGCCGCGCCTCCCACGCCCAGGCGCGCTCGTCCACGGCGGTCGTGCCGCCGCGCAGCGCCGCGATCTCCCGCCGGCAGAGCGGCACGGCGGCGGCCAGAAATTCCTCCGCAATGGCTTTGGTGAAATGTACGCACTCGCCCGGCGGGGGCGGCGTCGTGAAGTCCGCGTGCAGCTCGGCGAGAAATTCCGGCAGCGCAAAATCGGAAACAGCGCAGATCGGCTCGGCGGAAAAATCCTCCGGCGCGGCAAGATCCTCCCGCAGGGCGAATTTCTCAATGGCCCAGGTATTCAGAATGCGGTAATCGTCGTAAAGCCGCTCGACCTTCTGCGGCGAGTCCACCTTCCAGCCGTGGTCGAGATAGAATACCTTGCGGAACACGATGTCCTGCACAAGATGGAGATAGTACCCGAGATAGAGCGGATCGTCCATTTTGTCCGCGAAGCGCGCGCGGAAGCCGCCGAGCGCCATCATCGTCTTCGTTCCGCCGTCGATCCGCACGCGGAAATGCGCGCTCACGCGCTCTCCGGCGTCCGGTAAGATCGAGCCGAGACGAAAGCGCTTTTCGTCCGCCGCGGGATGTTCATCCAGAATGAGCTTTGCCGCGGCGAGATGAAGGATACGCGATGCCATAGCTTTTCCTCCTGTATACGAAAAAGACGGGACGCCGCCCGAAGGCGCATCCCGTCTTTTTCCCAAAAATTACTTGAGGCCGTACTTCTTGTTGAACTTGTCCACGCGGCCGCTGGTGTCGACCAGCTTCTGCTTGCCGGTGTAGAAGGGGTGGCACTTCGAGCAGATCTCGACGGTGATGTCCTTCTTGGTGGAAGCGGTCTCGATGACCTCGCCGCAGGCGCAGCGGATGGTCGTGCGCTGGTAATTGGGATGGATTCCTTCTTTCATGTCGTTCACCTCATGTTGGGCTGCCCTGAGGCCGAATACTCGGAGATACAAGGCGCAACGCAAATTATAGCAAATGGCGCCGTGCAATGCAAGCATTTTTTGCATTACGGAAAAAAGTCGTTTCCTCCCGCGGAAATCATAGAAAAAGGCTAAGATTCCCGGGCGATGAATTTTGAAAAAAAATGTTCCATCAGGCGGATATTATGGTATAATCGCAATATGTGACAATATGACGGAGATTTCCCCGTCTCCGCCAGCAGCAAGAAAAGCAAACCAAAGGAAGAAAGGAAAGAAGCTATGTTTCCTATCGTAAGCAAGCGGCCCCTGAATGAGGCCGGCACGGTCCTTGAGTATGTCATCAAGGCCCCGCTGGTCGCCAAGAAGTGCCTGCCCGGTCAGTTCATCGTTCTGCGTCTGGACGAGCACGGCGAGCGCGTTCCTTTGACGATCGCAGATTATGACCGCGAAGCGGGCACCGTCACCATCATGGTGCAGCCCGTCGGTCAGACGACCCGTATGCTCGAGCTCATGGAGCCGGGCGACTGCCTCGCCGACTTTGTCGGTCCCATGGGCAAGCCCACCCAGATCGGCGGACAGAAGCGCGTCTGCGTCGTCGGCGGCGGCGTCGGCTGCGCCATCGGCTACCCCGTGTGCAAGGGCTTCTTTGAAGCCGGCATCGAGGTCGATATGGTCGCCGGTTTCCGTTCCAAGGACATCGTGATCCTTGAGGACGAGATGCGCGCCCACTCCACCAACCTCTACATCTGCACCGACGACGGCAGCTACGGCGAGAAGTGCTTCGGCAACGCCAAGCTGGAAGAGCTCATCAAGTCCGGCCGCGAGTATGACGAAGTGTTCATCATCGGGCCGCTGAAGATGATGAAGTTCACCGCTCTCACCACCAAGCCCTACGGCATCAAGACCATCTGCTCTCTCTGCCCGATCATGATCGACGCCTCCGGCATGTGCGGCGGCTGCCGTCTGACCGTCGGCGGCGAGACCAAGTTCGCCTGCGTGGACGGCCCCGAGTTTGACGGACACCAGGTCGATTGGGACGAGCTGATCGCCCGCAACTCCTTCTACGCCGGTGAAGAGACCGCCGCGAAGGAACATATCTGCCGCATCACCGGAGGTGTAAGACATGGCTAATATGAGTATGACGAAAAACCCCATTCCGGAGCAGGAGCCTCTGGTACGCAACAAGAACTTTGACGAGGTCGCTCTCGGCTACACCGAGGAGATCGCCATCGACGAGGCCAAGCGCTGCCTCAACTGCCGTCAGCATCCCTGCGTCAGCGGCTGCCCGGTAAACGTCCGCATTCCGGAGTTCATCGCCAAGGTCGCCGAGGGTGAGTTTGAAGAGGCCTACAAGATCATCACCTCCACCAACAGCCTGCCCGCCGTCTGCGGCCGCGTCTGCCCGCAGGAGCATCAGTGCGAGGGCAAGTGCGTCCGCGGCATCAAGGGCGAGAGCGTCGGCATCGGTCGTCTCGAGCGCTTCGTCGCCGACTGGCACGCCGCCCACGCCGATCCCAACGCGAAGGTCGAGAAGCCCGTTTCCAACGGCCACCGTGTCGCCGTCGTCGGTTCCGGCCCTGCCGGTCTGACCTGCGCTGGCGACCTCGCCCGCATGGGCTATGAAGTCACCGTGTACGAGCTGTTCCACAAGGCCGGCGGCGTTCTGGTGTACGGTATCCCCGAGTTCCGTCTGCCCAAGGCGATCGTGGCGCGCGAAGTCGCGGCGCTCGAAGAGATGGGCGTTAAGATCGTGACCGACGCCGTCATCGGCCGCGCGATCTCCATCGACGAGCTGCTCACCGAGGAAGGCTTTGAGGCCGTGTTCCTCGGCTCCGGCGCGGGTCTGCCCCGCTTCCTCGGCATCCCGGGCGAGAACCTGCTCGGCGTTTACTCCGCCAACGAGTTCCTGACCCGTATCAACCTCATGAAGGCTTACCGCGAAGATTACGACACGCCGATCAAGCACCACAAGTGCGTCGCCGTCGTCGGCGCCGGCAACGTCGCCATGGACGCCGCCCGCTGCGCGAAGCGTCTCGGCGCGGAGCATGTCTACGTCGTCTACCGCCGCGGCATGGAAGAGGTCCCCGCCCGTAAGGAAGAGGTCCACCACGCCCAGGAGGAAGAGGTCGAGTTCAAGCTGCTCACCAACCCGGTGCGCGTCATCGGCGACGAGAAGGGCTACGTGACCGGCATCGAGTGCATCAAGATGGAGCTCGGCGAGCCTGACGAGAAGGGCCGCCGCCGTCCGATGCCCGTTGAAGGCTCCAACTTCGTGCTCGAAGTGGACGCCATGATCGACGCTCTCGGCACCAGCCCCAACCCGCTGCTCCGCATGACCACCCCCGGTCTGGAAGCGGACAAGCACGGCTGCCTGATCGCCGACGAGAAGGGCAAGACCACCCACGAGGGCGTGTTCGCCGGCGGCGACGCCGTCACGGGCGCTGCCACCGTCATCCTCGCCATGGGCGCCGGCAAGACCGCCGCTACCGCCATCGACGAGTACATCAAGAACAAGAACGCCTGAGTTCTTACATAAGGCATAAGAAAAATCCGGTTCGGAGCTTCCGAGCCGGATTTTCTTATGGACTTTTCGCCGGGAATCTGCTATTTTCAATGTGCAAATTACCCAAAAGGAGTGGGGCGTCTTGCGTCAGAATAAAGGTTGGAGAACAGAATACTTCTCTATGATTTAAAAAGGAGAACCAATCGATCTATGCTGAACAAAGAGGGATTCAATGCATGGGCGGACGGGTACGACCGCAGCACCGCCCGCTCCGCCGCGGACGGGAGCTACCCGTTTGCCGGGTATAATGAAATCTTGACGGAGATCTGCCGCCGCGTGCTCTCCTGCGGCGCAAAAGATGTGCTTGATATCGGCTTCGGCACAGGCGTGCTGACCGCAATGCTCTATGAGCACGGCTGCCGCATATACGGGCAGGATTTTTCCGAGAGTATGATCGCGCTCGCGCAGGAGAAAATGCCGGAGGCCACGCTCGTCTGCGGCGACTTTACACAGAACCTCGCCATGACGTTTGACCGTCTGTCCCCCTGTTCCGGGATACTGTCGCTGCGGAAGTGAGGCTGCCATGACATCCACCGACTGGATACACTATATACAGGATGCTTACAGCACAGAGCCGGAGCATCCGTGGGCGGACAAGCCGGAGTTTTCCGTATTCCGTCATGCGAGCAGCAAAAAATGGTTTGCTCTTTTTATGACCGTAAAGGCTTCGCGGCTCGGTCTGCCGGGAGCCGAAGAAGTCCCCGTGCTGAATCTCAAGGCCGATCCTCGTCTGATCGGGCCGCAGCGGGAAAAGCCCGGGTTCTTCCCTGCCTACCATATGAACAAGGAGCATTGGATCACCGCCGCGCTCGACGGCAGCGCGCCGGAGGACGAAATAAAGATTCTGCTTGCCATGAGTTATGATCTGACAGCAATGACGCGCGCTTCCCGCAAAAATACTATATAACCGGAGGCACGCTGCCATGAAAAAAATCCTCGTGATCGGCTGTCCCGGGTCGGGAAAGAGCACGTTTGCCCGGCGGCTGCGGGACAGGACCGGGCTGCCGCTCTATCCTCTCGATCTTCTCTGGCACAGGCCGGACAAAACGACCGTTTCCGAAGCGGAATTCGACGCGGCGCTCGCCGAAATACTCCGAAAAGACCGCTGGATCATCGACGGCAACTTCAGCCGGACGCTGGAACGGCGACTGGCTGAATGCGACACGGTATTTCTTTTCGATCTGCCGCTTGCGGACTGCATTGCGGGCGTGGAAGCGCGCATCGGTACGAAGCGCGAAGATATGCCGTGGATCGAGACGGAGTTCGACCCGGAATTCCGCGAGTTTATCACGCATTTTTCCGAGACCCGGCTTCCCAACATCCATGCGCTGCTGGAAAAGCACAGGGATAAAACGCTCACTGTATTTCATTCCCGCGCCGAGTGTGAAGCCTATAAAATACCAGCGGCGGAAGCCTGACGATTCCACCTTGGAGGACCGATATGAACGAAACAAGCCAAGCCGACCGTTTCGCCCCGCTGTTCGTGGAGCTTGACCGGCGGCTCGCCGGAGAAGCCCCCGTGCGTCTCGCCATTGAGGGCGGGAGCGCGAGCGGCAAAACGACGCTCGGCAAAATTCTCGCCGAACGGTATGACTGCGCTGTGTTCCATATGGACGACTTTTTCCTCCGCTCTGAGCAGCGCACCGCCGCGCGGTTTGCCGAGCCCGGCGGGAATGTGGATCGGGAACGGTTTCTCGCCGAGGTGCTGCTCCCGCTCCGGCGCGGCGAAAAGGTTTTTTACCGGCGGTTCGACTGCGCTTCCATGCAGCTGCAAAGCGCCGTGGAGACCGCGCCGAAAAAGCTCGTTGTTGCCGAGGGGGCATACTCCATGCACCCCGACCTTGCGCCGTATTACGATCTTTCCGTATTTCTGGACATCTCCCCGGAATTGCAGCGCGAGCGCATTTCCCGCCGCAACACGCCGGAGAAGGCAAAGCGCTTTTTTGCCGAATGGATCCCGATGGAGCAGACGTACTTCGCCGCGTTCGATATTCCGGCAAAGTGCACGCTGCGCCTTCCCATACTGTAAAGAAAGAAGAGGCACCTGCAATCTCATCATCCTCGACTGCGCCGCCGGAAAGGGCCGGACGGGCGTTGTGTCGGCGATCCTCCTCCACAAATCGGGCATGAGCCGCGAATACATTATCGCGGATTTTATGAAGACCGCGTCCAATCCGGAAGCGTATCTCGCGCAGTTTGCCGGTGAGCACCCCGGCATCCGTCTCGACGTCATCACGCCGCACGAGCGGTACATGGAAGAGCTCCTCGCGTGGCTCACGGCACAGGAGATATAAGGCGCACAGGCAACAGCGCGTTGCTTGTCTGCGGCGGAGCCTTCGGGTATAATTTTCCCAAGAGGTGATCGGAATATGGAAACAAAAGATGTGATATTGCAGCTTCGGAACCGGGAAAACCTGTCGCAGGAGGAGCTTGCGGAAAAGCTCTTCGTGACGCGGCAGGCGGTGTCCCGCTGGGAAAACGGCGAAACGCTCCCCAACACGGAAACGCTCAAGCGCCTGTCGGCGCTCTTTGACGTCTCCATCAATACGCTTCTCGGCTCGCCGCGCCGGAACATCTGCCAGTGCTGCGGTATGCCGCTCGAGGACGAAATAACCAGCCGCGAGCCGGACGGCTCGTTCAACGAGGAATACTGCAAATGGTGCTATTCCGGCGGCGAGTTCAAGTATGAGAGCGCCGAGCAGCTCATTGATTTCTGCGTGGAGCATATGGCGACGGAGGCATGGCCCGCGGAGCAGGTCCGCGCGCACATGGAAGCCGTCGTGCCGCAGCTCAGGCACTGGAAGCACGGATAATGATTATTACAAAAAAAGCGTATGGCCGCGGCCATACGCTTTTTTCGTTATTCGTTATTCCTTCTCCGCCGGGGACTCCGTTTTGGCTTCGGCTTCCGCCTTTTCCGTGTCCGCAGGAGCGGCTTCGCTTTCGGGCAGAGGCTCGGTTTTTCCGTCGGGCAGCGTTTCCGCCGCTTCCGCGGGGTCAAGCTCGATCACGGGTGCCTGTCCCGCGAGGAACTCGGCGCGCGATTTTCCGTGCGCCACCGCAACGGTGGTGAAGAGGCCGGAAATGCCGTCCAGCAGGAAGCCGAGCGCCGCGGCAAAGAGGAGCGTATCGTTCTTTTCAAAGGGATTCACAAGCAGCAGTACGCCCGCCGCACAGATGCACACGCCCAGCACAAGCGCCGCCGACCAGCCGCCGGTTTCGCAGCTTTTGATATCCAGCCCGTGCTTGCAGTCCATGAAGCCGTGGTAAAGCAGCACAACGCCCATCACAATGACCGTAAGGCGCATGACCTGCTCCGCAAGGCTCTGCGTGAGCAGGATCCAGACGCCCGCCACCGCAGCAATAATGCCGGAGATGAGCAGCAGCTTTCGCAGCAGGCCGACGCGCTCCCCGGTAAGGTACGAGGCGATCTGCAGTATGCCCGAGAGGATCATCACCGCGCCGAAGCCGTAGCTGATCCATTTCATGGCAGTCGCCGTCCATATCAGCATGGCAATGCCGAGAGCCAGACAGAGAATGCTCACGCCGAACGCGGCAAAAGCAAAATGACGGAAAAAACGTTTCATGGCGTCTCCTTTCAAATGACCGAATAGATCGTGGAAACAAGCTCGTACCGCAGCGGATAGTGCGTCATGGTGCCGAGAGCGGAGGCATCGGTCCTTTTCATCAGCAGCACGTCGGCCTCGCCCGCGGCAGCCGCGGCAGCGAGAACGGACGCATCGCCGGCATAGACCTCGGCAATGTATCCGGTCGCGGTCTCAAACGCCGGGAGCCACGCTGTGAGGATGCCGCTCTCCAAAAGCTCCGTATCCGCTGCGACGCGCACACGGCGCGTCGCATCCGTGGCCGCGGGGATCTCTTCGGAATCACGCTCTGCAGCCGGGATCGCATACATCGGCGTATCCAGCCCGTCGGGGATAAAGGTCTCCGCTGTGTCCTTCCCTGCGGAACGGAGCCAGCGGCTGAGCGCCTTCGCCCCGTCGCTCCTGCCCTCGCAGAGGACATACACGGTCTCCTCCCCCGCGGTGAAGCGCGGCGCGGCGGTCGGCTCCGGAGTTGGCTCCGCCGTCGGCTCCGGCGTCGGCGCATTCGTCGTCTCCGGCGCAGCGGACGGCGGGGCGGACGGCTCCGCCGTGTCCGGCGCTTTGGGGCCGCACGCCGTCAGCAGCAGGCACGCCGCGAGGAAAAGCGGCACAACATATTTCTTCATGGTTTATTCTCCTTATCGCAGCCGCCGGAACAGCTGCCGCAGTCTCCGCCGCAGCCGCGCTTCCGGTTTTTCCAGCCGCGCTTCACGGCGATCACCGCCCACACGGCGACGCCGAGCAAAATAACGATATCCCCTATGGACATACGATGCCTTTCATTTCACTAAATAAGCAGTGCGATCTGGTAGACCGCCGCGCCGAGTCCCCAGGCGAGCAGGCACTGAAACACCACGACGCCGAACGTTTTCCACACCGAGTCAAGCTCCCGCCGGATCGCCGCGACCGCCGCCACGCAGGGCGTATAGAGCAGCGTGAACACAAGAAACGCCGCCGCGCTGCGCACGGAGAAAAGCGTGGAGAGCGCCGCGCCGCCGGTGAGCACGCCGAGCGTGCTGACAACGGCTTCCTTTGCCATAAAGCCCGCGATGAGCGAGGTGCATACGCGCCAATCGGCAAAGCCGAGCGGCGCGAAGAGCGGCGCAAGAAGTCCGCCAAGCGCGGCGAGAAGGCTCTGCGAATTGTCCGAAACCGGGTTGATGCGCGTGTCGAACGTCTGCAAAAACCAGATCACAAGGCTTGCCACGAAAATGACGGTAAAGGCGCGGTGAAGAAAATCCTTTGCCTTGTCCCACATGAGCTGGAGCGTTGTGCGCACCGAGGGCATGCGGTAATTCGGCAGCTCCATCACAAACGGGATGGGGTTGCCGCGAAAGAGCGTTTTCCCGAACACGAGCGCCGCCAGAACGCCGATAAGGATGCCGAAAACGTACAGTCCGCCCATGGCGAGCGCCTTATACTTCGGGAAAAACGCCGCGACGAACACGGAATAGATGGGGATCTTGGCGCTGCAGCTCATAAACGGCGTGAGAAGCACGGTCATGCGGCGATCACGATCGCTCGTGAGCGTCCGCGTTGCCATGACCGCCGGAACAGTGCAGCCGAAGCCGATGAGCATCGGCACAACGCTTTTTCCGGAAAGGCCGATCCGGCGCAGGAGCTTGTCCATCACGAACGCGACGCGCGCCATATACCCGGTGTCCTCCAGCATGGAGAGGAAAAAGAACAGCACTACAATGATGGGCAGGAAGCTCACCACATTGCCGACGCCGCCGAACAGCCCGTCGATAACGAGCGAGTGCACGACCGGATTGATGCCGTAAGCCGTGAGCGCCGCGTCTGTCACCCCTGCCAATGCGTTGATCCCCATGGCAAGCAGGTCGGACAATAACGCGCCGATCACTTCAAACGTGAGATAAAACACCAGCAGCATAATGCCGACAAAGATCGGCAGGGCGAATATGCGGTGGGTAAGGACGTTATCGATGGCGCGCGAACGTTTCCGCTCGCGGCTCTCCTCGGGTTTTTTCACCGTTTCGGCGCAGACCGATTCGATGAAGGAATACCGCATGTCGGCAATGGCGGCGTTGCGGTCGAGCCCCGTTTCGCGCTCCATTTCCACGATGCTGTGCTCACACAGCTCCAGCTCGTTCTCGTCGAGCGCGAGACGCGCGACGATATCGCTATTCCCCTCGATCACGTTCATGGCCGCCCAGCGGGCGCTCATCCGGGCGCGCTCGGCGTGATCCTCCACCACGTGCGTCACGGCGTGGATGCAGCGGTGGACCGGTCCGGGCGGGCAGAAGTCGTATACCTCCGGCTTGCGCCCCGTGGCTGCCGTGCGGCAGGCGAGCTCCGTCAGATCGGCGATGCCTTCGCCCTTTGCCGCGCTGATCGGCACGACCGGGATGCCCAGCAGCTCCGAGAGCTTCACAGTATCGACCGTGCCGCCGTTGGCGCGCACCTCGTCCATCATATTCAGCGCGAGCACCATCGGCACCTGCATCTCGATCATCTGCAGCGTGAGATAAAGGTTTCGCTCAATGTTCGTGGCGTCCACGATGTTGATGATGCCGTCGGGCCGGCCGTCAAGAATGAAATCGCGCGTTACGATCTCTTCGGCGGAATAAGGCCGCAGCGAATAGATGCCCGGCAGGTCAACGACCTCGTCGCCCTTCGTGTTGCGGATGCTGCCGCTTTTGCTGTCCACCGTAACGCCGGGAAAATTGCCGACGTGCTGATTGCTTCCGGTGAGCTGATTGAAAAGCGTCGTTTTGCCGCAGTTCTGGTTTCCGGCAAGAGCGAATCTCATGCGAGCTCCACCTCCACCTTGGCGGCGTCCTCCAGCCGCAGTGAAAGCGTATACCCGCGCAGAAACACCTCCACCGGATCCCCCATCGGCGCAATGCGCGTTACGGTAATATGCGTTTTGGGAATGACTCCCATATCAAGCAGCCGGAGCCGGAGAGCGCCCTCGCCTCCGACGCTTCGGATGATCCCCGACTGTCCCACATGCAGTTTATCCAACGTCATTTCTTTTTCACCCACTTTATTTTGTATTCTCTATTTTACGGCATTATCGTCAAAAATCAATATCCAATCTGCCGGTTTTATCCCGCCTTACACTTTTGCTGAAAACGTATATTGATTTCCTCTTTCGGCTCTGCTAATATAGTGCACAAGATGCAATGACATTCGTATTATATATGCCGGAGGATTCATCATGTGCGCACAAGCTCTGCCGGAAGGCTTTTACCGCGAAGAGATCGTTTTCACGCCGGAGGAGACGGACAGCTTTGGCCGCGTCCGGCCCGACGCGCTCGCCCACCGCTTTCAGGAGATCGCCGCGGTACACCATGCCTCGCTCGGCGTCGGGCAGGAGATCGCCGTGACGAAGGGCTGCTTCTGGGCGCTCGCGCGCACGGAGATGCGCATTTCCCGGCTGCCCGCCGTGGGCGAGCGCGTGTTTCTCGACACCTGGGTCGGGCGTCAGTCGCACGGACTGTTCTGGCGGCACTACCGGATCGCCGGTGAGGACGGCGCGGCGCTTCTCTACGCCGTTTCGATCTGGGTCATCATGGATATCGAGAGCCGCGCGCTCACCAAAGATCACGCCTGGGCCGTTGTTTCGCGCGTCACGGTCGAGGGGGAACTGCCCGCGGCGTTCAAGTCCATCCCCTTCCCCCGTGAGCTGGCGGAACGCAGTTCCCGCCGCGTGACCGACGCCGAGACCGACGGAAACGGCCATCTCAACAACTGTCTGTATCTCCGTTGGGGGCAGGATCTGCTGCCGGAGGAATTTGCACGCACGCATGCGCTGCGCAGCGTCTGGATCGAATATCGGAAAGAATTGCCGCGCGGCACAGAATCGGAGTTGACGTATTCGCTCAGCGGGAGTACTCTGTATGTGCGGGGAACCGCAGAAAACAAAGAACGATTTTTGCTGAGGATGGAATATGATGAAACGGTTTGAAAGCGATTATCTGGAAGGCGCGCATCCCGATGTGCTCCGGGCCCTGATCGAAACGAACGGCGAGCAGACCCCCGGCTACGGAGAGGACCCCCACTGCGAAGCCGCCCGCGCCCTGCTGCGCGAGCGCTGCGCTCTGCCGGAGGGCGAGGTGCAGTTCCTCGTCGGCGGCACGCAGGCCAACCGCACCGTGATCGCCTCGATCCTGCGCCCCCATCAGGGCGTCGTTGCGGCGGACACCGGCCACATCGCCGCGCACGAGACCGGCGCGATCGAAAACTCCGGCCACAAGGTGCTGACCGTGCCGAACACGGACGGCAAGATCGCCGCCGCGCAGGTTGAGGAGCTTTGCCGCGCGCATTACGCCGACGCGAGCTTTGAGCACACGGTGCAGCCGGGCATGGTGTACATCTCGAACCCCACGGAGTTCGGCACCGTGTACACCCGCGGCGAGCTGGAAGCGCTCCACGCCGTGTGCAAAGCGCGCCATCTCCCGCTCTTTATCGACGGCGCGCGTCTCGGCGCCGCGCTCTACAGCCCGGTGTGCGACTATACGCTCGCGGACATGGCGCATATGTGCGAAGTGTTCACGATCGGCGGCACGAAAATGGGCCTTCTCTTCGGCGAGGCGGCAGTGTTCTCCGCGCCGGAGCTGGCTAAGGATTTCCGTTACTTCATCAAGCAGAACGGCGGCATGCTGGCCAAGGGCCGTCTGCTCGGCGTGCAGTTTTACGCAGCCTTCAAGGACGGGCTCTATGACCGCATCGGCGCGGAAGAAGTGCGTCTTGCGCTCCGTCTGCGCGACGGCTTCCGCGCCCGCGGCTGGACCTTCCTGGTGGAGTCCCCCTCCAACCAGCAGTTTCCCATTCTGCCGGACGCGCTCATCGAGCGTCTCAAGCCGGAGTTTTCGTGCAGCCATACGCAGTCTTTCCCCAACGGCATGAGCGCCGTGCGCTTCTGCACGAGCTGGGCGACGACCGACGCCGACATCGACGCGCTGCTTGACGCCGTTCCCATCAACGCCTGAACCGCATAAATATTGCCAAAGCTGCCCCGCCCGGATCGATTTTTCGGGCGGGGCAGCTGTCAGCAGGAAAAGTTGCGCGATAGTTGGTGGCGGAGGCGCTGGGCGTCAGCCGGCAGGCGGTCTCCAAGTGGGAGAGCGGCGCATCCGATCCAAGCACGGCGAACCTCATTGCGCTTGCAAAGCTCTTCGGCACAACGCCGGAGGAGCTTCTGAAAGAAAGTCAGTAACAGCAGAAGAGCGTCCTTCCATACGGCTTTGCCGCATGGTGGACACTCTTTTCTCTTTTATGCGGCAATATTCTTCCCTTTGCGCATTTCGCGCCTGTAAAACGGGATGAGCAGCGCCGTGGCGCCGATCCAGGCAAGCGGCGAAGAGAAGCACACGCCCGTATAGCCAAGCACACGCGCAAGTCCCAGCGCGCCGCTGATGCGCATCACCAGCTCGACAACGCAGGCAAGGAACGGCGCGGTGCTGTTGCCCATGCTCTGCACCGTGGATCGGTAGACGACGAGAAGCCCGAGCACGACGTAAAACGGCGCGACAACGGTGAGATACCCGCCGGCATAGGAGATGACCTCCTCGGTCGGCGCGTCGATGAAGAGCGACACGACCGCGCGCCGCGCGAGCAGCATCGCCGCGCACATGAGGACGTTGACACTCTCGAGCTGGATGAGCGAGGCTCGGACGCCCTCGCGGATGCGGTCGAACCGGTGCGCGCCGTAGTTCTGCGCAACATAGCCCGAAATGGCGATCTGGTACGCCGTATTGACGAGCACCGAGAGCTGATCGACCTTTGTCGCGGCGGTATAGCCCGCCACCGCCGCCGTTCCGAGCTTGTTGACGCACGCCTGCACAACGAGCTGTCCGATGCACATCACGGACATCTGAAAGCCCATGAGAAACCCGACGCGCAGATGGCGCGCCGCGGCGATCCTGCTCCCCGCGAAGTCCGCCCGGCGGGTGCGGAGCACCGGATACTTCCGCAGCCCGACGATCGTGCAGAGGATCGCCGAGAGGAGCTGGCTGAGCACTGTCGCCCATGCCGCGCCCGCAACGCCCATATGGAACGGGACGATGAAGAGAATGTCCAGCCCGATGTTGAGCAGCGACGAGAGCACAAGAAAGACGAGCGGCGTGCGGCTGTCGCCGAGCGCACGGAGCATATAGGAAATGATATTATAAAAAACCGTCGCGCCGGTGCCGAGCAGTATCACGAAGAGATAGGCATAGGCGTCGGTGAAGATGTCCTCCGGCGTCTGCATCCAGCCGAGCACCGGCCGGGCGAGCAGACACACGAGCGGCGTGAGCAGCAGCGTAAATACCGCCGAGAGCGTCCACGACACCGCAGCGCTCCGGCGCATGCCGGTCTCATCCCCTGCGCCGCAGCACTGGCCCAGGCAGATGCCGAAGCCGCCGGTCAGCCCCTGCACGAAGCAGAGGACGAAATAGCTGATGATGCCTGTGGAGCCGACGGCGGCGAGCGCGTCCGCGCCGAGCGTTTTGCCGACGATGACCGTGTCGGCGAGCGTATAGAAAAGCTGGAAGAGGTTCCCGCCGAGCACCGGCAGCGCATACCGCAGCAGCACGCCGAACGGACGGCCTTCCGTCAACTGTCTTTCCATGCAGAAAGCTCCTTTTGATTTTCGCGCAGATACTATACTCCACGCCGCCGAAAATGAAAAGCGGCATAATCCACAAGGATGCAAAACCGGCTTTCGCCGCATTTGTACGGGAAAGCCGGTTTTGCATTTTTCTATGTAAACGCCCTGCGGCGGTCGTTGTTGGTCTGCCGCTTTCGGCTCCTCCTCGGTGGACAGTTACCTCTTATGTGCTGCTGTTTGCAAGCGCGTATTACTGCCTGATAGTTTAAGAAAATGTATTCATAACCCTATTCTGTAGGCAACTTATTTGCACGCAAGTCCAACAGACGTATACATCCGAGCAACACAACAAGCAGACTGCCGCAAATCAGCGGAATGACGTAAGACTCCACCATGTCAACAGTCTTTCCGTATGCAGCACAAAACCCGCCGCACGAGCGTTCGTGCGGCGGGTCGTTTTTTTGATAGCTTATTCGAGTGAGAGCGTGCAGTCATGCCCCGTGTCGGTGCGGGCGATGAGCGCGGCGAGCTTTTCAAAGAGCGTTTCGCCCTCGCCCCGGCGCGCTTCGGCGAGCAATGCCTCCATGCGCGGGCGGTTATTCGGGTGGCAGCGGCGCAGGAGCTTTTCATAGTAGATCACCGTGGCGCCGTAGCCGAAGTCCTCGCGGCTCTTTTCGGAGTTGAGCCAGCGGATGTGCAGCCGCGCGCCCGCCGGGATCTTGCCGATGCCGCCGCCGAGTAGGTCGTTGAGCGCGTCAAGGCTGTGCACAGCCTCGTCCGGTCCTACGTCAAAGAGACGGTTGAACTCGCGGAACAGGCCGTCCATCGTGGAGAAGTTCGCCCCGTCGATCACAAGGGTACGGCGGCGGCCGTCGCCCGGTTCGGCCGCTGCAGCTGCCGCGGTGCTCCGGTCTGCGCCCTTGCCGCCGGATTTCTTCGCTTTGAGCCTATCGATATAGTCCCGGAAGTCGGCGGTATAGAAACTCTCCGGAATGCGGTTGGAGATCGCGTATCCGGCAAAGCCGCCGATCGAGCCGGTGATCACGCCGCCGAGCACGTCGGTAGCGTAGTGCACACTGAGATAAATGCGCGAAACGCCCATGGCGAGCGCGAACAGCAGCGCCGTCCAGCTGATCTTTTTGTTGCCGCGGAGGAACACCGCAAGCGAGGCCGCCATTGCCGCGGTCATATGGCCCGAGGGGAAACTCTTGTCGCTTTCGGTATGCTTGCCGAGCATTTCCCAATACTGCTGGAAAATGCTGCCGTCGTGCGTATACGGGCGGGGCCGGGCGACGAGCGGTTTAAAGCAGACGTTTGTTACCAAAGCGCCGATGGCAAGAGCGAGCAGCATCGTTGTGCCGTACCGCCGCGTTTTGCGGAAAAGCATCAGCGCGATCGAGAGCAGGATGAGGAAGATACCGCCCTTGCCGAGGAGCGAAATGAACGAGAGGAACGGGGTGAAGAACCACCCGGCGGCGACGTAGAGCTGATGGATCGCGGTTGCGACCGCTTCGTCAAAGCCCGCAAAGGCCGTATTCAGCCACAGCGCCAGAGCCGTGAGTTGCATAAGCCGGACTCCTTTTTCTTTTAAATAATCGCATGGATATCTTTGGTATTATAACCGAGCCGCGCCGGAATTGCAAGTCAGCCGACGACACGCCCAAATACGCGCAGCTCGTCCCCCTCCGCCACACGGATGGGAGCATACCGGGGGTTGAGCGACACAAGCTCCACGCGCCCCGGAGCGCGCTCGAACCGCTTGCAGTACCCAGCGCCGTTATAGAGGAACACGCCGATCTCGCCGGAGCGGAGCGTCTCCTGGCGATGCACCCAGACGATCTGCCCGTGAACAAAGCGCGGCTCCATGCTGTCCCCGGCAATGCGCACGCCGAAGTCCGCGTTCGGCGATACCTCGTCGCCGACCTCGACGGTGTCGTAATCCGTCCCGTCGAGCAGCTCGCCCGTACCGGCGGATACCGCCAGCCGGTAGAGCGGCAGCGTCCGCACGGCGCGCCGCTCCTCCGCGGGCGCAAACGCCGCGACGACATCCCGGATATGATAGAGACGGCAGAGCTCCACAAGCTGACGGGCGCTCGGCAGCGTTGTGCCGCGCTCCCACTTGCTCACCGCCTGCGTCCGCACCGGGAAGCCCGCCTCGGTGATGTATTTTGCCACCTCCGTCTGGTTGTATCCCGCGGCGCGCCGCGCTGCCGCCAGACGCGCGCCGAAGCTGTTGTCGTCCATGGGCGTTCTCCTTCCTGTGGGTCTGAAATTTTCTATCTACAATATATAGGGTACTGCCAAAAAACGCAAGCCTTTTTCTCTTATAAAGCGAAAAATTACCGCTTGATTTCGCTTGTAAAGCGAATTATAATACAATTAATCGCTTGTAGGGAGAATTTTTCGGTATGGACGCGCTGAATATGCCGCTGGAGATGATCGCCGTATGCTCGCCGGACGGGGAGCTTTCCCCGGCGCGGTTCCGGCTGGAAACGGAAAGCGGAGAGCGCGTCACGGTGCGCATCCGTCAGATCCGCCGCCGGGAGGAGATCCGGCTCATGGGCGTGGAATCGATCCGGTTCGACTGTATGGCACTGCTGGGCGGACAGCTGCGGCGCTTTGAGCTGCGCTACGGCGTGCGCGCGCACCGCTGGACGCTCTGGCAGTTTCTCGACCGGGATGTTCCCGCTGGCCGATAGATAATCTACACATGTGACAAATTCAAAAATCTGTTGCAGTTTTTTAGCAGCGTTCCGGGTTGAAAAGCGGAAAAATTGCTATATAATGTGGTATATTGTAAATTCTTCCGTTATGGGGTGGTTCTCATTCGCTGGGGCGTTTTCTTCCTGCTCTGGGCAGGGATGATGGTTTTTCATCTGGTCACATATTTCGGCTCGCAGTATCTTGAGGGCGAGCCGCACACCGTGGGCGGTGCGCTCGACGAGCGCATTCCGTTCCATCCCGGGTGGATCTATATTTACAGCTCCTGGTTCGTGCTGCTGCTCGGCGTGCCGGCACTGCTCAACATTGTTGCGCCGGAGCTTTGTCTCAAATACATGCTCGCGCACAGCATTGACCAGCTTTTGAGCAACATCATTTATCTTATCTACCCGACGACGTTTGAACGCCCCGTACCGCCGAAGAAGGGGCTGACCGGCTTCGTCATCGGTACGGTGTACGGCGCAAACCACCGCTTTCTCAACTGCGCGCCGAGCGTGCACTGCTCGGTGTCATTCCTCTTCGCATTTGCCGCGCTCGCCGCGCCCATGCTGCCGCTGTGGCTGCGGCTGGTGATCGTTGTGTGGTCGCTTGCGATCGTCGCATCGACGATGCTCGTCAAGCAGCACATGGTCATCGACGCCGTGACCGCGCTGCCGGCCGCCGCAGTCTGCTGGCTGCTCGCGGGGCTGGTGAACTTCTCTGCTCTTGCCGCAAAGTTTTCTTAAATAAAATCGTCCGCCGCATTCCGATGGAATGCGGCGGACATTTTTGCACTTTTCCTTTATTTCAAGGCGCGGCGCAACGCGTCGGCAACGGTCTGCACCGTCTCGCGCGTGAGATACGGATGCATCGGGAGGCTCAGCACCGTGGCGCACAGCTCCTCCGTCACCGGGCAGGGAATGTACTGCTTCAAGCCGTCGAATGCCTGCTGGGTGTGCATCGGCTTCGGGTAATACACCATGGTGGGGATGCCCTGCGCTTTAAGCTCCGATTGCACGCGGTCGCGCTCCTCCCGGCTGCGCAGCCGGAGCGTATACTGCGCCCAGCTCGAATACCAGCCCTCCGGAACGACCGGCAGGATCGCCGGGATACCGGCGAGCGCTTCGTTGTACATGGCCGCTGCCGCGTTCACGTCCGCGAGCTCGTACTTTTCAAAGGCGTCCATCTTCACGAGCAGGATCGCCGCCTGGATCGTGTCGAGACGGGAGTTCATGCCGATGCGGACGTTGTCGTATTTAAAAGAGCCCTTGCCGTGGACGCATAGAGAGCGGATCATGGCCGCCGTTTCGTCGGAGTCGGTGAACACCGCGCCGCCGTCGCCGTAGCAGCCGAGGGGCTTCGCGGGGAAGAAGGACGTGCATGCCGCGTCGCCGAAAGCGCCGTTGCGCTTGCCGTGCAGCATGCCGCCGAAGCCCTGCGCCGCGTCCTCCAGGAAGAGCAGGCCGTGCTTTTTGCACACGGCGGCGACCGCCTCATGGTCTGCGGGCAGGCCGAAGAGATCGACGTCCACCACGGCCTTCGGCGTGAGCTTTCCTTCCGCAATAACGGCTTCGATGGCCGCCTCAAGACTTTTCGCGTCCGCATTGAACGTATCGGCGCAGACATCATAGAATACCGGCGTGCCGCCCATGGTGGAGACGGCCTCGCCCGAGGCGAAGAATGTGAAGTCCGGCACGAACACGGCGTCGCCGGGGCCAATACCCCACGCCATCATGCACAGCTCCAGCGCGTCGGTGCCGTTGCCGCAGGTGATGCAGTGCTTCCGCCCGACGTAGGCGGCAAGACGCTCCTCAAGCGTTTTCACCTGCTCACCGCTGATGAAATGCGCGCCGGACGCCACGGCGATCATGGCCGCGTCCATCTCCGGCTTCAAAACCTCATACTGCTTTTGCAGATCACGAAATTGCATTAGTCCTTTACCTCCGTAAGTCCGTTTTCGCCCTCGCGGTATTTCCGGCCGCATTTGGGGCAGTTCAGTCCATTTTTCAAAAGCTCGCCGCATTCGCACGCCCAGCCGCAGCGCCGCGCCGGAACGCCGAGCATCAGCGCGTGGTCCGGCACATTGTCCGTCACGACCGCGCCCGCGCCGATGAGCGCCCAGCGCCCGACGGTGTGACCGCAGACGATCGTGGCGTTTGCGCCGATGGACGCGCCCTCGCGGATGAGCGTCTTTTTATAACCCGCCGCGCCCTTGGGATACTTCGCGCGCGGCGTGAGATCGTTCGTAAATACGCAGCTCGGGCCGCAGAACACATAGTCCTCCAGCTCCACGCCCTCGTACACCGAGACGTTGTTCTGGAGTTTGCAGCCGTCGCCGATGCGGACATTATTCGATACGTTCACGTTCTGGCCGAGCGAGCAATGTCTGCCGATGAGAGCGCCCTTCTGGATGTGACAGAAATGCCAAATGCGCGTCCCCTCTCCGATCGTGACGCCCTCGTCCACCACGCTGGACGGATGTACATAGTATTCGCTCACCGGTCAAACCTCCCAACATAATCCATCGTCGAGCCGCGAGAGAGCGGGAAGCGCACGGGCTTTCCGCTCGCGGCGGATTCGTATATGCCGAGCACGAGTTCGAGCGCCTTTCGCCCTTCAATGCCGGAGCAGACCGGCTCGCGGTCGTGTTCGATCGCGTCGATCATGTCGCGGTAGAGCGGCGTGTGGCCTGTGCCCATGTCCGCAACGGCGTATTTTTCGATCGCCCCCGGAAGGGAATCCGTGCCGTTTTCAAACTGCCAGCGTTCGACTTGATCGAGATACTTGCCGGACACGGACACCGTGCCGGTCTCGCCGAACACGGCAAGCGCATCGCTGAGGTTATTGGGATACACGTTCACCGTGCCCTCCACGGTCGCATAGGCGCCATTCTTAAAGCGGATGAGCGCGAGACCCATATCCTCGGCCTCGATGTACGGATGCGTCAGACGGTTGGTATAGGCGAATACCTCGTCCGCGTCGCCGAACATCCATTGCAGAAGGTCGGTATAGTGGATGCACTGGTTCATGAGCGTGCCGCCGTCGTTCTTCCACGTGCCGCGCCATTTTCCGGCGTCAAAGTACGCTTTGTTGCGGTTGCGGCGGATCTGCGCCGCGCCGTGCAGGAGACGACCGAAGCTGCCGTCCGCGACTTCCGCGTGCAGCGCGCGCATCGACGGGCAGAACCGGAGCTGATGGTTCACGCAGAGCTTCACGCCGTTTTTCGCGGCCGCGTCGATCATCGCGTCGGCGTCCTCGAGCGAGAGGGCAACCGGCTTTTCCACGATCACGTTCGTCCCGGCTTCGAGACAGTCGCAGACGATCTGCCGCTTGATGCCGCTGCCGAGAGCGACCGCCGTGAGAGCGGGGCGCTGCTCGGAGAGCATGGCGCGGTAGTCGGCGTAGAGCTTCACGCCGGAGCGCTTCTCCTCCGGGAGCATCGCAAGCGCCTTTTCACGGTTTTCCTCCACGAGATCGCAGAGCGCGACGATCTCCAGCCCGGTCTCGAGCGCGGCGCGGATATGGTTGGCGCAGATCATCCCGCAGCCGATGAGAGCATATTTCATAAGGCTTTTTCCTTCTTTATCAAAAACATCCGCCGCCCCCGCTCCCCGAAAACAGGGACGGAAGCGGCGGATTTTTTACCTCAGAGAATCTCGATGTTGCCGCGCTCGGTGACGGTCTTCATCGCGTTCTTGGTGTCGAAAACAAATTTTGCGTTTTTCTGCACGAAAGCATAGTCCACGTTCGTGTGCGCGGTCGTGACCATGACGAGGTCGGCCTCGCGCAGCGCTTCTTCCGTGAGCGCCGGGATGCCGGTCATGCTCATGCCCTTCCAGCGGAAGGACGGCACCCACGGGTCGTAGTAGCTGACATCCGCACCGCGCTTTTGAAGCTCCTTGATGACGTTGATGGCCGGACTCTCGCGGAAATCGGCAATATCCTGTTTGTAGGCAACGCCGAGGATCAGCACTTTCGCGCCGTTCAGGGACTTTTTGAATGTGTTGAGGATGCGCGCCGCGCGATCCACGCAGTACTCGGGCATGCGGTCGTTGATCATCATGGACGATTCGATCATCGAGGTATGAAAGCCGTATTCGCGCGCTTTCCAGCTCAGATAATAGGGATCGAGCGGGATGCAGTGGCCGCCGAGACCGGGGCCGGGATAGAACGCCTGGAAGCCGTAGGGCTTGCTTTTGGCCGCGTCGATTACTTCCCAGATGTTGATGCCCATCCGGTCGCAGAGGATGGCAAGCTCATTGATGAGGCCGATGTTCACGTTGCGGTAGGTGTTCTCGAGGATCTTCTCCATTTCGGCGATGGCGGGAGAGGAGACTTTATAGACCGGCGCTTCAAGGACGGTCTCATACATGGCCGCGGCGATCTCGGTGCACTTGGGCGTGCAGCCGCCGACGACCTTGGGGGTGTTCTTCGTTTTATAGATCAGGTTGCCCGGATCAACGCGCTCGGGCGAGAAGGCAAGATAAAAGTCCTCGCCGCATTTAAGACCGGACTTTTCGAGGATGGGCTTGCAGAGCTCCTCGGTCGTGCCGGGATACGTCGTGGATTCGAGCACGACGAGCATGTCCTTATGGACGTACGGCATGATGCTCTCCGTGGAGGAGCGGACGTAGCTGATGTCCGGCTGCTGGTGAGCGTCGAGCGGCGTCGGCACGCAGATGCATACGCAGTCGCACTTCGCCGCGTCGGCAAAGTTGGCCGTGGCGACGAGCTGTCCGGCCTTGACAAGCGCTTCGAGATCCTCGTTCACCACATCGCCGATATAGTTCTTGCCGGCGTTGACCATGTCCACCTTTTCCTTCTGCACGTCAAAGCCGTAGACCTTGAAGCCGGCCTTTGCCTTCTCCACAGCGAGCGGCAGGCCGACATAGCCGAGACCGATAACGCCGAGCGTGGCCTCTCTCGCGAGCAGCTTTTCTTTAAGTCCCATGTGTATTTCCTCGATTCCGTTACGAAATTGAAAGATTCAATGCTGTTAACTTTTAAATGATAGCACTTATGCGGTATCATTTCAACAAAAAGTCGCCCTTCGCGCCTTATTTCTCTTCTTTGGGCGGCTGCGCAGTCCGCGTGAGAAACGTCCGAAGAAAGTCAAGCGGTATCTCGCCGGGGTAATCGTTCTTGGCGCAGTCGCGGGTGCAATCGGAAAAGTCGCCCTTGTAGCGCGCGGCGTTTTCGTCAAACGCGGAAAGGTACACATACTTTTCCGATGGATACGGCGTAAAAATGAGCTTTGGGTACGGGCAGGCGGCAAAGCCGCTTTCGTACTTCGCCTGATTTTCCGGCGTGTCGAAGCTGCTCACGATAAGGAGAGTATCCATATCCATTCGATCCCGCCGCCGGTACCATTTTTCGGCGAAGGCCGTCAGCTCATCCGGCGTGGTCACATGGTTGAAGTGCAGCCGGACGTCGCCAAGCAGCACGACCGGACACGCCGCACCACGGCGCTCGCGCAGCCTTTCCGGTACGAGCGGCTGGGATAAATAATACGGCAGGTCGTTGATGAGCCTGATAAAATCGTCCGTCCAGACGAACATATTGATGAATGGCGATGTCATCTCCATGCCGAGCGTGTGGTACATCAAGCCGCCCCAGCAGTTATCGGAAAGGAACGTGATGCCCCGCGTGCGCAGCGCGGCATATTCGTCCATCCGAAATCCCGGCAGAAGAAATGTACGCGCGGGAATCGTTTTCGTTACCGGAATACTCCACGCGCCGAGCGGGCTGCGCTCCGGAAGGACCATATCCGGCTGCCGTTCGATGGGCTTGCCCCAGCCGTCAAAGCTCTGCCAGAGCCAGCGCTTCTTTCGCGTGAAGCGCCATGCCGCGATCTTATAATGGAGCCGCAGCAGAAACGGCGGCAGAAGGCGCTTTACCCGGCTTCGCGCCCGGTCGCGCTTTTCCCCTGCCGAGGCTTCGATCACAACGGCATAGTCGAACGCCATGCCGGAGATCGCCGCCGGTGAAAAAAACGGCAGCGCCCGCCTCGCGGGCGGCACCATGCTTTGCTCCTCGGCGGACACGCCGAGAAGTTCCAGCCGTCCCGCCGTACTCTCACGGTCAAGGACAGCCTCCAGCCGCTCATCGGCTGCAGCGGTCTTATAAAAAAGGATGCACTTTGGTGGCATACGTTCTCCCCTTTTTCAGATTATGCGGAATTTCTTTTTCAGGCCGCGGAGGATGCCGAATGCCGTATCGCGAAGATAGAGAAAATTCTCGTTTTTCCGGAACAGGAGGAACCAGAGGCCATTCGGCACGACAAGGCAGAGCAGCAGCCGGACAAGGAAGTTCACCAACGTGTATTCGGAAAACGGCAGCGCAAGCACATATACAAGCGCGCCGGTCGCTGCGGTCAGCGCGAGATAGCCGAGGTACGTCCGGTAATACCCCCACGCCTTTTTATGGAACACCTCGCGGAAAACGAGAACCGGGTCAAACGAGAGCATGATGAAGAGGCTCGCCGTCGTGCCGACGAGCGCGCCGGTCACGCCCATACCGACCGGTCCGACCAGAATGATGGAGATAACGGCGTTGAAGACAGAAGAAAAGATGTAGCGGTTTTTTGTCTGCCAGTACAGGCCGTTCGCGTCGCGGTAGATGATGACCGCCTTGGCCATTCCCTCAATGGCAAGATTGAGCGCATAGAAAAGAACGCTCGCCGCCGGAAGGAGCCATTCGGTACTGCGCAGCCATACACCGGCGATAAAATGGTCGCTCAATATCCAGAGGCCGATGGCGGAAAACCCGTACAGCCAGAAGCAGGTGAACTGCAGCCGGTTGAAGAAGCTCTCCTTCTTCTCTGCAGACTCTACGGCGCAGAGGTTGCCGATGCTCGCCGTCAGCGGGTCAAGCACCGTGCGCAGGATGCTGATCACATACTGCCGGAGGAGGATATAGTTCGTGAAAACACCGCTGTTGGCCACGCCCACCATGGCGGAGATGACGGTAGTGTCGATGCCGTCATTGAGCACTCGGCAGACATTGTTCGAGAACATGCCGACCACGTTGCGGAAAATACCGCCGCGTTCCTCCTTTGTAAGGGGGCGGGCATCCTTCTCTTTCAGCCACGGATAAAGCTTGCGGCACCGCACGCGCAGCAGCAGATTCCGCACAACCGTAAAGACCATGCCCGTGCCGGTGTACACATAAAAACAGAGCACAGGCGTACCGCGCATGGCGAAGAGCACGACCGTCTTGGCAGCGGTGGAGGCGATCTGCGTGAAGTAAGTGACGCGCGTCATGACATACTTCCGCTGATCGGCCTGCAGCACAGTAGTCAGATAGGAGAAAAACCAGTAGGAGGCCGCCGTGTCCGCCAGATACAGGCAGTGCACGACGCGGATATCAACGAGCTCCGTAGAGTCTTTGAGCAGATACGGCAGCACGGGAATGAGCGCAAGTCCGACAGCGAGGATGAGAAAACCGATGAGCCGGTACGCCTTGCGGTAAAATGCCACAAGCGTCTTGGACTGATCGATGTTTTTCTCCGCCAGCGGTTTGTACATGGCATAGACGATCGCGCCGTCGATGCCGAGATTGGCAAGATTCAGCACCTGCAGCACGCCGGAAAGCACGCCGTTGATACCGGCATATTCCTTGCCGAGGAAGTACAGAAACACCGTGCGCAGCGCAAAGTTGAGCACGATCTCCAAAAGCTGCCCGAAGGCCTCGGTCAGAATGTTCGTTATGGAGTTTTTGATTCAACTGGAAGCCAATGTTAACCCTTTCTCTGCGCCGTCAAGCTCTCATAGATGCCTGTGAACTGCCGCGCGACACCCTGGCCGGAGAAGTTTTCCCGGCAGTAGTTCCGGATCGTCTGCGGATCGTAGGAATCGTAATGCTCCATCACGGAGATCATCGCGTCGGCATCCTCGAGCGAGAGGGTGATCGGTTTTTTCACGATCACGTTCGTTCCGGCTTCGAGACAGTCGCAGACGATCTGCCGCTTGATGCCGCTGCCGAGTGCGACCGCCGTGAGCTCGGGGCGCTGCTCGGAGAGCATGGTGCGGTAGTCGGCGTAGAGCTTTACGCCGGAGCGCTTCTCCTCCGGGAGCATCGCAAGCGCCTTTTCGCGGTTTTCCTCCACGAGATCGCGAGCGCGACGATTTCCAGCCCGGTTTCCAGTGCGGCACGGGTATGGTTGGCGCAGATCATCCCGTAACCGATGAGGGCATATTTCATAATGTTGCTTCTCTCAGAATATCGCAAATTTTTTCTGCCGCGTGGCCGTCGCCGAACGGCCGGTACATCGGATCGATATGCTGTTCGGCGGAGAGTTTTTTCAGGATGTCGTCCTTTTCCGGCTTAGCAAGCTGGTTGCGGTTGTCCACCATCGTCTCCGGCCATGCCACATGATCCATGACGAACAGGCACTGCACACCGGCATAGAATGCCTCGCACTGTAGTCCGCCGGAATCGGTGACGATCTTCTTGGCGTGCTGCGTGAGATGCACCGAGTCGGAATATCCCACAGGCTGTGTAAGGATGATGTTTTGAAAGCCGTACCGTTCGTGTAGGCGTTGCGCGCGGGCGTGGTTGCGCGGATGCACCGCGTAGATCGTCGGCGCATCAAGGCTGTCCATGGCGGAGAATATCTCCGTGAGCGCTTCGTCGCTGCCGGTGTTCTCCTGCCGGTGGCAGGTCATGAAGTAATACTCCTTCGGCACGGTCACAGCCTTGCCGTCAAAGTCCAGAATGTTGGGGTGATCCCACGGCTGATTGGCAAAATGCAGAAAAGAATCATACATGATGTTGCCGACAAGATGCGCGTTGGCGGCAAGGTTTTCCTTCCGGAGATTTTCCATGCAGGACTCCGTCGCCGCGAAAAGAAGGCGGGAGCAGTGGTCTGTGCAGACGCGGTTAATCTCTTCGGGGTTGTCGTTCGTGCCGAGACGGTTGCCCGCCTCCACATGCAGCACGGGGATCATCAGCTTCACCGCCGCGAGCGCCGCAGCCAGCGTGGAGTTCGTGTCGCCGTACACGAGAAGCGCATCCGGTTTTTCGGCGAGCAGGACCTTTTCGATCTCGATGAGCATGCGTCCGGTCATTTCGCCGTGCGTTCCGCCGGCGATGCCGAGGTTATAGTCCGGGTGGGGTATGCCCATTTCCTTAAAGAAAATATCGGACATATTGGCGTCATAGTGCTGGCCGGTGTGGACAAGGATCTCCTGATGTTCCCGGCGGAGAGCACGGGAACCGGCCGCAGCTTTGATAAACTGCGGCCGGGCTCCGACAACAGTTACGATCTTCATTTACAGCACCTCAATGTTGCCGCGCTCGGCAACGGCTTTCATGGCGTTTTTGGTGTCGAACACAAACCGGGCGTTCTTCTGCACGAAGTCGTAATCCACATTCGTGTGCGCCGTAGTGACCATGACAAGGTCGGCGCCGTGCAGCGCTTCTTCCGTGAGCGCCGGGATGCCGGTCATGCTCATGCCCTTCCAGCGGAAGGACGGCACCCACGGGTCGTAGTAGCTGACATCCGCACCGCGCTTTTGAAGCTCCTTGATGACGTTGATGGCCGGACTCTCGCGGAAATCGGCAATATCCTGTTTGTAGGCAACGCCGAGGATCAGCACTTTCGCGCCGTTCAGGGACTTTTTGAATGTGTTGAGGATGCGCGCCGCGCGATCCACGCAGTACTCGGGCATGCGGTCGTTGATCATCATGGACGATTCGATCATCGAGGTATGAAAGCCGTATTCGCGCGCTTTCCAGCTCAGATAATAGGGATCGAGCGGGATGCAGTGGCCGCCGAGACCGGGGCCGGGATAGAACGCCTGGAAGCCGTAGGGCTTGCTTTTGGCCGCGTCGATTACTTCCCAGATGTTGATGCCCATCCGGTCGCAGAGGATGGCAAGCTCATTGATGAGGCCGATGTTCACGTTGCGGTAGGTGTTCTCGAGGATCTTCTCCATTTCGGCGATGGCGGGAGAGGAGACTTTATAGACCGGCGCTTCAAGGACGGTCTCATACATGGCCGCGGCGATCTCGGTGCACTTGGGCGTGCAGCCGCCGACGACCTTGGGGGTGTTCTTCGTTTTATAGATCAGGTTGCCCGGATCAACGCGCTCGGGCGAGAAGGCAAGATAAAAGTCCTCGCCGCATTTAAGACCGGACTTTTCGAGGATGGGCTTGCAGAGCTCCTCGGTCGTGCCGGGATACGTCGTGGATTCGAGCACGACGAGCATGTCCTTATGGACGTACGGCATGATGCTCTCCGTGGAGGAGCGGACGTAGCTGATGTCCGGCTGCTGGTGAGCGTCGAGCGGCGTCGGCACGCAGATGCATACGCAGTCGCACTTCGCCGCGTCGGCAAAGTTGGCCGTGGCGACGAGCTGTCCGGCCTTGACAAGCGCTTCGAGATCCTCGTTCACCACATCGCCGATATAGTTCTTGCCGGCGTTGACCATGTCCACCTTTTCCTTCTGCACGTCAAAGCCGTAGACCTTGAAGCCGGCCTTTGCCTTCTCCACAGCGAGCGGCAGGCCGACATAGCCGAGACCGATAACGCCGAGCGTGGCCTCTCTCGCGAGCAGCTTTTCTTTAAGTCCCATGTGTATTTCCTCGATTCCGTCACGAAATTGGATGCATTTGATGCTATTAACTTATAAAGCATAGCACAGCACATGCGTTTTTACAACAGAAAGACCGCATTTCTCTCCGATTTTCTTGAAAGTATGCGCCGCATTCATACGCTTTCCGACGTCTCTTTCAGCGGGAAAGAAGAGTTTTTTTATACTCTTTCATTCGTTCCATATGGATCAGCGCACCCATTTCTTTCTGCGCTGCGGCGCTGTGCTCGCCGCCGGGAGCAAATGTCAGCTCACCGAACACGGGTTTGCCGCCGATATCGTAGAGATCCACCCGGACAAACGGAAACGGTGCGCTCAGTTTTCGGGCAATGTCCAGCATTTCATCGTAACAAGACGGCTTCGGCGCTTCGGCATATCGAAATTCATTGCAAATATCCTGCCGGTCATTCCAGTCAACATCCTTGTATACCTCTATCGGCGTTTCTCCGGAAAATCGATCCGAAATCCAGAGAACATACCGCGGCTCCCCGTGAAAACAGTAAAACTTATAATCGCTGGGGAATCCGCCCCCCGTCCGCCGTCATGAGATGCTCACAAATATAATGCTGATTTTCTTTCGCCGCAAAAAGGATGCCCTCCTGGCGGAAAGTAATCCGTTGTTTTTCCCAGCGGCGGAGTCTTTCCTTTGCCTGTTCCGGATCAACCGGCTCTCCGTGTGTGCGGAATACGTGGTTACTCCAGCCGCTGGTCGCTTTGATCGCGCACTGCGCCGGAAGCGAGTCCCATGGGATGTCATTCATGTCGTCCCACACACCGTATATCGGGTTGAGCGTGTATTCACAGCCCTGCTGCCTAACAAAATCGCGCACACGGTATTTATCGTAGCATTGCTGTACCAACGGGCTTTTATTGTAAATATAGTACTGGAGCCAGAGCAGCTTTTCATTGAACAGCTTTGGATGGCTCAGATCGATCGGGTTTTCCGGTATATAATGACCGTATTTCACGCGCAGGCGAATGTGCAGCTTGGGAAACAGCGGCGCCGTCAGGAGCAGAATAGCGTTTTCTCTCACTGCGCGGTTCGTAAGCGTTTTGCGGAAAAACGCAAATCCCTTCGACACTTTAGATAAAAAGCCACGGATGCGGTTCATTGTTCGTTATCCTTTCTTCCGTCAGAAACCTTCCGCTTGACCGAGCCAAGCAGTTTGTACATCTTGTCCCACAAAAAAAGAAACGACGGGCTTTTGCGGAACAGAATAAACCACACGCCGTTCGGAACGATAAGGCAGATCGCCAGGCGGATCAAGCAGTGGAGCACATTGTATTCTGAAAACGGCGCGCAAAGCAGCGACACAAGCGCGCAGGTAGCGGCAATCAGCGCCAAATATCCAATATATGAAAGATAGTACGGTATCGAGCTTTTTTTGAATACTTTTTTATATATCAGATATGGGTCAAACGAGATCATGATCAGGATGCTTGCCGTTGTTCCAAGCAGCACACCCGTAACGCCCAGACCGCAGGGACCCATGAGAGCATACGAAATAAACACATTGAAGATTGCGGAGAAGAGGTGGCGGTATTTGACCTCCCAGTGGAGGCCGCAGGCAACGCGGTATTTGTATACCGCACCGTTCAGCCCATCCAGCAGATAATTGATAACAATCAGAGCGACTGCCGCGTCCGGCAGAAGCCATTTGGTATCGTGCAGCCATACGCCGGCAATGAACACATTGTAAAGGTGCCAGAAGCAGATCGCCGTGAATCCGTACAGCCAGAAATACGTAAATTGCAGCACGCGAAAAAGGTGTTCCTTTTTTTCCGTATCCTCTCCGGCGCATACATCGCCGATCCCGGCGGCAATGGAGCCGAAAAGCGTATCCATCAATCGGGAAATGTATTTTTTTAATGTAAGATAATTCCCGTAGACGCCCACGGTGCCGACGCTGATAAATGCGGATATGAGAATGTTATCCGCCGAGGTCAGCGCAATGCCGCACAGGTTGGACACAGTCAACCCGGTGACGTTTTTGAATATATGCTTTTTGGTTTCCCGGTCAAGAGGCGCCGCCCCCGTTTCGCGCAGCTCTGGGTACATTTTGTCCGCCTGATACTTGAGCGCATAATTTGACGCTATGCCAAGCAGGAGCCCCGATACCGTGTATGCATAAAACGCCGTCACCGGGTCTTTGCGAAGCGCAAGGAGCAGCACGATTTGAAGTACCGTTGCGGCTATGGACGTGCCGGCCGTAACAAGCGCGTTGACATAGTTTTTCTGCATACAGTACAGCAGGTTCTGCTTATACGAAAAAAGCCAGTAGGAAGCGGCGTTGTTCACAAGGAACAGAACATAGATCACTCGAACATTCACGAGACCCGTGGTTTCCTTCATGAGATACGGAAGGAACGGAAGCAGCACAAGACCGGCAAGCAAGATGAACGACCCGATGAAAAAATAGGCTTTTTTATAGAAAAGCATCAGCGAACGGATCTTTTCGCTGTCCTTATCCGCAATAGGCTTATACAGCTCATACGTAATGGCCGCGCCGATGCCAAGTTCAGAAAAGGACAGCACCGAGAGGATGCTGCTGAAAAGGCCGTTTACGCCGAGATACTCCTCTCCCAGCACGTAGATGAATACCGTGCGGGACGCGAAGGAGAGCAGCATACTGACGAGCTGTCCGGCAAAGCCTGTTATGAAATTGCGGAATGCATTGATCGTTCGCATGGTCCATATTGCTGCGGCAGCAGCTTCCTTATAAGAGATATTTCCGATAGGCATCCAAAAGGACGGTCTTTTCCCGTTCCCAGCAGAGCTCCCGCTTGGCACGGAGAAGGTTCTGTTTGCAGGAGTTGTAAAACTCGCGGTCTGTACGCATCCGTTCCAGACACTGCGCAAGGTCATCTGCGTTTTCTGGTTCGCAGATAAGCCCTATGCCGTACTCGTCGACAAGCCGGTGCATCTCCGGGAGATCGGAACAAATTACCGGCGTGAGACTTTGCACATTCTCAAAGAATTTGTTGGGAAGAGTATAGTAATAGCTTAAACACAAATTTTCGATCGGCATTATACCAACATCCATCGCGCCGGCATATTTCCAGATCTCATTGACCGGTACCGGAGGGAGAAATCGGAGCCGCTCCGCGGCACCGCACTTCGCGGCGATCTCTTCGAGCATCCACCGGTATTTATCGTCGGAATTTCCCATCAAAACAAGCGCCGCGGACGGGATCTTTGCCACAGCGCGTATACCCGTCTCGATGCCGTTGCCGGAGGAAAGGCCACCGTGGAACATAGCAAGAAAGGTCACACCCTGCGGGGCAAATTCCCGCAGCATGGCCTGCCGGTGCCGTTCTATTTTTGCTTCATCCAGTTCCCAGCAATAGGGTGTCGAGCGGATAACGACTGGGCGCTGTTTCAAAGCGTGGATTTTCTGAACCTCATCGGCGATGCTGTCATTTACCATGATGGAAAAAGCGCAGCGGCGCATAAGAAAGCGCTCCTTCCGGCATCGTTTCGCACGATCCTTTTCCTTCCGAACGCCGCGGGCGTAAAGATCAAACTCATGGGAGTCGTAGATCAGCTTCGGACGGCGGAGGAAAAACCGCGTGACTATATACGCCACCTCAAGATTCGGAAGATTATGGCAGCTGATGACGTCCGGGTGGTTGGCATGAAGCACTCGGCCAAGCCGGATCCATTCGCCGAAGATATGCTTCCATTTGGAGAGAATAGAATGCTTTCCCTTCAGCGGTCTCATTTTAAACGGCACCAGTTCAACACCGGCAAGCTCGGCTTCCGGTACGTAGTCCGGTTCATAATAAATCGCCACGACCCGGTAGCCCGCTTCCCGCGCCGCTGCCATCTCCCTCTTATTCCGGCTGGCGGATGAAAGCGGAAGTCCCGGCATCAGTTTAATATAGGTTTTCAACACTGCACCTTCTCAGCGGCAGATGAGCCGCTTATATTCCGCCGTCAGCTGTTCGCAGACAGCATTTTCCGAGAAATTGTTCCGGCAGAACCAGCGGATCGCCTCCGGATCGTAATCGTCATACCGTTCGATCATAGTTTCCATCGCGTATGCAAGCCCCGCGGGATCTTCCGTCTCCACGGCAAGTCCGGTCTCAGGCCGCACAAGAGTTTTCCACGCGCCGGTTTTTGTCATGATAATAGGAAGTCCACAGCCCATGGCCTCCACAAACACGATGCCGAACGTCTCATACCGGCTCGGCAGGACGAATGCCTGACTGTCCTTCAGACGGCGGGCGCATTCCTCGCGCGAGCAGCTTCCGGCAAACTCCACCGCACCATCAAGAGCAAGCGTCTTTGCCTGCGCGCAGAGATTATCCATTTCCTCCCCGTCGCCGCAGATCGTAAGCATTGACTCCGGATATATTTTTCGCACCTCGGCAAAGGCGGCCAGCAGCACATCCATTCCCTTTTTATGGTCAAGCAGACAAACGGAAATAAAGCGGAACCGTCCGTTCTGCGGCGGAGCATGGCATCCGTTTTCGAAAAACCGCCGGTCCGCCAAGTTGGGAATGACCTGCACCGCTTTCCGGTACAGCGGCTGTATAGCGTTTTTCAGCCCTTCCCCTACCGCGATCACGGCATCCGCGGCATTATAATCGCGGGAGACCGCGGCAAGCTCCTTTTCGCTAAGCATATTTCTCTCGAACCATGTGACATGCTCTGTAACGACAAACGGCACATGTAGCCGCCGCTTAAGCGTGCGGGCATACCGGATGGTGCGGAACGAGTGAACATGAATGATATCCGGCCTCCCGCTCTCACGGAGAATGCGGAGCATTTCGCGCAGAATGCGAAAATATGTAAGATGGAACCGCAGCGGCTTTACATGGATAAGATATTCCGTAAGGTTTCCGTCGGTGCACTTCTCCGTCTGCACACCGCTCATGCCGTCGTTATAGACCGCCATAACCGTGACCGTGTGGCCGAAACGCGCAAGTGCCGCCGCCTGTTCGGCGAAAAAGCTCCCCTTAACGGGATCCTCCTTTGTCGGATACCACGACGGCAATACCAGAATGTGCATTTTCAGTTCCTCTCCGGCGGCAGAAGCGCCGTTACCTCGCGGATCTCCGCGGCGATGCGCTCGTCCCACGTCCAAAAATTCTCGTCAGCAAAGCGCTTTGCCCCCTCACCGAGACGTTTCCGTTCATCTTCGTCCGACAGCAGACGACATATCTCTTCGGGCAGACAGGAAAGCTCTTTTTCCGGAAGAAGTATACCGTTTACTTCGTTTTTGATTACCGAACCGGTCGTACCAGCATCAACAGTGATGATCGCTTTTCCGCAGCGCATCGCCTCAAAAAGCGGATTGCCAAGATTGGATGCAGAATACAACGAAAGAAACACATCCGCACGCTGTAAATAGTTATAAACTAGCTCATGGGATATTCTTCCCGTGAAAATCACGTGCTTTTCCAACCCCAGCGCACAAACCTGTTCTTCCAGATTCCTCTTCTCTTCCCCATAACCAACAGCGACAAGCTTTGCCTCCGGATGAGACTTTACAACCTCCGCGAGTGCATCAATTGCCAGATTCACCCGTTTTCCCGCCTGCAGGCGGGAGAGCGTCACTAATACTTTATCCGATTTGTTCAATGGAAGCTCCGCTCCCGAAGAGAGAGCCGACGACGCCGGAATATCTACGCCGTTGCGCCAGAAAAAGATCTTTCTGCTCTTATTTCCGGAGCGCTTCAAAACTTCATCTCCGCGCGTACCGTCGTTTGTCATCAGCACCATGTCCGCCTCGACACCGTATGCCTGCAGCTTGGGGTAATACCGGAGACGGTTGACTAAATTATCTTTTTTCGTCATCATGTCCCATATACCATAAAACCGAGTAACCAACGGCATAGCGTAGGTGCTGCTGATTTGTTTCGCGGCGTGCACTGCGTGGGTGTCCTGTCCGTAAACCACAGTATTATCAGCAGTAAGGTGCTGTTCATTGATAAGCCGCCTTGCTTCCCGGATCAGGATATGGTAAATGGCAACCACATTGGCAAAGCTAAAAAACCATCCAATTTTTCGGATTCTGGTCTCCCTCAAAAACGGAGGATTAAACCGCACGATATAAAGTCCATCCCCGTAGTCCCGTTCACCGAGCGGCGTGTCTTCTTTGGTGCCGACATCCACGATCCAGACCTTCCACCCTGCAGCAACAAAGCCTTCCACCGTATTCCAGAACGTGGGTGCGCCAGGCTTTTCCCGTTCGCCAAGTCCCGCATAGCAGAGGTACAGTAGATTTTTCATTTTTTCTCCTTCAGATCGTCGGTCAGGCGCTGCACACGGTGGATCCAGAGATTTTTACCATGCAGGGACGACAATGCACTCTCTGCATACTCCGACAGCTTTTCTCTGTCGGCGAAAAGCGTTTCAACCGCTGCGGCGAAGTCCTCCGTCGTGTCTGACGGTGCAGAGCATCCCATACGGTTTTCCCGAATGATCTGCGCCACTGCTTCCACATTCGTAGATACGACAGGCAGTCCAAAGCTCATATACTCAAAGATCTTTACATTTATCGAAAGATCCGTATAGGGGTTCTTCTGGATCGGCATCATCGCCGCCTCGGCACGGGCGTAAAGCGGGAAAAGCCCGTCGCCGGACGTATGGTGCACCTCGAGCCAGGGTTCATTTTCCCACTTACCGCGAAAGGCGTCCCACTCCCTTTCCCGACAGACGAGCAGCAGCGGATAGTTTTTCCCTTCGCCATTCAGGTGCCGGAAGGCATGCAGCATCATTTCTCCGCCGTAATCGCCGCTGATCCCCCCCACATATATGCAGGTGTTTTTTTCCGGGCAGCGCTCCAAAGGTCTTATCTCGCCCGCCGGCGGTAAAGTGCGCATATCTGCATAGGAAAAGTACTTTTTGCATTCCTCCGATGGAAAATACACAATATCCGCACAGCGGAGCACATTATCCGTGCGCCGCTGCAAATGATCCAGCCAGCAGTCCTTCAATCTGCCGGTGAAGTCCGTCCGGCGGGGATAAAGCTCCGGGAACTTCCAATAGAAATCTCGGTAGAAATACCCGATGGGAATACCCATGCGGTGGATCTCCCGGATCAGCGCGATATCGCAGCGAAACGTGATCGGAGTCGAAGGAGATTCGATATAGCAGATATCCGGCCGGTTTTCTTCGAGCCACTGTCGGATCTCTCTCACCGCCGCGGTGCGGGCCTTTCGGTCCCAGCGCTGCTGCGAGCCGGAGATGAGCTTCACCGCATGTCCCGCTTCAATAAGCGCCCGATACATTTTCTGCGGACGCACGCCGGAGCCGGAAGCGGCGCCGTTCATATCGACGTAGGTAATGTACAAAATCAGCATGAAACTACTTCCTCATACACCGCTGTCAACTGCGCGGCGATCTTCTCCGGTGAAAACCGTTCTTTCGCTTCCGCGGCGATCGTCGCGCCGTCATACTCGTTCCGACACATCATCATGTGCTCCATGGCGTCAACAAGCGCATTGGTATCGTCCACCGGAACGAGGATGCCGTTTTTCTCCGTTACGAATTTCTCCGGGCCGCCGCAGCGCGTGGCGATCACGGGAAGCCCTGCCGCCATTGCCTCGATATAGGCGACGCCGAACGTTTCGCTCCTCGACGCCAGAACGAAGCAGTCCGCTTCGGCGTATGCTTCGGCAAGCTTCTCTCGCGGACAGTGGCCGCGGAAGGAAACGCGGCTGTCCAGCCCCAGTTCGGCACATAAAGTGCGCAGCGCGCCGCTCTCCGGCCCATCGCCGAAAATGATAAGCCTCGGCTCGCCGTGCAGCGCAGCGAACGCGCGGAGAAGCCCCGCCATGTTTTTCCCCGGGATGAGATTGCCAGCCGATACGAACGTGAAGCGCTCGTGCGCGATCCTCTTCGGCGCAAACCGCGCCGTATCCACGATATTGGGTACAACAACGGCTTCGACGCCGGTGTTGCCGCGCATGTTTTCCGCAAGTGCCCGACTGACCGCCAGTACTGCGGAGCAGCGCCCGTATTCTTTTTTCAGCCGCTCCGCCTGCTCCGGCGAAAGGGCGCGGTTATGGTGGGAGGAATGCTCGGTAAAAACAAACGGAACGCCCTCCCTCTCCGCCATCGCGGCAAGTTCAAAGCCGAAATGCTGGTGGATAATGTCCGGCTTCCAACCATCTTTTGCTATGGCGCGGCAGATACCGGAGGCCGCCAGCCGTCCGGCCGACTCCGGAAGTCCCAGCGGCAGCGCGCCGCAGGGAACTGAAGCATAATAAACGGGTATGCCGTCCAGCGTGTATCGATAATACCCCCACGGGCGGGAGTGGCGGATCGACCGCGTGTCCACGGCGGCAAAGCGGACATCGTGTCCGGCGCCGCGCAGTGCTTTAGCCTGATCTAGAGCAAAAATATTTACTTCGTGCTTCTCCCGGCTGTCATAGCCGGGTGCTGCGACAAGGATCCTCATACGATCCAGCGCACGGTCTCAAAGACCTCCGCATATTTCCGGCCGATCTGCACGCCATGAGCGTGGGTAACGCCGAAAATATAATCTCTCGCGGTATAGTCGCGGCCCTTCTGCGACTCATAACATTCAAGGGCCTCTGCCTTCGCGCGGACATGCCGTTCGTCAAGCGAAATGTACACCTGATTCTGGAACGTCAAGTTATTCCACGGCTCTTCATAGCCGAGAATGCTGGTTTTCTTAAAGGCCCGCACAGTCTCGTTCGCGATCACCTGATGATCCTGATGCACATCGTTCAGCGACGGGGCAAACACCAGATCGGGACCAATGCTGCGGTTGAGCTTCACCATCTCCTCCAGGATCTCCTGCCGGTGCTGCGGAAAATGGCGGACGGGAAAATGATAAACAAACACATGATCCTCCGGGATTCCGAAGTGCATCATCGCCGCCATCAGTTCGCGGGCCAATTCATCCTTTTCGTAACCCGTCGGAACGGATTCCTCACAGGTGGAAAACGCCGTATACCAGATCTCCGCCCCCTCTTCCAGAAAGCGGGCGATCGCGCCGCCGCAGCCAAGCTCGCCGTCATCCGTGTGCGGCGCCAGAACCAGAATCTTTTTTGCCATATTCATTCTCCTCTTTCGTGGCCGCGCGCCACGTTCTCCCAGAAAATCCGCCGGGACTCCTCGATACCGCAATTGAAAAGCAGGTCCAGACTGCTGATGCCGGGAACAAATTCCGCGCTGTTTTTCTGCGGGTACTCCGGCAGCGTGAACTGCTGGTACACCACATGGATGCCGGCATTTTCAAACATTTGCATATCCATGTACTTTCGCGCGCCGTTGCCGGAAAGATAGCGGTCCGCGCCGAGCTGCTGAAGGATATGGATCAGAAATTCGTTTTTCTGCCCTTCCGCAAAGGAAAGGGAGCTTTGCTTTACGAGCGGCGTCTCAATGCCGAAAATACTGCGCAGAATATCCACCGAGGCTTCCGTAACTTCCGTGAGCCGCTCAAACTTTCCGGTGAACACCGGCTCGATGCGCGCCCAGATCTCGGCGTAATACGGGTGTTTGCGGTAGCTGTCCTGAATAAAGTTTTTCTGCCGCGTCTGCCAGTCGACCGCGCCGTTCAACTCCAGCTCGTTGTATTTCCGCTGCATATAGCCCTTTTTATTGAACGGAATAGTTATGTATTTCTTCTCTCCGTTTTTATCGAGCAGCGTATGGCGGAACATGTAGGATGCGTCGTTGAGCTGCACTTCGTCAAGCAGAACAAAGGCGTCGGACTTTGCCATTTTATCCAGATATCCCATCCACGGAAAATAATGCAGTTGATGGATCCCAACGATCATGATCCTCTATCTCCTATCAGTTTATTATACAGGGCAAAGAGCGCTTCCTTCTGTACCGCCCAATTGTATGTCTCTTCCGCTGCTCTTCGTCCGGCCCTGCCCATGCGTTCCGCCTCCGCCGGATGATCACGGAGCCATTCCAGCGCCCCAGCGATCTCCTCCGGCTTTGTCGGATCAACGCAAAGCCCGCAGCCGTTTTCATGGATCGTCCGCTCCCACAACGGGATATTCGAAGAAACGATCGCCATGCCGGCCGCCATATACTCGAACATCTTGACGCAGTAGGCATTTTGCGCGTTGCCGGTGCAGTGTTCCGTGACCATTCCGATCTGCGATGTACAGAGAGCGTCGATGACCATGCTTCGCTCGACTGTTCCGGCAAAATCGACGAGCCTTTTTGTGTCGATGGCCGCAAGTTCCTGCCGGACCGCGTCCGTCACCCGGCCGAACAGCCGGAGCGGTACGCCAGAAAGCTGCGCGGCCTCCGTCATTTCGTATGCCCCGCGGGCGCGGTCGTTACGCACACCGGCGTAACAGGCAACGCACGATCTCCGGCTCCACGCGGTATCCCCGGCGGTAAATGCGTCGATCTCTGGGAAGTTGCAGACGAGCTGCGTCCGGCAGCCCCAGCTTTCGTACCGTTCCTTCAAAAACGGCGTTACAGTAACCACGGCATCCATGCGCTGCGCCGTATACCGTTCCAGCGCCCCCAGACATTTTCCGAGGACGCAAAGGATCCAGTGCGGCAGATAGTCGCGGTCAAGGATCGTATCGCGGATGCTTTCATGTGCGTCAAAGATTACGGTCTTCCCATGGCGTCTGAGTCGAAGCGCCGTGGGAAAGAGCTCCGTATCGTGGAAATGATACACGTCCGCGTCGAGGGAAAGTGCTTCGCGGAACATGATCCGCGTTGCTTTCAGCATGCGCTCCGGGCGGTTTTTCGGCGGCTGCGGAATAACGGAACGAATCGAGACCCCCCGGACCGTTTCGTTCTGTTTTCCGTCTGCCGTGAGCAGGATCGTCTCATATCTTTCCGCAAGCGCACAAGCCTCGTGAAAAAAGACACGGGTATCGTCCCGCGGATGCACCGTAGTCAGTATGCACACGCGTTTTTTTTCTTTTTGAGAAGCGGCAAGCCGCTGATTTCTGTCCATGGTCGTTATCCCTGCGCGCCGAAACCGTCCTGCCAGAGGAAAACATGACCGTCATGCTTCCGGACGCACTGCGGCGTGAAATAAATTTTGTCTCCCTCGGCAAACGTCACCGCGGCATATTGGAACAGCCGAAGCGGAAGACCATCATGCTGAAACGCCGCCAAAACGTTTTTTTCTCCGCGGTCATTCACCGTGAATACCTCGATCGTGCGGGAACGGATTCCCTTTCCCGGCCGGTTTGTCAAAAAGAACACCGCCCGGTTCGGCGCTTTGGCGTCCGGCTCACAGGTCGTGGAATATATACCGCCGCCGAAAGCCGGTCTGCCGTATATGCATGTACCGGTCAGCTCACCGCACGGCGACACATCTCCCTCCGACGAGAGCCGGAACATATGATTCGGTTCGGACGGAGAGTCGGTCATGAAGAGAATGTCTCCCTCCGGCAATGCCTGCATCTGGCAGGCGCGGTATTGCTGATTTCCGCGCAAAACGGGACGCACGGAACGGAAACCGTCTCGTGCTTCCCAGATGCCGCACTCACTGTCCTCATCGCCGGTCAAAACGTAAACGCAGCCACGCCCGGCGCACGGAAAAAGACCGTGAACATGCCGGATCTCTCCCGCAGGAAAGGTGTATGCCGTTTCCCACACGGCACCGCTCTCCGGCCGAAAGAATATTCGAACCGGTTCCCGGCGGTCGTTCCCGCCGTAATCGCCGAAAGCCACGCCGTCGGCGAATCCGGGAATACCTCGGATCGGCGCAATCATCAGCGGCTTGCCGCGCACGGGTACCGCCTCTCTGCGGATCACGCCCTCAGCAGGATCCATGGAAAAAATGCCGTTTTCAAACGAAAAAAGAATATTTCCATCCGGCAGCTCATGCGCCCACCGGCATTCGGCGTGCAGCGCCCGCTCCGCAAGGCGGAACCGGACCGCCAAACGCTTCCAGCCAGATAGGGGAAGCGGCGTTTCCGATAGTAGCCGTTCGGAAATCGTATCGTAAAACCGCAGCCGTCCGCCGCAGCTGCAAAGCAGCCGCCCGTCTGAGAGCGTCAGCAGCGCCTTGCCGCGCATAGCGGTCTCTCTGATCCGTGCGGCCGTCACAGCCCGGCTCCCGAAAGGATATCCGCGATGCGCTCCGACGCATGGCCGTCGCCGTAGGGATTGGCCGCATGCGCCATGGAATCGTATGCCGCCTTATCCGTCAGCAGCTGCGTAAACTCGCGGTAGATCGTCTCTTCCTCCGTGCCGACGAGCCGGAGCGTTCCGGCGGCGATGCCCTCCGGGCGCTCGGTCGTATCGCGCATGACGAGCACGGGCTTGCCGAGACTCGGCGCTTCCTCCTGAATACCGCCGGAGTCCGTCAGTATCAGGTGGCAGCGCGCAATGAAATTGTGAAAGTCGATCACATCGAGCGGCTCGATGATGCGGATGCGGTCATCCCCGCCGAGATACCGCCCGGCAAGCTCCCGCACGCGCGGGTTCATATGGATGGGGTAGATCGCTTTGGTGTCGGGATGCTCGTCCATCACGCGGCGGATGGCGCGGAACATATGCTCCATCGGCTCGCCGAGATTCTCCCGCCGGTGCGCCGTGATAAGGATCAGACGGCTGCCCGAAGCCCATTCCAGCTCCGGATGCGTATATTCCCGCCGGACGGTCGTTTTCAGCGCGTCGATGGCGGTATTGCCGGTGACGTAGACCGTGCCGGGGTCTTTTCCCTCTCGCAGCAGGTTTTCTTTTGCCCGCTCGGTCGGAGCAAAATGGAACCGCGTGACGATGGATACCGCCTGCCGGTTGAATTCCTCCGGATACGGGCTGGCAAGGTTGTAGGTGCGCAGGCCCGCCTCCACATGCCCGACGGGGATCTGCAGATAAAAACAGGCGAGCGCCGCGGCGAACGTCGTGGACGTGTCGCCGTGGACAAGCACAACGTCCGGTTTTTCCTCCCGCAGCACCGGTTCGATGCCCCTCAGAACGCCGGCCGTCACGTCAAAGAGCGTCTGCCGGTCCTTCATGACGGAGAGATCGTAGTCGGGCGTGACCGAGAACGCTTGAAGCACCATGTCCAGCATCTGCCGGTGCTGACCGGTGACGCAGACGACGGTCTGTATGTCGCTTCTCGTCTTAAGTTCGCTGACAAGCGGGCACATTTTGATGGCCTCCGGCCGCGTGCCGAATACCAGCATCACCTTTTTCACGTCTGGATCCCCCCGTTTCTTTCTGAGCCGCTCCGGTATCAGATATGGTACACGTTCGGCAGTTTTATCACGTTCTGGCAGTCCAGCACGACCTTGCCCGCAAGCTTGTCCTGCTGTTCCTGGATCTCGTTATGCTTTACCATCACGACGACCATGTCCACGTCCGCAAGAAACGCGTCCAGATCATGGTATTGGTTCGCTACCACATCGCGTTGGACAAAGGGGTCGTATACCTTCAGCCCCTCGGCGAGGTGCCGCGCCTGACTCTCCAGAAGTTGGAGCGTCGGCGATTCTCGCATATCGTCCACGTTTTCCTTGTAGGTGAGACCGTAAAGCCCCACGCGCCGGAGGTCGGTAAGACCGCGCTCGCGCATGATCTCATATATGCGGTTGAGAACAAAATCCGGCATGCCGTCGTTGGTTTTCATCGCCTCGTCGATCACCTTGGCCAGCGAGGGATAGTCCCCCACGAGAAACCACGGATCGACGCTGATGCAGTGTCCGCCGACGCCGGGGCCGGGCTGAAGAATATTCACACGCGGGTGCATATTGCAGATGCGTATGATCTCGTATACGTCCATGCCGTCATACCGGCAGATCTTGGCAAGCTCGTTGGCAAATGCGATGTTCACGGCGCGAAACGTATTTTCCACAACCTTCGTCATTTCCGCGGTGCGAATATCGGTAACGACGATGCTCCCCTCGCAGAACGAGGTGTACAGCACTTTGACTTTTTCGCCGATCTCGGCGCTGTCCGCGCCGATGGTACGGTTGTTGTGGACAAGCTCATACATCATGTTGCCCGGAATGATCCGCTCCGGCGCGTGGGCAAGGTGGATATCCTCCCCCACTGTAAAGCCGTTCTCCGCGATGAGCGGGCGGATGTATTTGTCGATCGTCCCCGGCGAGATCGTAGACTCAATGACGAGGATCGCCCCCTTGGGACAGACCTGCATCACGGAGGAGACGGCGCTCACCACATAGCAGGGATCGACCTTCTTGCTGAATTTATCGTAGGGCGTGGGGACGGAGACAATGTAGACGTCCGCCTTCACATATTCGTTGGAAAACCGGACGCCGTCGGCGACCGCCTTCTGGAAAAAGCCGTCAAGCCCCTCCTCCTTGAACGTGGTTTTACCGGCGTTGAGCGTCGCCACAAGCGCCGAATTGTAGTCCGTTCCGACGACCTCCACGCCGTGGGACGCCATCATCAGCGCCGTGGGGAGACCGATATAGCCGAGACCGATAACATTTACCATGGATACTATCTCCTATCCCGTCAGTTTTTGCCCGTGAGATCATGAAGCCATGCTTCATACGCCTTTGCGATCTGCTGGCGCGAGTATTTTCGTTTCATAAGCTCCCGCGCTCCAGCGCGGCACTGCTCGTCATAGCGCGCATACTGCCCAACCATTTCGTCAAATACCTCGGCGAGACGCTCCGGGTGATCGGGGGAAACGCAGCATCCGAGCTCCGCCTCCTCCACCACACGGCAGGCGTCGCCCTCGGCCACAAGCAGCACCGGGCATCCGATGCCGAGCGCTTCGTAAATTTTGGTGGGAATGCTGTCGCGCATGTTCGCGTTTTTAAGCGGGATAAAGCTCAGCTGTGCCGCCGAAAGAACGGAAAGGACCTTTTCATGCGGCAGCACACCGCAGAAAGAAACATTTGTCAGCCCTTCCGCCGCAGCTTTTTCGGCCAGTTCGGCGCGCTGTGCACCGTCGCCGAAGAGCAGGAACCGCGCCTCCGGGCGTCTGGTCTCCTTCGCCAGACGCAGCAGCACGTCAAGTCCCTGCGCCAGACCGATGTTCCCGATGTATACGCAGAAAAAAACGCCCGGCGGCGCATACTTCTCCATCAGCGCGCTGTCCAGCCGGCACTGCAGCACGCGCTCGTCAAAGCCGTTCCCGAAAAGGACGGTCTTTCCCTCCGCCGCAACATGCAGCCGGCGCAGATGCGCGCGGATCTTTTCCACCTTGCCGGGGGAAACCGTCGTGACGGCATCGCTGTGCCGGTACATAAAATCGGCGATCCGGCGGAACACGCAGCAGGCCGCACCGTCCTGACGCAGATTTCCCATCTCCATCGCCACGTCCGGCCAAATGTCCCGAACATCAAAGACGAGCTTTGCTCCCTTGCACCGCGCGATGATCCAGCCGGACAAGCTGATCAGAAGCGGCGGCGACGTGGTAATGACAACATCCGCCCGTCCGGCGGCAAGCGCCGAAAAGAGCGACGTGACAGCAAAGCTCAGATTATTTAACAGACGCAAAAGCGTTGTTTTTTTTCGCATGCGGGCGGCGGGCGCGTAGATGATACGCTCGGCATGGTCTCCGATCTCGCCGTTGGCGCGGTTCACCGCGCTGGCGATCACGGTGACGTCGTTCCCCGCCGCCGAAAACGCATCGGCCAGCACCTTCATCCGGTAGGCGCATGCCTGAGGCGTGGGATAGTATTCGTCTGTATGGATCAGAATCTTCATATTCTCAATTCTTTTTCCGTGCGGAAAGGTTTGTCGCGCCCACAGCCGTCTTCTCCGCGTCTTTCGTCTTATCCGTGCCGGCAGTATCCACGCCCTCGGTGCTCTCCTTGACGAAGATGATCTTCAGCGTATAGAAAATGAGCTGCAGGTCCCAGAGGAAGGACGCCTTCTGGATATAGTACATATCAAGCAGCGCCTTGTCCGCAAAAGTGGTGTTGTATTTCCCGTAGAGCTGGGCGTAGCCGGTGAGACCAGCCTTGGCCCGCAGGCGGTAGGCGAACTCCGGGTACTCGGCGCAGTATTTCTGATAAAACTCCGGCCGTTCCGGACGAGGGCCGACGAGCGTCATATCGCCGTTGAGAATGTTGAGAAGCTGCGGCAGCTCGTCGATGCGCGTGGCGCGGAGGAACGCCCCCACCTTCGTGATGCGGGAATCACTCTTCCCTGCCAGTACCGCGCCGGTGGCGGATTCCGCGTTCACGACCATGCTGCGGAACTTGGTAAGGTAAAACGGCTTGCCATTCAGCGTGAGACGCTTCTGCCGGTAAAATACCGGCCCGGCGTCCTGAATTTTGATGGCAATGGCAACGGCAAGGAAGATCGGGCTGCAAATGATAAGGCCACATACGGACGCAACGATATCGAGCACGCGCTTAGCCGTCAGATAGCCGCGGTCGTGGTTGCCGGTGTGCACGGCGCAGAGCGGCACATCGCTCATGATGACCGTGTCGGCACAGTTTACCATGATGTCCTGCATATCCGGCTTGAGCATGATAGCGATGCCGTGCCAGAAGCAGTCGTCCATGATGCGGCGGCACAGCTCCTTTTCCATCGGCATCAGCACGACTGTAGTGTAGGAGTGCATGATCGCGCACAGCTCCTCCCACGGCATATCCGCGGAAACGACGCGGTCGATATAGTAGCGCGTGCGGCGGCGGTCGAACTTGTTCCGGACGCTCTCTTCGGCGTCCTCTTCCGCCGCGATCAGCAGCGCCGGCGCCGTCGGCTCCAGCCGGTCGGCCGATATGCGTGCAAGGATAAATACTCCTGTCTCGATCAGGCACTGCGCGAGCAGCGTGAGGATCACATACTTCGGCGGGAGAAGCGCCTTCGCGATCATACACATGAGGAAATAGGCGATAACATCCGTAAAAAAGCAGGAAAGGCCGAACGCAAACACGAGCTCTCTCGTGCGGTACTTTCGGATGCTGAAGCTGCCGTAGATCATCATGAAAAGCACAAGGATCGCCGAATAGACAACGAAAAACAACACGTTGCCCTTCATATAGAAGTTGGCCCGCGGGTAGTGGTGGATATAGGTATAGTAGAACAGCAGCGCCGGAACAAGCGCCAACGATATTTCAAACAGTGCGCCGAGCACTGCATGGCCGATATGAGAAGAATTCTTCATCGTATTCTTCCGTTTCCAAGATATTTCGATAAAAATGCCCTTATCAGTTCATTATAGCAGATAAGGGCATGGAATGCAATATTTAATTCCTTCTGTGTCGTGGCTGCGGCGATGCGGTTTTTCCCATTTTACCGGGTTCTGTCCAACTTGCCGTGATCTTGCTTTGCCAGAAATTCTGGATCCAGTTCGTAGCGGACGCCGTCGATAATCTTATAGTTGATACCGCCGGTCCCGTTCATATAGAACATATATCCGAGCGCATCACGCATATCGTAATAATCCTGATCGTACCGCCACGGATCCTCGTTGGACTGATCCCAGATGTACACACCGTGGTAGACAATGTTCGGGTTTGCTTCCTGCAGCTTTGCCTGCTCGTCTGCCGTAAGAACGCCGTAGCTGAACCATACGCGTTCCAGCTGTGTCATCTCCATCAGCGTATCAAACGTGTCCTCCGGCTGAAGGATTGTCATGAACGTAATGTTCAGATCGCGCAGGCCCTTGCAGTCCTTGAGGGGGGCGATGCTGGTGGCGTAAGCGCGGTTGAGCTCCAACCAGATGAGATTGTCGCACGAGGCGATCGGTGAGAGATCGAGTGCATGGCAGTCGAGCAGGACAAGATATTTTAGATCGGGCATCTGATAGAGGAAGCTCAGATCCTCGATTGGCCGGTGGCCGAGATCGAGCGCGATCATGTCCGGGCAATAAGCGAGCTTCTTGATCGTTTCGTTCGTGAAGTATCCGTAATAGCGGGAGGAGGCGCGGAAATAGGTGGTGTCTGTGCGGATGTTGTAGTGCGTGATGTGCAGCGTCCACACAAAGCGCACATTCTCGTACTTCTTATTCAGCGCGTCCATTTCCTCATCGGAAAAGCCGCAGTCAGACATATCGACCTTTTCAAGCTTGTGCATCACGGGAAGAATGCTCTCCACCGGTTCAGTGGATTCCATCTCGATGCCGGTAAAGTCAAGAAGCGTGTCCTCGGTGCTGATCGGCACGCCGTAAAGCTCGAACGTGAATGCAAAATCGACCGCCGGGTATTTCTCGCAGATCGGCGTCATCCGTTCGACCGTCACGCCGGTGTCGGTGAGATCGACGCGCGTGAGCTTCGGCAGCGAGGCGAGCTTTTCCGAAAGCTCCGCAACATCCGCTTCGGAAAATGTGCGTCCGGCAAAGCTCAGCTCCGCGGTATCGCTCGGGTAAGTATCGCCGAAGATCGCCACGGGCCAGACGAACGCAACGGCGGGAAACTCGGCGCGCAGCGCGTTCTTTTCTGTCTCGCTCCACGGGCACGCGGGGAACGACACGGTCTGCGCCGCGGGAAGATACCGCAGCGCCTCGCGCAGCGCGTCCGGTGTGATGGAGATATCGTCCACGGCGATCTCCGTGGCGCTGTCAAGATACTCCGTGCTGCCGAGCGGCACCTGCCACTCCAGTTTGAGCGCCGGGTATTTCTCCCGCAGTGCGAGAAGAGCGTCGTAGCACGCGCAGCCTCGCGCATCGGCAGAGCGCAGCGCCGTGAAGTAGTCAAAAAGCGGCAGCTCGGAAACGGTGAAGTCCGTCAGCGTGATGCTTTCAGCATCCGAGGGATACCGGCTCGCGCCGATGGGGATGCTCCAGCGCACCGAAAGCGCCGGATACGCCGCGCGGACGGCATCAAAGCGCTCCGGAGAAACGTCCGCCGCCGTAAGATCGAGCTCCGCGAGCGCGGGGAAAAACGCCAGACGGGCGACGTCCTTCTCCGTGAGTGACGTGAGCACGATGGCCGTGCTCTCGCAGTCGATCACCGCGCCGCCGATGGGAACGTCCCAGTATATTTTGCAGTCCGGCAGCTGCTCGCGCAGACGAAGATACTTTTCCTCCGAAATGCTCTTGCCGCGCAGGTCGATCTGCGCGCTGTCGCGGCGGTGGAGGCCGCCGGCGTAAACATACACCGAGTTCAGCCACACCAGTGCCGCCGCAATGATGAGAACGGCGATCACCGGGATCAGTATCCACAGCTTTTTCCCGGCGCGGCCGGTATCGGTATGCTTGGACATATGGGGGTTCCTCCCATGTGTATAAAATTCCTTTTATATTTTATCTTGTAAAGCGTGGAATGTCAATGCGCTTCTCCCCTTCTGCGCGGGCGTGCCGATTGACTTTCCCGCCGATGCTCCGTATAATGAAAGCGCCGAAAGGGGTGTTTTTCATGCGCCACGCATGGCTTATCATTACGCACGGAAACTTTGAAATTCTTGAAAAGCAGCTGCGCTTTCTCGACAGCGAAAACGCCGATTTTTTCATCCATGTGGACGCACGGGTCAAGGATTTTGACTTTGCACATGTCCGCTCGATCCCCCGAAAATCGCGTGTTACGTTCCTTGACCGCAAACCGATCTCCTGGGGGCATTTTTCTCAGGTCGACTGCGAGCTGCGTCTGCTGTGCGCCGCCGTTCCGGGCGGGTACGACTATTATCATCTTCTCTCCGGCGTGGATGTGCCGGTCAAAACACGGCAATACATCGAAAATTACTTTTCCTCCGTGCGCCTCGGGACAAACTTTGTTCATTTCCAGCACAAAGAGATCATCCGCGATCACCGTGACCGCGTGAAATTCTATTACCCGCTCCAGCGGTGGAATCTGCAAAACCGCATCATACGCCTTGCGCTGCGCCGCACGGGAGAGCTTCTGCAGCGTCCGTTTGTCGACCGGACAAAAAAAGACCCGGAGGGCTATGTGTTCCAAAAGGGTGCCAATTGGTTGAGCATCACGCACGCGCTCGCAACGTACGTTCTTTCGCAGGAAAACTGGCTGCGCGAGCGATACCGCAGCACCTTCTGCGCCGACGAGATCTTTTTGCAGACGCTCGTCGTCAACTCTCCGTTCCGGGATACGCTTCCCTCCGACTACTTCGGCGACGACCACAAAACCTGCCTGCGCTATATTGACTGGCAGCGCGGCAAGCCGTACTCCTTCCGCAACGAGGATTACAGCGAGCTTATCGCCACGCCGCCGGAGTACCTTTTCGCCCGCAAATTTGACTACCGCACAAATGCCGAGGTCGTAGACCGGCTGTTTGCGCTTTTTGGAGAGGAGGCTTCCGATTGAGACACGCATGGCTCATTCTCACACACGGGAATTTTGAGATCCTCGAAAAGCAGCTGCGCTTTCTCGACAGCGAAAACGCCGATTTTTATATTCATGCAGACGCCAAGGCGGCATTCGATCCCGAGCGTTTTCGTGCCGTGCCGAAAAAGTCGCGTGTCACGTTCGTGCCGCGCCACCGCATTTCGTGGGGCCATTTTGCCATAGTCGAGGCGGAGCTGGAGCTTCTCCGCGCCGCTGTGCCGGGCGGGTATGACTACTACCATCTTCTCTCCGGCGTGGACGTGCCGGTCAAAACGCGCGCGTACATTGAAAACTATTTTACCCGCGCACCCGGGAGAAACTATGTAAGCTTTCTCTCGCCGGAGATCTCCCGCACGGATCTCTACCGCGTCCGGTTTTACTACCCCCTGCAGCGCTATAACATCCGAAAACCCGCCGTGCGCCGGACGCTGCGCAATCTCTCCGCCGCGCTGCAGCTCGGCTTCGGCGTAGACCGGACGCGGCGGCGGCCGGACGGCTTCGTTTTTCAGAAGGGCGCGCAGTGGTTCAGCATCACGCACGCGCTCGCGCAGTATCTGCTCGAAAAAGAGAGCGAGATCCGTGAGTTTTTCTCCGATACCTACTGTCCGGACGAAATGTTCGTCCAGACGGAGATCGTAAACTCCCCCTTCCGCGATACGCTGCCGGAGCACGCGTTTGAGAACGACTACGCAAGCTGTCTCCGGTACATCGACTGGCAGCGCGGCAATCCCTACACATTCACGGACGGCGACCTCGATGAGCTTCTCGCCGCACCGGAAACGGCGCTCTTCGCGCGGAAGTTTGATTACCGCACGAGCCCCGGCGTCGTTGACGCGCTCTTTGACCGTTTCGGATAATTTTCTCTCCGGCGCACGGATGTTTTTCCGTGCGCCGTTTTTTGTTCTTGCAGATGGGCGGCATATATGGTATTCTGTATCTATATGGTGTATATGCCAGGCCGCGCATATACTTTGTGCGAAGCCGCAATCTGTCCGTAGCTTTAGAGAGAGGGAATGACATGAAAAAACGTCTGTTCAGCCTGCTTCTTGTACTTACGCTCTGCTTCACGCTGCTGCCGTATTCCGCTGCGGCGGAGGGCGGAGAAGAAACGATGGTCACCGTCACGTTCGATATGGGCGGCCACGGCGGCGCGGCTCCGGCAAGCGTCACCGTGCCGAAGGGCAGCAAGATCACCGCGCCCGAATCCCCGGCGCCGGGCTGCGAGGACGGCAAATACTACTTCGTCCATTGGACGGCGCACCCCCTTTCCGACGCCTCCTCGGACGCATGGAATTTTGCCAAAGACACCGTGGAGAGCAGCATGACGCTGCGCGCCGTGTGGTACCAGTACGCCGAGATGCACGAAAAGGTCTCTCTCCGCGGCAAGCCTTATGCCGGCGCCCTTGTGGAGTACCGCGACAGGGCCGGCAGCGTCGTATATACGCTGAAGGCCTCCGGCACCGACGGGAACTGCACCGATTACGTCTGTGAGCGCACGAAGCCGGGTGAGTACGACCTCTACATCGACGGGAAATACATCCGTCCCATGACTGTCAACCGCGGCGCGGCCGGTTATTCGACGACCACAAGGCTTTTTTACGTCACCTTCAGCGCCAACGGGCAGGAATTCACGCCGGAGACTCGTCCCGCCGAGGTGCTGTGCTTCACCTCCGGTCTCTTCCACGACGATTCCGTAAGCATGCCGAAACTGACGCCCAAGGCCATGGACAGCGCTTACACGTTCTCCGGCTGGACAGTCGGGCCGGAGGCGGGTTCCGATCCGTTTGATTTTGCCAATAAGGTCTACGGCGATACCGTGGTCTACGCGCAGTGGGAAAAGACCGCGGATGAGGATTCCGTTCTCGTCACCGCCATCAGGTCGAGCATCATCGGCGAAAAATACGCCAAAAAGGGACAGGATTACTCCGCAAGGCTCGTCCCGGACGAGGGCTATGAGCTGCCCTACCACGCGGCGATGGGGAGCTACACCTCCTATACCTATGTGACCATCAGTGATGAGGTGCTCAACTCGGCAAACTACACGCTCAACTGCGCCACCGGCGAGATCACGATCCCCGGAAAATATGTCACGGGCGATATCCGCATCAAGACCATTCCCCGCATCCACCCGTATACCGTGACGTTCGATCCCAACGGCGGTACCGGCACGCAGACGCCGATGCTGGTTTTCCCGCACAGGGACGGTTATGACTATGAAAAGTCATCCGCAACGCCCTATGCCTACTTCCGTGCGCCGGAGTGTACCTTTACGCCGCCGGACGGCAAGGTCTTTGCCGAATGGAGCGGCGGTGAGAAGATCGCCTCCAGCCTGAGAGCCCGCGGAAACGTGACGCTTACCGCGCAATGGGCCGACGCCCCCGAGGGCGTTTACACCGTGGCGTTCGATCTTAACGGCTGCACCTTCTCCGGCAAAACGACGACGCAGGCGGACGCGGATTACTCTGTGAGGCTCGCCCCCGCAGACGGCTATGCCTACCCGATCACGCTTCGGAATATTTCTATTGGCGGCACGGTGCTCGGCAGCGGGAAGTATTCCTATGATCCCGCGACCGGCATTCTGACGATTCCCGCCGCGGCGCTCACCGGAAATATCGTCATCTCCGCCGCCGCCCTAATGCCGACGCCCACTCCTACGCCGACGCCTACTCCGACGCCGACCCCGGCACCTACTCCGACACCTACCCCAACGCCGACACCTATGCCGACGCCGACACCTACCCCGACGCCGACTCCGACGACGGCGCCCACACCGACGCCGACGGCGAAACCCACCGCCACGCCGACACCAGCGCCGAAAGCGACAGCCACGCCCAAACCCTCTGCCTCGGCAAGCGCTTCGCCCGCCTCCGGCGTCACGGTCTCGCCGGACGTCTCCGCCCCGGCGGATATCCCGGCAGACGCCCCCGCTTCTGACGTGCCCGGCACCGACGTTTCCGAAAGCAGAGCCGGCAAAACCGAAAGCGCCGACAGCGCGCCCTCCTCTCCCGCGAGCGGCAGGACCTCTTCCGCAGCCCCGGTGGTCATCGGCATTTCCGCCGCCGTCATTTTGCTGATCCTGTTCCTTCTGTTCCGCCGCAAAAAACAACAGTAAGTAAGAAATAAGCCAAAAGAGAGCATTGCAGGTTTTGAACTGCAATGCTCTCTTTCTTCATGTTCTATTACTGGATCGTTTCGCTGTGATTGAGAACGCCGGTGCTGTAAAGGAAGAGCACGTCGTCCGCCTGCGAGAGATCCACGAACCGTCCGGCAAGGGCAGGCGCCATATACCGGATGTCCACAACCGTGACCTTGGCATAGCCCTGCGCGAGCAGCGGGGCAATGCTGCTGCCGAACGAATCGCGGAAGATCACCAGCTCCCGGTCCGTTTCAGCGTTGGGGTTTTCGATCGTGAGCAGTGCTTTCGTCCCGCCGAGGAACATTTCGTATCCGTCGCGCCCCGCGGCGAGGGTAAGATCGTAGACAGGGATCTCCGCGCCCGTTTCGTAGTCGTACACGCGAAGCGCCGCTATCGTGCCGTTCGTGAGATAGCGTAGCGCGTCCGGTTCAACGGGAAGGGCGTACTGCCCGGCGTACACGCCGCGAAACGCCGAGGACACATCCACGGTCTCATATTCCGCCGGAAGCGAAGCGCCCATCGCCGCGGCGATCGCCGCCGCCGTTTCTCCCAGCGTTTCCTGCCGCCAATGGGTATCGGTGCGGTAGTACATATCGAGCGAGAGGGTATCGAAAATATCGATATACTCCGCAAACGTCATCCCGGCGCGCATCGTATCGGTGAGAAGCTCATAGTCCATGGCGGGATAGCCGTTTTCCTCCGCAAGGAAATAGTTCTTATCCGGCACAACGCTATAGTAAACGTTCGCGCCCGCACCGGCAAAATACGTTTCATATACGGCGGAAAACCGCTCCGCCGCGTGCCGGACGAGATCGGTATTCACCGGATAGTCGAGCTTTGCGAGATGCCCGCCGGCTGCATATACGCCGTTATTATCGAGCTGCCGCAGGATATCCCCGGAGAAAAATGCCTTGAGCGTGCGGAAGCTGTCCCGCAGCGGGAACTGGTCGAGCGTATACTTTTCAAAGGCGGTCATATACGTCCCGTCCGCCACCGCCGAGGCGCGCAGCGCCGGGCGCTGGGCGAGCTTTCGCCGCTCGGAGAGCGAGTCGGTCCTGTCCGGCGTCAGGATCGCCGCGAGCAGAAAGCCCGCAAGAAAGAGTCCCGAGAGCGCAAGCGTGAGAATATTTCGGATCTTCTTCATGCCGCACCTCCTCAAAACCGGAAATAGAGGAACGGGTTAAACGACCCGTCCACCAGAAACGCGGTGCAGAGCGCGAGCAGCGCGAGCGTGCAGAGCGGCTCTGCGACCGTGAGCACCGGCGCGAGAGACTTTGTCTCCTGCGCCTTTTTCCAAAGCATCGCCGGGAGCGGCGCTGCGCCGAGCACGGCGAGCGCGAGCACGACGCCGTAGCTCCGGAGCATATAGAGAGCCTCTGTCCCCAGCCCCGAAGCCGTTCCCGCGCCGAAGAGCGTACCGAGCTGATGCAGCGCATCCTTCAGAGACGCCGCGTCAAAGAGCACAAAGCCGAGCGTTACGGCGAGAAGCACATAGACGTGCGGAAGAGCTCTCCCCTTTTTCAGCACCGGAAGGAGGAAGAACTTCTCCGCCATGAGCAGCACCGCATAGAAAAGCCCCCAGAAAACAAAATTCCACGCCGCGCCGTGCCAGAAGCCGGTGGCCATCCAGACGACGAGGATGTTGAAAATATGCCGGATGCGGGAGCAGCGGCTGCCGCCGAGCGGGATATAGAGATAGTCCCGGAACCATGTGCCGAGCGACATGTGCCAGCGCCGCCAGAACTCCGTGATGCTCTTTGCGATATACGGATAGCGAAAGTTTTCCGGGAACGTGAAGCCGAAGATGCGGCCCAGCCCGATGGCCATATCGCTGTAGCCGGAGAAATCGAAATAGATCTGGAGCGTGAAGGCGATCGCGTACAGCCAGGCATAGAGCGCCGTCTGCTCGGCAGAAGCCTTATACGCGGAGACGAGCTGCGCAAGGACGTTCGCAACGAGCACCTTCTTCCCGAGACCGACCGCGAAGCGCGAAGCGCCCGAGGCCGCGGCTTCGAGCGAGTGCGTCCGCTCCTTCAGCTGGGGCGCGATATCGCGGTAGCGCACGATCGGGCCCGCGATGAGCTGCGGGAACATGGCAACATAGGCGGCAAAATCGATAAAATTATGCTGCGCCGCCACATCGCCGCGGTATACGTCGATCTCATAGCTGGCGATCTGAAACGTATAGAAGCTGATGCCGATCGGCAGGGCGATCTTCAAAAGCGGGAGCGATAGCCCCGTCACGGCGTTGAAATTTTCGATAAAGAAATCCGCGTACTTGCAGTAGCCGAGTAGGGCAAAGCTCAGCACGAGCGAGAGCATGAGAAAGAGCTTTTTCCTTCTCCCCCGCCCGATCAGGCGCGCAAAGACATACCCCTGCGCGATGGAAAACACCATGAAGAGCAGGAATTTCGGCTCGCCCCAGCCGTAAAAAAAGAGGCTGGCGGCGAGCAGAACGGCGTTTCTCCCTTTTTGCGGCACGATGAAGTAGACGAGCAGCACGCACGGGAGAAAGTAAAAGAGGAACGGGATACCGGAAAAGAGCATCGGCGCTTACACGATCGGGTCGTCGCTCACGGTTTTGGCGCTCGGGTACGCCGCGGCGAGCTTGGCGGTGAACGTGTCCACAAGATCGGTGTAGCCGTACACGGATACGACATAGTCCCCCACCGTGACGATCACGAGCTTATCGGGAAAACCGCACATCCAGTGCCGGTCGAGAATGTTTTCACGAAGCGAGGCGCACAGCGCGGCCACATCGCCGCTGTCCTTTACATGGAACGCGCCGCAGGTGAACATGTTGAGATTCATCATGTGTACAAGAGAGGCCGCGCCGTCGATCTTTCCGGCTTCCGCCGCGGGAAAGCCCAGCGAGGAATCCAGAAGATCGGCATCGTCCATGCTGAAGTTGCCGGGCGCGCCGTCGCGCATGTTTTCTTCGGAGTAGTCACCGCCGGCGGCGGGGAATTTTTCATCTTCGCTATAGCTGTTCCAGACGGTTTCCAGCAGTTCAAGCGCGCTCGCCGGGGCAGTATCGTCCGTGTCTGCCGGAGCAGACGCTCCGCAGGCCGCCAAAGAGAGGAGCAGCACTGCACAGAGAAGGATGGATACGATTCTTTTCATGGATTTTTCTCCTTTAAATTTCAAGTAATTTCAGGTGGATGATTCCAGATGGATGATTCTATGACGAAATTAGATTTCCCTTTGTTCCCGAAAAAAACCGGACGGCGTAGGAATTTCCTTCTGCCGTCCGGCTCATTATTCCGGCTGAGCTCAGCCGTTCTCGTCGCCGGTGTCGTTCTCCGGCGGATAGTAGACCTGTACCGCATTGCCTGACCAGTAGCTTGTGAGGTCCGCGGCGGACATCGGCTCGCCATAGATCGTCGCGCGCAGGAAATTACGGTTTATCACAAAGTCCGCGTTATAAATGGAAAGGCCGTTCGCATCCAGCCCGCGCCAGAACGAGCCGGGCGTCGGACACTGCTGCATCTGGATATCGTAGGTCAGAAAATCGGGCGCCTGCAGCAGCAGCGAGGCGCACTGGCCCATGGTAAGGTCGGTGCTGATGATGGACATGATATCCTTCGCGAGCGCGTACTGTTCGGCGAGACTCATCTTCTTCACGTTGCCCCACATCTGCATGAGAGCGTCGCGCTGCTTCTGGCTGCGGCCGGTGTCGCCGCCGACGTGGCGCTCGCGGCAGTAGCCGAGGATCTGGAAGCCGTCGCTGATGGTATAGGTGCCGTCCTGATCGGTCGGGAAATAGCAGCGCGGCACATCGGTGCCGTAATAGGCGTCGTTGAGCTGGCACGCCTCGCGGATGAGGGGGTTGATATCCGCGGCCTCCTCCTTGGTAACGGTGACCGTGATGGGGCCTACCATGGAGGCGATCTTGGCGAAGTCCAGAAAGTCCACCATGGCCCAGTTATCCACGTTGACAGCAAAGTTTCTCGTGCTCTCGATCGTGTTGATGAGCATATCCACGCCGCCGAAGCGCGTCGCCCAGTTCAGATGGCCGATGCCCCAGTCGGCGATCTCCACCTGCGTGTCGCGCATGAGGGAGGTCAGCCACATGGTCTTCGTCGTTTTGTTGATGGAGAGCAGGATCATCGCGTCGCTTCGCTCAAGCTCTTCCGTCCGTCCGTCCGAGCCGATGAGCAGGATGTTATAGACATTCGAGTCGCTCATGACGTCCTCGGCGGATTCCGCCAGACTGCTGCGAAGCTCCATCTCCTCCAGCTCCGCTTTTTCCTCTTCGGTGAGCGGGCGGGGCGTCGGCTCCGGCGTGGCCGTCACCTCGGGCGTTGCTTCGATCACCGCCGCGGGCGCAGCCGTCGGCTCCGGCGTGGTGCGCGGCTTGGTGTTCATCTGGCTGTAAAGATCGCGGAAGATCAGAAATACCGCGAGCAGAACAACGAGAACCACCGCCGCGATCACGATAATGACCGTGCGTCCAACGTGCTTTTTCTTCTTTTCCGGCTGTTCCAGATGCTCGTTTTCGGGAGCGGCTTTCAGATGACGGCCGCGTTTTGCGTTGTTGTCCATATTTGTCCCCCTGTGACCGTTGGGATAATTGCATGTATTTTATCATATCCGCGCAGCATTTGCAACGGTTTCCCCACTCTCAAACAAAACCCGCTGCCGCCGGGCTCTCGTTTGAAGGGTCTGCGGCTCGCCGCAGCGCACTCTTCGAGCGCACGTTTGCGAGCCAAAAAGCATCTCCGGCGCACATGTCGCCGGAGAAAATGGTTAAAGCTTTATTTGCGCCTGCGGGCGCAAACTCTGCGAGGCTTCTTTGACGTTCCGGCAAAGAAGGCGGGACAAATCCCGCCTTCTTTGTCTGAAATGGTTCAGTTCTTTTCGACGTCGTAGACGGTCTCGGTGCCGTCGGGCTGCACGAGGGTGTACACCGTGAAGCCGTCATAGGGCAGTACGCCGTCCTTGCCGCCGGTGACAAGGCAGCTGGAAGCATATTCCGCCTCACCGGTCGGCATGCCGATGGCGTCGTAGAGCTCCTGTACCGGCTTGCCCTTGAGCGAGAGCACCCACTCGATCATACCGGCCACGCGGTCCTCTGCGCCGTCTCCCTCCGGTTCGGCGGGCGCTTCGGTCACGGCAGGCTCTTCAGACGCCGGAGCTTCGGTCGCGGCGGGGGCTTCCGTGGCGGGTACCTCGGTGGGGGCAGGGGTCTCGGCGTTTCCGCCGCAGCCGGCGAGAGCGAGCGCCATCAGCGCGGCAAGCAGCAGAGCAAGGATCTTTTTCATGTAGTTTTGTCTCCTTTGGTTTTTTATCAGTCTATAGCATAGACGGCGGATAGACGGGAAAAGTTCCCTCCCGCCGCCGCATATACGGCGTCGATCGTGCTGCCGTCCGGCAGCGATACAATAAACCCGTCCGGACGCGGCACTGCCTCATAGAGCGCGCCGTCGGAGAGGACATAGACGTTGGACGCATCGTCCGGCGTCACGCCGTCCCATGTGCCGGAAAAGAGCGTGTACCCTTCCGTACCGGCGCTCTCCGTCAAAACGGCTCTCCCATCGCCCAGGGCAGCCGTCTCGACGAGCGAGGCGTCCCGCTCCGGTGCGGGGGCAAGCGAATCGTACTCCACGAGATAGCGGAGATTGCGCTCGACAAGCTCAATCACGAGCGTACCGCCTCCCGGAAGCGTCGCGGCGGTATACTCGTTCCGGCGGGAAAACTCCGCCGAGGCGAAGCTCTCGGCGAGATACGGGTAGAGATTGCGCCCGAACGAATCGCGGTAGCAGAGAAGCGCGCCGGTCCCGACGCTGCTTTCGGTCGTGATCGTCACGCGGTCGGGGTTATCGGTGTTCGCGGTGAACGAAAAACCGGGGGCATATGCGAAATCTTCCTCCAGCTCTTTGCCCGCGGGATAGAGCATTTCGTAAAGGTCGCCGCGGTGGGTGTTTCCGGCGGATACGGTGCCGGAAAAATAATTACTCTCGCGGCCAAGAGCAGCGAGCAGTGCGTCGGCGGCGAGCGCCGCGCCCTTCGCGTTCCAGTGGCTGTCCGTTTTGAAATAGAGCGGCTCGGCTTCCTGTGAGAATACATCGCGCAGATCGAAATACGAAACGCCCATCTCGCCGAGCAGCGCGTAGAGCGCGTCCATATCGGAAACGCTGCCGAGACGCGTCCGCGCCGGCATGTACTCCGGATAGAGCGTATTCTTGTTCGGCGCGGCGGTGAAGAGGAAGTCTCCGCCGCGGTTCTCCGCGTACTCCTGCAGAAGATACAATGTGCGCGCCGCGCAGTAGAGCTCACGCGCGGTCATGGGCGCGTCGCCGGTATAATCATGGATCGTCGGCGCGTAGAAAAGCCAGCCGTCCCGTCCGAGCAGGACGTTCTCCGCCGTGGACGTACGGAAGAGCGCAGCGTTGAGCTTTGCCCAGGCGGTGATGCCCTCGAGCCGGAAGGAAAACCGGCCATTCACATAGTCCGCCGTTTCCGCGAGAAAATCGGGATTGAAGTCCCCGTCCGCGGCGATCACCGGCGCAGCGGGCAGTATCTCATTCGCCGCGGCGTCCGCCCCGCCTGTCAAAAGAAGACCCAGACCGGGGACAAGGCACACGGCGAGGAACAGCACCGTAAAGATAAGAGAGAGAGTTTTTTTCATATCGTCTGCCGCCCTCCCTTAAAACTGCTGGTAAATGAACGGCGTGAAGCTCCCGCCCGAAAGGGCGAGGATCGCCGCGAGAAGCCCGAGCAGCGCAAGAACGTTCCAGACGATCTCCCAGCCGCGGCCGGTGCACCGCCGCGTGAGCGCGGGGACGACCGGCAGGGAGAGGACGGTGCCGCCAACGAGCGCCGCAATACGCGCACCGGTCAGTATCTCCTCCGCGGCAAGCAGCCCGGCAGCGCCCGCTCCGGCAAAGGAGAACATTCGAGCGATAAGCAGGAAGCCCTGCTGCACGGAGGACGCGCGGAACATCGCAAAGCCGAGAATGACCGCGAGCAGCGTATAGACGTGCATCACGATCCGCCCGCCGCGCTTTTGGCGCAGCTTTTCGATCGGCGCTTTCAAAAGCCCCTCGCCGGAAACGAGCACGCCGTGCCAGAGACCCCAGAGGATGTATGTCCAGCCCGCGCCGTGCCAGAGGCCGGTGCAGAAGAATACGATGAGCTTATTTCGCACCGTCCTCCATTTCCCGCGGCGGCTGCCGCCGAGCGGGATATAGAGGTAGTCTACGAACCAGCGGTTGAGCGTCATGTGCCAGCGCCGCCAGAACTCGCTCACGCTGCCGGAGACATACGGGTAGTTGAAGTTTTCCGGAAACTCGAAGCCGAAGAGCATGCCGATGCCGATGGCCATGTCGCTGTAGCCGGAGAAATCGAAGAAGATCTGGAGACAGTAGCTCACCGCGCCGAGCCACGCAAGCCCCATGCCGAGCTGCTCCGGCGCGAGGGCGTATACGGCATTGGCGACCGCCGCCGCGCTCTCGGCGAGCAGGAGCTTCTTCAAAAGGCCGCGCACAAGACGGCGAAGGCCCGCCGCCGTCATTTCCGGCGAGATCGGGTGCTCCGCGAGCTGCGCCGCGGCATCCTGCCAGCGGACGATAGGCCCCGCGATCAGGCGGGGGAAGAACGCAAGATACAGGAAGAGCGTGTCCGCCCTCCGGCAGACGCGGGATGGCTCGCGGTACACATCCACAAGATAGGAAATGCCGTGGAACGTGAAAAACGAAATGCCGAGCGGCAGCGCGAACGGCTGCGAGAGCGCCGGAAGATGCAGCGTTTCAAGCACGAACGCGAGATATTTATAAAACCCGAGCAGCGCCAGATTGCCCGCCGCGGCGATGCCGCACCAGAGCTTCGCTCGCTTTTCGTCCTTCGCAATGAGCCGTCCGAAGAGATAGTCCCAGAGAAACGCCGCGAACAGCACGGGGAGCGAGGCAAGACCGCCGAAGCCGTAGAACAGCGCGCTCGCTATTGCAAGAAAAACGTTCTTCGTCCGGCGTCCCGGCATGAGCCGGTAAAGAAGAAACGCCGCGGGGAAAAAGAGAAACAGAAATCCCGCCGTATTGAACGCCACAGCCGCAGCCTCCCTTCCTTCGGCAGATATGTATAGATAGTAGTATTATAGCGTATTTCCCGGTGCAGCGCAAGATGCAGCTTTTCGGCGCGGTTTGGGGGCGATTCGACAAATTTACAGTTTCTCCACACTTTTTTTATGGATTTTTCAAAGGGCGATGCTATAATACAGTCAAAAGTAAAAACCGGACTGTTTGGAAAGGAGCACATACAATGAACAACAACAAAGTGCAGGCCATCGTGGAGAAGGTCAAGGAGCTCGTGCAGCGCGGCAACGTTTCCCGTATCGTCGTGCGGAAGGGCGAGCGCGTTCTGCTCAACATCCCCGTGAACGTCGGCATCGTCGGCGGCGTTGTGGCGGTCGCCTCCGCCAAGTGGGTGCTGCTTGCGAGCATTTTTGCCACAGTCGGCTTCGGCTGCAGCGTCGAGGTCGTCAAGGAAGACGGCAACATCGTCAACGTTATGAGCGAAGAGGACACCCAGCGCGTCCGCACCGCCGCGCAGAGCGCGGTCTCTTCCGTGAAGGACGCCGTGCATTTTGAAAAGGTCATCGATCAGACGACCGAGGCGACCTGGACCGTTCCCGAAGAGGAAACGTCCGAGGAGCCGGAAGCGCACACCAAAGTTCATACCGAAGAGCACCACGAAGAATAATTTTCGCATACAGGCAAAAAGAGAGAAGAGCCGCGGCTCTTCTCTCTTTTTTGCTTTTCTGTCGATCGGCGCTGTCGTCACAGCATGGTCTCGTCGTACATCGCTCTCGCGCCGCCGATGAATTTGGGGCGCGTGCGCGCCGCGACGACCATCGCCGCGCCGATCGTGTGGTTTTCCAGCCGCACCGGCACCGCGACCTTTTTGAGGTGCATGCCGATGAGCGTGAGACCGATATCGAGCCCGGCGTCCGCCTTGATCTCCTCAAGCGCGACGGGTTCTTTGAGCGCGGCGTACACCTGCGTGGCAAGCGAGCCGCCCGCTTTCGGCTGCGGGACAACGTTCACGATCTCCGCGCTCGGCACCGCCGCGCGCTCGGTGATGATGGCGCGGTTCAAGTGCTCGCAGCACTGCACCGCGAGGAAAATACCGCGGCTTCCCGTCACGTCAAGAAGCGCGCGGGCGATCTCCCCCGCCGTTTCGACGCTGGAGTTTGTGCCGATCTTCGAGCCGACGACCTCGCTCGTGGAGCAGCCCACTACAAGGATGCTTCCCGGCTGCAGATGCGCCCTTTCGCAGATCTCGGCAGCGGCCGCCGCCGTCTGTTCATATACCGTCATATTTCCCCTCCTTTACGCCTGTTTGATAACACGGCTCTTTTCCAGCGCCTTCACAAGCAGCACGCCGAGGATAAGTCCCGCCGCGCCCTGCACACCGTTGGCCGGAATGTTCACCGCCGACGGCACGAAGCCGTACAGGCAGCCTTCAAAAAGATAGTAGCCGAGCACCATCCACAGCTCCGCCGCCGCGCCGCTCAAAATGCGCGCCGTCAGGCTGCCGGTCTTCGCGCTGAGCGCCTTGAAGCCGTAAAAGGCGATGAGCGCCATGAGCCCCTTGATGGCAAACGTTGCGGGCGCATAGGCGGCATACCCCGAAAAGAGGTCCGCCAGCCCCGAGCCGAGCCCCGCGGCGAGAAAGCCGTAGCCGGGCGCGAGCAGCCACCCGGCGGCGAGCACCACGCAGTCGCCGAGATTCAGATACCCGTCCATCGGCGAAGGGATCTTGATGACCATCGTCGCCACACACGCGAGCGCGGCGAAAAGCGCCGCCGTTACGATCTGTTTTGTTTTACCGTTCAATGGAATCGACCTCCCGGAATCATTGGTTTCTATGCCCAGTGTATAGGCAAATCTGGTTATACGCAATTACCAAATAGCGATAATTTTATATAACCAGATTGGGAGGTCAATATTTTGTTTCAGCGGACGAGCGCCGCGGCGAAGTCGTTCACGTTCGTACCCGTGGGGCCGGTGATGATGAGATCGCCGGTATCGCGCAGCGCGTGGTAGGCGTCGTTATTTTGGAGCACGTCCGCCACGGTCTTTCCTGCCGCGGCAAGGCGCTCGACCGTGCCGCCGTCCGCGAGGCCGCCCGCGGCGTCCGTCGGGCCGTCCGTGCCGTCCGAGCCGACGGAGAATACAACAACGTTTTCTGCCCCCGCGATCTCCGCGGCGGCGGCGAGCGCGAGCTCCTGGTTGCGCCCGCCCTTGCCGTTCCCGGTGAGCCGGACGACCGTTTCGCCGCCGAGGATAAATGCCCGCGGCGTGCCGCAGGACGCATTCTCCCGCGCGAGCGCGCCGAGGCGCGCGCCGACCTCGCGGGCAACGCCCTGCTCACAGTCGGTAAGAATTTCCGGCGTATACCCAAGATCGCGGCAGGCTTTTGCCGCGGCGGCGCACAGCTCGCGTACGCTGCCGGTGACGCGTACCGTCACGTTGTCCGCCGTTTTCGGCGTCTCCTGCGCGAGGAGTCCCCGCGCGGTATCGCTCAGCCGGAGAGCATACTTTTCCGCAACGGCGAGCGCATCCGCGCACGTGGACGAGTCCGGCGATACCGGACCCGAGGCGATCATATCCACCGGGTCGCCGACGATGTCACTCAATATCACGGCAAACACATGCGCCGGAGCGCAATGACGCGCGAACCGGCCGCCCTTCACCGCCGAGAGGCGTTTGCGGATCGTGTTGATCTCCACGATGTCCGCGCCGCAGGCGAGAAGCTGCGCGGTGATGTCCTGCAATTCCGCGCCCGGAACGAGCGGGCTTTCAAAAAGCGCGCTGCCCCCGCCGGAGAGAAGAAAGAGCACCGTGTCGTCCGGCGTGAGATTTTCGGTGAGCGCGAGCGTCTCGCGCGCGGCGGAGAACGAGTTTTCGTCCGGCACGGGGTGGCCCGCCTCGCGGCAGACAACGCCGGGGATCGTCCCCTGCGCATGGCCGTATTTCGTGATGACGATGCCGGTATCGATCCGCTCGCCGAGCGCCGACACCGCCGCCGACGCCATGCGCCACGCCGCCTTTCCCGCAGCGACGAGGATCACGCGCCCCGGAAAGTCCGCCCCGTCGAGCGCGCGCCGGACGGCTTCATCCGGCAGCACGGCTTCGATCGCGCGGGTATAGATATACTTCGCGTCCTCGCGCAGCGTACTCATCGGTTGACCACGTTCTCCGGTGCGCCATTGAGGAACGCCTGCACGTTGCTGACGGTGCAGTCCATGATGCGCTGGCGGCTGCCGCGAGAGCCCCAGGACATGTGCGGCGTGATGATGCAGTTTTTCGCCTTGAGCAGCGGGTTATCCGCGCGGATCGGCTCGGTGGAGACAACGTCCAGACCGGCAAAGGCGACTTTGCCGGAGTTGAGCGCGTCGGCGAGGTCCTGCTCCACGACCATCTGGCCGCGGCTGTTGTTGATGATGATGACGCCGTCCTTCATCTTGGCGATATTTTTCCTGTTGATGATGCCGGTGTTGAAGTCCATGAGCGGCATCTGCAGTCCGAGAACATCAGAGCGGGCGAACAGCTCGTCGAGCTCGACGAACTCCACGCCGAGATCCCGCGCCGCCTGCGATGGGAACTTGTCATAGGCAATGACGTGCATGCCGAGGCCCTTTGCCGCCTCCGCAGTATGGATGCCGATGCGGCCGCAGCCGAGAAGGCCGTAGGTCATACCGGCCAGCTCGATGAGCGGATAGTCCCAGTAGCACCAGTCGGGGTTGTTTTCCCACTTGCCCTCGTGCACGGTGCGGTCGTGATGGCCGATGTGCAGGCAGCATTCGAGCATGAGCGCGATGGAGAACTGGCTGACGGAATAACCGCCATAGTTCGGCACATTGGAGACCGGGATGCCCTTCTCGCGGGCATAGTCGATGTCGATAACGTTGAAGCCCGTGGCGAGCACCGCGATAAAGCGGAGATTCGGACATGCGTCGAGCACGGCGCGGCGGATGGGCGTCTTGTTCGTGAGGACGATCTCCGCATCGCCGATGCGGCGGACGATCTCCGCGTCGTCGTAGGGTGTGCGATCGTAGATCGTGACCTCGCCCAGCTTTTCCAGCTCCGCCCAGCTCAGATCGCCCGGGTTTTCGGTGTATCCGTCCAGAATAACGATTTTCATGGTGTTTCTGCCTCCTGCGGTTCGTTTTATAAGAAAAGTATAGCGCCATTCTTATTGTAAATGTTTCAAATATATGCTATAAATTTTTTGATAATTACAAAAAGGACGGTATCACGCTATGGACCTTTCCCCGCAGGACGCCATGAGCATCGTTACGGAAATGAAGCGCACAATCGGCCGCGACGTCAACATCATCGAAAACACCGGCGTGATCCTCGCAAGCACGAACAAGGCGCGCATCGGCACCGTGCACGAGGGCGCGCAGCAGCTCATCGAAAACGGGCTCGACTCGTTCACGGTCTGGGCGGACGATCCCGCGCGCGGCGTGCAGCACGGCATCAATCTGCCGGTCGTGCTCGACGGACACATCGAGTGCGTGATCGGCGTCACGGGCGATCCGGCAGAGGTATCGGTGTTCGGCGCGGTCATCCGGCGGCTGATGGAGATCATGCTCGAAAGTCTCCGGCAGCGGCGGCGGCTCGCGCAGATGGACAGCGCGCGCGACGCCTTTCTCGAAGCGCTGTTTTTCGAGAACAGCCTCTCCCCGGCGGAGTTGGCCGAGCGCGGACAGCTGCTCGGCTTCGTGCCCGAGAGCACCTGCACCGCCGTGCTGCTGCGCCCCGTCGCCGAAACCGGCGCGGAAGCGCTCGCGGGGCTCTCCGGCCAGACGCTGCTCGCAAACATCCGCCGCACGGACCTCCCCGGAAAGGGCAGCCACTGCGCTATTCTCCGCGGCGAGCTCGCGGCGCTGCTCTGCGGCGTCGGGCGCAGGGAGGCGGGAACGTTCGTCCGGCGGCTCTGCGCCGAGGCGGAAAGTCTCTGCGGCGCGGCGATGGCCGCCGGCATCGGCGATACGGCCGATGGCATCCTGTCGGCGCGGCGCAGCTTTCGGGAGGCGCGCGCAGCGGTGCGCGCGGCGTGCGCGTCCGGCGCGGGCGGACGGGTGTGCTTTTACGATCAGGTATCGCTCGAATATCTTGCCGAGAGCATTCCCCGCGCGCTGCTGCGCGATCTGGAAGAGACGACGTTCGCCGAGTGCACGGCGGAGGAGGCGCACGATCTCAAGGCGCTGCTGCGCATCTATTTTGCGCAAGACGGCGATCTGCGCCGCTGCGCCGAAGTGCTGTATCTCCACCGGAACACCGTGCAGTACCGGCTCGACCGCATCCGCGCCAAAACCGGCTACGACTTCCGGAAACCGCGCGACGCTTTTCTCCTCTATCTCGCCTCGCTCGACGGCGGAAATGAAAGTTGACAAAACCCGCCGCAGGGCATAGAGTGGATTTGAATTTAAAAAGCCGTAAGGAGGACACGCACTTGAAGCTCAACGCCAGAAAAGACGTACCGGTCAACGAGACATGGGATCTCTCCCTGATTTTCGCAGCGGAAGCCGATTTTGAGGCGGCGGTCGAAAAAGCAAAGGCGCTTGCCGACACGCTGGAGAAAACGTATAAAAACGCTCTCACCACGCCGGAGAGCATCGCCGAATGCCTTGCGCTCTATGAGGAGCTGGAGATCCTGCTCTACCAGACGACGAGCTACACAAGCCTCGCCGTTTCGGTAGACTATACCGATACCGAGGCACAGAAGAAGGACGCGAAGATGACCGCGCTCGCCGCCGAGATCGGAAGCCGCCTCTCGTTCATTGAAAGCGAGATCGCCGACGCGCCCGAAGAGCTCATCCGCGCCGCCATGGACAAGACCGGGCGCGCAAAGCATTATCTTGCGGAGATCCTCCGCGAGAAGCCGCACCGTCTCAGCGCCGAGACCGAAAAGGTCCTCGCCGCACTCCGTCCGGTATTCAACGCGCCCTACGACATTTACCACATGACGAAGCTCGCCGACATGAAGTTCGGCTCCTTCACCGTGAACGGCAGGGAATACCCGCTCGGCTACTCGCTCTTCGAGGACGAGTATGAGTACGAGGCCGACACGGACGTGCGCCGCGCGGCGTTCCGCGCGTTCTCCGATAAGCTCCGGGAGTACGAGAACACGACCGCCGCCACCTACAACACCTATCTCACGCAGCAGCGCATTATGGCCAAGCAGCGCGGCTTCGCCGACATGTTTGAAGCCGACCTCTTCACCGACCACGTCACGCGCGAGATGTACGACCGGCAGATCGACCTCATCACCGAAAAGCTCGCGCCCGCGATGCGCAAGTACGCCCGCCTCGTCGGGAAGATGAACAAGCTCGACCGCGTGACCTTCGCCGATCTCAAGCTCCCGCTCGACGCGGAGTTTGACCCGCGCGTCACGATCGGGGAATCGCGCGAATACGTCCGCAGCGCGCTTTCCGTTCTCGGGCAGGACTACGCCGACATGGTGGACGAGGCGTACGATAAGCGCTGGATCGACTTTGCCCGCAACGTCGGCAAGGAGACGGGCGGCTTCTGCTCCTCGCCCTACGGCTGCAATTCCTACATTCTGCTCAGCTGGAACAACCGCATGGCGGACGTGTTCACGATCGCGCACGAGCTCGGCCACGCCGGACACTTCCGGCTGTGCAACGGCGCGCAGTCGCTCTTCGATACGAACGTCTCCGGCTATCTCATTGAAGCGCCCTCCACGATGAACGAGCTGCTGCTCGCGCAGGATCTCCTGCGCAAGAACACCGACAAGCGCTTCCGCCGCTGGGTGCTCTCCTCGCTCATCGGGCATACCTACTACCACAACTTCGTCACGCACCTGCGCGAGGCATGGTACCAGCGCGAGGCAATGAACATCATCGAGCAGGGCGGCGCGGTGAACGCCGAAACGCTCTCCGGCATTTTCCGCAAGAATCTCGAAACGTTCTGGGGCGATGCCGTGGAGCTGACCGAGGGCTGCGAGCTCACCTGGATGCGTCAGCCGCACTATTACATGGGGCTCTATTCCTACACCTACAGCGCCGGTCTCACGCTCGCAACGCAGGCCGCGCTCAACATCGCCGCCGAGGGTGAGAGCGCCGTGGCGCGCTGGTGCGCGATGCTCGAAGCCGGCAGCACGCGCGATCCGCTCGGTCTCGCCGCCATTGCGGGCATCGACCTCTCCACGCCGGACGCGCTTGAGCACACGATCGCCTACATCTCCGGTATCATCGACGAGATCGCCGCGCTGACGGAGGAGATCGACGGCATCACGCTGGATTGAAAAATTTTTCAAAACGGGTGCTGACTTTATCGCCTTCAGGTGCTAAAGTTTGTCCATCAAACCTAAGAGCAAGATAAGCAGCCCGCCAATGAGACGTCTTTCAGAGAGCCGCCGATGGTGTGAATGCGGTAAGAAGTTTCCGCGGGTGAATGGCCTTGCGAGGGCAAACAGAAAGGGAGCGTATCCCGAGTATGCGCGACGGAGTTGGCTGTCCGTTATCCTAAGGCCGGCGCATGAAGTGTGCGTTTAAGTGGGCGCGAAAGCGTCAAGCCGGGTGGTACCGCAGGAGTTTATCCAAGCTCTTGTCCCTGCATTTGCAGAGACAAGAGCTTTTTCTGTCTCTGCTCCAAAAAGAAAACCGACAGAAAAGGAGCAAAACACCATGGAAAACCGGAACATCCTCTACAAGATCTATCTCGACGAAGCCGATATGCCGCAGGCATGGTACAATCTCCGCGCGGACATGAAGTATAAGCCCGCGCCGCTGCTCAATCCCGGCACAGGCTACTTCGACATGACCGCCTATCAGGCGTTCAACGACGGCAAGATGACCGACTACATCCCCACCGACGCCGAGCTTGCGCAGAGCATCGCCACGCTCCCCAAGGCGCCGGGCATGGAATAAGAGGACATACAGCAAAGGCAGTCTCGGCTTAACGCCGAGACTGCCTTTGTCTCACGGGGTATTCATCACCGCCGTTTCGCGTTACTTTTTCCGCGGCGTCTGCCCGCGCCGGCGCTTGATCCAGCGCTCGTATCGAATGCGTTTGTCTTTACCCGGTCGGAACAGCAAAGAGAGAACGGATGTCCATGCCGCGTTGAAAGAAAGCATAAAGTATACGGTCCCTCTGCCGATCTCCGGAAAATTTGCACGGTATACAATATAACACACCAGCATTGCCGCAGGATGCATGGCAAGAATAGCAAAATAAAGAACAAGAATGGCCTTAGGGATCTCCTCCCGAAAACGACTGTATAGAAACCACTCTTTTACTGTTTCGCCCTTTTTCCTCTTTTTCATCGCGCTTCTATTCAGCTGATAATCCAAAATACCGCTAATATTTGAGCGGATAATAGCAAATGCAAGAGGATACAAAAGCAGAATGGCTTTGACGTAATTCAAGTTATTCATGGCGGCAACCGTATTACTCGAGTACATAATCTACAATTTTTGCCAAAGAGCTAGAAAAATATAGAAAGCGTCTTCGATAAAAACAACCTAGAAGGATTATCAAACATACAACTATTTTGATTGCAGCGCGGGTATAGGAAGTTCTGTTCGATTGAAGTTCAAACAATTTTCTTATTTTCATGGCGATACATCGTCTCCGTTCTCTCCGTATGGGCTGCGGTAATACTCGCAATACAGATTTTGCTCTTTAGCCAGAGTTTCTACAAGCGGCTTTGGAACATCTGTTCCGATATAGAGATAATAGTCATATCCAAAGTGAAGGAAGAAACGCGTACCCTCCAGCTTTGCCCAGCACTTTTCCCGCAGACACCACCGTATGATCTCGCAAATGCTGTCCGTATCACAGACGCGTTTAGGAAGTCTCAGCCCCTCGCAATATATCTCAGGAGCACAAACAGACAACCCTGTAACACCAGCGGCTTTCATTGCATTAAGACAAAACTGAATATATTCGTTTTCTACCCGCAAATACTCTGCAAAAGTCAGCACCCCGTCGTCAAAGACTTTTCCTATATCGCTGACACTTGTCCATTCGTTTTTCTGATAAGCGCCGTTCACGCGGAATTGCGGGTCATATTTTGATATTCGGTATTCCTTCACGGGAGCACTCTCCTCTGTCAGGCCGTTTCAAAGCTGAGAAAGTTTTTGTATTCTCTGCCGCATGAGCAGCAGGCAAGGGAGACCCATATCCAGCTAAAGGCGTTGTCCGTCTCCGGAATATCCAGCGTCTCCAGTTCCTGACGGCCGGGGTACTCATAGGCAAGCCGGACAGCAAAATGCTTTCCCTGACATTTCACGCAGCGTATCTCTTTCTTCGCTGCAGGCGCAGGGTTTACCGGTGCATTTGTACAGGCGTCATAGCCGTCCAGAGCGCTGTCAAAGACGGAAAACATCTGGCCGCACCGGCTGCATTGCGCGTCCAGAACGACGCCTTCGTTCTCGGAAAGCAAATACATCTTGCCGAAAACGGACTTTCTAACATCTCCACCGGCGCGCAGGGAAAAATCCGATACGCCGCAGCAGACAAGCATTCCGGTCGTAAAACAGGCATCGGCGGATTCTCTGGCACTTATGGGCTGATACTTTGACCGTATTCTCTTCGGGATCATGCGCACGCTCCCTTTTCCTCTGTTTTACCGTCTATCGCGCTTTCGCTTTTTCGATTTCTTTTTCCGGAACCGGCGAGACAGCATCAGGTATGACAAAAAGCCTACTTCCGCGGCCAGCAAAAGGAACATCCACCAGCCGACTTTTAGAGCAAGGAATATCACCAAACTCACAACGGGAAGCAGAGAAAGAATTATTCCCCAAGTATACGAATCGTCCTGCATGGTCGGTCGGGGATCGTTCATGGCAATGGGTGCCATAGCGGCAAAAAGAATCGCCATCAAGACGAACTGGCCAAAGACCTCACGGGGTAAGGATCGCTGTGGAATAAGGGCAACGGCGGAATTCAGCGCGCAGAAGCCAAAACCGGCGCAGATAATATACTTGTTCTGTATTCTTTTCATATCGGAACGTCTCCCCAAGGAAGTCTCTAATGCTTTTTAAATAACAGTATATTCCAAAATGAATTTTTCGCTTCAGAACTCACTCCCTCATACACAATATTACTATCCAAAGATGTTGAAATCAACATAAAGCCGTGTGAAATCACAACGAAAAAATGTAATTCGGCAAACAATTCTCTAAAAAATTGCAAAAAGGAACGCCTTTTGCTTTCGCAAAAGGCGTTCCTTTTTGGCGGAGAAGCCGGGATTTGAACCCGGGCTCGGCTCATCACCGACTACTCCCTTAGCAGGGGAGCCCCTTCGGCCACTTGGGTACTTCTCCAAACCGCTCGAGTATCATATCACAGGGTACGCGGCCTTGTCAATGCAAAAAATCAGTCCAGCACGGATTTTACGGCGGAAAGCACGTCCGCGGCGACCTCCTCGGGCGTGCGGGCAGCGTTCACGATGCAGATCCTGTCCCGATGCTCCAGCCGCCGGAAGATCTCATAATACCGCCGGCGCACGGCGAGCAGGGAATTTTCGTTCTCGTAGATCTCACGGTAAGACCGCCCCTGCTCCATGCGGCGCAGGCACTCCTCGTCGTCCAGATCAAGAAACACGCAGAGATCGGGCTTTCGGATCTCCGGGCAGTCGATATTGATACGGAACACCCATTCCGGGTCGGTCACGGTGCCCTGGTAGGCGAGCGAGGAATAGTAATACCGGTCGCAGAGGACAACGCGCCCCTCCGAGAGGAGCTTTCCGATGCCGTTGATGGGATTTACGTTGTGCGCCACGCGGTCGGCCATGAAGAGCGCCGCGATCTCCGCGCCGGTGCGCGGCGTGAAGCCGGAGAGCGCGTCGCGCGCGAGCCCGCCGGTCGTGCTCGCCGTCGGCTCCGCGGTCTCCGCCACGGCATAGCCGAGCGCGCGCAGGTTTTGGGCAAGCGCCGTCAGCTGCGTGGTTTTCCCCGAGCCGTCCAGCCCTTCGATGACGATAAATTTTCCGTTCATGGCAGTTCCTCCCGCCGCGAGGCGCGATTTGTTCGCAGATATTATAGCAAAACTCTTTTCTCGCGGCAAGAAAAATGATATAATATATTTTGTATTATTATCTTTGCGTCGATCGACAAAGGCACACGCGGTCCTGCCGGGCGTGTCCTTGTTGATCGACGCTTACGGAGAGAATGCATGACAGAAACCGCTTTTTTACAATACACCGGGTATGTGCTCGCGTTTTTCGCTGTTTGGATCGTGGCACGCTGCGCGCGCTCGATGCTGAGCGAAAGGTATGTGCCGGAGGTATGGGGCTATCTGGAGCTGCCGGACGGCACATCGCGCGCGATCGAGCACTGGGAGTGCATTCTCGGCCGGGCGAAGGCCTCGGACATCGTGCTCACCGGCGAGGGGATCGAGCGCAGCCACGCCGCCATCCAGCGCTCCGGCGCGGGCGAGTGGACGCTCTCCGCGCTCGACGGCGGCAAAGGCGTCTGGCTGAACGGCAAGGCCGTCACGGGCGACGCGCCGCTCCGCGGCGGCGATACGCTCAAGCTTGGCGAAATGGAGCTGCACTTTCTCGCGCTGGACGACGCGCAGCGCGCCACATTGCAGCGCAAGCGCCCCCTGACCGGGCACAAGGTGCAGCCGGCGGTGACGCTTCTTCTGCTCGTATGCTTCCAGCTCGTGCTGCTCTTCCAGTTTTTCTTCACGACGGACGGCGCGGCGCTCGCCTACATCGTGCTCTCGTTCGGACTGCTCATTGCCATGGAATGGTTCTGCTATTTTGTGATGCGCAGCATTTCCGTGCGCGGGTTTGAACCGGAGACGCTCGCGTTTTTCCTCACGAGCGTCGGCTTTTCCGTCGCCGGCTCCTCCGCGCCGGATAGCATGGGGCGGCACTGTCTCCTGTTTCTCGCGGCGCTCGCGCTTTTCTTTGCGCTCGGCGTGTGGCTGCGCGATCTGCACCGGGTGCGCGCGATGCGCTGGCCGATGGCGTTTGCCGCGCTCGGCTTTCTCGCGCTCAATCTGCTGCTGAGCGAAACGATCTGGGGCGCAAAAAACTGGCTGAGCATTGCCGGGCAGACGCTCCAGCCCTCGGAATTTGTCAAGATCGCTTACGTCTACGCGGGCGCGGCGACGCTCGACCGTCTGTTCCGGCGGCGCAACCTTATCCTGTTTATCGCCTTCTCCGCCGTGTGCGTGGGCGCGCTGGCGCTCATGGGCGATTTCGGCACGGCGCTCGTTTTCTTCGTGTGCTTTCTCGTTATATCCTTCATGCGCTCCGGGAGCTTTGCCACGCTCTTTCTCGCCATCGGCGGCGCGGCGCTCGCGGTGATGCTCGTTCTGACCGTGAAGCCGTATGTGGCGCAGCGGTTTGCCACCTGGGGCCATGCGTGGGAGGATCCTCTCAACACCGGCTTTCAGCAGGTGCGCACCATGTCCGCGACGGCCGCAGGCGGTCTCTTTGGCCGCGGCGCGGGAGCGGGCTGGCTCAAAAACATATTCGCCGCGAACACCGACATGGTGTTCGGCGTCGTGTGCGAAGAGCTGGGGCTCATCGTCGCGCTGTGCTGCGTGCTCTCGCTGCTGCTGCTCGCGGTGTTCTCCGTGCGCAGCGCGGCGGCGGGGCGCTCTTCCTATTACGTCATCGCCTCCTGCGCCACGCTCACGATCTTCATGGCGCAGCTCGCGCTCAATGTGTTCGGCTCGCTCGATCTGCTGCCGTTCACGGGCGTAACGTTCCCGTTCGTATCGAAAGGCGGCTCGAGCCTCATCTCCTGCTGGGGCATGCTCGCGTATATCAAGGCCGGAGACACGCGCTCCGGCGGCAGCTTTGCGCTGCGCACGAGCTTTGAGAACGCCCGCCGCGGCAAAAAGAAAAAGGAGGCGGTGAAATGAAACGCATTGAACACCGCTCCGCCATCGCGCTGCTGCTTGCGGCGGCGCTGGCGCTCGGCATGGGCTTTTTTGTCGTCCGGCTCGCTCTCTACGGCGGCGACTGGGTATCCTACAGCGCCAATCAGCACATTTACCAAAATGGCGTGCTCAAAAGCAGCACATTGACCGACCGAAACGGCGTCATTCTCGCGCAGACCGAAAACGGCGCGTGGCGCTACGCGGACGATCCTGCCGTGCGGCTCTCCTCCGTCCACGCCGTCGGCGACTACCGCGGATACATCAGCGGCGCGATCTCCGCGTTTGCCGATGAGCTTGCGGGCTACTCGTTTGTTTACGGCACGCCCGGCGGCGGCACAGAAGTCGCGCTCTCGCTCGACACACGGCTGCAGACCGCCGCGTGGGACGCGCTCGCGGGACGCCGCGGCGCGGTGCTCGTGATGAACTACGAGACCGGCGAGATTTTAACGATGGTCTCCTCCCCTTCCTACGATCCGAACGGCGAGGCCGACACGAGCATCGACGGCCTTTTCATCAACCGCTGCACGCTCGGCACGTTCACGCCGGGCTCGGTATTCAAGCTCGTGACGCTCATCGCCGCGGTGGAGAACCTCCCCGATCTTACCGAACAGACGTTCACCTGCAATCAGTATCTCGATCTCCCCGGCGGGACGGTCGTATGTACGGGCTGGCACGGCCCGCAGACGATCGAGCAGGCGCTCGCTAATTCCTGCAACTGCGCGTTTGGGGAGCTTGCGCTTGAGCTTGGCAGCGAGACGATCGTGAAAACGGCGCAGCGGCTCGGCGTGGCCGGGTCTCTCACGCTCGACGGCGCGGCCACGGCCTCCGGCAAGATCGAAACCGCCGAAGCGGGCAGCAGCGACGAGGCGTGGCTCGGCATCGGGCAGTACACCGATCTTGTGACGCCGTATTCGATGCTGCGGCTGTGCGCCGCCATTGCAAACGGCGGCACCGCCGTTACGCCGACGCTCGCCTATGGCGGCGTGGGCGGCGGCGCGGTGCTCATGGATCCGGAGACGGCGGAGTATACCGGCGAGTGCATGAGCTACGACGTGGCCTACGGCTATGGCCGCGACCGGTTTCCGGGGCTGGATCTCTGTGCCAAGAGCGGCACGGCGGAGGTCGGCGACGGCACGACGCACGCCTGGTTCGTCGGGTATCTGCGCACCGGCGCGCCGGTGGCGTTTGCGGTGATGCTCGAGCACGGCGGCGGCGGACTGCTGCAGGCCGGGGGCGTCGCCAATTCCGTATTACAGACTGTAATGGAGTATTATTCCGATGATTGATATTTCCGTCCGGGACCTCACGAAGGCGTTTGAGGTCAACAACAACATTCTCGACGGGCTGACGTTTCAGGTGCAGCACGGCGAGCGCGTCGGCATTCTCGGCCGCAACGGTACGGGAAAAACGACGCTTTTCCGCTTGATGGTCGGCGAGCTCACCGAGGACAAGGGCGAGATTGACATTGCCCGCGGCAAGCGGCTGGGGCTTGTTTCGCAGATCCCGCACTATCCGGCGGGCTACACCGTGGAGGACGTGCTTGCCACCGCGGAAGAGCGGCTCAACGCGATGCAGGCGCGGATGCGAAAGCTTGAAGAGCTCATGGCGGTATCAAGCGACCGCGCGCTGCTCTCGGAATACGACGAGCTTCTCTCGCGCTTTGAAATGCTCGGCGGGTACGACGCCGAGGTGCGCCGCAGCAAGGTCGCCAACGGTCTTGACATCCCCCCTGCCATGCGCGGGCAGCTTTTCGACTCGCTCTCCGGCGGCGAGAAAACGCGCGTCAACTTGGCGCGCCTCATTCTGGAGGACACCGACATTCTCCTGCTCGACGAGCCGACGAACCATCTCGACATGCACGCGACCGAGTGGCTGGAGGACTATCTGCTCCACTTCAAGGGGACGGTGCTCGCCATATCGCACGACCGCTGGTTTCTCGACAAGGTCGCGCAGCGGATCATTGAGATCGTCAACGGCAAGGCGGAGTTTTATAACGGCAACTATACGTTCTATGCCGAGGAAAAGCAGCGCCGGTATGAGGAGCTGCGCAGGCAATATGAGAAAAACCAGAAGGAGATCGCCCATCTGCAGAAGGCGGCGGACGATCTGCATCTGTGGGCGTTCATGGGCGCGGACAAGCTGCACAAGCGCGCGTTCTCCATGGAAAAGCGCATCGCGCGGCTCCAGACCGCCGAAAGGCCGCGCGAGGACAAAAAGCTCTCCGTCCGCTTCCGGCAGAAGGAATTTTTCGGCGACGAGGTGCTTGTGCTCGAGGACGTGGCGAAGTCCTACGGCGAGAAGAAGCTCTTCTCCGGCATCGACGAGCTCATAGAGCCGGGCGAGCGCATCGCGCTCATCGGCGACAACGGTACGGGCAAGTCCACGCTGCTCCGCTGCATCACCGGTGAGGAAACGCCGGACCGCGGCTGGATCCATCTCGGCCCCGCGGTAAAGAGCGCGTACCTGCCGCAGCTCGTGCGGTTTGACGATCCCTCGCGCAACATGGTGGACACGATGCTCTGGGAGGCGAAGTGCGATCCGCAGACGGCGCGAAACCGTCTCGCGGCGTTCGGCTTCCGGGGCGAGGATGTGTTCAAGACCGTTTCGGTTCTCTCCGGCGGCGAGCAGAGCCGACTGCGGCTCTGCATTCTCATGCGGGACGACATCAACTTTCTCATGCTCGACGAGCCGACGAACCATCTCGATCTTCTCTCGCGCGAGTGGATGGAGGACGCGCTCATGGACTACAGCGAGGCGCTGCTCTTCGTGAGCCACGACCGCTGGTTCATCGAGAAGTTTGCCACGCGCATCTGGTGTCTGCACGACGGGCAGATCGAGGACTACCGCGGCGGCTTTGCCGAGTGGCGCGAATATAAGGCGCGGCAGGAAGCGCTCCAGCCGCCGGCAAAGGCCGCAAAGAGCGCCGCGCGCGAGGAGAAGCCCAAGAAAAAGACCGAGCCGAACCGCGACCGCCGCCGCCAGAGGATCGAGCGCGACATTGAGCGCGCCGAGGCGTCGCTGCGCGATATCGAGGCCGAAATGGAGAAAAACGCCTCCGATTACCAGAAGCTGCTCGAGCTCGGCGCGCAGAAAGACGCCGCCGAGGAATCGCTCGAGACGCTTTACGCCGAGTGGGAAACGCTCGCGGAATAATCTACGAAGGGAGAGAAGAATGTGCCGGAGCTGTCTACGGATGTCCGTTACATAAAAGGCGTCGGCGAGCAGAGAGCAAAGGCTCTCGCGCGTCTCGGCGTGCGCACGCTCGGCGATCTTCTCAACTATTTCCCGCGCGCCTATGAGGACCGCACCGCCGTGCGGCCCATCGCCGAGCTTGCCTTGGACGAAACGGCGTGCGTGCGCGCCATGGTCGCAGCGGAGCCGCGCCTCACGCGCGTCCGGCGCGGGCTCGATCTCGTGAAGCTGCGCATCGTGGACGAGAGCGGCAGCGCGGATGTGACATTCTTCAACCAGAGCTATGTCCGCGACCAGCTTGTTCCGGGTGAAAGCTATGTCTTTTACGGCAAAGCGGGCGGGAATCTGCTGCGCAAGACGTTCACAAACCCCGTTTTTGAGCGGGAGGACCGTGCGGGCACCGTCACGGGGCGGATACTGCCGCTCTACCGGCTGACGCACGGGATATCGAATAAGCTCGTCGTGAGCGCCATGGAATGCGCGCTCAATGCCTGCGGCGATATGCTGCCGGAGCTTCTGCCCGCAGAGATCACCGAGCAGTATGCGCTGCCGAAGGTCGGCTTTGCGTACCGGAACGTGCATTTTCCTCCGGATTGGGAAACGCTCGCTCTGGCGCGGCGGCGGCTGACATTTGAAGAATTTTTCGTTCTCTCCTGCGCCACGCAGCGGCTGCGCGCGCAGCGCGAGAGTGTGCCCGGCGAGCGTATCCCGACGCCGGACGTTAAAGAGTTTTATGCCGCTCTCCCCTTTTCGCCGACGAGAGCGCAGCGGCGCGCCGCGGACGAGGCGCTGCGCGATATGGCGTCCGGCAAGCGGATGTCGCGCCTTTTGCAGGGCGATGTCGGCAGCGGCAAAACGCTTGTCGCGGCGGCGCTTTTGTGGGCGGCACAGCGGGCCGGATACCAGAGCGCTTTCATGGCGCCGACGGAGATTCTGGCGCAGCAGCATGTAAAAACCCTGCAGGGCTTTCTCGCGCCGTTCGGCATCCGCGTATGCCTTCTGACCGGCTCGATGAAGGCAAAGGAAAAAAGCGCGGTCAAAGCCGCGCTGGAGGAGGGCGTGTGCGATGTCGCCGTCGGCACGCACGCCCTGCTCACGGAGGACGTGCGCTTTCACAATCTCGGTCTTGCCGTCACGGACGAGCAGCACCGCTTCGGCGTGGAGCAGCGCGGCGCGCTCGGCGAAAAGGGCGCGCAGCCGCACATTCTCGTCATGTCCGCCACGCCCATCCCGCGCACGCTCGCGCTGATGATCTACGGCGATCTCGACGTTTCCGTGCTCGACGAGCTGCCGCCGGGACGCCAAACGGTGGACACCTTCGCCGTAACGGAAAGCTACCGCGCCCGCCTGAACGGGTTTATCCGCAAGCAGGTCGAAGAGGGCCATCAGGTGTTCGTTGTCTGTCCGAAGGTAGAGGACGGCGAGGAGGGCGAGAGCAAGCTCAAGTCGGCCTCGGAGCACGCCGAGGAGCTGCAAAAGCTCTTTCCCGATCTTACCGTCGCGTGTGTCCACGGGCGGATGAAGCCGAAGGAAAAGGAAGCGGTCATGGCCGCCTTTGCCGCCGGAGAGACGGACATTCTTGTTTCCACGACGGTCGTGGAGGTCGGCGTAGACGTGCCGAACGCTACGCTCATGGTCGTGGAAAACGCCGAGCGGTTCGGGCTATCGCAGCTCCACCAGCTGCGCGGACGCGTCGGGCGCGGCAAGGCGAAGAGCTACTGCGTGCTCGTGTCCGATACGCCGACGGAAGAATCCAGAGAGCGGCTGCGTGTACTCACGCGCACGAACAACGGCTTTGAGATCGCGCAGGCCGATCTGGAGCTGCGCGGCCCCGGTGACTTTTTCGGCTCGCGCCAGCACGGTCTGCCGGAAATGCACGTCAAGGACCTTCTCGGCAGCATGGACATGCTGCACGAGGCGCAGTCCGCCGCCGAAGCGCTCTGCCGGAAAAATCCGGCGCTTGCGGGCGAGGAGCTTGCCCCGCTCCGAAACCGCATTGCCGAGCTTTTCACCGCCAACGAAGGAACATGGAATTAAACCCCGTATTATAAATAAACAGAAGGAGGAATCCCCATGTACTGCCGATTCTGCGGAAAACAGATCCCCGACCATGCGAAATTCTGTCCCGAATGCGGCGCCGATCTTGCCCCCGCTCCCTCCGCCGCGCCGCCGGAAGGCACGCCGTCCTTCCCTGCCGCGCCGGCAGCTTCGGTCGAACCGGCCATGCCGCCGCAGGGCACGCCCGATCCCGCCGCCGCGTTCGGCGTCATCGCAGCGCCCCGGCGCGGCATGAAGTGGTTCAAGTTCATCATCTATTTTCAGCTGTGGGCCGGTATGCTCGTCAATCTGGTAACGGCCGGAAAGTACTTCACCGGCGCGTATTATGAGGGGAACGCCGAAATGGTCTACCGCGTCTTCCCCGCGCTGCAACCGCTGGATATCGTTATGGGTGTTGTCTGTCTTGCGCTCGCCGTGTACGCGGTGGTCGTGCAGAGAGCGCTGGCAAAGTTCCGCGCCAAGGGCCCGATGATGTATTATCTGATGTACATCGTCAATACCGCGGTAACGGTGCTCTATCTGCTCATCGGAAGCATCATTATCGGCCAGTCGGTCTTTACCGCCGAAGTCGCCGGGAGCATCATCGGTTCGCTCGTCATGCTCTTTGTCAATATTCCGTATTTCAACAACCGCAAACATCTTTTTGTGAATCCGTGACCGCCTTTCCGCGGGAGGTTTTTCCGCCATGACCAGATTTGTTTCCGCGCTGCGCCGCGCGCCGCATCTTCGCATCACCGGCGAGCGCCAACGGCTTCTTGCTTCCTTTGCCGCCGTTTTTCTCTTCGGCCTGCTCGCGCACGGCTATGCGTTCACCAATTTTACCATCAGCCACGACTCGCTCAACGAGATGTTCCTTTCCGGTGATATCCGCTATGCCTCCGGTTCGGTGGCGGACTGGAAAATATCGCTCGGCCGGTTTCTCTATCCGGCGTACCGCGCCGTGTTCAGCGGCGGTGCCGGTACACCGTGGCTCTCCGGCGTTCTCTCGCTCGTCTGGGTATCGCTTGCGGTGTATCTCGTTTCGCGGCTGTTCTCCGTGGACAACGCGCTGCTCCTTGCCGTGATCGGCGCTCTTTTCGTGACCAATGTGTCATATTCCGCGCTGGCGGCAACGTACATCTACGATCTGGACGGCGATATGCTCGCCATGCTGCTCGCCGTGTGCGCAGCATATCTCTTTCTCCGCGGTACGCTCCGGCGCAGGGCGCTCGCCGTTATCCCCATTGTCTGCTCGCTCGCGCTCTATCAGGCGATGATCTCGGTCACGGTCTCGCTTGTCATGATCGCCTGTATTCTGCGGCTTCTGGAGAGTGAGAGCGCGAAAGCGGTGTTTTTCGACGGGCTCAAAGCCGTCGGCATCCTTTTTATCGGCGGGGCCGCGTACTATATTCTCGTCCGCGCCGTGTGCAGCGCATCGGGCGTCGCGCTCGACAGCAGGTACAACAGCCTTTTGAGTCTCGGCCGGATGACGCCAGGCCTCCTGCCAGAAGCCGTCCGCTCGACCTATGACACATGGGCACGCAGCACCGTGCGGCAGCCGGTCTTCGTTCCTCTGCCGGTCACGCGCACGGGGCATCTTCTGCTCGCCGTTCTCACGCTGGCGGCGGCAGCACGCTTTCTCCTCCGGAAACGGCTCCCCGCGGTCAATCTTCTCCTTGCGCTCGCTCTTGCCGCGCTTTTGCCGATGGGCATGAATCTTTCCAACTTCCTCGGCTACGCCGGGATGGAGGCGCACGATCTGATGAAGTACGCCTTCTGTCTGGTGTATGTCTTCGATATCCTGCTGCTGCGGCAGTGCCTGCAAAGTTTGCCGGAAAGCCGGGTATTCTCCGGCTGCGCCGCGATCTCTCTTGCGCTGATCGCCGCGCTCGTCTGGGGAAACGTCCAGACGGCAAACGCGCTCTATCTCAAAAAAGACCTTGAGCGGCAGGCCACGCTTTCCCGCATGACGGAGCTCTGCCTCCGTCTGGACCAGACCGAGGGGTATGTCCCCGGAGAAACGCCGGTCGTGTTTATCGGTCTGCCGTCCTTCGATACGCCCGAAGCGCTCGGCAGCGTATCGCAGATCACCGGCGCGTGGGGGAAAAGCACGGTGGGCGGCGGGTATTACGCCGCGTATTTTTCGTACATTCTTCAGACCCCGATCCGCATCGGCAGCGAATCGGAGCTCCCTGAGGGATCGCAGCCGGATGCAATGCCGCCGTTTCCCGCGGAGGGCAGCATTTGCCGGGCGGGCGATATGCTCATCGTCCGGATGGGATAAAAAAAGCACGGCGGCCGGCATCAACACGTCGGCCGCTGTGCTTTATTATCTTTACATCCATGCGCTGTGGGATACGAGATAGAGGTAGGCGTCCACCAGCTCGTCCACGCTCGCCGTGCGGGGGCTTTCCAGCCAGTGCTTCACCGTGGACACGAGGCAGATGGCACTGAAGCGCGCCACCGTTTTTTCCGAGAGCAGTCCCGCATACCCCGCGGCGGGCGTGAGCGCGGCGTTTTCCAAAAGCAGACGCTGCACCGCGTCGGTGAACGAATCCTCAAAGCCGTTCTGCCCTGTGACGGTGAACGCCTTGCGGTAAAAGGCGGCATCCTCCACGAGCCCGGCAAAGATCGTGCACAGCGCGCCGACCCCGTCGCCGCGGCGCAGCGGCTCGCCCGCCGGGGCGATCACGTCCGTTTCCACGATCCACGCGAGCAGGTCGTACTTGTCCTGAAAGTGGTTATAAAACGACGGGCGGCGGATCCCGGCCTCGTTCGTTATCATCATAATGGAGATCTTTTCAAAGGGATATCGCAGCATCAGCGCCTTGAAGCCGTCGGCGATCAGGCGCTTTGTCATATCCTTGCGGCTGTCCATATGTGTCTCCTTTTCACACAAACAAGCGGATCAGAACATCCGCGCCGGTCACAAGAAACAGCGCTCCGCCGATCCAGTACGCGGTGTTTTTCTGGGAATACCCGAAATGATACCCCACCGACACGCCGCCGAGCGCGCACAACGCCGTCACGCCGAAGAGCGTGGCGAGACAGGAGAGCCAGTACGCGTCGAGAAAGCGGGAGCTGACGCCCGCGAGCAGCGAATCAAGGCTCGTGAGGACGGCGGTGCCGACAACTTTTTTGTAAGTGATCTCGGAGCGGTGCTCGAATACGGTCTTTTTCCGGACGGCCTTGACGATCAGACACACGCCGAGCACAAAGAAAATGAGCGCGCCGAGAATATGCCACAGCCCCTGCGCCACGGTATAGTACGATGCGAAGCGCGGCAGCATGCCGAGCAGCCGGCCGATCTCCATCGCCGCGACCTGCGCCGCGCAGAAGATCAGGCAGTACGCGGCGATGCGGCGGCGGCGAAGCTCGCCGAGCACCGCGCCCTGACACACGGCGGCGCCGAACACGTCCAGCGATATACCCAGACAGAAAACCAGAATTTCCCAATATCTCATAAACGATCACCTCTGTTTTTGCTTACTTCCCCATTATACCAAAAATCCCGCCGGAGGGAAGAAACAAAAATCAGAAAATGTCAAACGCGCCGGAAATGAATGCCCCGGCGCGTTCGGTTTATCTGAACGAGAGGATTTAGGCGTTGGCCGTCTCGCGGCGGGACGCTGCGGCGCGCAGCACAAAGAGCGTGGCGACCGTGAGCGCGACGCCGATGGCGAGGCAGATGTACACGTTCTGCACGAATCCGGCGATGACGTAGCTCACGAACGAGATCGCAGCAACGGTGAGAACGTAGGGGATCTGCGTGGAAACATGGTTGAGATGGTCGCACTGCGCACCGGCGGAGGCCATGATCGTCGTATCGGAGATCGGCGAGCAGTGGTCGCCCATGACGGCGCCCGCAAGGCATGCGGAAACGCCGATGATGAGAAGCTGGCTGTCCGCGGGGAATACGTCTGTCACGATCGGGATCAGGATGCCGAACGTACCCCAGCTCGTGCCGGTGGAGAACGCAAGGCCGCAGCCGACAAGGAATATGATCGCCGGGAGCAGGTTATAAAGGTTCTGGGACGCGCCCTGCATCACGCCGAACACGTATTCCGCCGCGCCGAGCATGCCGGTCATGTTCTTGAGCGTTACGGCGAATGTGAGGATGAGCAGTGCAGGAACCATGGCGATGAAGCCCTTGGTGGTGCATTCCATGGCTTCCTTGAAGCTCAAAAGACCGCGGCAGATGTAGTAGATCACGGTGAACACGAGCGCGATGAGCGTGCCCCAGGGCAGTCCGACGGAGGCGTCCGTTCCGGCGAAGGCCGCGGCAAACGATGTGCCGGAGAAGAATCCGCCGACATACAGCATGCCGGTGACGCAGCAGGCAATGAGCACGAGCACCGGAAGCACAAGATCGACGACCCGTCCCTTCGGCGAAGCGGCGATATCCGCCTCGTCGCTGCGCCGCTCGCCGGAGGTGAAGAGATCGCCGTTGAGCCGCGCGTTCATTTCGTGCAGCTTCATCGGGCCATAGTCAAACTGCATGAGCGAGAGACCGACAACGAAAACAAGCGTAAAGAGGCTGTAGTAGTTCCAGGGGATGGCACGGACGAACAGCTCCGTGCCGGACATGACGCTCTCGTCCACGATGCCGGAGACCGCCGCCGCCCACGAGGAGATTGGCGCGATCATGCACACGGGCGCGGCGGTCGCGTCGATGAGATAGGCGAGCTTGGCGCGGGAGATGCGGTGGCCATCCGCCACGGGACGCATGACGCTGCCGACGGTGAGGCAGTTAAAATAGTCGTCCACGAAGATCAGCACACCGAGAAGGACCGTAGCGAGCATCGCGCCGGCGCGGGTGTGCACGTGCTCTTCCGCCCAGCGCCCGAACGCCGCCGAGCCGCCCGCGCGGTTCATAAGCGCAACGAGAATGCCGAGCAGGATGAGGAACAGGAAAATGCCGACGTTCCAGGCGTCCGCCACGCCGGCGATGAAGCCGTCGTTGATGATAACGTCCAGCGTTTTTACCGGCGCGAACCCGGCGACGAGCGTCGCGCCCACGACGATGCCGAGGAAGAGCGAGGAATAGACCTCCTTGGTGATCAGCGCCAGAGCGATGGCGACGACCGGCGGCAGCAGCGCCCAGATGGTAGCGTAAAACATGAGAAAACCCTCCCTCGCATGCAAAAAGCCGTGATCCCCGGTGGAAGGATCACGGCTGTGCATACAAAATCAGCAATAAAAAAACTAAATTCGCAGCAATGACAGCTCTCCACCGAAGTGACAGTCCGCGGAATGTTCTTCCGCGTCCCAGGCATCCACCGCCAGACAGCGGTGAGACCCTTCGGCGATCGCCCCTTTCCGCTCCCCGGTGTCTGCCGGATGACAAGAGCATACTGATGTTGATCGCGCCTCTACCATTGAGTTTCTGCTAAAAAGTATACCGCGCCAAAGGAAAAAGTCAAGCATAAACATCCATTCGCGCGAAAAAACTTACACCGGGGTTATTTCTCCCCCCTGCTCGGCCTCCCGCCGCCGGATGTCGCGCGAGACGCGCACGGCGATCGGCACGGCGAGCAGCATCACGAGCATGTCCGCCGCGCCCTGCACCGACGCGATGCCCCACACGCCCCAGAGCCGGACCATAAGAGGCAGTATCGGGAAGAAGCAGATACCCTGCCGCGCCAGCCCCAGCAGCAGCGACGGCAGCGCCCGCCCGATGCCGGAGCAGAGCATATTCACGATGATGCCGAAGCCGTGGAACGGCATGGCGAGACACTGGATGCGCAGAGAGAACACGCCGATGCGCACAAGCTCGGCATCGTCCTCCGTAAAAAGCAGCAGAATGGGTCGGGCGAAGATCCCGACAACGAGCGCCACAGCGGAAATGCCGGCGACGCATGCGATCATGGAAAACCGGAACGATTCCCGCACGCGGTCAAACCGCTTCGCGCCCCACGAGAAGCCCGCCACGGGCTGGAAGCCCTGGCCGAAGCCGAGACAGGCGCTCGTCATAAACATGGTGATGCGGTTCGCCACATTGATCGCCGCGAGCGCGCTCGTGCCGTAGCCCACGGCGATGCGGTTGAGCAGTATCCCGGCGAGCGTGCCGAGACCGTTGCGGAAAAAGCTCGCGCTGCCCATGGCGCAGACCTCTTTGGCGTCGCTCCAGCGCGGGCGGAACTGCCGGAAGCGGATTGTGAGCAGCGTCTTTTTGCGGAAATACGGCGTCATAAGGATGCACCAGCTGACGACCTTGGATATGGCCGTTGCAGCGCTCGCGCCCGCGACGCCCCAGCCGAATGTGAAGATGAAGAGCGGATCAAGCCCCACATTGAGCACCGCGCCCGCCACCATGCCGATCATGGAGAAAACGGCGCTGCCCTCGGCGCGCAGACATTGGTTGAGCACAAAGCTTGTCGCCATAAATGGCGCGGCAAGCAGGATATACCGGCAGTACTGCTCCGAATACGGGAGGATCTCCTCGTTCGCGCCGAGCAGGAGCAGGATCTTATTCTGATACGTAAAGCCGAGGATCAGCACAAGCGTCCCAAGCGCGAGCGCGAGGAAGAAGCAGGTGGAGAGCACCTCGCGGGCGCGCTCGTCCTGCTTCGCGCCGAGCAGACGCGACGTAAGGCTCGCCGCACCCACGGCGAGGAGCGAGCCCGCCATCATAATGATGAGATCGATCGAGCCGTTCACACCAACCGCGCCCGTGGCGTCCGTGCCGAGCTGACTTACGAAGAGCGTGTCGGCAAGGTTATAGGCGCTCGTGACGAGCATTCCCGCGATGGACGGCAGCGCCATTTTCGGCACGAGCCTGGGAATGGGCGTATTGAGCATAAAATCCCGTTTTTCGTTCGGATCGCGGAACTGGGGCATGGGCGGTATGCGTCCTTTCTCTCTTTTGTGTTCCGGCGCGGGCCGGGGAAGCGGTCAGTACGAATACTTTCCGCCGCCGATGAATTCACGCAGCAGCGAGTCCTTTGCAAGAAGCTCCGGCGAGACGTCCTCAAAGCGCTCGAACGCCGGGAGGATGCTCTGCAGCTCGCTGTAGCGCGGCGTGTCGGAGGGCATGGCATTGAAAAGGCCGGTGGCGGTGTTGTTGAGCACCGGCACCTCGTAGGCGAACGACGAGTCGAACTGGAGATTCGCCTTGTCCTTGAAGGGCGAGATATACAGCTTCTCGCCGCGGCGGATGTTGGCCCAGTGCGCAAGCGTCTCCTGCGCGGCGGTGCCGCGGAAAAGATAGTCGCGCACGGTGCGGCGCATAAGGCGCATCCATGTGCCCTTGAACACGACCGCGCCGTCATCGTCCAAAATGTTGCTGCGCGCGCTGATATAGAGCTTGAACGCCTCGGGGTGCACAAGCGTGATCGAGTCGTTGAGCGCGTGGATGCCCTCGAACACGGCGACCTCGTTTTTCTTCAGACGCAGCGAGGCGCTCGGCTCCAGATCGCGGCACTGGTGCACAAAGTCGTAGCGCGGCACAAGGATGCGCCCGCCTTCGGAAAGGACGGAGAAGTGCTCGTTCAAAAGCTCCATATCCATGCACAGGGGCGATTCGAGATCGTACTTTCCCTCGGGCGTGCGCGGCGTCGTCTCCGGGGAGACGCTCTTGAAATAGTTGTCCATCGAGATGCTGTGCGTGCGCACGCCGCGCCGCTCAAGCACCTCGCAGATCTTCAGCGCGGTCGTCGTCTTGCCGCTGCCGGAGGGCCCGGAGAGCAGAACGATCGGGCTTTTTTCCATGTTCTCCATGATGCGGTCGGCGGCAAGCTCCAGCCGGTCGGCGTAAATGCCGTCGCACTCGGCGATGAACCCGGCGGCGTCGGCGCGGCACCGGGCATTGATCTCGGAAAGATAGTAGGCCATTTTCAGTTTGTCCCTTTCGGTTCGGAATTATAAAAGCGGACGATCTCGTCCTTTTCGGCGCACGTGTGCGCGATGCGGTCCATGTATTCGCGCGGATACTTCGGCGCCATGAGACGCTTTACGATGCCGCCGGGCGCGGTGAGCTTCGTAGAGCCGCCCGCACCCACGGCGAGAATGCCGCAGAGCTCCTCCATAATGCATATGTTGTAGAGATTTTCGTATCCCGGCTTCGTCCAGCCGACGTTTTCAAAGCTGCCGGACATGAACTTCTGCCGGTAAAGATAATACGGCGCGTACCCCGCCGCTTCGAGCTTTTCACGCGCATCGCCGAGCATTTCGCCGACGGCCTTCCCGTCCGGCAGCGCCGTACCCTCGGTGAGAAATCGCGAGCCCTTTTTGAGCGCGAGCGTGTGCACCGTGATATTCTCCGCGCCCAGCGCGATCACCTCGCGCACGGTGTCGGAAAAGCTCTCCGGCGTATCGCCGGGGAGACCCGCGATGAGATCCATGTTGAAGGCGAGCTGCGGGAACTTTTTCACCATCGCCACCGCCTCGCGCACCTGCGCAGCGGTGTGGTGCCGCCCGATCTCCTCAAGCACCGCGTCCGACATCGTCTGCGGGTTGACGCTCACGCGGTTTACGCCGTGCGAAACGAGCACCGCGAGCTTTTCCTCCGTCACGGTGTCCGGCCGCCCGGCCTCGACGGTGAACTCCCGGCAGGCGGAAAGATCAAAGCACGCCTTCGTGTCCGCAAGCAGCCGGTCGAGCTCCGGCGCCGAGAGCGTCGTGGGCGTGCCGCCGCCGATGTATACAGCAACGATGCGCCGCCCGGCAGCCTTTACCGCCGCGGCAGTCGAGCGCATCTCCTGCTCGAGCGCGTTGAGATAATCCGGGATGCTCTTCAAAAGCTTCGGCGCGTCCACGCTCACAAAGCTGCAATAGGCGCAGCGCGTCGGGCAGAACGGGATGCCGATGTACAGGCACACGTCCTGCGGCGCGAGCACCGCTTTGGCGCGTGCCGCGGCGCGCTCGGCGGCGAGAGCGAGAGACGCACGCTCTTTCGACACACCGAACGTTTCGGTCAGCATCCGCACGGCGGCGGTCTCGGTCAGACCGTCCTTCTGCATGAGCCCCGCGAGGAATTTTGCCGGACGCACACCGGTAAGGCAGCCCCACTCCGGCTTCGGCACGCCGACGTCCAGCGCGGCGCGGTAGAAAGCGAGCTTTAAGATGCGCTGCTCGATGCGGGCTCTCTCCTCCCCGGCGCGGATGCCGTCGGTGCGGGCGCGGACATGCTTTTGCGCGGTGCGCCGGTCGTACCGGAGCCGGCACACAGCCGTTGTGTACGTCTTGCCGTGCTTCAGCTCCAGCTCGACAGCATTCTCCTCCCGGAGACCGAGATCGGCGCTCGGGTACACCGGCCGCTCTTCGGGGAAGAGCATGAGCAGCATCTGCTCGGCGGCGTAACGATAATCATTGTTTCGTAAAAAAATATACATAGCCCTTATATTATAGAGAATTTCCGGAAAAACGCAAGCCGCAGACGGAAAAAGCGGGCCCTTTTTCTATCTTCTGTCTATGGCGGCGCTCCGAGGTTTATGGTAAAGTATACCCTAAGGGAAAGGTTTCGTGTTTGCATTTTGTTAACATTGCGCCTATGATGCAGCCAGACAGTCGGTAAGCGTTGATTAACGGGAACCCGGGCCCGCGCCTTTCAGCGCTGAAAGACAGCTGAACGAAACGAAAGGGGTTACCTTCGCAATGGAAGAAAAAAAGAATGTTACTGTAGAGACCACCGCGGACGAATACAGTAAGACTGCCGTTCCTTCGACCGCTCGCAAATCCTTCCTTTCCGTGCTCATCATTTCCCTCGGCTATGTGTTCGTCGTTACGAGCATGCAGGCTGGCAGCGTCATCGGCGTCAGCCTCTCCTTCAGCAGCATGGTCTGGGCCGTTCTGGTATCCAGCGCCATCCTCACCGTTCTGAGCTGCATCATGGGCGTCATCGCCGCTAAGAGCGGTCTGAGCTTCGGTCTCATGGCCCGCTACAGCTTCGGCCAGGTCGGCACATGGGTGCCGGTGCTGATCGTGGCTATCACCACCATCGGCTGGTTCTCCATCGACGCTTACCTCATCGGCGACTCCGCGCACCGTCTCTTCTCCTGGATGCCCACGATTCTCATCTGCATCCTCGCCGGTATCGGCATGACCATCACCGCCTCCAAGGGCACCAAGTGGATGAATATGCTCTCCAACATCGCCGTGCCCATCGTCCTGATCTTCGGCTTCATCTCCATCATCCGCGCGTTCAACGACGTCGGCGGCGTTGCCGGCATCAATGCTCTTGTCAAGGAAGACTCCATCACCTTCGCGAAGGCCGTTGCTCTGGGCGTCGGTTCCTACGTTGTCGGCTCCGTTATGTTCACGCCCGACATCATGCGCTTTGCCAGGAATGCAAAGACCTCCATCATTGTTATGATTATCACGATCATGGTCGGTAACTCCTTCATGGTGTTCTTCGGCGCCATCGGCTCCGTTGTTTACGGCGATCCCGACATCATGGGCGTTCTCGCGCTGCAGGGTCTTCTGGCCCCGGCGTTCATCGTCATGGTCCTCAACATCTGGTCCACCGCTCAGGGCTGCGTCTACTCCGGCTCCATGAGCCTCAGCTCCGTCATCAAGGTTCCCCGCAACAAGCTGACCCTCGTGTTCGGTCTTGTCGGCACCATCCTCGGCTGCGTTGGTTTCTACAACCTGTTCGGCAGCTACATCAACTTCCTCTCCAGCACCGTGCCCCCCATCGTCGGCATCGTGTTCGCTGACTTCCTCACCAAGTACAACCACGGCTACACCGATCTGGATTCCCTGCCCCGCGCTGATATCGGCGGCTTCGTGTCCTGGATCGTCGGCGTTGCCGTCACCTTCATCCCCGTTCTCCTGCCCTCCATCAACTGCGTCGTCGTGGCTTTCCTCGTGAAGGTCATCTTCAACAAGGTCGGCAAGAAGCAGTAATTCCATTGGCCTACGTCGGGCCGTGCCTCCCGCGGGAGCATCCTTCGGGATGCTCCCGTTTGAAATATCCCACCGTCACGGAAAGGAGCGCGCTGCATGATAACGATAAAAAAAGCGGCTTCCCTCACCGGACTGAGCGTGAAAGCTATCCGGCATTACGAAAGCCGCGGCCTTCTGTCGAAGCCGGAGCGTACCGACGCCGGATACCGGATGTATTCGGAATCGGACATCGCACGACTGCAGCAGATCCGTTATTTCCGCGAGATGAAATTTCCCCTGACAGACATCGCCGCGCTGCTCGACGCATCCACCGAAGAAGTGCAGAAAGCCATGATCCGCCAGCAGGCGGAGGTGGACCGCGTACTGGAAGAGTATAAGCGCGCGCAGATGCTTTTACAGTCTCTCCTGCCGGAGGATATCGATGCCGCAGCGCTTTCCGCCGCGCCGGATGTGTGCCGTCCGGCCATCGTCGCGATCGATCTTCAGAACGACATTCTCGAAGGCGGCGCGCTTGCCTGCGGGCGCATCCATCTCATTCTTCCGCAGCTCAAAAAACTTTTTGCCCGCGCGCGGCAGATGGGCGTTCCGGTCATTTACGTCTGCGACCGGCATTATAAGAACGATCCGGAGCTGCAGCTCTGGAACAATCATATGATGGCCGGCTCCTACGGCGTGCAGATCATCGACGAAGTAAAGCCCGATCCGGCCGACTTTGTTGTCTACAAAAACCGGTTCAACGGCTTCGTCAACACGACGCTCGAAAAAAAGCTCCGCCAGATGCAGATCAACACTGTCATCATGACGGGCTGGCGCTCGGACGTGTGCGTGGCGCAGACGGCGATCGAAGCGTTTTACCGCGGCTTCCGCGTCGCTGTTGCGGACGACGGCGTAAACTCCACCACCGAGGCGGAGCACCGGCAGGGAATGCAGCTTCTCGCGATCAACTACAACTTTGACTTTTACCCGTGCGAAACGATCCTCGAAAACCTGCTGCAGCAGGAGTGAACGCACGTCCTTATTTGATTTAAGTAAACCCATACAAAATGGAGGAAAAATACTATGGCTAGATATTGGGAGTGGGACGCTCCTTTCACGATCCACCCGGAAGAGACCGCCCTGCTGATCATTGATATGCAGACCGGCTTCACCCAGGCCGATGGTCCGCTCTACACGCCGCAGTCTGCCGAGCAGCTGCCCACCATCGCCGATCTCAAAAAGTTCTGCAACGAAAAGGGCATCCCCGTGTTTATGTCCATCTTCGCGCAGGATGTGGATTTCCACAACGATCATTACTGGTTCCGCAATAAGCAGCGCGGCCTTCTCACCAAGGACGGCGACGTCAAGTTCAAGCCCGGCTCCCCGGAGTGCCAGATCGATCCGGCGCTTGCGCCCGTCGAAGGCGACACCGTATTTCCGAAGTACACCTACTCCTGCTTCTCCCACACGGAGCTCGAAACGTGGCTGAAGAAAAAGCGCATCCGCACGCTTATCATCTGCGGCACGGTGACGAACTGGTGCGTGGACAGCACGATCCGCGAGGCCTATCATAAGGACTACAACGTTGTCGCCGTGGCCGACGGCATCAGTTCCTACGACCACTGCGGCCGCACGGCGAACGACTGGAACACCGCCATGTTTGATCTCTGGGCGGAAATGTTCGGCCGCGTGATGACCGCCGAGCAGGTCAAATCCGAGATCGAAGCCGCCTCGGGCAAGTGACCCATACATTTTAAATACCTATCCTCTCTCATTCTCTCTTTTTGCCCCGCCGGAAACGGCGGGGTTTTTATATTGCTTGCAATTTGGAGCGAAACAGGGTACTATCTTTCCGAATAGAGATCACATCGGAGGAAATAACATGAAGCTCACTCTCTGCGCGCCGTGTCTGTTCGGGCTGGAAGGTCCGCTCGGCAACGAGCTGCGCCATATGGATATGGAAAATGTTGCGCCGGAAAACGGGCGCGTATACTTCACCGGCGACGAGAGCGCCGTCGCGCGCGCGAACATCCGCTCGCGCTTTGCCGAGCGCGTTCTGATCGTCCTCGGCCGGTTCCCGGCGCGCAGCTTCGACGAGCTTTTCGAGGGCGTGCGCGCGCTGCCGTGGGAGACTTTCATCCCTGCGGACGGCGCGTTCCCCGTCAAGGGCTGGGCGCTTGAGAGCGCGCTCCACTCCGTGCCGGACTGCCAGAAAATCGTGAAAAAGGCCGTTGTCGAACGGCTCAAGAGCGTGTACGGTCTCTCGTGGTTCTCCGAAGAGGGCGAGAGCTTCCCCATCCAGTTCGCCATTATGAAGGACGAGGCCGCGCTCTATATCGATACGAGCGGCACGGGGCTCCATAAGCGCGGCTACCGCCCGGCGCAGGTCGCGGCTCCGCTGCGCGAAACGCTCGCCGCCGCCATCGTGGACATTGCGCGCTACCGCGGCCGCGGCGATTTCTGCGACCCCTTCTGCGGCAGCGGCACGATCGCCATTGAAGCCGCGCTCGCGGCGCTCAACCGCGCGCCGGGGCTGAACCGCGAGTTTGCCGCCGAAACGTGGCGCTGCCTGCCGCGCGGCATATGGCAGGCGGAGCGGAATCTTGCCCGCAGCCGCGAATATACCGGCGACTATCACCTCTTCGCCTCCGACATTGACCCGCGCGCCGTCGCTCTCGCGCGCGAGAACGCCCGCCGCGCCGGGGTGGAAAAGTACATTGACTTCTCCGTGGCCGACGCAAGAGATTTCTCCCGCAAAACGGAGAACGGCACGCTCTGCACCAACCCGCCCTACGGCGAGCGCCTGCTCGAAAAGGAGGCGGCGGTCGAGCTCATGCGCGCGTTCGGCAAAACGATGCGCGAAACGGAAAACTGGAAGACCTACGTGATCTCCTCGCTTGAGAATTTTGAAAACGTCTACGGCAAGCGCGCCGACAAGCGGCGGAGACTTTATAACGGCATGATCCCCTGCCAGCTTTATATGTACCTTTGATATCCCGTTTCCCGCAATATGTGAATTATTTTTTAAAACAGCACATTCCCTCTTGCATTTGCAGAGGGCGTGTGCTATTTTATAGACATGGATTAGCACTCAAAGTCATTGAGTGCTAAATCAACAAAATAAAAATTAAAATGATCATAGGAGGCAGAAACCATGAATCTCAAACCGTTGGCGGATCGCGTTGTCCTCAAGCGGACGGAAGCCGAGGAAAAGACCAAGGGCGGCATCATCCTCACGAGCGCGGCGCAGGAGAAGCCGGAAGTTTACGAAGTCATCGTCGTCGGCCCCGGCGGAATGGTGGACGGCAACGAAGTGAAGATGGAAGTCAAGGCGGGCGACAAGGTCATCGCCGGCAAGTACAGCGGAACCAGCGTCAAGCTCGACGGCGAGGAATACACCATCGTCCGTCAGAGCGACATTCTGGCGATCGTAGAGTAATTTCAGGAGGACGAATATATTATGGCTAAGAATCTGGTTTATGGCGCGGAAGCCCGCAAGGCTCTGCAGACCGGCGTTGACAAGCTCGCCGACACCGTGAAGATCACGCTCGGACCCAAGGGCCGCAACGTTGTTCTCGATAAGAAATTCGGCACCCCGCTCATCACGAACGACGGCGTGACCATCGCCAAGGAGATCGAGCTCGCCGATCCCGCCGAGAACTTGGGCGCGCAGCTCATCCGCGAAGTCGCCACCAAGACGAACGACGTTGCCGGCGACGGCACCACGAGCGCGACCGTTCTCGCCCAGGCCATCATCCGTGAGGGTCTGAAGAACCTCGCCGCCGGCGCCAACCCGATGGTCCTCCGCCGCGGCATTGCCAAGGCGGCCGAGGCCGCCGTCAGCGAGATCAAGACCGCGTCCCAGCCCGTGAGCGGCACGAAGGACATCGCCCGCGTCGGCACCATTTCCTCCGGCGACGAGCAGATCGGCACCCTGATCGCCGAGGCAATGGAGAAGGTCGGTCAGAACGGCGTCATCACCGTGGAAGAGTCCAAGACCGCGCAGACCTATTCCGAGGTCGTCGAGGGCATGCAGTTTGACCGTGGCTACGTCTCCCCCTACATGGTCACCGATTCCGAGAAGATGGAAGCCGTCATCGATGACGCCTACATCCTCATCACCGATAAGAAGATCTCCAACATCCAGGAGATCCTGCCTCTGCTCGAGCAGATCGTGAAGGCCGGCAAGAAGCTCGTCATCATCGCCGACGAGGTTGAGGGCGAAGCGCTCGCCACCATCCTTCTCAACAAGCTGCGCGGCACCTTCACCTGCGTGTGCGTCAAGGCCCCGGCCTTCGGCGACCGCCGCAAGGAGACCATGCAGGATATCGCCGTTCTGACCGGCGGCCAGGTCGTCTCCGGCGACTACGGCATGGAGCTCAAGGACGCCACGTTCGATATGCTCGGCCGTGCGCGCCAGGTCAAGGTCTCCAAGGAGAACACCATCATCGTCGGCGGCGCCGGCACGAAGGAAGCCATCGCCGACCGCGTGGCGCAGATCAAGAACCAGTACGAAGTTTCCACCTCCGACTACGACCGTGAGAAGCTCATGGAGCGTCTGGCCCGTCTGAGCGGCGGCGTTGCCGTCATCAAGGTCGGCGCGGCTACCGAGGCCGAAATGAAGGAGAAGAAGCTCCGCGTCGAAGACGCTCTCAACGCGACGAAGGCCGCCGTTGAGGAAGGCATCGTCGCCGGCGGCGGCACGGCTTACGTGCAGGCCGGCATCGCTGCCGAGAAGGTCGTCACCGAGCTCGAGGGCGACGAGAAGACGGGCGCTGCCATCGTTGCGAAGGCTCTGCAGGCTCCGCTGATGCAGATCGCCGCGAACGCCGGTCTCGAGGGTGCCGTGATCCTCAATCAGGTCCGCGGCTCCGAGATCCCCGGCTACGGCTTCGACGCCGCGAAGGAAGAGTACTGCGATATGATCGCCGCCGGTATCGTCGATCCGACCAAGGTCTGCCGCAGCGCGCTGGAGAACGCCGCCTCCGTCGCCTCCACCGTCCTCACCACCGAGGCGATGGTCGTGAGCATCCCCGAACCCCCCGCGCCGGCTCCCGCCGCGCCGGACATGGGCGGCATGTACTAAATCATCCCCGCATATCCGTATAAAACGCACAAGCCCTCCGGCATCCGAAACGGATGCCGGAGGGCTTTCCTTTTTTCAGGCTTTGTCCGCTTCTTCGTATGCGGCGATGGCTTTCAGGAACGCTTCGCCGTAGCGCGCGGCTTTTATCTCGCCGACACCGGAGACCTCCAGAAAATCCTCCATCGTGTGCGGAGCTTTCGCCGCCATGTCCGCGAGCGTCGCGTTGGAGAATACAACATAGGCAGGCACGCCCTCTGCTGCGGCAAGGCGCGTGCGCTCCGCCTTGAGCGCCGCGAAGAGACCGTCCGTGCCGGTCGTCGGGGCGGATGCCGCCGCGCTCTTCCGGCGGCGTTTTTTCTCTCCGCTCTGCGCCGCCGGCTCAAGGTGTACCGGCATGGCGACCTTCTCGCCGCCGAACAGCACGCCGTTGGCGGCCGTGGCCGGTTCCAGCGTGAAATGCTGCGCGTTCGTGCGCAGATACCCCGCTTCTTCCAGCCGGTCCAGCATGGCGAGCACCTTTTCCGCGGAGAGCTTCCGCATCAGGCCATACGTTGAGAGCCTGTCCAGCCCGAGCTGCAGAAGGCGCCGGTCGCGGCTGCCGCGCAGCGTCTGGACGATCAGCGTTTTTCCGACATAGTATCCGAGCGTTTCGCGCACGCGCACAACGCACGAGAGGATCATCTGCGCCGGTATCGTGATGTCCTCAAGCCGGTACGTTCTCCGGCAGTTTCCGCAGTTTCCGCATTTCTCGGCGTGCGGCTGCCCGAAATAGTCGAGAATGTACCCTCGCAGGCAGCGCGTCGTTTTGCAGTAGCCGGTCATGATCTTCAGCCGCTCATGGTCGCGGCGGCGCAGCTCTTCCCGCTCTGCGTCGCCAGGCTCCTCCCCGCCGCTCTGGATGAGGAATTTCGCCGTCTCCACATCGCCCGCGGAGTAGAGCAAAATGCAGTCTGCAGCCTCGCCGTCGCGTCCGGCACGCCCCGCCTCCTGATAATACGCTTCGAGGCTTTTCGGCATGTTGTAGTGGATCACGAAATTCACATTGGATTTATCGATGCCCATGCCGAAAGCGTTCGTCGCAACGATCACGTTTTTCCGGTCGAACTGAAAATCGTCCTGGCTTGCGCGGCGCTCGCCGTCCTCCATTCCGGCGTGATAACAGACCGCGGCGACGCCGCGGCTGCACAGCGTCCGGCAAACGCGCTCGGCGGCGGCGCGCGTGGCGCAGTAAACGATGCCTGTCTTGTCCCGCCGCGTCCGCAGAAAATCGAGCAGCGCGGACATTTTGTTTTTCGGGCGCTGCACGTCAAAGAAGAGGTTCGGGCGGTCGAAACCCGTGACGCAGCGGACGGGGTCATGCAGTTCAAGCAGACGGACAATGTCCTGCTGCACCTCCGCCGTGGCGGTCGCGGTGAGCGCCGTCACCGGCGGGCGCTGCGGCAGCGAGGCAACAAAGTCCGGTATGCTCCGGTAGCTTGGACGGAAGTCCTGCCCCCATTGGGAGATGCAGTGCGCCTCGTCCACGGCCACAAGCGAGACTGTCACCGCCTGCATGAGTGCGGCGAAGCCCTCCGTTTCCAGCCGTTCCGGCGCGACATACAGCAGCTTGTACGCGCCCTCCCGCGCGCGGCGGTACACAAGACGCAGCTGCTCGGCGGTGAGCGAGCTGTTGATGTACGCGGCGCTGATCCCTGCGTTTTTGAGCGCCGCCACCTGATCCTTCATCAGGGAGATCAGCGGCGATATGACGATCGTAATGCCGCCGAGAAGCAGCGCGGGGATCTGGTAGCACAGGGATTTCCCGCCGCCGGTCGGCATGATGCCGAGCGCATCCCGGCCGGACAAAACGGCGTCGACAAGCTCCTCCTGCCCATGTCGGAAACGGCTGTGGCCGAAGCAGTGCTTCAGCACCTCGTATTTATCCATCGTCCGTTCCTCCCGCTCAACGTTCTGCCATAATTATACGTCCTGCCCGGAGATTTTCCAATGTCTTTTTCCGCCGGAAAAGGCTTTTTTCCTTTGTCCGAATATGGTATAATCGGTCGAAAAGGTTTGATCCAGTTCGATAAAGAAAGGAAAGAGACATATGGCGTACTATCGTCTGCCGGAAAAGGAGCTTCGCGCTTACTGCGAAGCCGTTATGGGCAAATACGGATTCAACGAAAAACAGAGCCGCGATATTGCCGACATTCTGCTCACCGCCGATCTGCAGGGACTGGAATCCCACGGCGTGCAGCGTCTGATCCGCTACCACCGCGGTGTGAAAAGCGGCGTGATCCGCCCGGACGCCGTGCCGGAGGTCGTGCATGAAACGCCGCTCTCCGTCGTGCTCGACGCGCACAGCGCCATGGGCCAGATCGCCGCCGTGGACGCAATGGAGCGCGCCATTGCCAAGGCGAAGCAGTACGGCTTCGGCGCGGCGGTCGTGCGCAACTCCAACCACTTCGGCGTCGGCGGCTATTATGCCATGATGGCCGAGCGCGAGGACATGCTCGGCATGTGCTTTACGAATACGCAGGCCATCTGCGTGCCGACGTTCGGCCGCGAGGTCATGCTCGGCACAAACCCCATCGCCTTTGCCATGCCCGCCGATCCCATTCCCATGCTGTACGACGTGGCGACCACGGTCGTGCCGCGCGGCAAGCTGGAGGTCTATGCCAAGCAGGGCAAGCCCATGCCGCTCGGCTGGGCCGTCGATGAAAACGGTAAGGACACCTCCGACGCCAAGCGCGTCATCGACAACATCAACTCCAAGGCGGGCGGCGGCATTCTCCCGCTCGGCGGCTCCAGCCCCGCGACCGGCTCGCACAAGGGCTACGGTCTCGCGCTGATCGTAGAAATCCTCTCCTCGATCATCGCCGGCGGCGCTACGTCCAACCATGTGAGCAAGAACGGCCTCGGCGACACATCGCAGAGCTTCTTCGCGCTCGATTACGGCATGTTCGGCGACAAGGCCGCGATGCGCGAGAGCCTTTCGACGCTTCTGCAGGAGCTGCGCGACAGCGCCAAGGCCGAAGGCCGCACCCGCATTTACACCTCCGGCGAGATGGAGGTCGACTCCCGCAATGAAAAGCTCAAAAACGGCATCCCCGTCAACGACTCCACGCTCGCGGAGCTTCGCACCGTCGGCGGCGAGCTCGGGCTCGACTTTGACGCCATGGTGAGCGTCAAGGCCGCCGAGTGAACGCAAAAAAGCGCCGTGATATGCGGCTGCGTGAGTTTGACTATTCCCTGCCCGGCGCTTATTTTCTGACGGTATGCACCAAAAGCCGGCGGCAAATCCTTTCAGCCATCCACGAAGGATGTACGATTCTTTCAGCTGTCGGGCGCATTTGTGAAACGCAGCTTTTGCTTCTGGAGGAACGATATCCCGTAAGAATTGAACGTCATGTGATCACGCCGAATCACGTTCATATGCTGCTCTCTTTATCGGGCGGAGCAGAGCCCCGCCCCTACAATATCTGATATCCTATGCTCGTGGAAATCCGTCACGACCAAATTGGTTAATACAGAAATGCATACGCCGGGAAACGTGGTATGGCAGCGGTCATTTTACGATCATGTAGTACGAAATGAAGATGATTTTCGGGACGTATGGCAGTACATCGACAACAATCCGAAAAAATGGGAGCTTGACCGCTTTTATCCCCTGTAGGGGCGGGGCTCTGCTCCGCCCCTACCAGCGGGACAGTTTACCGGAGGAAAAGCGAAAAAGCCGCAGACCGGGCGCAAAATACCGGCAATTTCTGTTGACAACGGCAGCGCGACGTGATAAAATACACAAGCTGCCAAGAAATCGGCAGAAGTTGCTGGCATAGCTCAGTCGGTAGAGCAGCTGATTCGTAATCAGCAGGTCGTGTGTTCGAGTCACATTGCCAGCTCCAAAAAAGCCTGTAATCTCAAGGCTTAATAGTGACAAGTAACTATTTGGCTACGAACAGGGACAGAAGACGGTGTGACCGAAAGGTCACGCCGTTTTTCTGCGTCCGTAGGTTGATTCTGCAATACTGGGTTCGCTGAAAACAGGAATGTCAACCTCGTCAACGAAGTTGAAGTAAATCTTGATTTTCTGCCGCCGCTTGCCGCTGGACTTGTCAGGAGCAAACACCTCGATTTTCTTGATATACTCATTTACAATCGTCGGTGTCAGTTCGGTCACGTCCACATACTTTTTCGTCAGGGCAATAAAGGCATCCAGACCATCATTCATTTCATTCTGCTGTTCCGCCCATTCTTCGGTCACTCCAATTTCGAGTTTTAACCGTTCCTGTTCCGCTTCATAGTCAGCGGACATTTTCTTGTACCGTTCCTGACCGAGATTTCCAAGAACAAAATCCTCATAGAGCCGGGAAATGATAATATCAAGGTCGGCAAGGCGCTTCTTTGCCTGTTCCACTCGCTTCTTATCGTCCCGGATACTCTGCTCCTGATCGGCACGGCGGCAGTGCAGCCATTTCTCTTGAAAGCCCTCCACATCGTTTCGGATATACTCGTTGACTGCCCGGATTCGTTCCAGAACCATCTCACGAAGCACATCTTCACGAATATAGTGTGCGCTGCACATTCCACGACCACTTTTGTAGCTGGAACAAACATAATGGTCTTGCTTGCCCTCAAAGCTCTTGCAGGTGGCAAAGTGCAGCTTGTTTCCGCAGTCAGGGCAAAACAGAAGCCCGGAGAAGAAGCCCTGCCGTTCCGCTTTTGCGGGGCGGCGTTTGTTTTTGCGAAGCTCCTGCACCCTGTCCCACTGTGCCTGTGATACGATGGCATCCTGCGTATCCGGCAGGATGAACATATCCTCCGGGGAATTGGGAATCCGCTGTTTCAGCTTGTAGGATTTGGAATAGGTCTTGAAATTACAGGTACAGCCTGTGTATTCCATTCGTTCCAGAATACCCGCAACGGATTGTCCAGCCCAATGATATGGTCTTTCCAGCATTGCTTTCCCCTTGCGCTGGGCATACAGAGCTTTTGCTGTCAGGATTTTTTGGTTTTCCAAAATTCTGGCTATGGCATCCGGTCCCTTTCCCGAAACGGTCAGGTCAAAGATATATTTGACGATAGGAGCCGCATCTTCATCCAAAATCCAATGATCCTTGTCCGCCGGGTCACAACGGTAGCCGTAGGGCGGCTTGCCCATGTGCTTGCCGCTGGTTCCCCTTTGGTGGAGACTGACACGGACTTTCTTGCTGGTATCACGGGGATACCACTCATTGAACAGATTGCGGATTGCAGCCATACCCTCGCTGTCGCCCCGTTCACTGTCCACCCCGTCATTGACGGCGATAAATCGTACATCATAGCTGGGGAAGATAATGTCTGTGTACTGTCCGACAGTCAGATAATCACGCCCGAAGCGGCTCAGGTCTTTGACCAGCCAACAACCGACAAGGCCTTGCTTTACGAGGTCGAAGCCCTCCTGTACGCCGGGACGATTGAAGTTCGTCCCGGTATAACCGTCATCCACCAGAATTTTCAGGTTGGTGTACCCATGTTCTTTTGCGTATCTGGTTAAAAAATCTCTCTGATTCTGTATTGAATTTGATTCATCAGCCTTGCCGCCCTTGGAATTTTCCTTAATATCCTCCACGGATAAGCGGCAATAGATGATGGTAATTTTCTGCTGATCCATAACGTCCTCCTTTGCGTTTGGGTCAGCTGACAGAATCGGTGTGCATAATAATATATTATCATAATTTTGTGTCTGTGTCATTAACAAGCCACCCCCTTATCCGAAAAAATGAGCCGTTTTACCTTGTCGGTAAGCGGCTCATTTCCATCACATACAGTTTCAATGGTGTACCACGTATTTCCAATCAGGCGTTCCACGGTACAATGGTACGGCGACTGTGCCGCTTCCTGCCGTTTCCGGCATTCCTCCACAAAATCAATGGGCGGTTCAAAGATAGGGTCGAAGCAGGATTCCAAATCAATCCCGGAACAGGCTTCTACCATTTCCAGATGTGGCGTACCATCCAGCATCATGTTATTCAGTTTTGTTACAATATTTATCATCAAATTTTCCTCCTTAAATTTCCATATCCCGTCCGTGCTTGAGGACATGAGCTGTGTGTTCACGAGTTTCTTTTCCCCTTGCGAGGATGGCAGAAAGAAAAGTCCTGACCCGTTCTGCTGCGATTTCCAACGCATCCAGATAGGACTGGGCTTTTTCTTTCAGTTCATTATATTTTTCGTTCAGTTCGTCATGCCGCTGTTTCCAGATGGAAGCGGATTTTACAGCGGAATCCAGTTTTTCTTTCAGGCGACTATTCTCAGCATTAAAAATAATCCCGTTGACAGCGTAGCGTTTCAGGGTATCGCACTGGTCTGCTGTGAGGGTGACATTTCCGGTAAAGGAATTTTTCTTACCCATTGCTTCAATATCCTGCACGGTCATTGCCACTGTCTTTGCTGTCTTGGTTTCCTTTTGCAGAGCTTTCAGCTTCTTTTCCTGCTTTTCTACGGCGGATTGGGTGTCAACCAAGGTCTGTTCCGATTGTTCCACCTGTGCGGTCACAGCTTCCAGACGCTGGGTTTCGGCTTGCACCTTAAACTGTGTTACCGTCAGATGTTCCTCAGTGCTGCCACGCTCTCCACGCTCCACATCGGTATACCCGGCAGCTTGCATGAAATTGAAAAAGTCATCCTGCAATACACTGTAGGATGACTTCAAAATCTTTTTGCCTTTTGTATTCAGCATGGGATTGCCGTTCCCGTCAAGAACAGGTTTGGATTCCCATTTCTTACTGCGGCTGACCTGCATGATGGTTTCCTTGACTGTCCCCCGGAGGGCTTCGTCCTTGCACCGCTTCGACCAGAGAATCTGTTTTTCAACCACCGGGATATAGACCACATGAAGGTGGTAGTGGTATACATCCTGCCCCAGAGCTTCCGACATAGCCCGGTTGCGCTCATCAGCGTGCATGACAGCGGAGAGAATATACTGCTCACCGCCCACAATCTCCACGGCGGCTTTGTATGCGTCGGTGTAGAATTGCTTGGCATATTCGTAGCCGCCGTGATTGTGGAAGTAAGCGGAGTTCACATCGAATACCAGCTCACCGTATTTCACGGCATCCGCTTTCAGACCTCTGGTGGAGATCACCTTGTCCTGTTCCATCTGGGTAAACATTTCTTCGTAACCGGCTGTCGGCTCTTTGAAATGAATGTTCAGAGAAGAACACTCCGGCACGATGTCCTGATTGCTGTAACTGCCTTTTTCCCGTTCGTTGTGTTCCTGCACCTTTGCCAGATCATCGGCGGTTTCTATATCCTGGTTACGGGCAACGGTGCGGTCAATTCCATCATTTCTTGCCATGGGGCATGCTCCTTTCCGGGAAGATTTGTGAGGGATGAGGGGTTTGCGAGAGGCACTTTTTCAAAGTGTAATAACCCACTATTACACTTTCATCCATACTGGCTGCAAAGTGCCGTGGGCTCTCCGAGGGCTCCTCCGGAGGGGGAGTGCGGTCACTGCGGTGACCTCTGCTGTCCAGCTCGAAAAATGCCCTCTGCCTTTTTCTCTTGTCCAGCCTGTCTGCCAGCAGAATTGTTCCACAATCCCTTGCAGACAGCGGCAGCGAACAACCAGCAGCTTTGCCGATTGTATTCACTGCCTGTCCATAGGAAGCACTGCGGCACTTCCTATGGGGACGGGAGCTGCGAGGGGATAAGATATGCCGCATCATCGCTCCCTCCGTTTCTGCCACACGATGTCATAGCCCAGCACATCGGCAAGCTCGATGACCTCTTTGTAGCGGATGCTCTCTCTTTGGAGCTTTGCAGAAAGGTTAGATACGCTGTCCGACCAGCCATAATCCTCCGCCAGCTTGTCCACCACATCCTGCATGGTAAATCCGGCACGGACGATCTGGGCCTTGATTTCGTCTCGTACATTGCTCATATTGAAAAACCTCCATAATTTGTTGTAAAAAAAGCGAAGCTGGTGCGCCCATTGGCGTGTCCGCTTCGCTGTACCGTGTAATATCTGATTTTCATAAAATGCGATAGAAATATCGCCTGTGATGTCCTGCCCACAAGTGACTCTATCCCATTTCACTGTTTTGTGTGCCTTGGCTTGAAACAGTAAAAACAGCCATATTTTCGCAAAGGCTGTTCACTGTACAGAGAAGCACTGTTTCGCAAAATAATTTCGTCCTGCGGTCAAAATCTTTGCGGTTTCCATTACCATTGATTTTCCATCCCTCAAAATAAAGTGCTGCGGATGCTTCCACGGTGGAAAAACGACAGCAAGCAAAAAGTACGTGTACCAAGTGTACGATTGACACTCGGCTCCATCCGGTACGGATGGTACACGTATTTTTGAGTTACTGTTGCTTTCACAGAAACGGTCTTTGCAGAAGCTCGATGCCCACAAACCCTCTGGCAAATCTCCCGCCGCCGATATTGACCTTGTTGGTGTATTCAAGGTTGTATCGGCTTTCATTCTGCTTTAGAAACGAGCAGAAGCTCTTTGGGGAAAGGCTGTTCAAGGCGTTATCATCACACCACTGCTTATAAACAGCGTACAGATTTTTAGAGCTTGCTTCATAATCTGCCCGGAAGCGGATATAGCCCTCGGAAGCCAGAAAATCAATGATGTTGTTTCCGTCCGAAACCGCATCGTTCAGATTGTCCAAAGCCGACTGGCTCAGAGTAAAATGAAAATCATTTGCAACCAATCGGTGCAGTCCCTCCAACGCCCAGAGGAAGATGCCCTCCGCTTCGGCAGCCATCTTTTCCGCAATATAGGGATCGTCTTTTCTGTTCGGGCCTTTTTCCTTGGCGGTCAAAATGATCTGTCTGCGGAAGAAGCCCACGCTTCGGTCATGGAGAGCTTGCAGGACACCGTTCCCAAGCCCGATGAACCGCACATATAAATCTCCCTGATAGCTCTGTTGTCTCTTTCTCTCCAAATCCATCGGCAGCTCTGCGGTGATAATTGCCTTGATATTGTTGGTCTGGGGCAGTGCTTCCAGCTTCATATCATCGTCCAGCATCAAAAGCTCATGTTCCAGATCGGCACGGGCAAAGTTACTTGTCTCCACCTTTGCCACGCTTCCGGTTTTCATGTTGGTTCCCAACAGCGCACGAAGAACAACGCCAATCCGGCTCTTTCCTTCGCCGCCCTTTCCGGTCAGCATGAGCATCTTTTGACCTTTGGTTGAGGGAATGAAGCAATAGCCAATAAATTCCTGCAAGGTCAGAATGTCCTCCGGCTCCAAAAGCTGGGACAAAAAATGCAGCCATGTCACAGGCTGCGGAGCATCTGGTTGATAGTAAACGGGCAAGCGATTGCGGCAGTAATCTTTTTCCGCACTGAATGTGCCATCCAAATGATAGGTACCGTTTGCCACATGAATACGGTCTTGGTACAGGAGAAGATCATCGGCACAGCACTCCATTCGCATTACATCCAGAAGATTTGTGACCCTTTTTGCAATGTTGCTGGTCACATAGGGCTTGATACGATCATAGATTTCCTTTTTCAGCCTGTTTTCATCGTTCACAATGCCGTTGACTGTGAAAAAAGTTCCGTTTACCGTAATCATGGGATAGTCCCTGAGAAATTCTTCACAGAAAATGACTTCGTTGATTGCTTTGCCGTCAAACCATACCGCAATATCAGCGGATGGGTTCTGTGCTGTTTCTTTGCTCATGGTGCTGCTCCTCCTTTTTCTTTCGTGCCACATAGTCCCGAAGGAAAGCAATCTTGCCCTCCTTCATCAGCTCATCCACCACAGCAACCCGTTCTTCCAGATCGCCCACGGTCAAAATATCTGCCAGATATTCGATATAATCGAGCATCTGGCAGGCTTCCACAAAACGGTCATCCAGAGCATCATCCGGTGTCTTTGGTGCATACCGCACTTTCCAATCTTCCAGCAGATGCAGATAATCCGTCAGCGCACGAAAGCACAGCATTTCGTCCTCCCGGAACTGACGGATATAAGGGTGTTTCGGCTTTGGCAAGGCAGCGGCAGTAGGCGGTTTCGGGTCAAGCCCAAAGTCAGCAGCCAGTTTTTGTGCCGCTTCATAGTTGCTCAGATCGAACAGCTTTGTCACGAAGTCAATCACATCCCCCTTGGCTCCACAGCCGAAGCAGAAGAAATAGTCCTCGTTCAGCTTCAGGCTCGGATGCCTGTCGTTGTGGAACGGACAGCAAGCCATACCGTTTCGGTTGACTTTCAGCCCATAGTGTTCGGCGGCTTGCTTTACGCTGATTGCCGCCTTGATGGTTTCATAGATCGTCATAGAAAACCCTCCGTTCATAGTATTCAGAAAGCACAAAACACCCGCCGTGATTGGCAGGTGCTTCGCTCCTTCTACTATGGTTATGCCGGATTTTTCAAAAAACAGGCTAATCGGAGGACAACCCTGTTTCAAAAAACAGGACAACTTATTGATAGATGTAGATTTCTTTACATTAGCATGATACAATTAAGAAAGTGAAAAAACAGGACAGGAGGTAAGCATGAACCAAGAATTGATGACATTGGACTTCTGGCAGGATACGGTCATATATGAGGGCAAAACATTCCCTGTCGGCACGCTTGCCTGTGATGCACTGAATGTTCCTGCGGATACTATTACAAAAATGAACGAGCAATGCGAGAAAATCAATCTGCTGCTCGGGATGCTGAATGCCGGACAGGATACTTCTGCACTCTTTCCAATGGCAAAGGAAGCTGCATTGACAATGTTAGAGATTCTCAGCAAAACGCCGCCGTTCTCCTATATGGATATACCAAAGCACCGGGAACGAATAGAAAGGGTCTTTACTGCGGACAATGCTCTGAAATATGTGGAGTTCGCCATAAAAGCCGTAACCAATTCTTTACCGTTCGAAGAAGTTCCGAAATATGCTGATGCGGTGATGCTCCAGCGCTATACCGCTGTATGCGGGCATCTGGCATACTCTCTTGAGGAATATCAAAAGGCAATGCTTGATTTTGCAGAAAAATCAGACGGCAACGAGGCAGACCGCACAGCGGAGGGCTTTGCAAAAATGTTCGGCAGCTATTTCCCGCCTAAGTTCTCTATCACAGAGGGCAATGCCTGGATGTCTGTTGCAAATAACTCTGTTCAGTATGTGGCTACCATCCGTCCCGGCGAGGACATAGCGAAGCTGGTCAAGCGGATGCACTATGTATCCTTTGTGGGAATGTTCCGGTCTGATTTCTTTGAGGGTTTGTGTGTGGGTCATGCACCGAAAAAATGCCGGATCTGCGGCAAATGGTTTCTGACCACCAACGCAAGGCACACCAAATACTGCGGCGGTTATGCGCCGGGGGACAAGCTGCACCGCACCTGTCGGCAGATCGGCAATCTAAAAGGCAGAGAACAGCGGGAACTTGCGGACGATCATCCGCTGAAACAGATTTATGAGAAGCGACTGAATACCATAAACCGCTATGTGAAGCGTGGCGCTCTGGACGCTGATCTTGCAGAGGTTATGAAAAAACTGGCGAAAGATAAGATGCTTCGGGCGCTGAGCAATGTCGCTTACGCCAAGGGTGATTATGAAAAAGAAATGGGACAGGCTGCGTTGAAGAAAGAAGCAATAAAAAGAATTTGAATTTAGCTAAGAGGTGAGCAACGTTATGTTAGAAGTAGTATTTAGCGACAGTGCCGCAGGGACTATGGCGGTTGCGATTGGACATAAGGGTTTTTTAGGCGGAGCAACCAGTGTAATTATCTCTGATGGGACAGTTTCAAAAGAAGAAATAGAAAAGTTCCAGCATCAAGCAGAAGAACGGGAGCGTTCTGGTTGGGAGAATGCTATACCGTTGGAAGGAAATCGTAAGGACATAGTTAATCTTCCGCTGGCATTGTCTGTGGGCAACATCTCCGAAGCAGGAATTTGTTTGGAGCGTGAGTCGGCATTATCTTTGCTACTAAGCATACTGCCCGATATGGCATCTGAAATCGTAACTGAACTTCTCAATACATCCCGAAAGAACTATGCTACACTACTGGAAAAAGCACAAAACGGAGAGCCGATTCGTGTTTGGGTCGGACGAGACCCAGATGATGTGTGCGGATTGTATTGGCTTCTGGAACAACTACGACCAATCGGCTTTGAAAAATTGGATATTACCATTGTGGAGCTTCCAATGTGGGAAACAAGACCAGATGGATGCATTGTCCAGTATAACGGTTGGGGAGAAGTTGAACCTTATCACTTGGGACGGATGGCATCTCTTGGGAAGAAGTTGCCAACAAATTACCTTCGTAGTTTGGCTAACCGCTGGAGAGAACTCCAACAGGAAAATTCTCCTCTTCGTGCTGTTATAAACGGCAAACTGGTCAGCGTATCAGAAACTCTGTATGATACATTTATTCTTCGAGAATTGGATACACTGGACGACGAGTTTAGGGAAAGCGTGCTTGTTGGACAGGTTCTTGGAAAGAATCAATTAGGGATCGGTGATGGGTGGATTGCTTTGCGTGTGGAACAATTTATCAAAGAGGGACTTCTGCTCCCAATCACAACTCCTGCACCAAATGCACCTATTTATCACCGTATGTTAAAGAAAATAAAGTAATAAATAACCCATTAGTTGATCACGGGATATTTATGAGTATTACTAAACTGGAAGGAGGTGCGCTATGCTGAATGATTTTTCATGGAATATGACCGGATACATACCGAAACACGCTGTCAATCCATCCGATGATGGCATCCCACCCTATGTTGCAGAGCGCATCTTCCAGCTGGAACCGGAACCGCCTACAGTAGACAATCCGAACGAATATATCCTGTCTGCCCTACGGGAAAAAGACTTGAAATATTTCTCATTCTTTCTCCACCACTACGAGCTGCAACTTAACAAGCGCATCAAAACCTTTCTCGGTGTGGATGGCGGCAATCGATACGACACAGACCGTTTTCTGGATATAAAACTGTCCTGCCGGGAGCAAATGCTCCAAAAGCTGATGGACTATGATCCTGCCAAGGGTGCGGAGTATGCTACATACATCTATCCGTTCATCTGGGATTCTATGCTCCGTTTCCGCATGGGCGAAGAAAAATGGTCGGTATCCTCTCTGACCAATTACAAAATGGTGCGATCAATGGCGTGGCTGTACCATAACACCAAAGATGCGGTCAACCAGTTTTCCAAGAAGTATAACTGCGACCTTGCTCTTGCGGAAGAATATCTGAAAGTTGTCCGTGGAATCCGCAACCAGCAGCCGTTCTATATAACGGACGAGGACGGCGAGGAAACAGGCGAGGATATAGCCCTTGACGATAGCTGGAACTATACCGACATCCTCTGGAACGGCATACAAGCAGAAAAGGTACAGCGGGCATTTGAGAAGCTGAATTACCGGGAACAGACCTTGCTCGAAAAACGGTTAGCAATCTGTATGACCTGCGGGCGAGTTGGCTCATGGAAGAACCGCCCCACTTTTGAAGAATTGGCGATTATGTTTGAGGGCAGCACAGCCAGCGGTGCAGAGCGAGCCTACCGGAAAGCGGTGGACAAACTGACAGAACTGCTGGTTGCCGAAGGTGCGCTCCATGCTGTCCGGCTGAAACAGAAAACCAAAACCAAGCGCAAAAAGAAAATCGCCGCCGCAATCTACGAATATCAAGCAGACTGCGACGGCGAATGGGGCGAAATTTCAGTTGATTTTGAGAACGGCACAGCAGAGATTATCCGACTTGCTGATTGGGATACAATTAAAACGAACTGGTTTGCCAAGGAGGCGATCCGGTATATTTTATCATTGTCGCCTGATGCTCTTACAAAATATATGCTCGTCCCCCTTGAGCCGCCACTTATATCTTGAATCCTTACAACCACTGTAAGTGGTATTTGCTGTGTTCCCATGCTATCATTTTATTACAAATGATAGGAGGTATTCACATGAAACCCATTTTGAATATTGAAAATTTAACAAAAATCTATGGCAATGTGCCAAGTCAAACAAAGGCACTGAATGGGATCACCTTCCAGGTGATGCCGGGAGAGTTTCTCGGCATTATGGGAAGCAGCGGTTCCGGTAAATCCACACTGCTCAATTGTATTGCGACTGTGATTCAACCCACAGGTGGAAGCATTCAGGTGGAGGGCGTTAATCTGCAAGCACTCAAGGGAAGGACTCTTGCAGATTACCGTGGAAAAAAAGTTGGTTATCTATTTCAGAATTTTGAGCTACTGGATAATCTGACCGGACGTGAAAATATACTGCTTCCAACTTCTCTGCATGGTATACCCGAAAAGGAGAGCAGCCAGCGTCTAAGCCAGTTAGCGAAGTATCTGGAAATCAACGATGTTCTGGACAAATTTCCCTCCAAGATGTCTGGGGGGCAGCGCCAGCGTGTAGCGGCAGCAAGGGCGCTAATCCTGAACCCCAGAATGATTCTTGCCGACGAGCCTACCGGTGCTTTGGATTCCAAGAATGCAAGAAACATTATGGAAAAACTGTCCGGCTTGAACTGCGACGAACAGGCAACGATCTTGATGGTGACCCATGATTCCAATGCCGCCAGTTTCTGCAAGCGCATTCTATTCATCCAGGATGGCATTATTTTTCATGAGCTTCGCCGTGGTGATGAAAGCCAGCATGAGTTCTATGGACGTATCCTGAAGGTGATGGCGCAACTGGGAGGGGGGAGTTCCAATGTTCTCTAATCTGATTTTTCGAAATAGCCACCGCAGCCGAAAGGAAAACGGTCTGTTTTTCAGCTCCCTGGTAATTTCTATTATTGCCTTTTATATGATTCTTTCCATCTCCACCCAGGATGTAATGATTTTTTTGCAAAAAATGGAGAGCGATGCAGTGAACAAACTCTTGCTTCTGATTCCTGTGTTTTACGGAATGACCCTGGGGATTCTTTTCTTTTTGATTTACTTCGCCTGCAAGTATCAATTTGAGCGCAGACGCCACGAGTTTGGTGTCTATCTGATGTTGGGAATGCGCAGAAGCAAACTGTTCTGGATGCTTTTGGTGGAGGATTTGTTAAACAGTATTCTGGCACTGCTCATTGGCTTGCCTACGGCTGTAGTGCTTTCGGAAATCGTTAGTCTTGTCACCGCCAAGCTTGTGGGTATGGGGATCATCGGCCATCATTTTTCTTTGTCTTGGTCCGCAATGAAATGGACACTGGCAGGATTCTTGGGTATTAAACTGCTGGCACTTCTGATTTTGAGCGGAAAGATTAGTCGACAGGAGATTGGAACTTTATTATCCCAGCCGACGAACCGCCCCAAAAAGCAAATGCCCTCCGTTATCTATGGGCTGGCTGCTGTATGCGGAAGTGTGATGTTGGCAGTGGCTTACTACATGGCGATTCAGGGAATTGC
>OKRW01000039.1_pt1 | contig 120879 bp, 111 predicted proteins | sample 1601151 | NCBI WGS metagenome assembly OKRW01 (sample SAMEA3541471, study PRJEB24748) | human gut metagenome | biome: human gut; feature: human-associated habitat; material: faeces | place: China | collected 2012 | reverse complement strand
AGAAGTAACAAAAGATAACTGGAACTACGAATTCACTAACTTACCAAAATATGAAGGTGGAAAAGAAATCACATATTCAATAGATGAAGAAGCAGTACCAGGCTATGAAAAATCTATAGACGGCTACAACCTAAAAAATAGTTATACACCAGAAGTAGTTAATGTTCAAGGAACAAAAACATGGGATGACGCGAACAACCAAGATGGAAAACGTCCAGATAAGATCAAAGTAATCTTAAACAAAACAGTAGACGGAAAAACAAGTAAAGTAGCAGAAAAAGAAGTAACAAAAGATAACTGGAACTACGAATTCACTAACTTACCAAAATATGAAAATGGAAAAGTAATTAAATATAGCATAGATGAAGTAGATGTACCAGGATATGAAAAATCTATAAAAGGATATAACCTTGAGAACAAATATATCCCACCAAAACCAAAATTACCTAAGACAGGAAGCGCGCCAAGTGAAGTTGGAGGCTTAGGGGTATTAGGGCTATTAGCAGGATATATGTTAATTAGAAGAAAAAACAAAGCTAATTAATTAACAGTAAGCTAATTGAAGATAGATATGAGGCACATAAAAATGTGTCTCATATTTTTGATTTTTTATGATACAATAAGAATGGATAAATAAATTAGAATTTATTGAGGAAAAGATGAAAATAGAAATTAAAGAAGTTATAGATAAAAGAGAAAAAGAAAAGGTATCCAAGGAAGTACTTTATGATTTACCAGAATGGTTTGGACTTCCTGAGAGCACAGAGAATTATATTATACATTCGCAAGATAAACCATTATTGGCTTGTTATGCGAATGACGAAGTTGCAGGTTATATTGTTTTAAATGCAACGAGTAAGGATTGTGCAGATATTTTTGTTATGGGTGTTAAGAAGAAATTTCATAGAATGGGTATTGGATTAAAATTGAACAATGCATTTGAAATCTTGGCTAAAAAATTAGGATATACATACTCACAGGTGAAAACAGTTAAGACAGGTTGCTACAAAGAGTATGATATTACCAATAAGTTTTATATAGCGATGGGCTATAAAGAATTGGAATGTTTTCCTACTCTATGGGATGAATGGAATCCATGTCAAATATATATCAAATACCTTGGAGAACAATAAATTTTGAATTATGAAATTATCAACAAAAATAGACTCTTTGTTAAATTCAATTGATGGAGAAAAATAGAATTATCTATATTGTTATATTTTATAAAAGGAACTTCTAATAAAGTTCCTTTATTTTTTATATTGTTTATAAAACCTATATTTATATAAAGTTAATTCAAACAATACAGTATCTTAGTTATCATTGAACACTGTAATCGAATTTGATATAATCAAAATAAGAAGCAACATGTTGGAATAATAATACTATTTGTATTTGAATAACTATATAGAGGAGAACTATAATGAGAATAGAAAGAGGCTTTGGAGAATATTTTAAGTACTCATTGCATGACGCAAGAATATTAAAAATTGAGCATATAAATGACAATTTGATATTATACTTTGATTACATTTTTTCTTACAATGAAGATAGATCAGAAAATACTCATAAAGCGAAGATTATCTTTGAAAAAGTAGATATAGATGATGTAGATTTTCTAGTATTTGATGACACAATAAGAGAAAAGTTTTCAGGAGCATTTATTTATTTAGAAGAATATCAAGATAAGTACAAAGATAGTGAATTTGAAGTAATTGTAGAAACATATAATTGGGGTAGAGCTGTATTTCAAGGATGGTTATGGAATGATGATGTTCATGTAGATTGTATTATGAATATTTATTATTTAGGAAAAATGATATATGAAATAGAGGAGTAGCGAAATACTATGGGAAAAACGTATTTAGAATTAAAACAATTTTTAGAAGATACAAATGAAGTGGACTCGTTATTAGAAAGTGATTCAATTATTTGGATTGACTGGAGAGAATATGACGAGGATGTTATAAATTATTTTAATGAGAAAATAGAAAATAAAATTACTGTTAAGCTTGAGAATAATGGTAAAGAATACGGAGATGATATTGTTTTAGGTTATAAAGAAAAGTTGATAAAAATACCATACCAAGAAGAAATGGATAGAGACACAACGATAAAATGGGTTAACGAAATTATCAGAGATAATTTTTCGATAAGACTTTGTGCATTAAGCCTTGGAAGTGATACTTTAGGTTTTGTTTTACTTAAGAATGAGGATTGGGGAAACTTAGAAACACTGGTAGGAAAAGATAAATTAGAACATTATTTTTCACCTATAACTTTAGAAACTTTAATGTTTGATTTGGATTTTAATGTTGTTATGGATTATTTACAAATAGCAGAGATTAATGAAGATATTCCGTTTGATATATTGATTTCTTATTCAAGTATTACCTTAAAAGAATATGAGCTTGAAAATCAAAAGGAAGAAGGGAAAATCAACTTAAAAACATATCTTCAATTAAAAAGAGAATTGAAAGAAGAAAAAGATAACTTTGTTTCTGAATATGGACTAAAACTTTCTTAGGTGTTTGTGTAAAAATTTTAGAAATAATGAAATAATAAAAATTAATTAAAATTTTATGTAAAGGAGTAAGGAGAAGAATGGAGGAAAAGATTAAGGTGGGACTAAAGCACCGTTTAAAAGAACTTATAGAACATCTATACAATGAAAATATTATTGAAACTAATGTTGCTGGTTTCGATAAAGGTAGTTTTTATGATACTGTGGTTTTCTTAAGAGATACATTAAAAAAAGAATATCCTAAAACAAAGATAAAACGTATTATGAAAAGTATTCATTATGCAAATAACTTTGATGATGAGTCTTTGAAACAAAGTGCTTTTTTACTTGACGAAATAGAGCAGTATCTTTGTTTTAATAAATTTCTGAATCATGAAAAATCCGTAGAGTATTTTAATGAGAAAATTACAGCTGATGGATTTGTTATTAATCCAGAAAATTTACTAGAAGTCATGATTGAGAGTTTATTAGATAGTGAAAAAATCTAATAAGGACGGATAATGGTTTTTAATATGTGAGAAGATTATGGATACGCATAAATTTAGAACATAATAATCTTCCTATAATTTTAGAAACATTAATGTTATTATGTATTATTTACAAACATACAATTATTACATTCTTAATAAGTTCCAAATAATAGTTTAAAGTTTGTGAATATTTAAATGTGGGTATATGTTATAATAAAGTATAATAAAAATTTTGTTAATATATTTATTAATGTAGAAAGGATAATAAAATGGTAGTATTTGATAAACTTTGGTTGGAATTTACTAAATTACCAGAGGTAACGGCAATAGTATTAGGAGGTTCTAGAAGTAGTAATAACTATGATGAAAGTTCTGATTATGACCTATATATTTATTGTACAAGCATTCCCGACAAAGATGTTAGAAAATTAATTTTAGATAAATATTGTTCTTATATTGAGTTAAATAATCAATTTTGGGAATGCGAAGATGATTGTACTTTATCTGATGGAATAGATATAGATATTATTTATAGAAATATAAATGATTTTGAGAATAATATAGAAAATATTGTGGAAAAACATCATGCGGGTAACGGATATACAACATGCTTTTGGCATAATTTGAAAAATAGTAAAATTCTTTATGATCCTTATAAAGAATTTTCTAGAATACAAGAAAGATTTGCTGTTCCATTTCCCAAGCAGTTAAAAGAAAATATTATTTCAAAAAATTTCCGTTTATTAACAGGAAATTTACCTTCTTATGATAAGCAGATTTTAAAAGCATTTAATCGTGGAGATTTTGTGAGTGTAAATCATCGTATTGCAGCATTTATAGAATCTTATTTTGATATTATCTTTGCGATAAATGAACTTACTCACCCAGGAGAAAAGAGAATGATTTCCTATGCCAAAGAACATGCTAAGATTCTTCCTAAACAATTTGAAGAGTCTCTGAATATGTTATTATATAGTGTAGGTAGTAGTATAGATAATGTAGAAAAAAACTTGAAAAATATTATAGAAAGTTTAGAAGAAATTATATAGTTATAGATGGACTGTATGATGACAAATCAGAAATTAGTAATTAGTCTAGAATTTATAAGAATTCAAGTTTGATAAAAGTGCAGCATAAAAATTCTTGAAAAAATTTTTTTATTAATCATTATGCTAAAAAAGAGACCATGAAGCTTGAATTAGCAAGATTTTGAAGTTAGTATTAAACTAGGAGAGATATTGTATGACAAAATTTATGATAGATAATAATGAATTTACTTTAACGAGTGAAAACGAATATGAAGGTAAATTATGCGTTTGGGGAGAGGAAGTAACAATTTTTGTAGATTCACAAGAAAACCAGGAAAAAATTGTCTCATTTGTAAAAGATAAAATTCAATGGATTGATGAAAACAAAGATAAAATTATAGACGCATTTATGGAGGAAAATAGCCATTATATAGAAGTAATTAATGATATGATAGAAGATGGTGAATTTGATGCTGAGTGTGAAATTGATGATGATGAGTTTATTAGTGCGTTGTTTATTAACAATGTATCTTTATTTTTAGATGAGAAAGATTGGAGTATAATGTTAGATTTGGAAGCAGAGCCTGATTATTTATTAGGTCATTTAGCTTGTATTGAAATAGATAGCGATTATGAAATAGAATTCGGTGGGTTAAATGGGTAAAAGCTGTTGTTTAAAAAGAGATTGTTAAAGAATTATTTTATAGCGATAAAGAAGAATTTTTAGCTACAGATAAAAATAAGCAAAATGTTAAAATAATTTTCGCTATTAATCGTTCGCAAAAGACAACTGTCATCCATGAAAGAAAGTCCGATTTTTTCGTTTTAAAGAAACTATTAGATTATTATTTTCAAACAATATAACGGAAAAACGAACTATAAAATTATAAGATAAAAATATTTCATCAAAAAACAAATTTTATTTTTAAAAAAGTATTGACATTATTTTTAAAAGTTGGTATACTTATTCACAAGTTAATGATTCACACGTCGATAAGATAAGTAAAAGTGAAAGATGGCAAAGAGAGTCTCGAGTGGTGAAAAGAGATCGTATTGGAAACTTTGAAAATGGTCTTTGAGTGTTAATGGTCGAATAATTAGACCTTTACGGGTGAGCCCGTTATAGCTTCAGGGTATAACATCAAATTTGATGCGTACTTTTTGAGTTGATATTTGTGAGAATATCATAAAGTAAGGTGGTAACACGTAAATGATTAGACGTCCTTGCAGAAGCGTAGCTTCTGTGAGGGCTTTTTTATTTCTCAAAATAATCAAAAGGAGAATTAACTTAGAATTTTATATAAATATTGGAGGAAAAAACAATGTCAGAATTATTAAGTATTTATAAAACATTAAAATCTAAAAAATGGGTGAACTTAAGCCATAAGATTGATGAAAACTCTCCGAAGTTTCCAGCATTACCAGCATTAGAAAAAGAAGCATTATTTACACTGAAAGATGGATTTTATGTTCAAAAATTTTCAGTAGTTGGTCAATATGGAACTCACATAGATCCCCCTATCCACTTTGTAGAAGGTGGAAGATGGCTTGATGAGATTGAGCTAAAGGATTTATTGTTACCTTTATATGTTATTGATAAGAGTGCTGAAGTAGTTGCTAACAATGATTATGAAATTACTAAACAAGATATTCTTGATTTTGAAGAAAAATATGGAGAGATTATTCCGGAATCATTCGTAGCATTCCGTAGTGATTGGTCTAAGCGTTGGCCTAACTATGATGAAATAAGAAATCTTGATGAAAATGAAGTACAACATACACCAGGTTGGTCTCGAGAAGCATTAGAATTTTTAATTAAAGAAAGAAAAGTCAAGGCTGTTGGTCATGAGACCTTGGATACTGATTCTGGAGTGAGTGCTGCGGCAGAAGGATTGGTAAATGAGTATTATTTATTGGAACAAGATATTTATCAAGTAGAAGTACTTGCAAATCTTGATCAAGTACCAGCAACTGGAGCATTGATTTCAGTAGCTTATCCAAACTGGACAGAAGCGACTGGATCTCCAGCTCGCGTAGTAGCAATACTACCAGAAGAAGAAAAATAAAGGCCTTTTATAGAAAAAAGTAAAGAAGTTAGAATCAAAAAGTTTTATGAAGTAAAAAAATCAGGATTAGAGAGGAAAAAATTATGTGTAAAAATTGTCAAAATAAATTAGTAGGAAAAGCACCATATAGAGTAGATCATGTTGGATCATTTTTAAGACCAAAAGAATTAGTAGAGGCACGAGCTAAGTTTGTAGCTGGTGAAATTACTCAAGAAGAATTAACAAAAGTAGAAGATAAAACAATTACAGAATTAGTTGAAAAGCAAATAGCCAACGGCTTAAAAGGAGTAACAGATGGAGAGTTTCGTCGTGCATACTGGCATCTTGATTTCTTCTGGGGGTTGAATGGAGTAGAACATACTCAGGCAAAAGTTGGTTATCAGTTCCATGATGAAACTACAAAACCAGACTCAGCTGATGTAGTTGGAAAAATTTCTGGAGAAAACCACCCATTTGTAGAACATTACAAATTTTTATGTGATTTGGTAGGTGATAGAGCAGAAGTTAAGCAAACTATCCCAGCTCCAGCACAGTTTTATTTTGAGTTAATTCGTGATGAAGAACATATTGCCCAAACAAATAGCATTTATCCAAATAAAGAAGAGTTATTCGCGGATATTATTGCTGCATACAAACAAGTAATTAAAGAGCATTATGATGCAGGATGTCTTGTAATTCAACTTGATGACTGTACTTGGGGAGCAATTGTTGACGATAGATTAATTAAATTAATTGCAGAAGGAAGTGGCTTTGATCCAGAAGGAATCCGTGAAACATTCAAAAAAGAATTTATTACCCTTAATAATGGGATTTTAACAGATCTTCCAGAAGACTTAGTGGTAAATACTCATATTTGTCGTGGAAACTATCACTCAACATGGGCTAGTTCTGGCGGTTATGACAGCGTGGCTGACACGTTATTTGGTGAAGAGAACGTTAATGCTTACTACCTAGAATACGATACAGACCGTGCAGGAGATTTTAAACCACTAGCAAAAGTAGGAAAAGATAAGAAGGTTGTTTTAGGACTACTTACTTCAAAATCAGGAAAGTTAGAAAATAAAGACGAGGTAATCGCGCGTATTCGTGAAGCAAGTGAATATGTACCATTAGAAAATATTTACTTAAGTACGCAATGTGGATTTGCTTCTACAGAAGAAGGAAATATTTTAACAGAAGAAGATCAATGGAAAAAAATTGCTTTAATTAGCGAAATTGCACAAGAAGTTTGGGGAGATAAGTAATATAGAACATTAAGTAATATAACTTATCGGGCTGCATATGAAATATTAATAAGTTTATATCTGAAAACATCTTAAGTTTGAGTATATATAAGAAAGGCGGAAATTCAATTTTTGAGTTTTCGCTTTTTTACATATTATTATAGAAGAAAAGATAAGAAGGGGGTAGGTTATTATAAAATTAAGAAGAGTCTAGCAATAAGTTTTTGACACATATATTACTTTGGAGTAAAATATAGTTTATAAATAATTGATAAAATTCGTGTAAAGGTAATATAATGAGGTAAAAGTATGGCTAAGAAAAAAGAAATCAAAACAAATGCTATGAGATTTTTGGATGATAATAATGTAGAATATACCCACTTTGAATTTGACGCAACGAGTGATGCTGCAAAGACTGGTGTTGGAGTTGCTGATATAATTGGTCGTAATCATAATCAAGTTTTTAAAACAATTATGACGACAGATGGTAAAGGAAATTACGTAGTAGGTGTGCTGATGAGTGAGGATAACATCAACTTCAAAAAATTGGCGAAAGCAGCCGGATTAAAAAGTTTATCGATGCTACCACTAAAAGATTTAACAAAAATCACAGGTTATGTAAAAGGTGGTTGCTCGCCATTTGCGATGAAAAAACTTTTTCCAACATTTGTAGACAATAGATGTCGTGAAGTTGAAACAATTATTGTTTCAGCGGGTAAAGTAGGACATCAAGTAGAAGTTAAACCAGAAATATTGGAAAAACTTATAGATGCTCAAATAGTTGATATTAAAGCAGAATAAAATAAAAATAGTTTTTAGTAAATTTTTACTAAAAACTATTTTTTTATGCCGCTACCCAGAATTGAACTGGGAACGGAGCATTACCATTGCTCTATTATACCATTTAACTATAGCGGCTCATAAGAATTATATCATATAAACTATTTTCTATGCAAATCTACTTTATGGGACAATCACATGAATTATTTACAAACTTTCTAGTATTTTAATTAATGAAGACCAATTTTTTTATGGTTTTTTAGAATAGACTTATTGAAATAATAATTAAAATGTTGGTTTAATTAAATAGATTAACAGTATATTTTATAGTAAATACTTCTTGCTTATTCACAAAAACATTGATTTTACAGCGTTTTCAAGTGCTTTTTTTATGAATTGAAAGAGGATTGTAATGGAATTGAAATAGTTTAGATATTCTACTGAATTTTTTTTTTGTTATAATCTTAGAAGTGAAGGAGGCGTAATATGTTATTTGATACACATGCGCATTTAAATGATGATGCTTATTTAGAAGACTTAGAAGAAACTATAGAACGCGCTAAAGAAGCGGGTGTAAAATTAATTAATATAGTAGGCTTCGATGACAAAAGTATAGAAAAAGCACTAGAAATCACAGCTAAATATGACTTTTTATATTTAACAGTGGGTTGGCATCCAGTTGAAGCGATAGATTTTACAGAAGAAAAGTATGAAATGATAAAAAATATCGCATTGACAAATGATAAAGTAATTGCAATCGGTGAGATTGGTTTAGATTATCACTGGGATAAAAGTCCAAAAGATATTCAAAAGGAAGTATTTAGAAAACAAATACAGCTAGCGAAAGAAGTAAATAAACCAATCGTAATTCATACAAGAGATGCGATGGATGATACTATAAAAATCCTTCAAGAAGAAAAAGCTAGTGAAGTTGGTGGAATAATGCATAGTTTTTCAGGTTCAGTAGAAAGTATGAAGATTATGTTAAAAGAAGACTTCTACATCTCGTTAGGAGGTCCAGTAACATTTAAAAATGCTAAGACTCCTAAAGAAGTAGCAAAAGCTTGTCCATTGGATAAACTTTTAATAGAGACAGATTGTCCGTATTTAACACCAACACCTTATAGAGGTAAAAGAAATGAACCTGCTTATGTGCACTATGTAGCACAAGAAATAGCAGATTTAAGAGAGATGACTTATGAACAACTAACAAAACAAACATTTAATAATGCATGTAAGTTGTTTAGAATAGATAAAAAGGAGATTGATTAACAAAAATGAAATTAGGAAAAATTTTCGTAGCAGCAGCAACATCAGGAGTATTATTATCAGGAGCATTTATGATAGCAGAAGAGTACACAGGAAAATCAGCTTTTGCCGTAAATATGGATAATACACGCATCGAATTAAAAACTAAAAAAGGAACTGTAAGAGAAGTGCTTATCGCTAATGACATTCCTTTTAGTGCAGATGATAGAATCGAGCCAGGACTTGATACAAAAGTTAAAGGCGGAGAAACTATTAATATCTACAGAGCGCGTGAAATTACTATAGTTGATGGAGAAACTACAACAACAAGAAAAACTACTTATAGAAAAGTAGAAGATATTCTAAAAGAGCTTAATATTACTTTAGGTTCTGAAGATAAAGTAACTCCAGAGTTAAGCAGCGAAGTAGCAGAAGTAGATACTATTAAAATCACAAGAAATAGTACAACTACAGAAACAAAAAAAGAAGCTGTAAAATTCGAAACTAAAGAAGAAAAAGACGATACTAAATATGTAGACGAAAAAGTTACTAAAGTTGAAGGTAAAGACGGAGAAAAAGAAGTTACTTACAACGTAGTAAGAGAAAATGGTAAAGAAGTATCTAAAACAGTTGTTTCTGAAAAAGTTTTAACAGAAGCAACAGCAAAAGTAGTAGTTGTTGGAACAAAACAACGTCCAGCTAGCCAAATGGTAAAAACAGCAGGTGGATCAGTAGCATTAGCAAATGGAAATACTGCTGGAGCAACAGGTGCAGCGGCAGCTCAAGAAATGGCTCGTCGTACTGGAGTGCCAGCATCTACTTGGGAATATATCATTGCTCGTGAATCAAATGGTCAACCAGGTGCAAGAAACGCATCAGGAGCAAGTGGATTATTCCAAACAATGCCAGGATGGGGATCTACAGCAACAGTACAAGATCAAATCAATGCAGCGACTCGTGCATATCAAGCGCAAGGTTTATCTGCTTGGGGAATGTAATATAAAATAAAAAACTCTCGAAAATTTTTTTCGAGAGTTTTTTTATACAATAGTAAGAAAAAAAACTCTTAGAAAGTGGCTAATAAGGAAACCACAAATTCTAAGAGATTTTTTACTTTATATTTTTTTCTCAATTGCTTTATATAGGAAGAATGCTGTGGCTGAACATATAAACATAGCCAATGCACTAGAATAGAAAATATTACCAAGTCCAACTAGAGGAGAGACAACACCACCTAAGAAGAATGGAACAAAACCTGATAAGGCAGAAGCACTTCCGGCGCGCTCACGTTCTAGATTCATAGCTAGAGCCCCACCTACAGGTAGGATAAAGCCTAGTCCTAAAAGAAGTAAAAAGAAACCAATCTCAACAAAAATAAATGGCAATGTTAGAGTAAGAACAACTGCTAAATAAATACTAACTAAAAGCATAATAGATAATCCTAGAGTCATACTTGTTTTTTCTCTAAATTTTGTAGTGCTCCTACTTCCTAAAACTAATGCGAAACCATTAAGACCAAAGCATAAACTATATGCAAATGAAGATAAGTTGTAATGGACTTGCAGAATAAATGGAGAGGCTGCAATATAAGCAAACATAGCTGACATAGCCAAACCTTGAATCATAACAAGTGTAAAAAATAGTTTATTTTTAGATACTTTTATAATAGATGCATATGTTTTTAGAACAGGCACATCGAGACGTTTTTCTTTTTTCAACGATTCATTAAATTTTACTGATGCTATAATCAAAGGTAAACCTATAAGTGCTAAAGTCACGAAAATTCCGCGCCAATCGGTAAATTGAAGCAATAGACTACCAACAATAGGTGATAAAATTGGAGCAAGTCCATTTACTGCCATAAGTAATGCAAAAAATTCTGCCATTTCTCGACCTCTATAAAGATCGGTAGAAACAGCCCTTGAGATAACTAAAGCACCAGCTGATGCAAGTCCTTGAATAAGTCTAAGGATAGCCATTAAATAAACATTAGGTGAAAAGATAATAGCAACAGTACTAATTAGATAAACAATAAGACTAATTAAAAGTGGTTTTTTTCTTCCATATTTATCACTAATAGGTCCGATAAGTAACTGCCCTAAAGCAAGTCCAACCATACTTCCTGTAAGTGTAAGTTGAACCGTAGAGGTACTAGCTCCAAAATACTCTCCCATAAATGGCAAAGCTGGTAAATATAAATCTGTAATGAATGGCCCAAATGCCGATAGAGTTCCTAAAAATAAAACTAGGAACAATTTTGAATTTTTTCTATTTGTCATTACGACTCCTTTCTTTTTTGAGAATACTAACGATTATAGCACAAAAAAATTTTTCGTGTAAGTTTTTTTAGCGTATTTAAGAAAATTTTTTGAGCAATAAAAATAAGAGTATAAAATAGAATTTCAATTTTATTGAGTATTTTCGATATGATTTTAAAAAACTAGATTATACTCTTATTTTATTTTGAAATCAACACTATCAATTTTAGCTATCAATTTTTTATTTATAAACCAAATTAGTGAGCCCACATAAATAACGTAAGTAAACATAAGTAAACTGGTTGTAATAAAAAGGCGATTATTTTTTAAGAATAAAAAGTTTAATATTGAAATAAGACAATATATACTAAAGGCAACAAGAAGTTTTAGTTTACTTTTTTTTATCCAATTATTATATTTAGTTAGCAACTCTAATCTTTTGTTTTCTTCATTTGTTGCCATTGTAGTCTCCTTATAAAATAATATCTAAATTATAACAAAAGAAAAATAAAGGTGCAAATAAAATAGATAAAATATTTTATAGTAAAGCTTCAAATAGCTTATTGGTATTGCTAGAATATAAAGATATATGGTATAATTAAATTGCCATATTATACACAATAGGAGGAAATATGTCTTATACAAGAGATGGTATTTTTGAAAAAATTATAGAAAAATTACCTACTTTAAAAATTCACGAAAGACGAGAAAAAGATAATAGTATATTTATTTTAGAATATAATAATCGCCGAGCAAAGATTGATATAGATAGTTTTATAAGAAAGCTAGGCGACAAAAAAAGTGAGAAAAGCGATAAAAAGGTAGAAGAATTTATTTATTATATTGTGAATAATTTTACAGCTCAAGATAATGTATCTTTAGACGATATTACAAAAGAAGAGTTGGTAGATAAGGTTTATCCCGTTGTTCGCTCAACAGGATTTAATAAAGATGACAAGCAACATCTTGTAAAATATCCGCATACAAATGAGACGGACATTTATTTAGCTTATGATTTTGGAAAAGGGTATAAGCTTCTAGATAAGACTTTTCTAGAGAAACTTTCGTTATCATTAGATGAGATTTTTGAATTTGCTAAAAGAAATCTAGAGAACTTACCACTAAAATATAATCTAGATGAAGTAGAAGGAAATAAATTTTATTTTCTAAATGCTAAAGATGGCTATGATGGAGCACGAGTTATTGATAAAAATATTTTAGATTATTTTTATAAAAAAATTGGAGAGTCATATTATTTAGGCTTACCTCATCAGGATGTTCTTATTATAGCGGATATAAAAAATAAAAAAGGGCTGGAGATTCTGCAAAAAATGATGGTTCATTTCTTTACAGAAGGTACAGTTCCGATAACAACAATTACATTCAAATATGATGGAGAAAAATTAGAAAGTTATTTTATTTTTGTTGAATAAAGCGACTAAAATTTAAAATAGTATAGGAGAACGATTATGTTATTTTTTTACAATAAGAAAATGCTAGGAGAAACATTATTAATTACTATTCAAAATAGTGAAGAGGTTACTTACGAAGATAAGAAAAATATTACACTTATTAAAGATAATAATGGAATATTAGTAGGATTAAATATTTTTAATGTTGAAAATTTGAAACTAGAAGGTGAGGGAAGTATCGAATTATCTGATGAACAAAAAGAAATTTTGAGCAAACGTCTAGAAAAGAATGGTATCAAAATAGATTTAGAGGGTAATAACGATGATTACTTCGTAGTAGGGGAAGTTCTTACTTGTGAAAAGCATCCAGATGCAGATAAACTCAAAGTAACAACAGTAAATGTAGGAGAAGAAACTTTGCAAATTGTTTGTGGAGCACCTAATGTAGAAGCTGGGCAAAAAGTCGTAGTAGCTCTTAGTGGAGCGATGATGCCGAGTGGATTACTTATTAAACCATCGAAATTACGAGGTGTAGATTCTAATGGCATGCTTTGTTCAAAACGTGAATTAGGTTTACCTCAAGAAGAAGTAAGAGGTATTTTAGTATTAGATGAAGATACTAAAGCAGGTACTAAATTAAAAGAATTGAATTTAAAATAATTTATAAATAGGAGGTGTAACTATGGTTAATTGGAAAAAATGGTTTTTAGAAGAAGATGAAGATGAAATTTATAAAGCTGAAGAAGAGCGAAGAGATAAAAAAGAAAAACGTGGTGCTTCAACTAAAGAGAGTGATTTTGATATAGAAGAATTTGAAGAAGAATCGATTGTAGACAAAAAAGAAGCTAGAAAATACGAAGAAATTGATTTAGATGAATACAGTGTTCCAGAAGATTTTGATATAGAGTTTACAGAAGAAGATGAATATTCAGCTCCACAAAAACATCAAAAAGAACGAAACAGCGGTGGATTATTAGGTCGCATAAAAGGTTTATTCTCTAGTGCGAATGATAAGCAATTTTCAGATGAGGACTTTGAAGAAGATTTCGAAGAAGATGATGAAGCAGAAGATTATAAAACCTATTTAGAACGTCAAAGACGTGAAGAACAGTTAAGAAAAGAAGAAAATTACACTATAGCAGAAGACTTTGATGAAGTAGAAGAAGAAGAGTACGAAGAAAAGCCACAAGGATTCTTTGGTCGTCTAAAAGAACGTTTATTCAACGTAAGTGAAGAAGAGATAGAAAAAGAAGAATTAGATGCCCTACTTGATGATTTGGAAGATGAAGAAAGTTCAGATAATTTCATAGAATTTGAAGAAGTTGAACAAACTGAAGAACAAGATTATTCAGCGCAAGTTCATAGTGATGAAACTAGTGATATAGAATTTGAAGAAGTTGATTTATCAGAATATGAAGAGGGATTAGAAAAAGTAGAAAAACCCGAAAATACTACTAGTCTAACAGATGCGTTAAAAGAACTGGGAGTTGAAAACTCTGAGATAAAAGAAGTTGATATTTTTGGAGATAAATCAGAAAGAAGAACTCATCCAACCCTTGCGGCGGTAAGAACAAAGAGATTAAAACAAGATCATAAGATGGATACTTTAGGAACAGATGTGGCTTTAGAAAAAGACCACAGTGATCTAAAAAATGAAGTAGCTAAGTCTTATGAGTTAAGAGAAGAGTTTGCTGAACAAGATTCAGAAGTTAGAGAAACTAAAAACAAAGAAGCACGTGCTGAGTTAAGTGAAAACTTCAATAAATTAGAACGTCGTGAAGATAAAATACAAAAAGATAACTTATTATACAAACAAGATAAAGAATTAGATGAACTTTTCGATGAGATAAAAGTTAAAGAAGAAGAAAGCCATCAAAAATCTGTACCAGAATTAGAAGTTCGCACTGTAGATGCAGAAGGTGAACGTCGGGAAAAAGTTAAATATACAACTGTTGATGATATTTTAGAAGGAAACGATGAACTTTTTGAAGATGATATAGATAGAACTAGCAAAAAACTAGTAGGTGAGCGTTTCGATGAAAATATTAAAGCAACAAAAGAAGTAGAAGACTTTAGAAAAGACTTGTATGAAGGTAGAAGAGTAGAAACGGCAGGAAAAACAGCCTTAGACGAGCTTATTGAAGCTGAGAATATTGATATCTTTAAAAAAGAAGAGACTTTACCTGAAATAGAAAAATTAAACACAAATCTAAAAGAATTTAGAGAGGAAAACTATGTGGAAGATTCTGAAGAAGATATTGATTTAGTTGAAAAAGCTGCACGCATAGAGGATATTGACGTAGAAAACTACGACAAAATAAAAGAACATAAAAAAGATAGGCTAGAAGGATATAGTGATTATCATTTAGACGAAAGTGAAATTATTGAACTTGAAGAACAAAATCATTTAGATGAGACAGCGATAGAGGTTGATATTGATATTGACACATTATTAGCAGATGTTTCTCCTAATAAAAAAGTGAAAGTCGTAGAAAATGATGTTGATAAATTTGTTGATGAAAAAGTTGAACTAGTAGAAGTTGCTGCTCAAAGAGTGGAAAAACACTTAGAAGAAGATGAAGTAATCAAAGTAGATGAAACACAAGAAGAAGAGGAAATAGGCATTGAGTATACTGAAAAATTATATACAGATGATGTCTTTGACTATTTCGATAAAGGTAATGGAAGAAAACTAGGAGAATATAAGACTATAGACCATGGTTATAGACCTGTAAGCAAAGAAAAAATAGAGAACAACCAACGTATCCTAGAGTCAATTTTTGAGAAGTATTCTAATAATAATATATCATCAAATAAATCTGTAACATCTACAATGATGACAACGAATACTATTACTCCAAAAATGAGAAGTGTAGGAAAATTCAAACCTACTCCAGTTTATTCATCAGTTTATGGTTCGGGACCACGTAAAGATGTGGAAGTTAAACCTACAGCCAAGCCAGTAGAAGAAACGAGTTTAAAGGCTAAAAAAGGTGGACCTGTGAAAAAAACTACTGAACCAAAAAACAAAAAGAAGTCAGAAGCTAAGGTAGGAAAAAATGAGCAGGTGAGTGCTGATATTTACAAAGAAATAGCTTCTCAAGAAGAAACTGTATGGAATATTGGCTCTGCTAAAAGAGTGCCTAAAAGTAAAATAAAAACAAAAAAAGATAAAAAATAATTTAATATTTTCCAATTAACCAAAAAATGCCAACCGTAAGAATTTAATTTTTACGGTTGGTTTTTTATGTTATGAAGTTAGTAATTTTCTAATATTTCTGCCCTTACTGCAGATATTAAATATAGCGAACCTGTAATTAAAAGCACCTCATCGTCTTTCAAACTCGGAATAAGGCTAGAAAGAGCAAGATCGTAATTATCATATTTGGTAACGACAGTATCACCAAAACTATGAACAAGATTATCCAAGTTCGATTCTTTGATTTCAATAGGAACTTTAGTTGCAGAGAATTCAGCAGAGATAGTTTTTAACTTAGCTACCATATCTTTATAATCTTTATCTTCAAGGATACCTAATAAGATTTTTAGTTTTGGGAAATTATTGACACTAAGGTAATTGACTAAACTATTAATACCATCATTATTATGAGCACCATCTAGCAGTATATTAGGACGAATCCATTCTAAGCGACCTGCCCAAGTAGATGCTGCTAAAGTGGAATTAATTGTTTTATCATCTATATCAATAATACCGCGAGAACGTAGACTAAAGATTGCTGCTAGTGCTAGGCATGCATTGTAAATTTGGTGTTGACCAACCATCTTTGTGGTATAGTCGATATTTCTGAAGCTAAATTTATTACCATGAGCACCAACATCTTTTATCTCTATATTGTTTTCATCTAAAATAGAAAGTTTTGCATTTTTCCCCTTACAAATATTAGAAATGACATCTACAACACTATTATCAGCTGGATAGATAAGGACATTATCATTTTCTTGGATAATACCAGCCTTTTCGTAGGCGATTTTTTCCAAAGAATCACCTAGTATTGAAGTATGATCCAATCCGATTTTTGTAATAATCGATAACAACTTTTCTTTAAAAATATTTGTTCCATCATAACGCCCGCCAAGACCAACTTCCATAATAACGAAATCTGTTTTTTGTTCTCGAAAATATAGCAGAGCAACTGTTGTAATGATTTCAAAGAAAGAGAGCTTATCGCTAGGGTCAGGATTATTTGCATCATAAACTTTAACAACTTCTTTAAAGAGACGATATGCTTCTTTGTATGGAATAAAGTCATCGTTAATACGAATACGATCGTTAAAACTTAACATACCGGGACTAGAATAAAGACCAACACGATATTTAGTTTTTAGTATGTCTTTTATATAAGAACATGTAGAACCTTTTCCATTAGTCCCTGCGACATGAATAACTTTCAAGTCATGCTCAGGATTATTGAATAGAGCCAAAACATGCTCCATACGATGTAGACCAAGCTTCATTCCAGTGCGCTCTATTTTATAAGAAGCGGTAATAAGAAGCTCTTCACAAACACATTCCAGTGCGAAGTTGGTCAACTCATCTTGAGGAAGGGATTCTAGTTTATCGATAATATTTTCTAGATTTTGTTCTTCTAATAATTCTAAAATATTGTAGTTATCTACTAAATTATTTTTTGTTAAAAAGTTTTCAATTTTATTTTTACATTTTAAATTCATAATAACTTAACTCCTAAGAAGACTATATCTCCTGATTTTATACATTTAATTCTATAATGTTAAGCAGAAAAAGTAAATAGTAGAAAAAATAATTTTTAACTAAACTTTAGTTATAGTATAAAGTTTATGTAAAGTTCAGAATATATAATATAACTATAACAAGTTAATAATATTTTTTCATAATATATGGCTCGTCGATTAACGAGCCGTTCTCCTTTTTTTCCATATTTTTTTTAAATATAGTTCCTATTATGAAAAAAAGTTGCTATTAATATAGCTTTTCCATAAATAATATTTATTATTTTATGTTATAATATCTTAAAGAGAAGATACAAGTGGTGATATTGAATTTTAAAACAATTATACCAAACTAAGAAAAGGAGAATTTGATATGAAGAATATTGTCATTGTTGGTCATCCTAGAAGAGAAAAAAAAGAACTATATATAGATGATAAAAAATACAACATAAGTTTTGATGGGTTTAAATCTGAAAATCATAATGAAGATCCCTTTATTTGGAATGACAACTTTTTTTATACATTCTGTCATACAAATCATTCTTTAAGTAAAGATGTTCGTGATTTAATAAATGATAAAAATGAAGTTTATTTTGTATTTGTAGCTTGGTTTAACGGGGATAATTCTGAAGAAAGAAAGAATATCCTAGAAATTGATACAATTATAAAAGCTAAAGAATTATTCGAATGGCCTGAAAAAGGGAACAGAGATACAGATTTACTTCGTGAGAAATTTAATACATATCATCTTCCAAAATTTGAGAATGGTAATTTGACTGAGCATAATAGAAAAAAACTGTTTACTTGTATTGGAGATAAAGAAGAATCGTTTTTACCAATGAAAAAATATAATGATTCTTATGAGTCATATCGTTTAAATGAAGATATTTCTGAAAAAATTAGAAAATTAATAACTGTTGAAGGTAGTAATCGGTATTATGTTGCTAAAAAGACATCTCCTAGATTTAACAAACAAGAGAAAAAAATTTTTAATGAAGTATCAATAGACATTTTAAAAATAATAGAAGAGTGTATAGAAGATAAAGATTTGCATCTAACAGGTAAGAAATTAAAAGGACAGGATAAAAGAGGTTAGAAAAATTAAATAACATAATAATAGCTTTTAGTCAAATAGCCTTTAAAAAAGTAAATGTTTTGGAAAAATAGAAAATCTATTTGCTGTGTAGAGAAAATAGAAAGAGGAGAAAATTTCTAGTCTATAAATTCTTTAATAAAAAAATGCTAAGTAACCTATAAACTGCTTAGCATTTTTTTAGATAAAGATTTTTAAGATTAATAAGTAATAATTTTAGTAACATTACTTTTGTTAAATCGCTGATTTTGATTTTTCAAATTATTTAAGGTAACTATTGCTGACTTTGTAATTTTTCTATTAGTTTATCTTTCATGACACTATCGACGATTCGATAGTTTGATTGCCATAGAGTTTTCATTTTTCCGACCATTTGTGGATTTGTATCTGTTTCAAAAGTATTTTGAACAAGTCGGACACCAGACGTATTCCAAATTTCTATTGGATCAAATAACCAATATAATTCACCACTGTTATTTTCTTTTAATAGGGCTCTAAAAGCACCGAATATCGGTAATAAAAATCCAGTTGAAATTTCATATGGGATTTCAATATGAGTAAAGTCGGAATAAAATCTTGAGTGGTTTTCTTGACTAGAAGTTACGCCTCTTACTCTGCCGAAAGAACCTTTTGAGCCATTTTCTGCTTTAAATTCATTATACTTTTTAGGCATTTCTTTTTGTATTGTTTCATATAGCTCTACTAATTTAGGTAGTTGAGGTGCTAACTTAACATAAATATTGTTATCTGTTTCAAGCTCTTTGCGAAAATCTTTAAAGACGCTGGCCTTAGCTGAATATGCAGGTGTAGGAGCAGAAGAATCATCAGGATAACGTTTAATATTAAAAATAAACATTAGCTTTAATAGTTCAACAACGGGAATAGATTTATTTTCGTTGTCTTTAAATGCGATATCATCTTTGTAAGGTTGAGTCTCTACTGATTTTTTTATAAAATCAAATTTGTCATCTAATTCAAAAAGTGCAATATCACTGACTTGAGCAGATGTATTTCTTGCATCAGCTAATGCTGTTACATCTAAATCTTCCCCTACAATAATTTCTAGACGAACAAATTTATCGATTTCCTCACTAAGAGAATCTCTGTGTTCTATAATAGCGGTATACGTATGACCTCCATCCAAAATACCGTATCTTGAAGGATCGTCATCAAAATCAACTGTAAGTTCGCTGGTAGAAGTATTATATTGTACAGATTTAGCTGTAATAACAATTCCTCGATTATTTATATCAAAATTTATAATATCGTTTGCTTTAACTGCTGAAATTAATTGTTTAGCTACAGATGTATTCATCTTAGGTTTTCTAGGGTTAACTTCTAAGGATAAATCCGAAGGTAAATCTCTGAAATTAACTAAAACCATGTAAGTAGTTATTTTAGTATCGGACGGTGAATTAATCGTCCTTAATGTTTTAATTTTAAATTTATTTGTCATATTGAATGACCTCCTTTGTGATTATTAGTTGAAGACTTTTGTCTTAACTAGTTATATTATAATATATTTTTGAAAACAAAAAAGAAACTATAGTACCTTTTTTAGAAAGTATGTTATAATATATTTATGACAATAAGAAAAAACATTGATAAAAAACTAATAAAAATAGGTGAAATTTTAAAAAGTAAAAGATTAGAGTTGTCTTTGGAAAAGAAAACAAGGGAATTTTTTTTAGCGGATAGGATCGGCAAGGGTCTCATTGAGGAGTCGTCAATTTCTATTGAGACTCTCAAAAATATTGAAAATGGAAAAACAATGCCGAGATTATCTACTTTGAAAGTTCTATCGGTTGCTTTAGAAATAGATTTTCATGAAATTATAGATGAAATTTATGACTACATTTGATAAAAAACATAGATAGTATTTAGAAATATTTAATTCAATTCTTGTTTGAAATAATTAAATTTAAAACAACCATAATTATTATAATAATTCTTGTAAAGATCGACTGGGTAATAATCAAGTTCAAGGTGTATTAGACACAGTTACTCTTAGGCTTAATAATAAATAATATTTAGGTGGGAATAGGAAAGCTATTTACTATGTTGAAAAAATTGAAAGAGGAGAAAATTTCTAATCTGTAAAGTCTTTAATAAAAAATGCTAAGCAATTTATATTTGCCTAGCATTTTTTATTTTAATCTATTCTTTTTGAAGCCAATATTCCAACACCTATAAATAATAGTACTAATAATAAAGAGTGTAGGAATTCTAAACTCCAGATATTGTTTAATTTCGAACCAAAATTCAACCAAATTAATCGACCGGGAATAAGACCGATAAGATTAGCTATAAAATAATGTTTAAATGATATTCTAGTAAGGCCATAAGAATAACTAACAATACTGTTTGGTAATATTGGTATAAGTCTACAAATAATTAAAAAGGTAGCGAGTTTATTGTCGTTAAGTCCAAAAATTCTATTAAACTGTTTTAAGGTAAGGCGTTTTTCTAAAAAATTTTCAATTTTGTTTCTCGCAAAATATCTAGAAATAAGAAACATTATATTAGTGTAGATAATTGCGGCTATTATAGTTAGGACAGCACCTAGCTTAAATCCAAATAAAAGACCACCGATAACAGAAAAAATTCCAGGTGGGAATAGCAAAATAGGGAGAATAGATGCTAATAATAAAAATATTATAGGTGCATAATCACCAAATTGTTCAATAAAGTTTTGCATATTTTCTCCTTTAACTATAAATGCATTTTCAGGTTTTCCTACTCAAATAGTATAACATAAAGCATGGGGAAAGGTGAATATAATAGTTTTCTAGAGAGTGACTGTAGGACAAGCATGGAAAGATGAAAAAACAAGTTTTAGTCTAGGCTAGAACTTGTTTTTTCTATAAATATACTAGCATATGTTATAATATGTTTTATATAGTAAAGAATAATGCAGGTGGTAATAATGACTAAACTAAAAAAACTTTTAGATGAAAAAAAATATTTGATAATGGGGATTTTAAACTTCACTCCGGATTCTTTTTCTGATGGAGGAGATTTTTTTGATGTAGAAGCAGCGATAGCTGGGGTAAGAGAAATGATTAATGAAGGTGCTGATATTATTGACATAGGAGCAGAATCAACACGACCTGGCTCAACTGCTATTTCAGAAGATGAGGAGCTTCGCCGTTTGGAAAGAGTTTTTCCAATTTTACGTAAGGAGTTTCCTGAAGCATGCTTTAGTATAGACACTTATAAACCAGCTGTTGCTGAATATATGATTAAAGCTGGTGTTGACGTGCTTAATGATGTAAATGGAGCAAAAGGAAGCAATATGGCAGAGGTTGCTGCAAAGTATGATATACCGATTGTTATTATGCATAATGGTGGCGTAGAAGAAGGTAGTGAAGTCGAACAAGTCGTTCGTGAACTTGGGGAAAGTTTAGATATTTGTCTTGCTGCTGGTGTTAAAAAAGAAAATATAATAATCGATCCAGGAATGGGATTTGGAAAAACTGCTGAAGCTAATTTAGAGATTACTAGAAAATTAGACTTGTTAAACGCTTTAGGTTGCGAGATTTTATATGCGGTAAGTAGAAAGAGAACGACGGATTACGTTTTAGGAGGTAATACTAACCCTAAAGAACGAGATATAGTTACTGCGACACTATCTTTAGAGGCAATACGTCGTGGAGCAAGAATGGTGCGTGTTCATAATGTAAAAGTTATGAAAGAGGCATTGATAACTTATGAAATAATAAATGGATAAAATATAGAGAAACACTAAGAAAGGAGGTTAAGATGAAAAATACTTTTATTTATAATAATCATTTAGAAGCGAAAAAAGTGATTAGTACCCTTGAAAAAGAGTTAGAGTTATGTGATGAATTTATTTTTAGCGTGGCATTCATTTCAGAAAGTGGACTGACAAGTCTGCTTCAAACTTTAAAAAACTTAGAAGAGAGAAATATTCGCGGGAAAATATTGACAACAGATTATTTGTATTTTAACACACCAAAAGTTTTAGATAAACTAGCTACTTTTAAAAATATAGAGCTAAGAATGTATGCTAGTTCGAAAGATAATCATGGTTTTCATACAAAAGGTTATTTGTTTAGGAAAAAAGACTCTTGGAATATTTTGTTAGGTAGTTCGAACTTAACGAGTGCTGCATTAACGATTAACAAAGAGTGGAATACATTTGTTGAAGAAGATAATCAGCTATGTTCAAGTATATTAGAAGAATTTCATACATTATGGAATATGTCAGAAGACTATGCTAGCGTAAAAGATAAATATAAAGTTGAGTTTTTGAACAATAAGCAACAAACTCCTAAAACAATAGATAATATTACCGATGAAATTAGTCCAAATGAGATGCAACAAAGTTTTATAGAAAACTTTAAAAAGCTACGAGAACAAGATAATAGAGGATTACTTGTGTCTGCTACTGGTACTGGTAAGACATTTGCAGCAGCTTTTGCGATGAAAAATATAAATGCCAAAAGGATTTTATTTATTGTTCATCGTGAACAGATTGCAAGGCAAGCTTTGGAAACTTTTAAAATTATTTTTGGGAACAGTCGTACATATGGACTTCTTACAGGTAAAAATAAAAATATAGAAGCGGATTTTGTTTTTGCAACAATACAAACAATATCCAAGTCTGACGTGTTTGGAAGTTTTTCTAAAGATTGCTTCGACGAGATTATTATTGACGAGGTGCATCGAGCGGGGGCGAAAAGTTATTTAACAATAATAGATTATTTTGAGCCAACTTTTTATTTGGGAATGACAGCAAGTCCAGATAGAACAGATAGCTTTAATATTTACGAGTTATTTAATAACAATATTGTTTATGAGGTACGCTTAAAAGAAGCGATGGAAAATAACCTTCTTTGTCCGTTTCATTATTTTGGGATTAGCGATTTGATAGTAGATGGCGAAACGCTAGATGAACTTAGTGATTTTACAAGATTAACTTCTGATAAGCGAGTGGATCATATTATTGAAAAACTAAATTACTATGGCTATTCGGGAGATAGAGTAAAAGGATTAGTATTTTGTTCTTCTAAACGAGAAGCACAAATACTTAGCGATGCATTTAATAGTAGAGGATTTAGAACTACTAGTTTAACAGGTGAAGATAGTCAGGAAAAACGCGAAAAAGAAATTGAGAAGCTAATAGCTGACTCGGGAGATATATTAGATTATATTTTTACCGTAGATATTTTTAATGAAGGTATAGATATTCCAGAAGTTAATCAAGTAGTTATGCTCCGTCCAACACAAAGTGCGATAATCTTTATCCAACAGTTAGGTCGTGGTTTAAGGAAAAATAAAGACAAAGATTTTGTTGTAGTAATAGACTTTATCGCAAACTACAAAAATAACTTTTTAATACCGATTGCCCTATCAGGAGATAGATCTTATGATAAAGATACAGCTCGTAAGTTCCTATCACAAGGGAATAGATATTTACCAGGAATGTCGACTATTCATTTTGACAATATATCAAAACAGAGAATCTATAGTGCTATTGATAATGTGAAATTAAATACGTGGATATTTATTTCTGATGAATACAACAAGCTGAAAAATAAACTCGGTAGGGTTCCAACCTACTATGACTTTGAAAATTATGACACGTTAGATATTAAAAAGATTTTTGAAGTTGCAGGTAGTTACCATATGTTTTTGTCAAAAAAAGAACAAGACTATAACCATGGTGGTAAGTTATCTAAAACAGCAGAAAATATGCTAAATTTCGTATCAACTAACTTAATCTTAAGCAAGAAAATAGAAGAGCTTATACTTTTAAGGTTAATCTTAAAAAATTCTCAAAATCTTGAAGAGGATTTTAGGGGAGTAATGTTTACAGATTATACTAAATTAATCACTGATTACGAACTTGAAGTAAGTAGAAAAATTCTTACAAATAATTTTGTAACGAGTAGTGTTACGAAAAAGAAATTTAGCAATTGTATATTTTTAGATCAATACAGCAAAGTATTAAAACCATCAAAAGAACTAGAAAAAGAATTGCAGTCAGATATTTTTAGATCATTGTTGACAGAATTAGTAGAATATGGAATTTATAGATATAACAAATATTACAAAGGTAATCTATATAGGGATACTAATTTTGTCCTTTATGAAAAATATAGTTTTGAAGATATTTGTAAACTTTTTTCTTGGAGTATCAATTACGTACCGTTAGCCATTGGGGGCTATAAATACGATGAGCAAACGAAAACTTTACCGGTATTTATCAATTATGACATAGATGAAAATTCATTCAACCACGATTATGTCCATGGATTTTTACCAGATACCGGTTTTACATCAATGTCGAAACCACGTCGTAATTTAGAATCAAGAGAATGTGAATATTTCTATAAAGATGAAACAAAGATTTATTTATTTATGAGAAAAAATAAAGATGATAAAGATGGAGCGAGAATATTCTATTTCCTTGGCGAGATGAAAACAGTAGGGAAACCAGAGCTAGTTCATAGAGAAAAAAGTGGAGATACAGTTCTTCAGTTTTTCTATAAACTGCAGACACCGCTTAGGGAAGATATGTATGAATATTTTACAAGGGAGAAGATATAATGATAGATATAGAGTTAATAGAAGGCTTAAGCATAGATGATGCTAAAAGAGTTTGCTTATGGACAAATGAAAAAGGTGAAAAGTTTTTGAGAAGGTGGGCAGGACCAGGTGTCGAGTTTCCACTTAATGAGGATTCATTATTAAATTTTGAAAACACATACTCTATACAGAAAAATGGAGAATTTATAGGTTTAATTAGAAAAATACGCCAAGTCGGCACAAATGTTCATATAGGGAATTTCATATTAAATCCTGAGTATACAAGCCGTGGTTTTGGGAAAATAGCTTTAAGGAAATTTATTGATAGTATTTTTTCAGAACAACAAGTAGAAACTATAACTCTTAATGTTTTAGCTGATAACAAGAACGCTATAGGATTATACAAAAAATGTGGTTTTAAAGTTCTTTCTACAATAACACAACCCGTTAAAAAATATTTGATGGTTAGAAGAAAATAAAAGCTTGAAAAACTAGTATAATATTTACAAAATATAGTGGATATTTGTTGATTTTTAATTTTATAATTGATATAATGGAAAACAGAGTAATTTTATTACTCCTTACTCTCTTGCAAAAAAGGGAGTCGCAAAGACCAAAAGGAGGTAACACACATGAGAAAATATGAAGTAATGTTTGCTGTTCAACCACGTATCGATGAAGAAGCTAAAAAAGCTGTGGTTGATAGATTCGTAAATATTCTTTCAGAAGGTGCAGAAGCAGTAGAAGTTAAAGATTTAGGTAAAAAACGCCTAGCTTATGAAATCGAAGACTTCACTGATGCTTTCTACTATGTAGTAGAATTAACTTCAGAAACAGATGCGTCTACAAAAGAATTCGATCGTTTAGCAAAAATTAGCGATGACATCATCCGTCACATGGTAGTTAGATTAGAAAAATAAGGGGTGACTTACTATGATTAATAACGTAGTATTAGTAGGAAGATTAACAAAAGATCCAGAATTAAGATATTCTAGTTCAAATATCCCGATGGTTTATTTTACAGTTGCTGTAAATAGAACATTCGCTGATCAAAATGGTCAAAGACAAGCGGACTTTATTGGCTGTGTAGCTTTTAGAAAGCAAGCAGAAAATATGGCGCGTTTCTTAGGACGTGGTAGTTTGATTGGTGTAGAAGGAAGAATCCAAACTAGAAATTATCAAGGAAAAGACGGGAACACTGTTTATGTTACAGAAGTTGTGGCTGATAGAATCCAGTTCCTTGAATCTAAGTCTAGTTCAAATAGACAAAATAACGGATTTGATTCAATGAGTTTCAATCAACCTCAATCACAACCATCATTTAGTAATAATCAAAATTATTACAACAATTCTAATCATAACCAAGGGCAAGCTAATTCAGCTATGCAAGATTTTATTAATGATAGTTCATTTTCTGATTTTGGGGAAAATTTCCCAAGTAACTTAGATGATGACTTCATGCAGGATGTAGTAAATCCGTTTAAAGAAGACTAAAATTACATAGGAGGACATGCACAATGGCAGTAAATAACAATCGTCGTAACAACATGCGTCGTCGTAAAAAAGTATGTTATTTCACAAAAAATAACGTTGAATATATTGATTACAAAGATGTAGAATTACTTAAAAAATTCGTTTCTGAACGTGGAAAAATCTTACCACGTCGTGTAACTGGTACTTCAGCTAAGTATCAAAGAATGTTAACTACAGCAATTAAAAGAGCTAGACACATGGCACTTTTACCATACGTAGTAGACGAAAAATAAGATTAAATAGAGAAAAAGATGAGCTTAGGCTTGTCTTTTTTTTATGCTTTGATATAATAAAAGAAAATACGTGTATGTTGAGAGTGAGGGAGTAGAATGGAATTTAAAAAGTTGAGTGAAACAAAAGTGCTAAAAGATCCTGTTCATAGTTATATTCATATTAACTATGAGGTAGTTTGGAATTGTTTAGATAGCAAGGAATTCCAGCGCTTACGTCGTATACGACAATTAGGTGGAGACTTTCAGGTTTATCCAACAGCAGAACATTCTCGTTTTTCACACTCATTAGGGGTTTACGAAATTGTTCGTAGGATGGTTACAGAGATAAAATCTTTAAGTATGGAACTTAGTGAATATGATAAAATCTGCGTAATGTTGGCAGGGCTCTTGCATGATGTAGGGCATGGTCCATTTTCTCATGCATTTGAACATATTACTAATCATAGTCATGAAGATTATACAGCTAAAATAATCTTAGGAGAAACGGAGCTTAATCAAGTGCTAACGGAGGTCTCTCCAAGATTACCGGAGGATATAGTATCGATAATAGAACATAATCATCCAAATGATATTCTTAATCAGATTATTTCTGGTCAATTAGATGCTGATAGAATGGATTATTTACTTAGAGATTCATACTTTTCAGCAACAAGCTATGGACAGTTTGACTTAGAAAGAATATTACGTACAATGCGCGTTAGAAAAATTGATGAAAATAAAAAAAGCTCTTGTCGTGAAATATACAGGGATTCATAGTGTAGAAGACTATATTATGGCAAGATATCAGATGTATTGGCAAGTATATTATCATCCAGTAGCACGCAGCTATGAGGCAGTATTTATTCAACTTTTTAATAGATTAAAAGATATTTTTAAAGATAATAAAGAGTATTTTTCTGATATGAAAGTTTTAATCCCATTTCTTGAAAAAAATGTGGTTAGTGTAGAGGAGTATTTCAAATTAGATGAAAACTCTCTATTGTATTGTTGTAGTTTAATTCAAGATAAAGAGGATAAAGTAGCGGCAGATTTAGCTCGAAGACTACAAAATAGAAGACTTTTTGAGTATGTAGATTATAGTGAAGAGAACTTGGCACAAATAAAAAATATGCTAAAAGAGCAGAATCTAGATGAAAAATATTATTTGCGAGTAGAAAATGTAGAGGCGAGTGTTTACAGCCCATATAAAGGTAGAAAGATTCTAATAGAACAATTAGATGGTAAGATAGTTGCTTTAGAAAAAGCTAGTACTATAGTAGAATCGATAACAAAAGGCGAAACAAAAAGAGAAGGAACGATATTTTATCCAAGATAAAAAGAAAGCTAACTTAGGGAGGGGATTCTAGGTTAGCTTTTATTGTTTCAAAAATAATTGTCAGAAAATAATTACATATTAACTTACTATTGATTTTAATTGTCGAAAATGTTACAATCATACTTATAAAAAATTGAATGATAAGATAATAAAGGAGAGATAAGAATGTTTGAATTAGCAAATGTAGCAAGACCAGGAGTAAGTGAATATATTTCAGGGAGTGGAGCTTTGGCTGTGCTTGATAATAGGCTAGAAGGATTTAATACTCCTTTGATTGTTACAGGTGAAAAATCTTATGAAGCGTTTAAAAAATTTTATAAGGGGAATAGAGAATTTAGAGTAGCAAAATATGACGGGACATCATCTTATGAAGATATGAAACGCATTGCAGATGAATACGGAGAAGATGTTGATGTGGTTATTGGTGTAGGAGGAGGTCGTGTTATTGACACGGCTAAAGGTGTGGCAAGCTTTTTGAATAAAGAGTATATGACTATTCCAACGGTAATAGCAACATGTGCTCCTTATGCTCCAGTAGCGGCGGTTTATAATCCGGATAAAACTTTTAGAGAGGTTGGATATTTTAAACGTACTGCATATGCTTGTATTGCAGACTTAGATTTATTACTAGAATCACCAAAAGAATATTTCGTTGCAGGCATTGGAGATACTCTCGCGAAGTGGTATGAAGCTGTAGTGCTAGTGGAAAGAAATAATAAATATAACGATCCTTTAGTAAGAATGGGACTAGAAGCTGCAAAAATTACGCGTGATGCTCTTTTACGTGATGCTAATGGTGCATTAGAAGCTATGAGTACAAAAACAGTAACAGAAAGTTTTAAACATGCTGTAGATACTGTTTTTGCGATTTCTGGAGCGGTAGGATGTTTTGGTGTTCATTATGGCCGTATGGCAGGAGCTCATGCAGTGCATAATGGTATGAGTTTAGTGAAAGAAACACATAAAGTTCTTCATGGAACAAAGGTTTCTTATGGTATTTTAGTTCAGTTATTAGCAGAAGGTAAGAAGGAAGAAGTAGAAAGATTAATTCCATTTTATAAAGAAAATGATTTAGCTTATAATTTAGCATGTGTGAATGTAGTAGAAAATGTCGATGAGAAAATTGAAAAAATTGCAGAGTTTGCTGCTAGTGAAAAAGAATCATTCAAATTGGCTGTCGATGTATGTACACCAGAAGTTGTGGCAACAGCAATGAGACAATTAGAAGAGATGACAAAATAAATATAAATATCCCTCAAACTTTTGTTTGAGGGATGTTTTTTAGATATTATTTTTTAAGACAGGTAGTAACATTTGTTCTTTTACGGTATTAGCTGTCTCATCTTTTAGTAGATAGTTAACTATTTCATAACCAAATAGAATTGCGACTGCTGGACCTTGAGCAGTAATAACATTTTTATCGACTACAACAGCTTTTTTAGAATTGTAAGATTGACATTCTAGTTCTTTATTGAAACCTGGATAAGATGTAGCTTCTTTGTCTTTTAAAATCCCTGCCGCACTTAGTACTATAGGTGCTGCACAAATAGCTGCGACTAATTTTTTTGCACTATACATAGTTTTGAAAAACTCGATGATTTTGTTATTGTCACGCAATAATGTACTTCCTGGCATTCCACCTGGAATAACAATAGCATCGTACTCTAATATATCTTTAATATCATCAATTTTCTTATCGGTAATGATTTTAATATTATGAGCACCTGTAACGTATTCGGCATTATTAGCAGAAATAAGGTCAACTTCTAAATTTGCGCGGCGCATAATATCAAGAGGAGCAATTAGCTCTAACTCTTCACCACCATTGTCAACGAATAAGGCAACTTTTTTTGTCATAATAACCTCCTAAGTAATAATTTGATAATAAATATAAAGTAGCATAAAAATAATCGACCATCTGCGGAAGATGGCCGATTAAAGTTTAAACTCATAATTATTTAGAAATTTCTAGAACTCCGTAACCAGTGTCGCGGCGTTTATAAACTATAGAAATTTCGTTAGTATTTGCATCTAAGAATGCGAAGAAGTCATGTCCTAAAAGTTCCATTTGGAATACAGCTTCATCTCTTGTCATAGTTTCAACTTTTAGTTGTTTAACTTTACCGAAATCAAGTGATGTTTCTTCTACATCTTCTAATGCATTAGTAAGAAGATTTTCTTCTACAAATCCTTTTTCACGACCTTTTCTATTGATTCTAGTTTTGTGTTTTCTCATTTGACGTTCAAGTTTATCCACAACTAAATCAATAGCAGCGTAAAGATCTTCGTTTGTTTCCTCTGCGCGAAGTGTAACACCTTTAAGAGGGACAGTTATTTCAATTTTTTTCTTATTATTTTTGTATACTTTAGCATTAGCGTAAACGTTTGCTTCTAAACTGTCAGCAAAGTATTTTTCTAATTTAGAAACTTTGTTCTCAACATACTCCCTAATTGCTTGAGTAATTTCTAAATTTTCTCCTCGTACTTGATATCTTAACATTTTAAAGCACTCCTTTCATAAAGTAGCTAGTCTACTTTATAGGGTATCCCCTTGTTTTTATACTTATATTATAACACTTTTTGATAACGTTAGCAACATAATTTCTGTAAAAATATTCTTTTCAAAAATATATTATTATTTGTTTTATAAATATATTTTTGTTAAAATTAAATTAAAACATAGGGTTTATAATATTTCAGAGTTATATAAAGTATTAAATATAAGAATTAAAGGCGAAAATTATAGAGAAATACTAAAACTAATAAAGTTTCAGATAGGATAAACTTTTGTAATCTTTGTTATATTTAACAGTAAAAATTAAATGGAATTTGAAATATTTTTAAAAGGTAACTGCGGGGAGTAAATTATGTTTTTTGAAGAATATAGTGAGTTTATCGAAGCACTTTATTGTGTTCGTTATTCAAGAAAAACTGAGGAAGAAAAGTTAAGTAGTTATAAAGAAATTTATAATGACTATATAAAATTCGGAGAAGTAAGTAAAGATTTTGAAGAAATTTACAACGATATAATAACGGGAGTAGTCTATACTTTAAAAGCTTGTGATTTAGAGTTTTTAAGAGCGTATAATGGGCTACTCCTTTCTATTTCTAAACTCTTGCGACTTAAAATAAAAATTCATTATTTAGAAAAATCAGATTATATCAACAAACTATATGTTGTCCAAAAAGAAGAGAAAAATTATCATTGCCTTCAGTGTGATAATAAAAATCAAAAACTATTTTTTAGTTATGAAACGGAAGGAACAAAAATAACATATTGTAAAAGATGTCTAGAGTTCGGAAGATGCGATAATTATTTTTTAAGATTTTATATAAATATTCCTTTTGATAAAATTAATAAACCAAAAGAACCACCAGTGGTCTTAAGTGATGTTCAGAAAGAGGCAAGTGAGAAAATAGTAGAAAATAGCGAGCTAGGAATCAATACTTTAGTGTGGGCGGTCTGTGGTGCAGGTAAAACAGAAATAGTGTATAAGGTTATTTACAATAATATAAAAAATAATAAAAAAATTTGCATGGCTATTCCGAGAAAAGATGTTGTGCAAGAACTAGCTAGACGTTTTAATAGAGATTTTAATGATATGCCCATGAGTATTCTTCATGGTGATGAAAAAAATCTAGTTGATTCTCACTTTTATCTAATGACTACACATCAACTTATAAAATATTATAATTATTTTGATATTGTCATAGTAGATGAGGTAGATGCTTTTCCATACTACGGTGATGAATGTTTAGAACAAGGAGCTATGACAAGTCTAAAAAATCAGGGAACATTAGTGTTTTTATCAGCAACACCTTCGGACAAAGTCAAGAAGCTAGTTGACGAAATTATAAAAATTCCTATAAGATTTCATGGGTATTTGCTTCCTATTCCAAAAATAAAAATAGAACAAAGTAAAGTATTTACCTATGAGAAGAAGTCACAGTACATTACGCAGTTTATTACTCAAAGATTAGAACTAGCTAGGCGATTATTAATATTTATTCCAACTATCACTATGAGTAGAAGCTTGAAATTATATTTAGAAAGGAGTCTAGCGGATAATGTAGTTATAGATTTTGTTTATAGTGAAGATGAAAAACGGAGCGAAAAGTTAGAAAAATTTAAAAAATGGGAGATAGATATATTAATTACGACGACTATACTAGAAAGAGGCGTCACATTTGATTATCTCGATGTTTTAGTGTTTGAAGCTAATCATAAGATTTTTACAAAAGAGGCATTGATACAAATAGCGGGACGAGTAGGAAGGAAAGAATACGATTATAGCGCGGGAATCGTGTTTTTAGCAGATAAAATTAATAAAAATATGAAGCTTGCAATAAAAGAAATAAACTATATGAATAACTTAGCCAAGTATAGACGATTAAATAAGGAGTAGATAATGGAATGTAGTTTTTGTAAGAAAGAAATCAAAGAGAAATTAGGGTTTAAAAATGTTTTTTCGAAAAAGAAAAGTTTTATTTTGTGTGAAAGTTGTAAGATAAATCTAAATATAAATATTGAACAGTTAGGAGAATATACCTTGTATTATTTCGCTGATTATGAATTTTTGAAAGATAGCATTTATGCGATTAAATATGGAGGGGACGTAGAAGAATGCCTAAAGTATAAAAGTCTGTTTAGAAAATTTTTTGAAGAGTATAATTTTGATTTAATTACAATAGTTCCAGCTAATAATGAGAGAAAAGTAATTCGCAGCTTTGATCATATAGAACAACTGTGTATGTTATGCAATGTAAAGTTTGAGAAAATTCTAGAGTCTGATTACCGTCCTAAACAAGCGAAGTTACATAAACAAAGGGCAGGGCATCCGTTTTATATATTACCTCATACCATATCCGACTTGAGTATTTCTAAAGTGCTTATAATTGATGACATTTTCACCAGTGGGAATACCCTACTATCTTGTGCAAAACCACTAAAAGAACTTTTTCCAAATTCAGAAATTAGTTTTTTAGTTCTTGCGAAAAGTATGCACTAGGGTTTTATTGAAGAAATAACAAAAAACATCATAAAATTTAATAGGTATCTTTTATAACTATAAACTAGATTTTGTGATATAATTTATTAGTTGAATAAATTTAGTTAGGAGATGGTTAAAACAAAAATTTTATTTTCGCTAATAATGATAGTTTTTATTTTGATATTAGTATATTACTTATCTAAAAAATTTGAACTGAAAAAAGAGCAAATAATAATTTTTTGGATTTTGGTGTTGTTTTGGACGGCGATTAGTATAATAAGAGCTTATAGGAAGCTTTATGTGATAACACCAATAGAGCAGGGTGGATTGTCTTTAACTCCGGTTTTAGCGGCGCAAATAGCCGCTGGCTATGGTCTTATGAGTTTAATCGTTAGGTTGCCAATGTTTTTGGCGAGTGATATTTTTAAACGTCGTAAAGTGTTTATACAAATTGCGTTATTCTTATTAATTTTGACCTCATTTTTGGTTGCATTTAATGCGAATTATTTAACACTTTATTTATCTTCGTTGTCACTAGGGATTAGTGCGACAATGCTAGCATTATTTAATGTTATTTTTTCGGAGACATTTTCTAAAGATAAGGCGGCGGTGTCGGTATCTATTTTATCTATAGCGCCACTTTTGGCAGAATTTATGGCAGCTCCAATTCAATACATATTAACAATGGATACATATAAACAGTTTAATTATATGTGGCTTGTATCAGGAGTAATAGCTCTAATAACATTTGTACTAACTTTTATGATGAAAGATTATCGTCCTGTTGATAGTGATTTTTCATTTAATAAGGTTAAGGTAGTTTTAAAACATAAGAGTTTTATTTATATTTGCTTATTGGCTGTTTTATTATCATTTATCAAGTTTTCTACCAGTGGGGCAAATATGATTGCTTATGGAAAGACTGATTTAAATATGACACCACTTATGTTGGCATATATAGATGCAGTTTTTGCTGTGCCACAATTAATTGCAGGTGTTCTTGTAGGAGTATATCTTACTCGTAAATGGGGAATTCAAAAAACATTGTTATTTTTACTTGGGTGCTTATTAACTTTTTACATAATAGCCTTATATATCAACAATCCATATATAATTTATTTTAGCTATACTCTAAATGGTTTAGGATATGGTGGAGCGTACAATATTCTTATTGCACTAGCAATGCAATATTTTGACAGAGAGTATCGTAACGTTAGTATGGGTATTTACCAAGCGTTCTTTGCTTTAGGTATTTATTACGGGGATTATGTTTATGTGTGGATAGCTAAACATATTAAACATGGTTTGTTTGGTTTTAGCCAAAGTAAAGCAATATTTTTAATAGTAATTGGAATAACCTTGATAAGTATGATTATGGTAAAATTAAAAGTAAAAGATAGTTAAGTATTATAAAAGATGAGTATATCGAGATAGCGATATACTCATCTTTTCTTAAATAAAAAGTACTAATTTGTTAAATTTTCAGAATTCTTTAGGAAATTACTTGACAAACAGAAATAGCAGTGCTAGACTAAAAATAACAAGATAAAAAGAGAGGAACACTGCTATGTTATCATCAAAATTATTTAATACACAATTAAATAATTATTACTACAGCTACTATTAGATAGTGTTTGTACTTAGGTCTTATAGGTACAAACAAGGTTTGTATCTATGGGAGCTGTAGAGTTTGGTGATGCTCGCATAGAGGAATATTCTAAGCGGGCTAACAGTTTATAAAAAATAATACGAGTTTAAGAAATTTTAAACTTGTATAAAAACTACTAAAAACCGTTTAGAAATTTCTAAACGGTTTTTTCTTTTAGGAAAATCTTAAAATTAAAAGATAAAAAGGAGAAAAAGAAAATGAAATTTAAAAAATTAAAAGTGTTATTAGGAATAAGTTTATTAGTACTTGGTGGTTGTAGCAATAAAGGGGAAGTTAAAACAGATAATATAAAAATAGGTGTTTTACAATATGCTGAACATAATGCTTTAGCTAGTGCAAGAGAAGGATTTGTTGAAGCACTAGCTGAAGAGGGGTTCACTTCGGACAAAGTAACCTTTAATATTCAAAACGCTATGGGAGATCAAAGTAATCTTCAGAGTATAGCAGAACAACTAGCTAAAAAAAATGACTTAAACTTTGTTATAGCTACACCAGCAGCACAAGCTATGGTAAACGTTGATGATAAAACGCCGACTGTTTTCACAGCTGTAACGGATCCGGTCGCAGCTTCGTTATTGACTAAAACAGATGCTCCAGAAGGAAATGTAACGGGGACTGTTGACTTAACACCAGTAGATAAACAAATAGAGAAATTGCTAAAAATAGTTCCAAAAGCAAAAAAAGTTGGGATTTTCTACAATTCAAGTGAAGTAAACTCTGAAGCACAAGCTAAGATTGCAAAAGAAACTTTGAAAAAGGCTGGTGTAGAAGTTGTGGAAAAAACAGTAACTACAACAAATGATGTTCAACAAGTTATTACATCGCTAGCGAGTGAAGTAGATGCAATTTACTTCCCGACAGATACTACAGTAGCATCAACAATTTCAACAATTGGAGCAGTTTTAAAAGAGAAAAAAGTACCAGCATTAGGTGGGGACAAGGCAGTTTTAGAAGGAATGTTAGTTACTTACGGTGTGGATTACAAAGAGATAGGACGTCAAGCAGGACATCAAGCAGCACAAATCTTAAAAGGTAAGAAAATATCAGAATTACCGGTAGAACAACCTAAAAAGTTAGCTGTTGATATAAATGATGATATGGTGCGTGCATTAGGTTTGAATAAAGAAGAATTATTAAAAGTATTAGGATAATATAGGAGGATAAGATGGATATATTATTATCAAGTGTTTCACAAGGTTTACTTTGGTCGATTATGGCCATAGGGGTATATATAACTTTTAGATTGTTAGATATTCCCGATTTAACAGCAGAGGGAAGTTTTCCATTAGGTGCAGCTATATGTGCAATAAGTTTGGTGAATGGTATGAATCCTTTTTTAGCAACCTTTTTAGGAATGCTAGGTGGACTTGTTATAGGGGTGGTTTCTGGTCTATTGCATACAAAGATGAAAATTCCGGCATTGTTAACAGGGATTATAACTCTAACGGGATTATACTCAATTAACTTGAAAATATTAGGAAAAGCTAATGTAGCTCTATTAAAAGAAAAAACACTAGTAACAATGTTACAAGGTTTGGGAATACCGAAAGTCTATGCGGTAATTCTGTTAGGATTGGTATTTGCATTGGTGTTAGTAGTCTTGCTAACTATATTCTTAAAAACAGAAGTAGGGCTAGCGATTTTATCAACAGGTGATAATGAAGATATGAGTGCAGCTAATGGTATACGAATAGATAATATGAAAATCTTAGGCTATATGATAAGTAATGGTTTTATTGCTTTATCAGGAGCGCTCCTTGCTCAAAATAATGGTTTTGCTGATTTGAATATGGGGGTAGGAACAATTGTTATAGGTCTTGCTTCTATTATAATCGCAGAAGTAGTTATCAAAAACCTTAGCCTAGGTAAGAGAATAGCCTCTATAATTATCGGTTCAATTATTTATAGACTTGTTATTTCATTAGTATTAGAGATACCAGGTATGGATACGCAACTTGTAAAATTATTCTCAGCAATTATTTTAGCAATAATTTTATTTATACCTGAATTAGAGAAAAAATTCCCAAAGGGTGTTAGGAGATAAAAATGAGTTTAGTATTAAAGAATATAGAAAAAACATTTGAAAAAGGAACGATAAATGAAAATCATGTTCTTAGAAATCTTTGTTTGGAGATAGAAGATGGGGAGTTTGTTTCTATAATAGGAAGTAACGGAGCTGGGAAGTCTACATTGATGAATGTTATTGCGGGCGTGTTATTCCCAGATAGTGGAACGGTATCTTTAGATGGAGTAGATGTAACAAAAGATGATGTAACAAAACGTTCAAAAGATATTTCGCGTGTATTTCAAGATCCAAAAATGGGAACAGCTACAAGGATGACTATTGAGCAAAATATGGCAATAGCGCTAAAAAGAGGAAAATCAAGATCTTTTTCTCCAGGTGTGAAAAAAGAAGATAGAGAACTTTACAAAACAGCATTAGAGGAATTAGGATTAGGTCTAGAAAATAGATTGAAGAGTAGTGTGGAATTTTTATCAGGGGGACAACGTCAGGCGTTAACTCTAGTTATGTCAACACTTGTTAAACCTAAACTTCTTCTTTTAGATGAACATACTGCAGCTCTTGATCCAAAAACAAGCGCTATGGTAATGAACCTTACGGATAAAATCGTTAAGAAAAATAATTTAACAACAGTTATGATAACTCACAACATGGAACATGCAATAGAATATGGTAATCGTCTAGTTATGCTTCATGAAGGCCATGTTGTTGTTGATATAAAAGGAGAAGAAAAGAAAGATTTAACTGTAGCAAAATTACTAGAGTTATTTAAAAAGAATAGTGGAAGCAATATTATCAATGATGATATGATGTTATAGAAAGTGAATAGAGATAGATGCTAGATATGTCTATCTCTATTTATTATTTTTGTGAAAAGAAAAGAATTTATATTTATTTTGAAAGGAAAGCTAATCATAAATTTTAATTAATTTTCACCGCTATTCTTTCAAAAAACAGCGAAATTTGGTATAATAAAAAGGATATCATACGTATAGTATAGATATAAAAAACAATAAAGGAGTGTTAAGTTGGATAATAACATTTCAGAAACATTAAAGAGAGAATTAGAAAAACTTCTTGATAGTAAATTTTTCTATAGAGAACCGAGTAATAATAAAGTCATAGCCTATAGTATTAGCTTTTTATTATTGATACTTTTGGGGAGTTTGTTAAAAGTTGAATTATTAACGGCTTTTTTAGCGATATTTCCACTTACTTATGTTTTAGGCGCTAAAGGTTTAAAATTTTACATACCACTTGTTACTGTTGGAACGATAATATTAGTATTTTTATCATCGCCTCATATGTTGTTTTGGTTTATAATGCACATGCTTCTTGGGTATTTAATATACCAATCCATAGTTAAGAGATATTCAAAAATATATTTACTTATTATAATTACAACCTTCTTTTTTATAGGGATAGCATTTTATGTCTTATTACTTATAAAATTTGGGGTTATTAATATTAATCAAGAAGAAATTTTAAAGTTTATAAATGATTATATTAATGCTATGTTGACAGCTAATCAATCTTTAGATAAGAGTTTAGTTTTATCAAGTTTTGAAAATATACAAAGAACGTTCCCTGTAACATTATTCATTTCACTATTTATTTATAGTTTGGCATTACTACAATATACATTATCAATGCTATCAAGGGAATACATTATAATACCAACATTTCCAAAACTTAGCAGAATTATGATAAGTACTAAAACGGGATATATATACATAACTATTACATTGGTATATTTAATAGTTGAATCTATGATGGGGGCTAATTCTTATAATTTTTGGTATATATTTTTACAAAATTTAACGAATATTTTATCATTGATTTTTGTTTTAAATGGTCTATTTACAGCGTTCTTTTTCATAGAACAAAAAGGGGATTCACCAGTAACTAAGGCGTTAGCTGTTCTAGGTATGATTCTTTTTAGTTCTGTTTTTGAACTAGTTGGTTTTGTTGATAGTTTGTTTAGATTACGAGAAACTTATATTATAAAGAAAGGAGAATAGTATGAATGCAAAGAGAAAATATGAAATAGTTATATTTGCTTTATACACTATTGGTGCAATTATAATAGGATTAATGAATCTTATAAGTTTAGCAGTCTATTTAGTAGTAGGTCTTAGTGTGTTCATGCTATTTTACTATTATAGGAAGAGGGTTTCGGAGCAGACGGAAAAGTATATTAGTAAATTGACTAATCGTATAAAAGATTCAACAGAAAAAGGTATTAATAAGTTCCCTATAGGAATTATTGTTATCGATAAGGATAGAAATATAGAGTGGGCAAATAACTTTATTTACAAAAATATAAAAGTAGAAGAGATAAAAGGGTTAAACATTTTAGAATTGATGCCAGAGATAAAAGATCTTTTTGAATTGGAAACGCCAGTAGATAATCAGTTTGAGATTTTTGGGAAGCATTATAAGGTGAATTATCAAAAAGATAGTGGTTATATTTATTTCTTTGATATCACTGAAAGTAAAGTCGTTATGCAGAGATTTCGTGATACTCGACCTATTATTTTCAATTTAAGTTTGGATAATTATGAAGATGTTTATGATTCTCTTGATGATGAGGTTGCAAGTAAGTTTGATTCACAGGTTGTTACAGTATTAACTGAATGGGCAAAGAAAAATAGTATTTATCTTAAACGTATTGATGAAGACAGATTTATAGGGTTATTAAATGTCAAAGACCTTAAAAAAATAGAAAAAAACAAGTTCCAAATTTTGGACTCTATTAGAAATTTAAAAGAAGAATTTGATGCTCCTATTACTCTTAGTATAGGGGTAGGAATGGGAACTGACTTTTTACCGGAATTAGGGGAACTTGCGAAAAGTTCGTTAGATCTTGCTCTTGGACGAGGTGGAGATCAGGTTGCCATGAAAGATATAGATGGTACAATTAAATTCTATGGAGGTAAGACAAATCCTCAGGAAAAAAGAACTCGTATTAAGGCTCGTGTTGTGTCAAATGCTTTAGCTGATATTATTAGTGATAGTGACAAGATTATTGTTATGGGGCATAAACGTCCAGACTTTGATGCTATAGGTGGATGTATAGGTATATATACTTTTGCTAAGTTAGTAGGAAAAGAATGCTATATTATTTTAAATGAAAGTGATCAGGATGAAACAATTCAAAAAATAATGTTTGAGATTAACGATACTGATGAAACATTATCAAATGTTTTTGTTGATAGTGATGAAGCTTGGGAACTTATGACGCCACAAACAACGTTGATAGTAGTTGATACATCTGATGCTTCACGTGTCATTGATGCAGCTATTTTATCAAAAGCAAATAAAAAGGTTGTTATTGACCATCATAGACGTGGTGAAGATATAATTACGAATCCGCTACTGACTTATATAGAGCCATATGCTTCATCATCTTCGGAGTTGATAGCTGAGCTTATAGAATATCAAACTAAGATTGAAAAAATTACACCATTAGCTGCAACAATTATGTTGGGAGGTATTGTAGTAGACACTCAAAACTTCTCAATAAGAACAGGGTCAAGAACTTTTGACGCTGCGGCTTACTTACGTAGTAATGGGGCAGATCCAACGAAAGTAAAAACTATTCTAAAAGAACCTATCGAAAACTTTATGAATAGAGTTGAAATTATTAATAATGCAATCCAAAAAACACCAGAGATAATTATTGCTAAAGCGCCAGATGATAAGAGATATACAAATGTCATGCTTGCTCAAAGTGCAGATTTACTGCTTACATTAAAAGGTATTGAATGTAGTTTCGCTTTAGGATATCTGGATGAAGATAAAGTGGGTATTTCAGCTAGATCTTTAGGGAATATGAATGTTCAATTAGTCATGGAAGAACTTGGTGGCGGGGGACACCTTGCTAATGCAGCTACACAGATTGAAGGTGTAGATTTAGATGAGGCATTAGTTCGCTTAAATGATGCGATAGATAGAGTGCTATTGCAAGAGGATTAGTACTTGAATCAATCGGCTAGAAACATAAGAAAATAAAGGAAAAAGGAGATAAGGTAATGAAAGTTATTTTTATAGAGGATGTTAAAGGAAAAGGGAAAAAAGGTGATGTTAAAGAAATAGCAGATGGATATGCTAAATTTTTAATAACTAACAAAAAAGCTATACAAGCAACTACTGCTAATATGGCAACATTAAAAGGACAACAAAAACGTGTAGAAAAAGATAAACAAGAAGAGTTAGTTCAAGCAAATCTGTTAGCAAAGCAATTAGAAGGACTAGAAGTTAAGATTAAAGTAAAAGCTGGAGAAGGTGGAAGATTATTCGGATCAGTTTCTTCAAAACAAATTGTTGAGGAATTGAAAAAACAACATGATTTAAAAGTTGATAAAAAGAAAATTGACTTACCAAATGGAATTCAAGCTTTAGGATATACAAATGTAAAAATTAAAATACATAATCAAGTAGAAGGAACTATTAAAGTTCATGTAGTGGAACAATAAGAAATAGTTTATAGGTGATAATATGAAATATCATATAGATTCTGTCTTGTTGGCAGAGCAATCTTTACTGGGAGCTCTTATGCAAGAGCCTGAAAAGTTGATAGAAGTTAAAGCAACAGTTGATCCAGAAGATTTTTATGATGAAAAAAATAAAGATATTTATAGTGCTATTTTACGCCTTGATGAAGCGGGAATACTACCAGACACCACTACTATATTTGAAGAAATAAATAACAGTGGGGCATTCAAAAACGTGGATGCCTCGTTGTATATAGTAGATGTTTATGACGTTACTCCGAGTGCTCGTAATATTATGCATTATGCAAATCTTGTAAAAAGATATTCTATTTATCGTGAAATACGTGGAGCTTTATTAAGCAGCACAGAGGAAATGAATCAAGGTAATGCTGATATTGATGCACTAACATCTACGTTATTTGATCAAGTAGAACGTGCGATGGAAAGAGCAAAAACATCTCATTTTAAAAATATGCGTGATGTTACTGATGAAGTATTTAAAGAAATACTTGCACGTATGTCGGGAGAAGGTAAAAATATAGCAATTCCTACAGGATTTAGTTCGTTAGACCGGGTTATTGGTTTAGGTAAAGGAGATTTGGTAATCTTAGCCGCTCGTCCTTCTATGGGGAAAACAGCTTTTGCTCTTAATATAGCGTTGAACGTAGCTGGGAAAAATCATCGTTCAGAAGAAGAAAAACGTACGGTTGCTTTATTCTCACTAGAGATGGGAGCTGATCAACTGGTTTCTAGGATGATTTGTAGTGAAGGGATGTTGGATTCTGAGAAGATAAAAAAAGGTTCATTGGATAAAGATGACCTTATGAAATTGGAAACGGCAGTACATTTCTTGAATCAAAAAAATATCTTTATAGAAGATAGCGCATTTATTAAAGTAAATGAAGTTAAAGCAAAGTGTAAGTTGCTAAAAAGTGAGCATGGTCTAGATTTAGTAATTATTGATTATCTTCAACTCCTTCAAGGAAGTAAACGAACGGATAATCGTCAACAAGAAGTATCAGAGATTTCGCGAAGCTTAAAACAGATGGCTCGTGAGTTAGAGTGTCCTGTTATTGCTTTATCACAGCTATCACGTAGTGTAGAATCACGTCATGATAAAAGACCGATGATGAGTGACCTAAGGGAATCAGGAAGTATAGAGCAAGATGCTGATATAGTTTCATTCCTTTATCGTGGAGATTACTATCGCAGTGAAGATGCTGATGAAAATGAAGTTCAAGAACCTAGTGATGTATCAACTGTAGAGGTGATTGTTGCTAAAAACAGAAATGGTCAAACTGGGACTGCAGAGTTAGCGTTTATGAAGAGATATAACAAGTTTGTATCTAAAACATACGGAGAATAATTTAGGTATTTTAAAATATAAAAGATTAAAAGGGGATAGAGGTTAATATATGAAATTTAAAAATAAACGAGTGATTTCATTAGTTATAGTAATGGTGCTAGTCGTGTTCTCTCTAATTAATGGAACATTAACTAAAAGCGTTATACAGAAACAAAGCACAGAAGATAGTTATGTACAGATGTTTTTAAGAAGTCAAAGTGTGCATAAGTTAACATTAGTTGATGGGAATAGTGATGAAACTATTCAAAAGATTTCTATAGAAGGTGAGATTGGAGCGGAAATGACAAATACATATTCGCGCGCTTCAATAATAAACCAAATAAAAGAAGCTAAATCTAATTCTAACGTAAAAGCTATCTTATTATCGGTTAATACTCCAGGTGGAGGAGTTTATGAAACAGCAGAACTTTACAATGAATTAAAAAATAGTGGAAAAGATGTTTATGTATCTATGAAAAAACAAGCGACATCAGGTGGTTATTATGTGTCTATGGCAGCTAAGAAAATTTTTGCTAATATTGAGACAACTACTGGATCACTAGGAGTAATAATGAGTTATGTTTCAGCACAAAAATTCTTAAATGATCATGGTATAAAACAAGAGACTATTCGCTCTGGAGAACAAAAAGCAGTAGGTGGGTTAACTGAAGATTTACCAGAATCAACTAGAAAAATCTATCAAGAGCAAAATAAAGAAGCATATGATAGATTTGTAAAAGCGATTGCTCAAGGGCGTAGTATGAGTGAAGATGAGGTAAGAAAACTTGCTGATGGTCGTACCTATACAGGAACTCAGGCCGTTGAGAATAAGTTGATTGATAAAATTGGAACTGAAGAAGATCTTATTAATTTTATCAAAGAAGATAAAAAACTATCTAATCCAAAAGTAATAGAATTACGACCGGATAAAGCAGCAGAAAGCTTATTAAGTCGTTTTGTAAAAGCTACGATGAAGAGTATTATTTCAGAATTGAATAGTGAAGCTACATCTAATCAAGTAGAGAGAAGTTATTTAGGATAAGGGGGTTATTAACATGACAAATAATAATTTCAATTCAAATGACTTTTCTAATGAACGTGAGGGGTTAGAAAATGGTTCGGAACAGATTTTTGATAAGACGGCTGAATCTGTAGATAAAGCTAATGTTGAGGGGATATCTAGTAGCATAGAAGAAAATAGATTTGATGAACAAACTAAAGAAACTAACAGTAAAGATAACACCAACTTTTCATTACCAACTACATTAAAAGATTATTTAATTTTTTCTAGAAATTTTTATTCAGGTTTTTGGGTTAGATTTATTGCGTATATAATTGATCTAATAGTAGTAGCTGCTTTAGCGGGATTGTTAAATACTTATTCTTTTGGATTATTGAACAGAGAATTATATTTCCCAATATTAGGAGAAAAGGGACTTAGTTATGTAGTTGTAATGTTTTCTTATTTTATTTTAATGACATATTATTTCTCGCAAACTTTAGGGAAAATGATAATGAAGGTTAAGGTAGAGACAAATAAGGGAACGAAATTAAAAATATCAGATGTTTTATACCGTGAAGTCATAGGAAGATTGTTAACGATAGCCTTATTTAATATACCGTATATAGTCGTTGCATTTACAGATAAGAAAAAAGGACTTCATGATTATATAGCTGATACAGTAGTAGTAAAAGAAGACTTTTCTAGTATTCGTCGCCAGATGAATGAAAGGTTAGAAAATATAAAACAAGAAGGTTAAAATGAAGAACGCCATAGAATTAAATTCTATGGCGTTTTAAGTTTTTGTGTAATACTATTTTTCGTATTCTAAATATCCAATTCCGACTGCGCGGGGTCCTGCATGAGTTCCTATAACAGGAGAGATAATTATAGTCTCTGTTTCTATATTGCTAAATGTTTTTGCGACAACATCTTGAGCTTTTTTAAGAAGATCATCCGTTGTATATAAAATAATAAGAGACTTAGGATCTTTTTCTTTTATTTCTTCGCAAATTTTTGTTAAAACCTTACTCATCCCTCTATGTTTTCCGCTAACATCAAGAATACCATCTTTTATAGTTATTATAGGCAAGATGTTAAGGAAATTAGATAGTAAAAATTGAGTTTTAGTTAAACGACCGCCAGCATATAAGAAATCCATATTTTCGATAGTTACTAAGATATTTTGTTGCTTAAGTAACTTACGGCATTCATCTTCAATATTTTCATATGCTAAATTTCCGTTAGAAAAGTCTTTTATAATTTTCTCGACGGCGCAACCCACTATTCTAGCAACTTGTAATGTGTCGATAATTTTTATATCAATACCTTCTATTAACTCGCTAGCTTGAGTAAATGAAGAATAAGTTCCAGAAAGTTTACTAGTAACTGTGAATGCTACTATACGTTCGAAACCTTGTGCTTTTAGATTTTCATAGACTTCAAGAATTTTCCCAACAGAAGGTTGGCTAGTGCTTGGTTTCATTCCACTGTTTATTTTTTTGTAAAATTCTTCTGGGGTAATTGTTACGTTATCTTCATATAATTTATCGTCTAAACGCACTTCTAGTGGTACGATTGACAATGGATAGTTTTTACAAAATTCTTCGTTAACTTGTAGTGTAGAATCACATACAAAAGCTGTTTTCATTTTTTTATGTACCTCATATTTTTAAATATTTATTAAGTAGAAATTTTCTACTTAATTATAATACAATAAAAAATAAATTTTTTCAAATAAAAAGAGAAATAAAAAGTTAACTATTTATCGAATGTTAAAAATAAAAGTATCGATTAACCTATTATTTCAATCTTTTTCAATAAAACCTATCAAACAGATATATTTGCTATCCCTAATTATATTTTTATTTATTTTGAGTAATAATTTATGATTTGGTATAGTAATAAAAAGGGACTGATTTAGAATCAGTCCCGATAATTATTATTTTGCTAAGTTTGTAATAGTCTTGTTAGCCCTATTGTACGAAATGTAAGTAAGTACAATGAATATAATTCCTAAAGCAGCTAAGATTAATATAGCATTAGTATAAATTTCACCAGTCAATCCACCAAGAACTGCATGACGAACTGCAACATCTCCGTAATAAACAGGAGTGAATGGAATTAAACCACTGTATAATGTAGGTAGCATTTCTTTAGGGAATAGTGGTGTAGTAAGAACAAATTGTAATGCTACAAATCCAATACTTAATCCATTACCTACTTTTCCGAATGTATATGATAAGAAGTGCGTTATTATCATAAATACTATAGCTGAAATTATTAATCCAAAGAAGTACATTCCGAAATATTCTATTCTGAAATCAAAGAATAATTTCATAGCAATAACTTCGATTATTACAGCGAAAATAGCGAATGTAGACATTGCTACAAGACATGAGCTAAATAGTCCAGCTACACTTTCTCCAGCTTCACGATTACGGGCTGGGAATAGAATGTTAAATGCAGCTGCTGCTATAAGTAATCCGAATACTAAGAAGAATGGTGCCATAGCATTACCATAGCTAGTTTCTTCTGCAATATCATGTGTATTAGTTTTGATTGGGTTAGCTAACATATCTGAGTTTTTGTCTCCAGTTTTCGCAGATGCTACTTTGTCAGCTCCACTAGAAAGTTTATCGGCTAATAGACCTGAACCATCTTTTGCTTTATTTAATCCCTCAAGTAATTCTGGTGCTTTAGCTTGCATTTGAGCAAGTGCTGTAGAAAGGCTAACCGCTCCAGTTTTCGCAGTTGACATACCTGCGAGTAATTCTGGTGCTTTAGATTTCATAACGGTCAAGTTTTGATATAGCTTTTTACCACCATCATCAAGTTTTTGGATACCAATGCTAAGTTCAGGGATTTTTGCTTGTAGTTTGTTAAGTCCAGCATTGATTTTAGCATTTCCATTAACTAAAGCATTGATTCCCGTTGTTAGTTCAGGAAGTTTTCCGTGTAATAGGTTAATTCCTCCAGTTAATTTATCAAATCCATTTTGTAGTTCTGAACTCTTAGTAGCAAGGGCTCCAACACCTTGTGCTAATTCTCCTGTACTCATAGATGTAGTAAGTAAATTAACACCATCAGTAAAGTTAGTTAAACCAGCTTTCAATTTTGGTGTTTCAGTTGCTAGCTTGTTAACTCCATTTGCAAGTTCACCAGTTGTAAGTGATGTTATAGTTTGATCTACTCCGCCTTTGTATTGATTGAATCCAGCTACAAGAGTAGGTGTTTTGTCATTCATTATTGATAAACCAGCTTTTAATTCGCCACTACCGGCAGCTAACTTACCAACAGCATTTTTTATTGTAGAAAAACCAGATATAGTTCCGTCAAGATCTGCTGCAAGATTGTTTACATCAAATTTATCAAGTTGGTTTTTGATGTATTGTAATTTTCCTACACGATACTTCATGCTTGAATATTTTGAAGAAACAGAATTGATGGCTGTAGTAAGATCAGTTTTTATCTGGTTATTACTTTGAGTAGTAGCGCTTGGTTGAGGAGATGCAGCAGAAACATCGCTTTGAGCAGCAGCAAGAATGCTAGCTTTTTGAGTTTCTGTTAAATTAGTTGCATCTAATTGTTGTTTTAAGTTTGTGAAGTTGTTACTGCTTTGAGTGGCAGCAGGTGCAACTTGTGAATCCATTTTACTTATAAGTTCTTTAATACTCTCTATTTGCGTTCCTAATTCAGTAAAGGCGCTAGATAGTGGGTTAAAGTTTGTTCTATAAGTAAGTTTTAGACCTTTTAATTGATCGATAGTCGAGTTAAGTTTGCTTTTTTTAGATGATAAATCACGATCGCTAGGTAAACTAGAGTTTAGTGTGTCTAAACCAGCATTAATTTTACTAGCACCTTCGTATAATTTCGGTGCTTTTTCAGAAAGGCTAGTTACACCGTTTTCTAACACTGTACCGCCAGCGATTAATCTATTTAAATCATCTTGTTTATCTAGAAGTTTAGAATTAATTTTTAAAATACCATCTACTAATGTTTCCATACCATTGTTTAATGTAGCACCACCAGCATTAATTTTATTTAAATCATCTTTTTTAGCTAATAATTTTTCATTAAGAGTAAGTACGCCATTAGTATATTTTAAAAGTCCGGCTTGAAATTCTTTGCTTCCGTTGTAAAGAGTATCCACACCAGAAGCTAACATAACACTTTTAGTTTTAAATGCATCGAATCCAGCAGTTAAGGTATTAGAACCAGCAGTAAGCTCATTAATACCTGCACTTAGTGTAGTTTTTTTGTCGTTTAATGAACTTAAGCCATTTGATAGTGTTTCTGAACCACTTTGTAATTGAGAAATACCGTCTCCTAGTTTTGCCCCAGCATCATTTAATGTTGTAAGACCAGTCGCAAGACGTTTTGAACCGTTTGAAAGTTGATTGATACCACTGCCAAGTTTTTCTCCTCCAGCGCTAATGCGAGAAAGCCCGTTGTTTAAAGTGTTAGATGCATCTGCAGCTTTTTGAAGAGAACCTCCAATTTCAGAAAACTTGCTGTATAAGGTAGTACTGTAAGTTTTTACAACTTGATCCTTAACTGTATTTGTTAAGTTGCTTGCTACGGTTTCCATGATTTTTTCACCGTTTTTACTTTTTGTAAAGTTGGTAGTAAAATCAATATTCATTTTTTCTGGATTTTCACTTGATAAAGTAGTAGCATTTTTAGAGAAGTTTTCTGGAATAGTTACTACCATATAGTAGTCACCTTCTCTTAGTTGTTTTTCTGCTGTTTCTTTATCAACAAATTGCCAATTTACTTTTTTGTTTTCTTTTAGTTTATTAACCATTGAATTTCCGACTTCTAGAGTCTTTCCTTCAAATTCTACTTTCTTGTCTAGGTTAACAACACCGACTTTCATATTTCCTGTATTGTCATAAGGAGTCCAGACAGATTTTAGGAAAGTTCCTGCATAAAGAATAGGAACTAGAAGAACGATGGCCATAGTGATAATTAAACCTTTGTTCTTCAAAAGAGATTTAAATTCTTTTTTTATCATAAATCCTCCTAAGAAATTTTACTAATAAAATTCCTTTAATTAATATTATTTTATGATATAGCTTTATATCACGTACAATATTCTATAACGTTTTAAACTAAAAGTCAAAATATTTTTAAGTAATAATAAACTTCAAAGTTTTAAATATAAACGTCACTATTTATAATATGGACAAACAATATATCTTTTTTAATATATTTAAACCCGTGAATCCTTATTTTAAAAGAAATGCAACAAATATTAATCCTTTTTTGAAATCTTATAAAATAATATATATTAATTAAAAATTTTTTTGAAATCGTCCTAATTGAAGAAAAAATAAGTGCGCTATTAAAATATGGAAAATAAATTGCCAGATAAAAAAGACTATTTGAAACAAAATAGTTTTTACATTATAATTATATTAAAGATATATAAAGTGAGGCTGGTAGAATGAAAATAGAAGCGGTACTTTTTGATATGGATGGTTTAATGTTTGATACAGAAAGTTTATCAACAGAGGCTTTTATAGATAGTGCAAAAAAACAAGATTATGAAATGACGAAAAATGAAACTTTACAAGTATTAGGCTTTACGGAAGATGCTACTTACAAATTTTGGGAAAGTTATTTTGAAGATAGTCATGTTGACGGAATAAAATTAACAGATAACCATTATAAATATATTGAAAAAGTTTTATTTACAACTGGTCCGAAAAAAATGCCTTATGTAGAAGAACTTTTAGTATATTTAAAAGAAAATAATTATAAAGTAGCGGTGGCTTCTTCATCTAATATAAATCATATAGAAAATAATATTGAAAAAACAGGGCTTAGCAAGTATATCGACAAAATGGCTAGTGGTCAAGAAGTTTTAAATGGGAAACCAGCCCCTGATGTTTTCTTATTAGCTGCAGAGAGATTAGGTGTGAAACCAGAAAATTGTTTAGTATTAGAAGATTCTAAATCTGGAATAAAGGCTGGACACGCTTCAGGGGCAACTGTTTTTATGGTGCCAGATATGTTTAGGCCAGATAAGGAATGTGAAGGATTAGCTGATAGAATAGTAAAAAATTTAGGAGAGATAATTACTATTTTAGAAGAAACTACCAAATAGTTTCATTAAATAAAAAAAGTGAATACTACAAAAAGAGTAGGTTGAAGCTATAAAACATCGTAATCTTATAAAAAGGTATTTTGTATGAGTCCAAATTAGAAAGAGGGGAATAGATTATGATAAAAAAAGAAATATATAGTATAGAAGGAATGAGTTGTGCATCATGTGCGCGTAATATAGAAAATATTATTGGAAAGATTTCTGGTGTGAGAAATGTAAGTGTAAATCTTGCTACGGAGAAGATGTTTATTGAGTATGAAGAAGGGGTTGGTGTAGAAGTTATAGAACAAACTGTAAGAAATGCAGGATTTGTGGCAAAATTGATAGATAATAACGCAAAAACTTTTTCTATAGAAGGAATGAGTTGTGCGTCATGTGCGCGTAATATAGAAAATATTGTTGGAAAGATTTCTGGAGTACAGAGTGTTAGCGTTAATTTAGCTACAGAAAAGATGGCTGTCACCTTTGATAGAAGTAAAGTAAATGCAAGAGAGATAGAAAATGTGGTAAAAACAGCAGGATTTAAGGCGATAGAAGACAAGATTCTAAAAGATTCTATTAATGGTCAAAAAATAAAAAAAGAACAACAGATGAAAAGTTTATTGCATAGATTTTGCTTGTCTGCTGTGTTTGCAATTCCTTTATTATACTTAGCTATGGCTGATATGGTAGGTTTACCTATGATAATAAATCCGATGGAACAAGCGAAATTGTTTGCTACTATTCAAATAATTTTAGTTTTACCAATTTTATATCTAGGTAGAAATTTTTATTTAATTGGTTTTAAATCATTGTTTAAAGGACGACCTAATATGGATTCGTTAGTTGCACTTGGATCAGGGGCTGCAGTTGTTTATAGTTTGTATTCAACTATCCTAATATATTTAGGGAATTCGCATTTAGCTATGAATTTGTATTATGAATCTGCTGGTGTTATTCTAACCCTTATCACGCTTGGTAAATATTTTGAAGCAATTTCAAAAGAAAGAACATCAGGAGCGATATCTGCACTAATAAATCTTGCTCCGAAGATGGCTAACGTCATTCGAAATGAAGAAGAAGTAAAAATAAATGTCGAAGATATTGTTGTTGGGGATATAATTGTTGTTCGCCCTGGAGAAAAAATTCCTTTAGATGGAAATATAGTAGAGGGTTCAAGTTCGGTTGATGAAGCTATGCTAACCGGTGAGAGCTTACCTGTTGATAAAAATATTGGTGATAACGTTATAGGAGCAAGTATTAATAAAACGGGAACTTTCAAAATGATAGTAACAAAAGTTGGAAAAGATACTGCTCTTGCTCAGATTATAAAACTTGTTGAAGAAGCACAAGGCTCAAAAGCACCAATTTCAAAATTGGCTGATAAAATTGCAAGTGTGTTTGTTCCGGTAGTTATTTTTTTAGCTATTTTAGCGGGAACGTTCTGGTATTTTATTGGTCATGAATCTTGGGTATTTACTCTTACGATTTCTATTTCAGTTTTAGTGATAGCTTGTCCATGCGCGTTGGGGCTTGCAACTCCAACATCAATAATGGTTGGAACAGGTCTTGGAGCAGAACAAGGAATTTTAATAAAAAGTGGAGAAGTGATAGAAACAGCTCAAAGTATAAATGTGGTAGTTTTTGATAAAACAGGAACACTAACCGAAGGAAAATTAAAAGTCACGGATGTAGTTTCATTTGATAATTATGACAAAGATGAAGTTCTGCGTTTTGCAGCGAGTATAGAACATTACTCAGAACATTCACTAGGAGAAGCAATAGTAAATTTAGCACGCGAAAAAGGATTTATATTAAGAGAAGTAGAAGATTTTAAAGCTAGTTCAGGTCTTGGGATTTCTGGGAAAATTGACGGAGAAAATATTTTAGTAGGTAATAAAACATTTTTAGAAAACAATTCTATCTCAGTAGAAAATCACCTTTTAGTAGCTGATAGATTTGCAGCAGAAGGTAAAACACCTTTATTTATTGTGTATGGAAATAAATTAATAGGAATAATTGCTGTTGCAGATACAATTAAATCATCAAGTGAAGAAGCGGTAAAAAAATTAAAACAAATGGGAACAAAAATAATTATGCTCACTGGTGACAATAAAAAAACTGCAGAAATTATTGCAGAACAAATAGGGATTGACGAGGTACGTAGCGAAGTGTTACCAGAGAATAAGAGTAACGAGATAACAAGGCTTCAACAAGCAGGTTATAAGGTTGCGATGGTTGGAGATGGTATTAATGATGCTCCAGCTTTGGTACAAGCAGATGTTGGAATAGCTATGGGAGCAGGAACAGATGTAGCAATTGAATCTGCTGATATTGTTCTTATGAACAATGATATGCTTAGTGTAGTTCGTACAATAAAACTTAGTCGTGCAACAATAAAGAATATTAAAGAAAATTTATTCTGGGCGTTTATTTATAATATTATCGGTATCCCTATTGCCATGGGAGTATTACATCTATTTGGTGGACCATTATTAAATCCAATGGTAGCCGGAGCTGCGATGAGTTTTAGTTCAGTATCGGTAGTATTAAATGCGTTGAGACTAAAAAGAGCGGGAATAAAATAATTTACAGGAGGTTCACATGGAAAAAGTTTATAATATAGAAGGAGTAAAATGTGGTGGCTGTGCTGCCGTTGTTAAAGAAAAACTTAATGATATAGAAGGGGTAGAAACTGTAGAAGTTGATATCTCTAAGAAAAAATTAATAGTAGTAGGAACAGTCGATAAGGATGTATTACAAAAAGCCTTGAGTGATACAAAATTTAAAATTGATTAAATAAAAGACCAATCAAGATTATTTCTTGGTTGGTCTTTAACTATGATTGATAAGGTTTTTAGCTTCTATTGAAATATAGATAATGAGAAAAACCGAATAGACGTAGAAAACAGCCAGATAATCAAAAAGTATAGATTTAATAATAGTTTTTCGTTAAAATAATAATTGAAAGGAGGAGTTATTATGAAACTCGAGTTAAATATAGATGAAAAAGTAAAAGAAACATTAGTTGTAGTTAATGCTAATAAGGTTGATAAAGAAGTTCAGAATTTAATAAACTATATAGAATATAGTTCAGATTATTTAATAGGAATAGTTGAAGATAAAGCGAGTATTATAAATATAAATGAAATAATAAGGGTATATATAGAAGATAGAAAAACTTTTGTTGTAACATTAAAAGATACATATGTTGTGAAGAAAAAGCTTTATGAAGTAGAAAATATGGCAACTCGTAATTTTATAAAAATATCACAAAGTGAAATAGCGAATATAAAATTTATCAAAAACTTAGATTTTAGTAATACAGGAACGATAGTCATAAAGTATAAAAATTCTGATATTAGCTATGTATCTCGTAGGATGATTAAAGAGTTTAAGTTAAAACTTGGTATATAGGAGGAAAATAAAATGAAATTATTTAGAAAAATGGTGGTATTTAGTTTAATAGGGGTAGGGATAGGAAGTATCTTATCGTTAGTATTTAGTTTGATACATGGAGAGTATGCTCCAGGTGTTCCTGAATTTTTAGATAGTTTTTCAAATACTAATAAAGCGATGATAGTCCAGACTATAATATTTATCGTTTTGGGGATTTTACAAGGATTTGCCAGTGAGATTTTTAAAAATGTAGATGAGCAAAACTTTAAAATGATATTTTTAAAACATTACCTTCTAATAATGCTCCCATTGTTATTGGCAGGATATTATTTGAAATGGTTTGTAGGGTTAAAAACTCTAATGCTAATGTTAGTATTTTCAAGTTTCTTATATGCTCTAATAGCTTTGGTATCTTATCTAAGTGTTAGAAATGATATAAAAAAAATAAATAGTAAACTATCTAATTATAAATAAAAAAGGAGTTGACGATTTATCGTCAGCTCCTTTTTTATTTTTAATTATTTACCTTCTTTTAATAAATCACGGATTTCTTTAAGAAGTTCTTCTTTACTATCAACTTCTGGTGCTTTTTCCTCAGCAGCTTCTTCTTTAGCCATTTTTTCTTTAGCAGTATTAATAGCTTTAACAAAAATGAAAATAGCTACAGCTGTGATTAAGAAATCAATAATAATTTGAATGAAATTACCATATTTAATGTTATTCCACATTAAGTTAGTGAAGTCTGGTTTAGATGGGAAAAGAAGCCCGATAAGCGGCATCATAATATCAGTTACTAATGAGCTTACGATTTTACCGAAAGCAGCCCCCATAATAACCCCGATTGCAAGATCTAATACATTACCTTTAAAAGCAAATTTTTTAAATTCATTTAACATAAATATTTTGTTCTCCTTTATAAAAATTTATACTTGTGTATGATACATTAAATTGGAAATAAAATCAAGGATTTTAATATAATTAAACGTTTTTTATAATAAAATTAATGCTAAAATTAATATCCCTCAAAGTTAAATATTTCGAGGGATATTAATTTATCTGTATTCTGACTATATTAAATCTTAGTTTTCTTCTGAAGATTTTTCTTTTTTGAAGAATTTATTAAGTAAGTCTGCTGCTTTATTTTTATTTTCTTCAACTTTTTCAGATAAATCGTTGATTTTTTCATCAGTATTTTTTCTAAAACCTGTAACATTGTTTTTCATAGTATCTACTGATGATTGTAAACCATTAATTGAAGAAGCTAAGCCTTCTGTTGAATTAAATAATGGGTCTAATTTTTCAGATTTCACTTGAATATCTTCAGCAAGAATATTTGCGTTTTGTAGTAGAATATTAGTTTCAACCATAATTGGTTCTAAGTGTCCTTCTACTTTTTTAACAGTTTCATTTAAATCTTTTGCAAGAGTAAGAGCATCTTCTGCGATACTAGTTACATCTTCCACACACTCTGTAACAGATATAATAGATTTTCTTGCAGTTCCTAGAGTTCTTGCTGCACTGATACAAATAATAAGCACACCTACTCCTGATAGAAAAATTCCTGCGTAGGCAAGTACAAGCCAATCAATATTTAACATTTATATGTCCTCCTTGAGATGTTATATTAATTATATTTTAAATAAGTTTTAATTATTAGTGTTTTTTTCAAAAAATTTATGACAAAGTTTATTGATATTTCCAGCTCCCATAAATAAAAATACTGTATTGTCAAAGTTTAGTTTATCAAAATCTTCTTCTCCATGAATAATTTCAGAACCAGGAGTTACTTTTTGTAAATCCTCAATCCCAACAATTTTCTCTTTTTCACGCACTGAAGCAAAGATTGGGCATAAAAATACTTTGTCTGCAGTTAGTAGACTTTCGGCGAATTCGTTTAAGAATTTTGCAGTTCTTGTATAAGTATGAGGTTGGAAAATAGCAACAATTTTCTTATCTGCATATTTACGACGTGCACTATCAATAGTAGCTTTAATTTCACTAGGATGATGAGCATAGTCATCAACAACTATATTATTGTCAAATTTATATTCACTAAATCTTCGTTCTGCTGGACGATATAAAGCTAATGATTCTTGTATTTTTTCTACACTAATACCATTGATATCAGCCAAAGCGATAGCAGAAGTGGCGTTAGAGATATCATGTAATCCGAAGACTGCCATAGTGAATGTTCCAAGGGAAGCGTTATTTTTATAAATATCAAACTTACTATGTTCAGTAGAAGTTTGAACATTTTTTATTTGATAGTCATTTCCCTCATTAAAACCGTAAGTAACTGTTTTAGCATGAGTGGGTTTTAGCTTAGAAGCCAGACGGTCATCACCGCATATAACTACTGTATTTTTAACTTGATTGACAAAGCTTTGAAATGCATCAAACATATCATATTCATCATTAAAATAATCAGGATGATCAAAATCAATATTAGTTACGATAGCGTAATCTGGATGATAGGCTAAAAAGTGACGATAGTATTCGCATGCTTCAGCAATCATGAAATCTGAATTTTTTTCACCATGTCCAGTTCCATCTCCAATTAGGTAAGATGTAACATAACTATGTTTAAAAATATTACTTGTCATAGTGGTTGTTGTAGTTTTGCCGTGAGCTCCAGTTACAGCGATAGAAGGTGTTTCTTCTAGTAGTTTTCCTAAAAATTGAGCATAAGTATAAATCTTCAAACCTAACTCTTTAGCACGACGACATTCGATGTGTGTGTCATCAAAGGCATTTCCTAGTATAACCTCATAGCCTTCTTTTATATTTTCTGCATCATAGTAGAACATTGGGATATTGCGTTGTTCTAATTTTTCTTGTGTGAAAAAATAAGTTTCTTCATCGGAACCTTGGACAACATGCCCCATATCATAGGCAATCTGTGCGAGAGAACTCATACCAGATCCTTTGATTCCTATAAAATGATATTTACTCATTATAATTCTCCTAAAATCTCGTTAATTCATATAGAAAATAATTACTCTAAAAAATTTCTATAAGCACTACAATTTTACCTTAAAATGAGGAAAAATTCAACTGATAATATTTTTTTAATATGACCTAAAAGTGTAGTAAAATAATAATTATAGGGAATATTAATGTAAATTTATTAAGTGATATTTATTAAAATATGAACCAAGTTAGAGCGATCCTCTAACTTGATTCATATTAACTAATATATTGTTTTTTTAATTTCTTCTCTTTTTGTTAGCTAAGTATAGAACTCCGCCTAATACTAGTATTAATGCTCCAAATAGTTGAGAGTTTGCGGTTTGAGAACCGGTATTACTTAATAATTTTCTATTTGTAGAAATTTGGTTAGAATCTTTTTTATTTTTACTTACTTCAGTATTAGGTTTATCAGTATTAGGTTTATCAGTATTAGGCTTATCAGTATTAGGTTTGTCAGTATTAGGTTTATCGGTATTAGGTTTATCAGTATTAGGTTTATCAGTATTAGGTTTATCTGTGTTAGGTTTAGATTTATTATTTGTATACTCGATTAGACCGCTACCTAAATCATTTATAGCTTTGATTATCTCTTCTGCTGAAGATTTAGGATTATCAAAGACTTTTTGTGCATTTGCAATAATACTTCTATATTTATCAAGGGCTTCTTTATTAATATCCGTTTTTAATTGATCATCATGCGCTATTATCTTAGCCGCTTCTAATGGAACTAAAAGTTGTGCCTTAAGAATATCTGTAGAAGAAGGTTTATTGTCATCTTTGTTAGGTTGCTCTCCAGGAGAAGTATTAGTATCAACCACTAGATTAGCTACTGCAGACTCTAATTCTTTTTTAAGGTCACTACGTCTATCTTCTAGATTACGTGTTTCTTTTGCTTTTTCAATAAAGTTATTGGCATTGTTGATTGCCGTAGTAACTTTTTCTTTTGAATCTTTTGTGTATTTCCCAGATTTTATTTTTTCTTCGGCGTTTTTAACGGTAGTCTCTAAATCAGAGATATTATAGCGTAGCATAGTATAATAATTTCTTACATCATTAAATAATTGACTAATTTCTTGTGATTTGTAATTGTTGTGTACTAAATCTTCTAGTTTATTAATTTTTTCTTGAAGGTAAGAATCTATTTTGTTTATACTTTCAACACTATAATTATTACTATCTTTATCAGTGTTAAAGTTTGCTAGTGTATCAGCATTTGAGCGTCTTAGTTCAATAAGTAAATCATATTGGAATTTCACATCATATAGATTTGAAAATGCTTTTGATATTTCGTCTTTAGATGCTGAACTATTATTCAACACTTTTTGAGCTTCGTTAATCTTATCGCCAAAATCTCTTACTATAACAAGATCTTTTTCGTAGTTATTATTTTTGAAAACTCTGTTCCAACTATCATAATATTTACTTGTTGTTGCATTAAATAAAGCATTTAATTGTTTTTTGTCTGCACTTGTAATAGAGTTATCTTTAGGGTAAGTAAGGCTTAAGACTGCAGGATTTTTATGTTGGTTATCACCGAAAACAGCACTGCTTGCATAAGTATTTACCTTGATTTCAGTAGGTTTACCGTTTATAGGTATTCTAACTTTAGAAGGATAGCTGTATTCTTGAGTTGTATTACCAAAAGTAATGTTAACAGTTGCAGTACTCAAAACTTCAACATTGTCTTTTTCTTCATTATTTTCAAATGTAGTCAGTTTGCTTAATACACCAATAGGTTGATCTTTGTCACCAAGCATTGGTTGTAGTTCTAATTCTATATAGTTCTTTCCATTTTCTGTAATTAGATAAGCATTTTTAAGAACAGAATTCATAGAAGAAATACCACTTAAATCGGCTTTTTTGAAATATGCTTCTAATTGTACTTTTGAGTTAATATCTTCGTTAGGTTTTTCTGGATTTGGATCTGGGTGCTTAGCATCGGCAGAATTATTAAATATTTCCAGGGCACTTGTTAACTTATCTAGAGCGGTTTTGAGTGTTTCTTCGCTTGCCTTATTATTATTTAAAACTTCTTTTGCCTTAGCAAGCTCATTAGTTAAAGTAACAAATGCACTAGGCTCTTTTTTCCCGACGGTAACAAGAGAAACCTCGTTAATTTTTTTTTGCAAGTTCGTCTCTAACAGTGGTAGTTTTATTATCCTCGGGTTGTGAGTTATTCAAATCTTGAATTGCAAATTTAAATTGTTCAGTATAATAATCTGTTAAATCAGTGTTGACTTGATCATCGGTGTCTGGAGATTCAGGTGTTAATTTAGCATGTTCAACATATCGTTTTGCCTCATCGATTAGTTGTCTTAATGTACGTTTAGCAGAACTATCTTTAGCTTGAGCGTATGCTTGTTCAGCTTTAGTAATTTCATTTGATAATGCAGTGGTGTCGATTCTTAAATAATCTCCTAAATGTTGAAGCGCACCAGTAAGTTCATCAATTTTTTTATAGACTATAGCAGTACCCTCTTTACCGAACTCATTAGTAAATTTTTCATTTTTACCTTCTATATCAGAAGCCTGAAGTGAATTTATTGTAGATTCTAAATCATCTAGTTTTGATTTTACCAATTTTTTACTTTCTAGAGTATAGTGAGTATTATTTTTCCAGAAATTATTATATGTATCTTTAGTGGCAGTTAATGCCTCATAAAGATTAGCAAGTTTATCTAATTTATTTAATTCTTCAGAAATTAAAGAAAAATACTTATCTACCTCTTCCTTAGTAATAGTCGGTTTATTTATGATGTTTTTAACTTGAGGAAGTAGTTGGTTTAACCCTATTTTCAATCTCTCTGGTATTAGTTTATAATTCTCAGAAATTTCTTTTGATTCTAAATAATTTATTTTTTCTTGTAATATTTTTTTTAGAGGATTTTCTTCTTTATTAGTATCTGATTTAGCACTATAGTCTAAGTATAAATCGATAGGAGCTAGCCATTGATTACTTGACAGGCTGTAACTATCTTTAAATGAAATACCTTCAAGAGCAATATTTTTTTGATTAGAATAAACTAAAAGTTTTATTTTTTTAGGATAAGTAATATTGTCACTAGTAGTACCTGTTTCTAAAACTTCAGCATCTGATATTGTTCCAAGTTTGTTATATTGGATTTTACCTATAGGGGCTATGTCTGTTGCACCATAATTTGTAGTTGTAGGTTCAAATGTTAATGTAACCTCGCTTCTTCCGTTTTCTTTATCAACAATCGAAACATTTTTAATTACTTGAGAATAGTCTCTACCATAAAGACCGAAAGGTCTTGTAGTACCACGTTCTACAAATTTTGCAGGTACAGAATAAGGTTTAGATTCAGTAGTTTTAGGTTTTTCTTTTGGTGGAACTTGTTCTCCTTTTTCCCCATTCTTTTTAATAAGCCCGTTAATAGCATTAGTTAAGTCTTTTACGTGCTCAGATGTTTCGTTTATTTGTGGACGATAGCTTTCAGTTTGGTTAATCCAATCTTTCGCATGATTAAGTGCTTGAGTAAATTTTTCTAGAGTTACAATATTATATTCATCTTTATTTTTACTTTCGGCAATAGCTATTAGTCGTTTTAATTCATCAGTATTAAATTTTAAGTATGTAAATGTAGCGTTATCAAATTCTTTTATTAGCTGAACTAATTGTTTTATATCTCTATTATTTTTTAGTTTTGGTACACTTTTTATATATTCTCTATATTTAGTAATACTTTCTTTTGTATAAACGTCTTCTTTATATAAATCAAAGTATTCCAGTAATTTAGCTACCTTAACGTCAAGAACTTCCCTTAAAGTAGCAATATCTTCAGCTTCATGAATAGGAGTTGCTATTTCATATAGCTTATCATAGCTTGCATTATCAGTTCGTTTTAATTCTTTTAATTTAGTAACTGCTTCACTTATTTTTCCTCGTTGATTATAATCTGTAGCATTGTCTTGATTATTTTCTTTTGTTAATAACCATTCGTTAACTTTAGCACCACGATCTATCCAGTTTTGAATTTTGTCATTCAGTTTTTCTCTATATTTAGGTATTGTGTTTCCTTTTGCTGTGGTATTCTTATAGTTTATATCTAATGCAAAAGGTCCAGTTTCTTTTTTAACTCCATTTTGATCTAAATAAATCATATTTGAGACTACTAGTTGTTCGGCCTTTAATTCACCAGGAATGCTAAAAGCAATTTGTTTTTGTTCCTGAGGAGTAGGCCCTAGATTGATCTTAGGTTCTATAGAGGATACTTTATTAACAGAAAAACTAATAATCTTAGTAACTTTATCAGGATTAGCGACTAGATTTAGTTCAATATCTTGTCCTTGTTTGTAAATACCGATTAGGTTATCTTTAAAAAGATTCTTGATACTATCATTATTATCATTAGCTTTTTTATAAAAGTTTTGTTGACCATCACTATATGCCTGAACCATAGTAGGGGTTTTAAAATCTGTAGTAGTGTAGAACCCGTCTTCTTTTAGTTCGCGACTAACATCAAAGTTATAAAGTTGCTTATAATAATTGAGGTTATTGATTGCATTTTGAGCAGTTTTTTCGGTAAAAGAATTAGCTTCTAGTTTTGCTTTTGCTTCCGCCGCTTCACTCCACATATTATACCATGGAGTAGTATCGATTACATCTTCAGGAACAGAGTGATTCTCGAAACTTATATGGTAGTAAGGAAAGTTAGAAGTTTTATGGAAAAATGGAGTCCCTAAGTAACGATTTGTAATACTATTATCGTTAAAGATTTCCTCAATTAATTTTTTAAGCTCCCCTTTCGTTTTTTCTGTTGCGGCTGTATCCCCAAAATTGGCTTTAGCCACATTGTAACTAGAATGTGTAGGCCAAGCTGCAGTGGTTACAGTTGTAGCAGTTAAGGCGAAAGCGATAACCATACTGGATTTTAATAACTTATTTGTTTTCATTTTGTTCTCTTTTGATAATTGGTAATTTAATAAAATTAATTTTTAAATATATAGGTAATATAAATAAAAATAAACCTTATTAAATTAGCATTTTTATATTTTGCATAGTTATAATATAACATAAAAACTATTTAATTGAAAGAGATTATTATTATCTTTTATTAATTTTTTCATAGAATAATTCAAAATTTAATAGAGATTAATGATTTTTATAAAGTTTTTGTAAAAATTTTCAGGCTATTGCCTTATGTAAAATAGACATAAGGCAATAGCTTATTTTTGAAAAAGACATTTAAAATGCTATAATATGAGGATATCAAATGAAGAGTTAGTAAGTAGAAAATATTAAAGATGCATAGCATGTATGATAAGAAATATAACAAAATTTGCAGCGGTACAAGATTATAAAGAATGGTATACAGATGACAAATTGTAAAGTAAAGTGCAATAGTAAAATAAAAAAGAAAACTCATAAAGACTAATCGTATAAAATGTTAATAACGACAAAAATACCACGGTGGATCAATATAAACTACAAACGCTTTGCCATAAAATAAAGAGGAATTACTCAAAAAAATTACTCTATGAGAAAAATAGCTAATAAATTTGGAGTAAATATTGCTACAATATCCAGAAAATTTATAAGATGCGAGAAAGATAACTATATATTGTTTTAAAGCATAGTGTTCCTTGAAATAATCTTCCTAATTATTTGTTCAAGAGACCATCTTTCATTTAATTTTGATATTATTACTTTCTTACAGTCCGATTGTAAGTTTATATTTTCTACCTTTTGACTTCAAATTTTTCTCATAACTTTTCGATGTTTATTCAGATATATAATTATTTTTTCCTGCAGAATTTAGATGAAAATTATGATATAATTAAGCAAATGTTTAAAAGTAGGTGATAGTTATGGAAAAGACAATAAGTAATGTTGATATTTTTAAAAAGATAGGCTTACTTATTTATAAAGATAAATTACGGATATTTATTGCGTTGATAGCGTCGGTGGTATCGTATTATCTTACTCTTTATCCAACAGATAGATTAAATATTATAGTCGATGGAATAACAAATGGGAAACTTGATTTTAATGGAGTTGTAGACGAAATTACAAAAATAATCATGGTAGGTATATTATTATATGTTGTTTATTATTTTAAAGAATATTATACATTTATTGGTTATGATAAAGTAATAAAAGATATGACTTATAATTTGCAATATGATATTTATCGTCATACTCCGGTATTTTTCAATAAATTCAGTATTGGAGAGGTTATTAGCCGCTCAACAAATGATATAACAAACTACATAGCTCCAGCTTTTGGTTATGGGATGCTTCTTGTTTTTGATGGAATAATATACAATGTTTTTATTAGTGTATTGATTTTTAGTAAATCAAATTTTACTTATTTATTATTAATTCATATTCCGCTTGTTATTCAAACGGTGTATTTAGTTAGTAGACGCAAAATACAAGAGACATACTATAATAAGATGGCAAGAACTATGGATAAGATAACGGAAGAAACCTTAGAAAATGTTAAAGGTATAAGGGTAATTCGAACATATAGTTTATTGCAAAAAGTCCGTATGAGTTTTGTGAAAAAACTAAGAAGTTATGCTCACAGTAACAGTGAATATATGAAAAAAGTATTGTTATATCAACCACTAAATACCGTTTCAGTTGCAATAAGTTATACTATAGCTGTTGCATATGGTTTTTATTTAATTAATCATGGGACTATGACTTTAGGAGAGTTGATTGCGGTTTGTGTTGTTATAGGAATGTTGCAATGGCCATATATAGCATTGTCAGAACTTGTAGTTATGATTATAGAAGTACGCCAAGCTACAAAAAGAGTATTGGAAATTTCTGATAAAAAAGCAGCTGTTAACAATGATAAAGCTTTGTACAATTTTGATTTTAAAGAAAGTGTAGAATTTAAAGATTTTGATTTTAGCTATGATGGCGATAATAAGATCTTGAAAAACATTAATTTCAAGATTAATAGAGGAGAAACAGTTGGAATAGTTGGTAAAACAGGTTGTGGGAAGACCACTTTAATAAAACAACTGTTAAGATTATATCCAATATCGGAAGAAACATTGCTGTTAGATGGACATAGCGCAGAACAATATTACGATTACTCTATTCGTGAAAAAATGGGTTATGCTCCTCAAGAATATCAATTATTTTCAAAAACAATAAAGGAAAATATTTTGTTCTATCGAAAAAATTTAGAGGAAAATTTAGACAAGGTATTAGAACTTTCGGACATAAAAAAAGATATTGAAGGTTTTGTAGATGGCTTAGATACCTTGGTTGGAGAAAATGGTTTATCGCTATCGGGAGGGCAAAAACAACGATTAGGAATAGCTCGCGCGTTATTAGCTAATCCGGATATTTTGATTCTTGATGATAGTTTAAGTGCAGTAGATGCTAATACAGAAAAAACTATTATAGAAAACATTAAAAAGACACGCGAAGGTAAGACAAATATTATTGTTTCACATAGAATATCTGCAGTAAGACATGCTGACAAAATAATAGTTTTAGAAAATGGTGAAGTTCTTAATATAGGAACTCATGATGAACTTTTGAAAAATTGCAAGTGGTATAGAGAGTTAGATGCTTATCAAAATAAGGAGGTAGAATAAAATGAAGACAAAAAATCCATTATTACAATTTCTACCTTATATAAAGAATGCCCAAAAAGCATATATTCTAGGATTTATTTATTCAATACTAAATGTGGGACTAGGTGTGCTAGGAGTTTATGTTTTATCAAAGGTTTTTGATGGCGTTGAAGGAGATATAACAAAACAAGTAGTTCTAAAATCTTTAATTATCGCTGTTGGCTATGGTTTAATACTTTTATGTTCGGGGATATCAAATTATATACGTAACGTATATTTAGTTCAAGGGGCAAATGAAATTTATGTTCGTATACAAATGCAAGTATATGATCATATTCAAAGTTTACCTATCCAATATTTTGATAACATGCCAGCAGGTTCTGTTGTGTCACGTATTACAAGTGATGTTAATCAAATTAGAACATTTTTTGTTTCTACTTTTGTGCAAATTTTAATAATTGTTATGAAGGTAGCATTTTCTTATATTGTATTGTTTACAGTAGATTATAGATTTGGTTTATTTATGTTAGCATTACTACCAATTATGTATATTGTCCTAAAAATTTATAATAAATTAACGCTTGATAGTATACAAGGATATCGTAGGAAGTTTTCTGAAAGTAACGGTATTATCAATGAAAACTATCAAAATCTAGAAATCATTAAAGCATTTAATAGAGAAGAAGCTAGTATTGAAGATTGGAATACTCATAATGAAGAACGATATAAATATTGGAAAAAACTAAATGTAGTAGATAGTTTATTACTGCATAATATTACAGGGGTATTTAGAGTAATTATTTTTATTGGCATAATTTATTACTACGCATATTCCCATTTTAATGGTGTATTTGGAGTTACCCTAGGAATGGTATATTTATTTATAAATTACACTACAGATATAATTTATCGAATAGCTGATTTTACAATGGGAATATCTAACTATGTTCGTGCGATAGGTGCAGCGAATAATATTCAAGAGATTTTAAAACTTGATATTGAAAAAGATATTGAAATGGAAGAAGTAGAGGATTTCCGAGGGAATATTAGTTTTAAAGATGTATCATTTGCTTATAAAGATGATAATTATGTTCTTAACAATTTGAATATAGAGATTAAAGAAAATCAAACAGTCGCTTTTGTAGGACACACGGGAAGCGGTAAAAGTACAATAATGAACTTGATAGTTAAGTTTTATGATGTTAGTAAGGGGACTTTAGAAATAAATGGGAAAAATATAAATGAATATAGTAGAGAATATTTACGTGAGAAAACAGCTATAGTATTACAAGATTCATTTTTATTTGATGGAACTCTATTGGAAAATATTACCCCAAATGGGAATCGAAGAACTGCAAAAGAAGCACTGGAAAAAGTTGGGGGAGACTTTATCTTAAAAACACGGCCTCTTGATTCGAAGGTAGAAATAGGAGGAAGTAACTTTTCTACTGGAGAGAAGCAGCTTATTTGCCTGGCGCGTGCTTTAGCGAAGAATCCAAAGATATTGATTTTAGATGAGTCTACAGCTAATATAGATAGCGAAACAGAACAAAGTGTAGGTTATGCTATTGAAAAATTAAAACAGGGAAGAACAACATTGATAATTGCCCATAGATTATCAACGATTAAAAATGCAGATAATATTGTTGTTCTTGATAAAGGGCGAGTAGTAGAAAGTGGTACTCATGATGAATTAATTAATCTTAATGGAATATACAAAAAAATGTATGATACACAAATAAAAGGATAATAAAAAACGAGAGTAAAATTAAGGTAAATACCAAAATAATACTCTCGTATTTTTAATTATTTAGTAAAAGTAAATTCGTATGCTAAGTCAATGCTTTTGAATGAAACCATAACAGTCTCGTATCCTAAAGGTTTGATAATTTCGCCAACAGCATTTGCAACTTTTTCGCAAACTTCTACTGGGCGAGCAACCCAACCAATTTCAATATTAGCGCGGCTGATTTCTTCGCCGTCTAAGATAGCAACACTTTCAACTAAGTCAAGAGTGAAAGCACCGCGAGGGCGATCGATAATTTTTGCAATAGTATCGAAAAGCTCTGCGCTGACTTTTTTTAAGTCTTCTTTTTTAATTCCTCTAGCAACTATTCTTGGCATAATAATAGACCTCCAAATTTTGTATTCGTTTTCTTTTATTATATCATATAAAATATATTTTTTGTTGAAAATTTTTAAATTTTTAATATTAAATTAAGATAGTAAATCAGTAAGTAATACAAATATATCTGTAAAACATTGAAAACGACAATTATTTTCGTGATTTCTGGATATTTTTTAATAAGAAAAAGTATTTTTTTTGTTTATTTTACTTATAATTAATATCATTTGTTTTGATAATATGGTATGATTAGAGTAGAAAGAAGAATATAAAATAATTATTAAAGGAGAAATTTTTATTAGAATTTTATATAAAAAATACTTTTCATTAGCAATGCTAATCTTAGTTTGCATTTGTATATTTTTATTTTCTAACCAGCCTGAAGTAGAATCAACAAAGCTCGCTAGTAACTTGTTTGTAAGAAAGTTAGGCCATTTTAGCGAATATGCAATTCTAGGTTTTTTTGCCTTTGCTTATTTTTCTAATATATTTCAGACCGGAAGAGAAAAGATACAGTTGGAAACAAGTTTCTTTATTAGTTTTTTATTTTGCTTTTCTTATGCGGTAAGTGATGAGTTTCATCAGACATTTGTAATAGGCCGAGATGGCAACTTTATCGATGTTCTGATTGATAGTGTAGGAGTATTATTTGGGATTATGATTTCCTATATTTTACTTTTCCTTAAAATATTTAAAAAAAGGTAAAATATATCTTACTTTTTAGTTGTATTTTCTTTGGAAAAGTTATAAAATAATATCCTAAGGTAAATGAAAAAATAAAGGAGGAGTTATTAATGCTTAAAGCACTTATTGTAGAAGATGATAAATTTTTAGCTGCATCATTGAAAGCTGCTATTGCAGATAAATTTGATGTAGACGTTTCTTATAACGGACTTGACGGACAAAAACTTATAGACAATAATATTTATGATTTCGTGATTGCTGATAGTATTTTACCTGGTAAAGGTGGACTAGATTTATTAGATTATATTCGCGAAGATAAAGAGCTTAAAATACCGGTTATTGTACTTACGATTGCAGAGACTACAGAAGAAAAAGCAAGAGTCATGAAACACAGAGTAACAGAGTATCTTCCACGTGTAGCGGATGCTTCTCTTTTAACAACTACAATGTCTAATTTGTTGCAAAGAGAAAGTAATCTTAAAGCTGAAAACGAAGTGACATATAAAGATCTTGTGTTAGATTTGAAAAATGAACTTGTTAGTGCGGCAACAGGCACACTAGATACAATTAAAGGAAAGTATTTAGAGTTACTATCGTTCTTTGTGATTAATAATAATATTATTTTGGAAAAAGAGGAAATATTTGATCGTGTTTGGGGTGTTGATTCTGAAACAACAATCAATGCCATTGAAGTTTATATTTCGGGATTGCGTAAAGAACTTAGAAAAATTGGTTATGATAAAAATCTAAGAACAGTACGTGGTGTTGGGTATACATTCGAGTAGGTACATATATGGAATTTAATTATCCTATAGATTACTCGTTATATACAACAGAGGAGATAACGATTATTATTAAGTTTTTAGATACAATAGAAGAGTGTTATCTAAGAGGGGTAGAGTTAGAAGAGTATAAAAAGGTTTATAAAGACTTTAAATCTATTGTTCGTGCAAAGTCAGAAGAAAATTCCTTATATCGTGATTTTAAAGAAATCACAGGATATGATGGGTATTTAACCACAAAAGAAATGAAAGGTGAAAAACCAAGAATTAAGTTGTAGTACTTAGTTCTTGGTTTTTTCTATATTAGTGTCAATATATCCATAGTGAAATTTAGTATTTTTACGCGTTAAGCGAGTAAAGCCAAATTTCTCAAAAATATCATCTCTAAAGTGGGCTTTCACTATAACTTTCTTTTTTGCGACACGTTTGGCTTCTAGTAGAAAATCAGCAGTAGGAAAATCTTGATTTGCCAGTGTTTCAATGCCAGCTAAGTTTTTTGATTCTTCTATATTATGAGAGAACATAGGATCAAAATAAACTATATCGAAAGAATTATCAGGACAGTTTTTTAAAAATTTAACACTATCAATATTATGCGTGATTATTCTTCTCATAGAGGAGTTTATTTTTTCATCATGAGAAATGTAATTTTTCAGACCATTGCTTACGATTAAATAAATAATTTTATTCTTTTCAAGAGCCGTAACTTTGTGCTCATAGTAACTAAGAATAATACTATCGCCAGCAAGCCCCATCGTACAATCTAAAATGTTTTGCTTTTCACTACCTATTATTTCTATCAAAGGTTCGTTATCATTATTTTTTATCTTCAAAGCACTAGTATCTAAATGGAAGAAAAGTTCTTTATCACCTTCAAAATAACTAAGTTTAGTTTTATAAACGACTACGACACCATCTGCTTGTATTAACATTTGCTTAATTGTCCTTTTGTTACGAGGGATGTAATTAAAATTAAGAAATTTTGCAATATTATGAGCTTTTTCATTAAGTTCATTATTTGTTTTTACACTAGTAGTTACTACTATGCTTTTCATTAATAACTATAATCCTTTCTTCTGTAATAATTGAATCGACATTTTTATCGTGTTTTTCAGTGGGAATTTCTTCTTGAAGTAGTTTCTCAAAAGATAAACCAATGCTAGTTTTATATTTATTTTCATTGAAATATTTATCGTAATATCCCCTACCGTATCCTAGACGATAGCCGTTTTTATCAAAAACAATTGATGGTGTAATAACAAGATCTATCCCCCCGGTATAGAAGTCATTTTGTATAGGTTCGAGAACATTGAAATGACCTACAGACAGGTCAGACCAATCTTTTATTTTTACCAATTTCATAGTACGGCTTACTATTTTAGGTACAAAGATTTCCTTACTGTTTATATATTTTTTAATAAGATATTCTGTTTGAATTTCACTTCCAAAACCAATATAAATAAATATTTTTTGCGAATTTTTAAAAATATCACTTTCTTCTAATGTTTTGAATATTTTTTCTGTTGCTTGAATTTGGTATGTTGTATCAAGATTATTTCTAATATGTAGAAACTTCTTTCTAAGAGTATGTTTCATAGCAATCACCTCGTGGTAATTATACCATGAATAAAGATTTTTATAAATAACTTGAAATGTATGGTTCTATGTGGTACACTTAAAGTGTAAGAAGTGTATGGCGGAAAACAATACACTTAGGATTTTTATAACTGGAAGGAGGTAAATTATGTTTAAATTAGATAGTAGTTTGCAGAAACCTTTATACAAACAGGTTGTAGATGAAACAAAAAAATTAATAACAAAAGGAATGTTGAAAGAAAATGATAAAATGCCATCGATTCGAGAGTTTGCTAAAATTTTAAATGTTAATATTAGTACAGTTCAGAAGGCGTATCAAGAGTTAGAAAAAGAAAAAATAATAGTAACGATTGTAGGACGTGGTACGTTTATAACAGAAAATTTGGATGCCATAAAACCTAATTATGAGCTAATAGATACTTTATTAGAAGAATTGGTGAGAGAGGCGAAAATTTGTGGAATTACAAAAGAAGAGCTGATAAAAAAAATAGATGAAGTATTTATGGAGAAATAAATATGGAAAAAGTTAGTGAGAAAAAATTAGAAACGATTTTGGAAAAAATATTGTTAGAATGGCGTTTTATTGGATTATCAAAAGAAAAATTGGAAGAAAAAGTTATATCAAGGTATAAGGAGGTTGAAAGCTATGAAGTTAGAGATCAAAAATCTGAGTAAAAAATTTGAAAAGAAAGAAGTTTTGAATAATATTAATTTAGAAGTTGAAAGTGGAGAAGTTGTTTCTTTAGTAGGAAGAAATGGTAGCGGGAAAACAACACTTCTAAAATTAATAACTGGAATTTATCAGTTGGATATGGGAGAAATTACTATAGATGGTATTAACATAGAACAAAATAATTTAAAAAGTAATATAATTTATATTCCTGATAAGTTTGATTATTTTAAATATACAAAGATTAAAAATATTATAAAATACTACGCGCTAGCTTATGATAATTTTGATAAAAAATTTTTTAAAAAAGAGTTAGAAAAAAATAAAATTTCTTTAAATAAAAAAGTAACAGAACTGTCAAAAGGTCAGACGGTAATTTTTGGAGTGATTTTAGGTTTAGCCTGTAGAACAAACTTTCTGTTATTGGACGAGCCATTAGATGGAATAGATATAATAAATATAAAGCTGATTATTAATTATATTATAGAAGCTCAAGATAGTGGTGTAGGGATACTGGTAAGTAGCCATCAGTTAGATTATTTAGAAAATATTAGCGATAAGATTATATACATAGATACAACAGGTAAATATGGGAAAGAGGTTGATAAGATGGCATATAGCAAATATCAACTGGTGTATGAAGATAAGATTCCAGACGAGTTTGCTAATTTAGATAGTGTGAGAATAGTAAGTAATATAGGTAGAGTTTATATAGTATTAGTGCGCGGTAGCTTTGAAGAAACTAGAGATTTAATACAAGAAAGCGCACCATTACAATGTGATGAACTGCCGGTTCTTTTAGAAGATATATTTATTATAAATAATAAAGGAGGAGCAGAAAATGATTAGAGATATTTTGAAAATCATACGAATTTATGTGAAGAAATATTTTATTGCTATAATTATTTTATTACTAGGATTTACACTTTTCACAACGTTGACAGCATCTAAGCAGTTGAATGGACTTAAACGTGAGATTGCTAGTTACGAATTTGAAAAAAATATCGGAGTTGAGGCTCGCGAAAAAGTTAGTGAACTGAACAATAAAGAGAAAAAAAATCAACAATATCAAAAGATAGATATAGAGAAACATAACTATATAAATAGTTACAATGGGAAAATTTCAAAAGAAAGTTATGATTATCTTTTGCATAGATATGCTGTAGGTGCATATTTAACAGAATATCCTATATTTAGAAGAGAACCTTTTTATACTCCTCAAACTAAGTTAAACTTTGCTTATAGTGATTATCATGAAGAATATAAAAAGTATCTAACAAAAGAAGAGTTGGAATATACGGAGAAATATCGAGAACTCTTGGCAGAACAGCCAGAAAGTGAAAAGTATGTGAAGCTTAAATTAGAGTTAAATAAAATTTATCCACCAGTTATGAGCTATAGTCAAATTAAAATTTTTGACTTTGCAAAAGAGAATTTAGGGAAAGATAAATTAGAGATTAAAGAAACTCTTTATACAATAGATATAAATATAGGGTACTATGTGTTGGTAACATTGATTGTACTATTAATATTTGGGGCGGAGTATCATACAAGCTTTGGGAAATTTGTTTCGAGTTTGCCATTTAAAAAAGAGAGGGTATATTTCGCAAAACTTATTCTGAGTTTACTAATATTGTTAGCGGCCTCTCTATTAGTAGGAATAGCAAGTATATTTATTGTAAAAGCAAGTGTAGTAGGAGATATTTATAATATCAGTAATGCTTTTAGTGCATATTCAAAAACATTTTATTTAGGAATAGGGTTAATCCTACTAGGGGCAATCTTTGCTAGTTTTTGTGGAAGCATATTGAGTATGGGAGCTTTATACATTCCAACTCTAACATCGTATGGCTATTTGCTAGGTTTTATGGAATTGGTAATGCGAGCGCTAGGTCGAGAAAAATGGTTTACAGGCCCATTCAACCCAAGATATATGCCGATATACTGTTATTTCAGATATGAAGAACCATATTATATATACTTGTGGTTGGGAATTTTGGTGGTGTTTACTCTAATTATGTGTAAAGTATATAAGCGACATAATGTTGAAAGAGAAGGGATGTTTTTCTCTGTCGCTAAGGTAGAAGTTTTAGGGTATCTAATTTTATTAATGGGGGCAATAGCATTTTCTTTATTAATTCTTTCCGAAACATTTAGAATGAACGGCATATTATCGTTAGCAATAAGTTTAACATTAGTTCCTTATATTTTTTGGAAGATTTGCCGTTTTTCTATAAGAATTTAATAAAAATAAGATCATAGAAGAAATGATGATTATATCGATAAAGTATAATCATCATTTTTTATATAAAAGTTAATAGCATAATTTCTGAAAAAGAAATTAAATTCTTAAATTATAACAAAATATTGTAGGAACAAATATAGGTTTTCTTTGAAAATTTAATTATATTATAATATGAAAAAATATTGAGTAATGTTTAGAAATTTTATTTTCTAGTATGTACAAGTATAATGTAAATTTTAAGATACATTAAATGTAGCTTAAATACAAAGTAAATAGCTAGAAAAGTTTTTTATTTAACCAGTTTAAGTTAAGTAAACGAAAATAAAAGAAATTTTGAAATAGAGACAGAAATATAGGGAGGAATTTATTTGATAAAATAAAAAATAATTATATATTATTTAATGGAAATAATAATATAAGTATGATATAATATAAAAGAAAATTTATAAGAAAGGAATCTTCTACAAATAATGACAAATTCAGATGAAAACAAAGAACTATTAAGAAATGAAGAAGTAACAAATAAGGGTGCAAAATCAGAAGATTATGCAGCATTATTAAGTAAAATAAGAAAACAAGTAGATATAGAAGGTGAATCTACTCTTACAAGAAAGTATCATGAAGAATCGAATACGGATTCTATAGAGATAAACGAAGAGTCAGAAAAACCTCAAGAAAATGATTATGAAGAAACAGTGGTTTTAGATCGTAATGAATTAAAACAAGCTTTAATAAAACAGGAGGTTGAAAAAGAAATTCTTCCAGAAAAAAATGAAAATAATAGAAAACCTGTTTTAGAAGTATTAGGCTTAAAAAAACGTATAGGATTAAAGACAATCGTTGAAGATATTAGCTTCGATATGCATGAAGGTGAAATTATAGGACTTCTTGGGCCTAATGGAAGTGGTAAAACGACAATAATGAGAATGTTAGTTGGGTTAACAAAAACAACTAAGGGAGAAGTTTATTGTTTTGAAAAACCACTTGGGTTAGGGAAAGTAAAAATGCTTAAAGAAGTAGGAGCTATGATAGAGACTCCTGAATTTTACAATTACATGTCAGGATGGTCGAATCTAAAACAAATGGCACGTGTATGTGGTAAAAAAGTAAGTCGTGCTCGAATGAAGGAACTAGTAGAATTTGTTGGCTTAAGCCAAGTTATTAGAAAAAAAGTAAAAACTTATTCTCTAGGTATGCGCCAACGTTTAGGTCTAGCTCAAGCTTTATTAAATGATCCAAAAATACTTATACTAGACGAACCAGTAAATGGTTTAGACCCACAAGGTGTTCAAGACTTCCGTAATAAGTTAAAAGAAATAGCTGCAACAGGAGTATCAATTTTGATTTCTTCTCATTTGCTAGATGAAATTGAAAAAGTAAGTGATAGAGTTATCGTTATTGAAAAAGGTAGAATTATCGCTGATGATAAATTAGAACATCTTGTAGCAGACGAAACAATTAAAACTTTAATCTCAACATATGATGTTGAAAAAGCAGAGGTATTAATTCGTGAACTAGGTATTCGTTATGAATTAACAAAAGAAGGATTTATTTTTGAAAATATTTCTAGAGAAGAAAAAGCTAGAGTAATTACATATTTAGTAACCAACAATGTGGAATTAGATTCTGTTCGTGAATTAACTACATCGCTAGAGGATCGTTTCCTACAAATTACAGGAGGGGAGAATAAGTAATGAAACTATTATTTAACGAATTTATAAAAGATTATAAAAAGAAAACAACTTGGATATATATGCTTATTATGTTTGCAATAATAGGAGCATTTGGGTATTTTCAAAAATCAACTATGGGAGATAATTTTGAACCTACAACAATATTACTTAGTGTAACCAAGGTAGCAGTAGCGATAGGTGGTGTATTTACACTTATAATGCTTGCGAATAATTTATCTCAAGAATACTCTAAAGGTACTGTTAAGTTTTTATACACAAGACCAAAATCACGTTCGGCTATATTAACAGCGAAAATAGCTTTAGGTTTTATTAACTATATTATTTTCTTTGTTGTGGGAACAGCTTTTGATTTTGTTATGAAGTACTATGTATTTTTCAATAAAAAAATAGGACTAAATCAATTAAATAGAACTATAAATGAAGGATATTTCGGAAGAACAGTAGCAAAACAACTTATAATCACAAGCCTAGCACAACTTGCAACTATGATATTCTTTATTGCTATGGTAGTGCTACTTTGTGTAGTATTTAAAACACAAATTCTTTCGCTTGTGTTAGTTATGGTGAGCCTATTAGGAATGAGTATTATTCAAGCTATTACTGTGTGGGCTGTAACGAAGTGGTCTTGGGCAAAATACCATATGTTTGACGTTCCGTTGTTTAGCTCATATTATGAGAATGAAGCAAGTCGTAAAGTAGTTAGAGAAATTTTCAAATTTGATAATGCTAATGCATTAATCATTATGTTAGTAGCTTATAGCGCAGTATTTTTCGTAATTTCATATATTATTAACGCAAGACGAGATATTACTATAGATTAAAAATTTATCCATTTGTAAGAGGAGGTAGGCGAGATGAAAAGTTCGCTAAAAAAAATTGATCGTATTAAAGATATATTAGACTTAAATGGTAGTGTTTTAACATACAAATATAGTGATGAAGATATTCGTCTTAACCTAGGAGAAGAGCAATTAAGTAGTATTTTTAGTAGATTTTTAAAAAGAAATTTACCGAAAATCAAAGAAGGATTACATAAAGGTAAATTAGTTAAATGTCAAAGTGGGCTTGGTATTTCATGTTTGTTTATCCCAAGCGATAATGATGAAGAATTTTACTTAATCACACCATTTTTAGAATATCTTATTCCAACTAAATTATTCCAAGAATCGCTTACTAAATATGGAGCAAGCATTAGCGAATTGATTTGTGATGTATATTTTTCATTACCAATTACTCCGAGAAAGAAATTTAACTATTTGGTGGAATTATTAGTAGAAGATGAGAATGTAGACTTTTTAGATGCAATTGTCTTAGTGGAAGATTCAAGTGTGAAAAATGTTCGTAGAACATCATCAAGAAAAAATAATTATCTAAATAGCATTTTAGAGAGCGAAGTTAAATTCAAACGTGAAATTCTTGAAGCGGTTGTTGATGGGAATATCTCTCGTGTAAATATGTTGTTTGATCTTCGCCAAAGAAACCATGGTGTAGAAGAAGATAACGTAGAGCAAGGAGTTAATGTTCAACGTAGAAAATCTTATAATATGAATGATTTGCTACGATATGCTCTTGAACAACACAGTGAAGATTATTTAGGTGTAGAAGAACTTTGGGTTAAAATTAAAAACAAACTAGATAATTATGATTTGTCAGAAGATGTAATTAGAAGCTATTGCCTTTTAGTAGATAGAAATAAATACAAAGATAAACAAGCTGTTGTTCGTAACTGCATAGCTTATATTAATGATCGCATTTCTGAAAAAATCAGTTTGGACAATGTTAGTGATTATTTAGGAGTAAATAAAAGCTATCTTTCTTCAATTTTCAACAAAGATATGGGAATTAGTATTGTAGATTATATTCATGATAAGCGTATTTCTAATGCATGTTATTTATTAGCTAATACTGATTTCTCTATTTCAGAAGTTGCAGATTATATTGGTTACTTCGATACAAGTTACTTTATAAGAATTTTTAAAACATTAACTAAAGTGACACCTCTTAAATATAGAGAATCACTTTCTAAAGCTAGAAAATAGAAAATAAAAAATAAGGCTGAAGATTTTCTCAGCTTTATTTTTTTATAAGAATTTATATTAATAGAATTTATAGCAAGTACTTGTTCTAAATTTCATACGAATCAAAGAACGAGAAAATATTTTATTAACACTAAATATTTCTTAGGAAATATGATATAATAAAGTGACTTTTAAATTTTAGGAGATAAACGATGATTTTTGCATTAGATGTAGGGAATACAAATATTGTTCTTGGAGTTTTTGGAAGTGATTATAAACAGCTTTGCTCATGGCGTATCGCAACGGATAATACAAAGACAGAGGATGAACTATATGTTATTATAAGAAACTTTTTCGTAGATAAAAATATTAAGTTTGAGGACTTTGATGGAGTAGTTATCTCAAGTGTTGTCCCAAAAATGATGTTTGCTTTGGAACTACTAAGTAAAAAATACTTCAAAAAAGAACCGATTATAGTTTCTGCTGGTATTAAAACAGGAATAAAAGTTCCAGCACCTTACAGCAGTAAGTTAGGAGCAGATAGGGTTGTTGATATAGTTGGAGCGAAGGTTAGCGGGTATTTACCAGCTATTATTGTTGATCTTGGAACAGCAACAACATTTGATTGTGTTGATGGTGAGATGAATTATCGTGGAGGTGTAATCTGTCCGGGGATGAACATAAGTGCAGAAGCTCTGTACTCTCGAGCTGCAAAGCTGCCTCGTATAGAATTAGAGGCAGTGTCTACATCGTTAGGAATGGATACAACGAGTCAAATGCAGGCAGGATTCTTTTATGGTTTTTTAGGGCAATTTGAAAATATTATAACTCATCTAAAAAAAGATTTAGGTGGGGATTATAAAGTTGTCCTAACAGGTGGGTTATCGAAGTTTATCACTAAATATAGCCCGTCAGTTGATATTGTTGACGAAGAATTAACCCTAAAAGGTATAATAGAACTTTACAAGATGAATAAAGAAAAGTAGGTTAAAATAACTTAGAAAGGTATGTCATTAGGTCATACCTTTTTGAAATTATTAAACGTAGAAAATTTTAAATGCAAAGCTATTAGATTAATATTAATAAGGCATCTATTACATATTGAAGAGATTTAGTTAAATAAGAAAGTGGATTTTTTCACAAACGTTTCTTCTTAATAGACAATTTAATTTATTCCCTGTATAATAAAAAATCGTAAGTGACTAATAATTAGAAAATTATTTAGAAAGGATTTTTGTTTTGATGAGAGATTATTTAATTAGAGGTCTAGCCTTTAATGATGAGATTAGATTTTTTGTAACAAAGACAACAGATTTAGTAGAAGAAATTAGAAAACGTCATGATGCTTATCCAACAGCTATTGCAGCTACAGGGCGTGTTGCAACTGTAACAACTATGATGGGAGCAATGCTGAAAAGTGGAGATAGAATTGATGTAGCAGTTCGCGGAGATGGCCCAATAGGAACAATCTATGCTTCATCAGATGAGCTTGGAGAAACAACGGCATATGCTAAAAATATGCAAGTTCATATTCCAAGTAATTCCCAAGGGAAACTAGATGTAAAAGGTGTAGTAGGCGGTGGGAATATTACCGTAGTACGTGACTTAGGCTTAAATGAAAAATATACGACAACTTCTCCGATAGTTTCAGGAGAAATCGCTGAAGACTTTACATATTATTTTGCAGCAAGTGAGCAAGTTCCATCAGCAGTATCATTGGGAGTTCTTGTTGATACTGATAATTCAGTTATAGCTGCGGGAGGTTTTATTCTTCAAGTATTACCTCAAGCAACCGATGCAACAATAACGAAGTTAGAAAAAGTAATCTCTAATATAAAACCTATATCTACACTTATTCATGAAGGAAAGACTCCAGAAGAAATTGCGGATATTTTGTTTGAAGGTGAAGAAAACTATCGTATTTTACGAAAAAATGATGTTGTCTTTAAGTGTGCGTGTTCAAAAGAACGTTATGCAGACGCTTTGGTTACGTTAGGTCGTGAAGAGCTAGAGAGTCTTTCTCAAGAAGAGTCTACTGAATTAGTCTGTGCATTTTGTAAGGAAAAATATCATTTTACAAAAGAAGAAATAACAGAGTTATTAGAAAACTTAAAGTAAAATTATGAATAAAAGAGTTAGATAAATGACATTTTATCTAACTCTTGAATTTTTATAAAAAGTTTGGTATCATAAGTAAAATTACTTAAATTATATCAAGGAGATATTATGGAACTGCTAAGAGAAATGATTGTCACTGATGGTAAAGTTTATGACAATAATGTATTAAAGGTTGATTCGTTTTTAAACCATCAAATAGATGCTAGTCTAATGATGAAAATGGCAGAATCTTTTTATGAGTATTTTGGAAAAGAAAAAATAACGAAGATTCTTACAATAGAAGCAAGTGGTATCGCCCCTGCAATTCTAGTTGCACATTTTTTTAAAGTGCCGATGGTTTTTGCGAAGAAAAGTAAGCCGGCAACTTTGAAAAATAATGATATTTATACCGCAGAAGTACATAGTTATACAAAAAATGTAACTAATACAATAGTAGTTTCAGAAAAATTCATAAATAAAGAGGATAATGTTCTTATAATTGATGATTTCTTGGCGAATGGTCAAGCGACTCTTGGTCTTATGGAAATAGTTGAAAAAGCAGGTGCGAATACTGTTGGTGTTGGTATCTTGGTTGAGAAAAGTTTCCAAAATGGTCGTAAATTATTAGAACAAAAAAATGTGAATATTTGTTCTTTATGTCGAATTGCCTCTCTTGAGAATAATGAAGTGAAGTTTAATGTTGCAGATGATGAAATAAAGAAAGGATAAGAAGATAATGTGGGAAAATAAATTTCAAAAAGAAGGTTTAACATTTGATGATGTACTATTAGTACCAGCTAAAAGTGATATATTACCTAAAAAAGTTGATTTAAAAGTTAACTTAACAGACAAGATTAAATTATCTATTCCAGTAATTTCCGCAGCTATGGATACAGTTACTGAATACAAAATGGCGATTGCAATGGCTCGTGAAGGTGGAATAGGTGTAATCCATAAAAATATGTCTATTGAAGAGCAAGCAGAGCAAGTAAGAAAAGTTAAACGTTCAGAAAGTGGGGTTATCACAGATCCTTTCTTCCTAACTCCAGATAGTTTAGTAGACGAAGCTGAAAGCTTGATGCAACAATATAAAATCTCAGGAGTACCGATTGTAAATAATACAGACGATATGAAAGTTGTAGGTATTATAACTAATCGTGATATGAGATTTTTAACTGATTTTGATATTAAAATTAGTGAAGTTATGACGAAAGAACATTTGGTTACAGCGCCAGCTAATACTACTTTGGAAGAAGCAAGTGTAATTTTACGTGGTCATAAAATTGAAAAATTAATTTTAACTGATGAAGTAGGAAAACTTACTGGGCTAATTACTATTAAAGATATTGAAAAATTAGCAAAATATCCTAATTCGGCAAAAGATGAAAAAGGTAGATTATTGGTAGCAGCATCAGTAGGAATTACTAACGATACAGTAGATCGTGTTGAAGCTTTAGTAGAAGCTGGAGTCGATGCTATCGTCGTTGATACTGCTCACGGACATTCTAAAGGAGTGTTAGATGCAGTTAAGGCTTTAAGGACAAATTATCCAGAATTAGATATTATCGCAGGTAATGTTGCGACTGGAGAAGCTGCTCGTGATTTATTCAACGCTGGAGCAGATGTAGTTAAGGTTGGTATTGGGCCAGGATCTATCTGTACAACACGTGTTGTTGCAGGTGTAGGTGTACCACAAATCACAGCAATTTATGATTGTGCAACTGTTGCTCGTGAACTTGGAAAAACTATTATTGCTGATGGTGGTATTAAATATACAGGTGATGTAGTAAAAGCAATCGCAGCTGGAGGACATGCAGTAATGTTGGGTTCTATGCTTGCAGGATGTGAAGAATCTCCAGGTGAGTTAGAAATTTTCCAAGGAAGAACATTTAAAGCATATCGTGGTATGGGATCAATCTCAGCGATGGAAAAAGGTTCTAAAGATAGATACTTCCAAGAAGATGGTAAGAAATTAGTTCCAGAAGGAATCGAAGGACGTACTCCATATAAAGGTGCTGTAGCAGAAACTATTTACCAAATTATCGGTGGTCTTCGTGCTGGTATGGGTTATACTGGTTCAAGAAATCTACAAGCACTTCGTGAAGATGCACAATTTGTACGTATGACAGGTGCTGGACTTATCGAATCTCATCCACATGATGTTCAAATCACAAAAGAAAGCCCAAACTATTCTAAATAATAAATAAAATGTAAAGATAGGAGTTAATAAAAAACTGTTATCTTTATAAAATAAACAATAAACCTAGAGTAAAGAAAGAATCTTTATTCTAGGTTTATTGTTTTAGTTTAGAAAAATTGTGCTAAACAAACAATCGTGATAATAATTGGTAAGATGTAACGAAGTAAGAATAACCATACTTTGAAGAAACCTAAACTTACTTTGTTATCTTCTTTAACATGAAGTTCACGCATCGCTACTTTTTTGTCTAATACATAACCTGTAAAAATTGATAAGAATAGACAACCAAGTGGCATTAGGATATTTGACACTAAAAAGTCCATAGAATCGAAGAATGTTTTACCAAAGAATAGTGTGTTGGCAAGTGTTCCATATGAAAGTGCAGATGGAATACCGAAAACAAATGTAAGTATACCAACAATAACGCTCCATCTAGTACGATTGGTATTTTTTTGATCTGTAAGATTTCCTACATTGATTTCTAACATAACAACTGATGAAGTAATAGTTGCAAATAAAAATAGTATTAAGAATAAAATATAGAAAATTTTACCGAAAGCCATATTGTTGAATAATTGTGGTAGAACGATAAATAATAAACTTGGACCACCTTCAGATTCCATACCGAATGAGCTCATAGCTGGGAAAATAGCAAGCCCCGCCATAATAGAAACAGCAATATTCATCATAACTACTGAAACTCCAGATTGAACCATGTTAACTTGTTTATTTAAGTACGATGCATAAGTTAGCATAGCTGTAACTCCGATAGAAAGTGCAAAGAACGATTGCCCTAATGCGAATAATAATCCTGATGTAGTAATTTTAGAAAAGTCTGGTTTTAGGAAGTAAGTTACCCCAGCCATAGAATTTGGTAATGTTAATGATCTTGTTATAATAATTAGGAAGATGATGAATAACATCGGCATCATAATTTTTGATGCGCGTTCAATTCCTTTTTGGACACCACGAGATACAATTAAGACATTTAATAGAATAAACATCGCCTGAGCTCCTAAAGCAATCCATGGATTAGAGATGATATTACTAAAAAGTGCAACATAATCGCTAGTAGAATAAATGCCCAATGCGTCTGCTATAGAAATACCAAGATAAACTAGTATCCAGCCACCAATTACGCTATAGAAAGATAATAGGACGAATAATGCGAATGCACCAATAATTCCGAAGATATTATATTTTTTGTTTTTCCCTAGTTTCCCAAAAGTTTTAACTGCTGAAACTGCAGCCCCACGCCCAAGGACAAACTCTGCTAGTAAAAGTGGAAGACCTATTAAAAGTGTGAAAATAAGGAAAACTAATAAAAAACTTCCCCCACCATTTGCGGCTGTCATATATGGAAACTTCCAAACTGCCCCAAGACCTATTGCTGAACCTGCAGAAGCAAGTATGAATCCTATTTTAGACCCCCATTGAGATTTTTCTGACATAAAATTTTCCTCCTAACATAATACATTATTAATACAAAAAGCTATTCAGTAAAAACTAAATAGCCTTAATAAAAATATATAATATTACTCAAAAGCCATTTAGTTTATACCAATGGCTGCAAACAAAACTTAACTAGCCATTGTAGATGACGGTGTCGGTGCACTTACATCTACAATTAACATAGACATAAGTGCTTCTAAAATGGCACGAAAAAGTATTCTTTTTTAGTTAAGTCTAAAATTTTCATTTTGAGTAGCTCCTTAATTAATTATTGTTAAAATATTATCATTTTTCTGACAATTTGTCAACTTTTTTTGTGAAATTAGTTGTAAAAAAATAAAGGAGATCTTTTAGGATCTCCTTTATAATTATATATTATTCATTATCTAATTGAAGATAAACTACTTGAGTAGTTAAGTATTCTTCTAAACCATGTTTACCATCAGCACCACCAATTCCTGATTTGCGACGTCCTGCATGGAATCCTTGCATTGCTTCAAAGTTTTCGCGGTTAACATAAGTTTCTCCAAATTTTAAGCCGTTAATAGCTTTGAATGCAGTGTTAAGATTTTTAGTATAAACTGAAGAAGTTAGACCGTATTCAGAATCATTAGCGTATTCGATTACTTCGTCTAAAGTTTTGAATGTTGCAATAGGAAGTACTGGACCAAATACTTCTTCTTTCATAATAGTCATATCATTTGTTACATCAGTTAGAACAGTAGGTCCATAGAAGTATCCAACTTGTTCTTTGTCTACTTGGCCACCGTAAGCAAGAGTAGCACCTTGCTTAACAGCATAATCAACTTTTTCAATTACTTGTTTCAATGCACGTTTTTCGATAAGTGGACCATAATCTAAACCACGTTCTTTATTTGGATCTCCGAATTTAACTTTGTCAAGTTCGTTGAATAAAGCTTTTTCGAATTGTTCTTTTATACTTTCATGAACATATACTCTTTCTGCACAGTTACATACTTGACCTGAATTGATAACACGAGAAGCAACAATTGCTTTTGCAGCAAGTTCTAAATCTGCATCTTCAAAAACTATAGCTGGAGCTTTTCCTCCAAGTTCTAGTGAAACATTAGTGATGTTATCAGCAGCTGCTTTCATAACTTCTTGTCCTGCAGCAAGGCTACCTGTTAAACTTACTAAACCAACTTTAGGATGAGATGCTAATCTATTTCCTACTACCGATCCACGACCATGTATAATGTTTAATACTCCTTTTGGTAAACCAACTTCTTGACAAATTTCAGCAAAGATATGAGCGTTAATAGGTGTAAGTTGACTAGGTTTAAGAACTATAGTATTACCAGTAAGTAAAGCTGGTGCAGCTTTTCTTGCGATTAAGAAGAATGGGAAGTTCCATGGTAGAATCCCTGTAGTAACACCATAAGGACGTTTGAATAAAAGAATATGCTCATCTTTTCTGTCACTTTGAATAATTTCTCCCTCATATCTACGAGCCCATTCTGCCATGTAATCCATATAGTCGGCAGTGAAAAGTACCTCTACTTTTGCTAGTTCAAAAGTTTTTCCACCTTCGTTAACGATAGTTTGTGTGATTTCAGGCTCACGTTCACGAATTTTTTTAGCGATTTTACGTAAATATTCTCCACGCTCTACGGCTGGAAGTTTCTCCCATGATTTTTGTGCAGCATCAGCAGCATTAATAGCTCGATCAACATCTTTGAAATTTCCAGATGGAATTTTAGCGATTACTTCCTCCGTAGCTGGATTTAACACTTTAAGATGCTCATGATTCACATGTTCTTCAAACTCCCCATTTATGAACATTTTTAAAATTTTAACTTCAGTCATAGTAGTTCTCCTTTAAGATATGATTTTAAAAGTAAACGTTATCATTACTTTTATAAAAATTATATCGCAAAAAAATTCTAAAGACAAATATTTTGTTTGCTTTTTATTAAATATTTGGTTATTTAAAGTAAAATGATAGCGATTTTAGTAAAAAATTTAATATATAACTGTAAATAAAAAAAACATGTATTATTATTTTATTGCTTTATTCTATAATTATTTATTATTGTATGATTGTATATTTTTTCAAATATTTCTGATGGATTATAGTAAAAAATTTTTTAAGTAAAATTGTTACCACAAATATTGTATTTAGTGGTATAATTTAAAAGTAAGAAAAACTAGGAGGTTTAGTAATGAAACAAAATACCGGAGTTATCGGATTATCGGTAATGGGAAGTAATTTAGCGTTAAACATTGCTGATAATGGATTTAAAGTAGCGGTGTTCAATAGAACAACATCTGTTGTTGATAAAATGTTAGAGGAACATCCACATAAAAATGTTGTAGGAAGATATTCTTTACAAGAATTAGTAGATGGATTAGAAAAACCAAGAAAAGTTGTCTTAATGGTAAAAGCAGGTTTTGCTGTTGATAGTCTTATTGATCAACTTACTCCGATCCTAGACAAAGGGGATATTATTATTGACGGAGGTAACTCTTTCTTCAAAGATACACAAAGAAGATATGACTTGCTATTAGAAAAAGGAATTAATTATTTTGGTGTTGGAGTTTCTGGTGGAGAAGAAGGGGCTAGATTTGGTCCTGCTTTAATGCCTGGTGGCGATGAAAAAGCATATGAAGAGATTCGACCAATTTTAGAAGCAATTGCGGCGAAAGTTAATGGAATTCCATGTTGTAGTTATACTTCAACAGGAGGAGCTGGACATTATGTAAAAATGGTTCATAATGGTATTGAGTATGGAGATATGCAACTTATCTCAGAAGCTTACAAAGTCTTAAAACACTTAGGAGGCTTTACTAATGAAGAGTTACAACAAACTTTTGAAGAGTGGAATAAAGGTGAATTAGAATCATACTTAATAGAAATTACAGCCAATATTTTCAAAGTTAAAGAAGAAGATGGAAGTTATTTAGTAGATAAAATTTTAGACAAATCTCAACAAAAAGGTACAGGGAAATGGACTAACGAGCAAGCTATCGATTTAGGAATTGATGTTTCTGTAATTACAGCTGCCTTAAATGGTCGTTATATGTCTAATCTTAAAGAAGAGCGCGTTCGTGCAGAAAAAGAATTCGCTCGTAAACCTTATGCAATTGTTGAAGATAAAGAACATCTTAAAGAGATTGTTCGTGATGCGTTATTTATTTCGAAAATTGTTTCTTATGCACAAGGATTCAAACTTCTTCAAGCTGCAGAAAAAGAATACAACTGGACTTTTGATTATTCACAAATTGCAAAAATTTTCCGTGGTGGATGTATTATTCAAGCAAAAATTCTTCAAAATATTATCGAAGCATACCAAAATAATCCAGAGTTAGCTAACTTAATATTTGATCCATTTTTCAAAAATGTTATTGAAACAAGACAAGACAATTTACGTGAAGTAGCAGCATTAGCTATTACGAATAGATTACCATTAAGCGCTATGACTTCAGCTATTTCTTACTTAGATATTTATACTACTGCTGAAAGTGGAGCTAATTTAATTCAAGCACAACGAGATTATTTTGGAGCGCACACTTTTGAAAGAACAGATAAAGAAGGAAATTATCATTATGACTGGGTTGGGAACAATGAAAAATAAAAGTGCAATTACACTATTTGGTGGGACAGGAGATTTAACTTATAGAAAGTTATTGCCAGCCTTATATAATTTAGATGTTCTAGGAAAATTAGATAAAGAATTCAAAATTATTGTAATTGGTCGTCGTTCATATAGTCAAGAAGATTATATTAATATAGTTCGCGGTTGGGTAAAAGAGCATGCTCGAACTAAGTTTCACGATAATGATTTCCAAAACTATTCTTCAAGAATTATCTACTTTAAGATGGAGATGACCAATGTAGAAGATTATAAACTACTACAAGAGTTTTATATAGAGCAAGGAATTACAGAACATATTTATTATTATGCTGTTGCTCCATCGTTCTTTATAACTATTACTAATGGTTTGAAGAAATATTGTTCAGAAAATAATGCTAAGGTTATAATAGAAAAACCATTTGGAGAAGATCTAGAAAAAGCAGGAGAACTTAATGATAAGTTGGCAGAATTCTTCAGTCAAGAGGAAATTTATCATATAGATCATTATCTAGGAAAAGAAATGATTCAAAACATTTTATCTTTACGTTTCAAAAACATTATTTTCAAAGGTGTTTGGAATAAAGATTTCATAGAAAATGTACAAATTACAGCAGCAGAGGCAGTTGGTGTGGGGACTCGTGCTAGTTATTATGATAAGAGTGGCGCTGTTAAAGATATGGTGCAAAATCATCTATTACAAGTTTTATCGATAGTAGCCATGGAAGAACCGAAGGAAGAAGGAAGTCGTGGAATTCACGATAGTCAATACAATCTTCTTTCTAAATTAGTGCCTATTACTAATGTGAATGATAGTCTAGTGATGGCGCAATATGAAGGTTATTTGGATGAAGAAAATATTTCTAAAGATTCTAAGACTGAGACTTATGCAGCATTAAAATTATTTATTGACAATGAGCGTTGGCAAGGGGTGCCGTTCTTTATTAGAACAGGTAAGAAAATGGGAGACCGTGAAACTCAGGTTGTTGTTCAATTTAAAGCTGTAGGGGATATCCCTGGTAATGTGTTGATAATTAAGATTCAACCAGATGAAGGTGTTTATTTCCAATTTAATGCGAAAAAACCAGGAACGGAACAAGAACTTCAACAGATTTCTCTAGATTTTTGTCAGAGTTGTATTCTGGAAAATAGAATAAATACACCTGAAGCGTATGAGAGATTGTTGGATGCATGTTTTAAAGATGATCGTTCATTGTTCTCGCAATGGAATCAAATTGTTGCATCATGGACTTTCGTTAATGATTTATTAGAGAAGTATCACGAACAAGGAGCTCCATTATATACTTATAAACAAGGTTCAATGGGGCCAAAAGAAGCAGATGAATTTGTTGATTGGATAAAATAAAAAGAAAAGATGTGTTGCGTAAAAGTAACACATCTTTTTTGGGAAATGAACTAGGCTGTTTTTTGAAGTTTACGCAAAACTATAAGTATAGTATAATAAAATGTGGATAAGATTGATTTAATAAAGAATAGTTAAGGGGATAGCGATGAAGTTACTAGATTCTATGCTAGAGTATAATAAATATTTTGTGAAATTTGAGGAATATCAAAAATATAAAACAGAAGATAAATATCCTGCTAAAAGGGTAGTTATGTTTACATGTATGGATACTCGTCTTGTTGATTTGGCGACAAAATCTCTGAATTTGGCTCAAGGGGATGTAAAAGTGGTGAAAAATGCAGGGGCAATACTTACACATCCCTTTGGGTCAGTTATGCGTAGCTTGATTATGGCTGTTTATATGCTAAAAGCTGATGAGATTATTGTTATGGGGCATCATGACTGTGGTATGCAAAGTATTGATCCTAATTTGGTTTTGGATAAGATGAAAGAACGAGGGATATCAGAGGAAACTCTAGACGTTCTTCAATATTCAGGGATAGATTTAAACAAATGGTTACATGGTTTTGATGATGTTTTCGAAAGTGTTAGTCATGATGTTGGCATGATAATAAATCATCCATTAATGCCGAAGGATATACCAGTACATGGATTGGTAATCAATCCAGAAGATGGTAAAGTAGATGTAGTTGTGAATGGTTATAATAACATGAAAGATTAGTTAAGGAGAGGGTTAGTTTGAAAAAAATATTAATATTGAATACCGGTGGAACGATTTCTATGAGTGAGGATCATACAACTGGGAAAGTTTCTCCAACAGAAAATAATCCTATAGGTATAGGAGGAGATATTTTTTCTCATATGGCTCACATATATATGGAGAATTTGTATAATCTTCCATCACCTCACATTACAGAATTTGAAATGTTTGAATTAAAACAACGTATTATGCAAGCTATCGAGGAGGGGTATGAAGGTGTTGTAGTAACGCATGGCACAGATACTTTAGAGGAGACAGCGTATTATTTAGAATTGACTTTAGATGTCAATATTCCTATTGTAATAACAGGCGCGATGCGCTCTAGTAATGAAATAGGTGCGGATGGTTTGGCAAATCTTAGAAGTTCTTTAGTTGTTGCGGTTAGCGATGAAAGTCGTGATAAAGGTGTGCTTGTAGTAATGAATGATGAAGCTCATACTGCAACTTATGTGACTAAAACCCATACTACTAATGTAGCTACATTTCAAACTCCAACTTTTGGACCAATAGGTTTAGTGTCTAAAAATGAAGTTATCTATTTTCAAAAGTTATTAAAAGAAGAACACTACGAAGTAAATACAGTTACTAAAAAAGTCTATCTTTTAAAAGCTTATGCAGGAATGGGGGGAGAATTAATTGAAGCCATTCGAAAATTAGGTGCAGATGGTTTAGTTATAGAAGCTTTAGGTGCAGGGAATTTACCTCCTAAAACAGCACCTGCAGTAAAACATCTTCTTGATAAGGATATTCCTGTAGTTTTTGTTTCTAGAGCATTTAATGGAGTAACGCAAGATGTTTATGATTATTCAGGTGGTGGGAAAAGATTTTGTCAAGATGGTGTTATCTTCACCACAGGACTAAGTGGCCAAAAAGCTCGTATAAAGCTTTTAGTTTTACTAGAAGCAGGTGTTGATAAATGCAAACTAAAAGAGTTGTTTTAGTATTTTTGTTTAAAAGTAGGTTGAATAATTTTGGGAAATATGGTAGTATAATAAGGAATTTTATAGGGAAAGAGGTGTAATTTTGAAATTTAAGTATCATAAATCATATAGAGGTTTTTATTTATTAGAAGATAATAAATTTAAACGACCTTACCAAAGGTTAGATGAAGAAAAGACGCTAGAAAATTTAGCTAATAAAGTAGAATTTAAGCAAGATGAAATTATAGAAATAGAAGATAAATATGTTGCTTTTCTACAAAAAGAGAAAACTAATAAAGTGACTAAAAAATCAAATACCCAAAAAATAGCGCCTATAGGGAAAGAGAAAAAGGTTTCTAAAATTGATTTTGACAAATTAGAACTTAGCTATAAAATACCAAGATTACTATTGGAAAACTTATATAGTGTGATTTCAAAAGATCAATCATTCTCGGAAGAAGAACTATTATCAATTCTATCATCAATAGAAAATATCATATTGTTAGATGGATTATTTTATTCAAAAGTTCAAAAAATATTCTACTATAACGCAGAGGGATTAAATTTAATTCTTAAGAGATATAATTTTTGTGATTTAAATGTAGAAAAATTAAAAAAAGATATTGAACTAAATTATCCTAGTCAGTATATTTCTAATTTACCAGTTGATTACAAAGAATACGAGATGATTTTTGTGTTTTATTTTATAATCTTGGTAGAGTTATTATCGATTTTAAAATAAAAAATAAATTTTTTGATGATATTATAATAAAAATCCTTGATTTTTTTAAAAGGGTTTGTTATAATCTAATCAGAAAGTTTATTTTTTTGGCACAAGATGGTCGAAAAACGACCGAGTAGGACTAAAAGTGTCCAATAAATAAATTTTCAATAAATAGGGGAATAAGAAATATGGATATTTTACATTTGTTGCATATACAAAGTAGACTTGTACCCGAAATGGTTATGAAATTCAATAGTCGTTATGAATTGTTGATTACAATAAAAATTAATCAACCAGTCGGAAGAAAGACGCTATTAAATTTTATAAATATGACAGAAAGGCAATTACGAACAGAATGTGATATATTATCTGATTTGGGTTTAATTACTAAACACACAACAGGGATGAGTATTACAGAAAAAGGAGAAGAATTTCTTTCGGAAGTAAAATCATCTTTAGTAAATGACACGTTTGTTAAAGAAAGAAATCTAATAAAAAAACATTTCTCAATAAGACAAGTTCATGTTGTAGCAGGAGATTTTGTTAGTAGTGAAGTTACTCGAGCAGAGATGACAGAATTACTTTTAGATAAGGTCAATAAACAAATAACTAAAGAATGTGTTATTGGAGTTAGTGGTGGTAGTACAATGTATTATGTGGCCGGAAAAGCTAATGAAACATTTGGTTATAAAAAAAATGTTATTATAACACCTATAAGAGGAGGGTTATCTGTTGTTAATACTGAATATCAGGCAAATGATATTGCGGCAAAAATGGCTAATAACTCCGGACATGATTATCAACTATTGCATGCTCCGGATAACATAGGGAAAAAAGCATTAGAAGAACTCGTAAAAGAGCCTGTTGTAAAAAATGCTCTTGATGTTATAGATAGGACATCTATAATAATCCACAGTATAGGGAATGCTTTTGAAATGGCTCATAGAAGAAAATCATCTATGGAAGTTTTAAAAGTGTTAGAAGATAAAAAGGCCGTTTCTGAATCATTTGGTAGTTACTTTGATAAGGACGGAAAAGAAGTATTTAAAACGTCAACCATAGGTATGAGTTTTAAAGATGTTAATGGCATTGATAATGTCTTTACAATAGTAGGTGGGGAAGAAAAAGCGGATGCGGTATTTAGTTATTTAAGTACCCAGCCTGCAAATGCAACACTTATTATTGATGAGGCTATTTGCAAAAAAATTATAAAAAAGTTAATATAAAATTTTAGGAGGAACTAAAAATGACAGTAAAAGTAGCAATTAACGGATTTGGACGTATCGGAAGATTAGCATTAAGAAGAATTCAAAACGTAGAAGGAATTGAAGTAGTAGCGATTAACGATTTAACACCAGTTAATCAATTAGTACACTTATTAAAATACGATACAACTCAAGGACGTTTTAAAGGTGAAGTTGTAGAGAAAAACGGAAGTTTAGTAGTAAATGGAAAAGAAATCAAAGGATTTGCTAATGCAAACCCAGCTGAATTACCATGGGGAGAATTAGGAATCGATGTAGTGTTAGAATGTACTGGTTTCTTCACTTCTAAAGAAAAAGCAGAAGCTCACATTCAAGCAGGAGCTAAAAAAGTTGTTATTTCAGCTCCAGGTGGAAATGATGTTAAAACTATCGTATACAATGTAAACCACGAAACTTTAGATGGAACAGAAACAGTTATTTCAGGTGCTTCTTGTACAACTAACTGTTTAGCTCCAATGGCTAAAGCTTTACACGATAACTTCACAGTAGTTGAAGGATTAATGACTACAATTCACGGATATACTGGAGACCAAAACACACTTGATGCTCCTCACCGTGGCGGAGATTTACGTCGTGCTCGTGCAGCAGCTCAAAATATCGTACCAAACACAACTGGTGCTGCTAAAGCAATCGGATTGGTAATTCCAGAATTAAATGGAAAATTAGATGGAGCTGCACAACGTGTACCTGTACCAACAGGTTCATTAACAGAATTAGTAGCAGTTGTTGAAAAAACTGTTACAGCTGAAGAAGTTAATGCTGCAATGCAAGCTGCTTCTAACGAATCATTCGGATACAATGTTGATCCAATCGTTTCTTCAGATATCGTAGGAATTGAATTTGGTTCATTATTTGATGCAACTCAAACAAAAGTATTAACAGTTGGGGATAAACAACTAGTTAAAGTTGTTTCTTGGTATGACAACGAAATGTCTTACACTTCTCAATTAGTAAGAACACTAAAATACTTTGCAGGATTAATAAAATAATCTATAATAGATAATAGGAAGAATAGATAAGATATAAGTTTATTAAGCTTATATCTTGTCTCATATATTCTAATAAATTAAAAAGGAGCTTTCCATGAAAAAATCTATCAAAGACTTAGGTAATTTACAAGGGAAAACGGTTTTAATGCGTGTTGATTTCAACGTACCTTTAAAAGATGGAAAAATTACTAACGATAACCGCATTACAGCGGCGTTACCAACAATAGAGTATGCACTGAATCAAGGTGCGAAAGTTGTTGCATTTTCTCATTTAGGACGTGTGAAAGAAGAAGCAGATAAAGCTTCTAAGAGTTTAGCACCAGTAGCTGTAAGATTATCAGAATTACTAGGTAAAGAAGTAAAATTCGTTCCTGAGACTCGTGGAGCTGAATTAGAAGCGGCGATAAAAGGATTAAGAGATGGCGAAATCTTAATGTTCGAAAATACTCGTTTTGAAGATGTAGATGGTAAAAAAGAATCTAAAAATGATCCTGAGCTTGCAAAATACTGGGCTTCACTAGGTGATGTATATGTTAATGATGCTTTCGGGACAGCACACCGTGCCCACGCATCTAACGTTGGTATAGCATCTAATATTGGTGAAGGTAACTCTGCTTCTGGATTTTTAGTTGATAAGGAAATTAAATTTATCGGTGGGGCAGTAGATAATCCAGAGCGTCCGTTGGTAGCAATTTTAGGTGGAGCTAAAGTTTCTGATAAAATTGCTGTTATTGAAAACTTATTAGAAAAAGCGGATAAAGTAATTATCGGTGGAGGTATGGCTTATACTTTCATGAAGGCACAAGGTAAGGAAATTGGTATGTCACTTTGTGAAAACGATAAAGTTGAATATGCTCGTGAACTTATGGCTAAAGCAGGCGGTAAACTAGTTTTACCTATTGATACGGTAGTTGCTAAAGAATTTTCTAATGATGCACCTAGTCGTATAGCAGAAAGTGATATTCAAGCAGATGAAGAAGGATTGGATATTGGTCCAAAATCTGTTGAACTATTTAAGAAAACTCTTGAAGGAGCAAAAACAGTAATTTGGAATGGTCCTATGGGTGTCTTTGAAATGCCAAACTTTGCTAAAGGGACTATTGGAGTTTGTGAAGCAATTGCAAACTTAGAAGGTGCTACTACTATTATCGGTGGTGGTGATAGTGCAACAGCTGCTATTTCTTTAGGATATGCTGAAAAATTCTCTCATATCTCAACAGGTGGAGGGGCATCTTTAGAGTATCTTGAAGGGAAAGTATTACCTGGTATCGATTCATTATCAAACAAATAATTTTTTAAAAATTCAAGGAGAGTAACGTTATGTCAAGAATCCCATTTATCGCAGGAAACTGGAAAATGAATTTAACAGTAAAAGAAGCGCGTGAATTTGCTAAAGAAGTTGCAACAAAGGTCCCAGCAGCATCTTCAGTAGAATCAGCTATTTGTGCACCAGCTACTCATTTAGAAGCTTTAGTAGAATTAACTAAAGATAGTGAATTAGCAATCGGTGCTGAAAATTGTCACTTTGAAAAAAGTGGAGCATTCACAGGAGAAACTTCTCCTTATGTATTAAACGATTTAGGTGTTAAATACGTAGTATTAGGACACTCTGAAAGACGTGAATACTTCGGAGAAACTGATGAATTAATCAACAAAAAAACTATTGCTGCATTCGAAAATGGTTTAGTACCTATTGTATGTTGTGGAGAAACTCTAGAAGAGTATGAAGCAGGAAAAGCGGTAGAAGTTATTACTTCTCAACTACGAGTTGACCTTGCTGGGTTAACAAAAGAACAAGCGGAAAAACTTGTTGTAGCTTATGAACCAATTTGGGCAATCGGAACTGGAAAATCTGCAACTAAAGAAGATGCACAAAAAATGTGTAAAGCAGTACGTGATATTGTAGAAGGTCTTTACGGAAAAGAAGTTGCTGACAAAGTACGTGTTCAATACGGTGGATCAGTTAAACCTGAGAATGTAAAAGAATACCTAGCTTGCCCAGATGTAGATGGAGCATTAGTAGGTGGAGCATCGCTTAAAGTTGATTCATTCTTAGCACTTTTAGAAGGCGGAAAATTAGCTTAATTTTAGCAAAACAAAATAAATTATAGTATAATAAAAGTATAAATTAAATAATAAGGAGAAAGTTAATGTTAGAAAAAACATTTGATATTATCGCAGAAGTATATGCAAGAGAAGTTTTAGATTCACGTGGTAACCCAACTGTAGAAGTTGAAGTAACAACTGAATCAGGAGCATTTGGACGTGCATTAGTACCATCAGGAGCTTCAACAGGTCAATACGAAGCTGTTGAATTACGTGACGGAGACAAAGGACGCTACTTAGGTAAAGGTGTTTCTAAAGCTGTAACTAACGTTAATGAAGAAATCGCACCTTTATTAGAAGGGAAATTTGATATTTTTGATCAAGTAGCTATTGACTACGCTATGATCGAACTTGACGGTACTGAAAACAAAGGACGTCTAGGAGCTAACGCTATTTTAGGTGTATCTTTAGCAGTAGCACACGCTGCAGCAGATTCTTTAGGAGTGCCTCTATACAGATATTTAGGAGGAACTAACTCTAAAGAATTACCAACTCCAATGATGAACATCGTTAATGGTGGATCTCACTCAGATGCTCCAATCGCATTCCAAGAGTTCATGATTTTACCAGTAGGAGCGCCTACATTTAAAGAAGCATTACGTTGGGGAGCTGAAGTGTTCCACAACTTAGCTAAATTATTACATGCTCGTGGTTTATCAACTGCAGTAGGTGATGAAGGTGGATTCGCTCCAACATTTGAAGGAACTGAAGATGCTGTAGAAACTATCTTAGAAGCTATTAAAGCTGCTGGACTTGAGCCAGGTAAAGATGTATTCTTAGGATTTGACTGTGCGTCATCAGAATTCTACGAAAACGGAGTTTACAACTATGCTAAATTCGAAGGAGAAGGTGGAGCACACCGTACTTCAGCTGAGCAAGTTGATTACTTAGAAGAATTAGTAAATAAATATCCAATTATTACTATCGAAGATGGTATGGATGAAAATGACTGGGATGGATGGAAACTTCTTACTGACCGTATCGGTGATCGTGTACAATTAGTAGGGGATGATTTATTCGTAACAAACACTAAAAAATTATCTCAAGGTATCGAACAAGGTGTTGGTAACTCAATCTTAATTAAAGTTAACCAAATTGGTACTTTAACTGAAACTCTAAACGCTATTGAAATGGCTAAACGTGCTCGTTACACAGCAGTTATTTCTCACCGTTCTGGAGAAACTGAAGATTCAACAATCTCAGATATCGCAGTAGCAACAAATGCTGGACAAATTAAAACAGGTTCTCTTAGCCGTACAGACCGTATCGCTAAATATAACCAATTATTACGTATTGAAGATGAATTATACGAAACAGCTGAATACCCAGGTGTTCGTGCATTCTACAATATTAAGCGATAATAAATATAAAAAGCTAATGAGTAAAATCATTAGCTTTTTTTTATATATTTTACCATGATAAATATATAAGTATAATTTAAAACTAATATAAAAAATAAGTTGGTTTGTATTAGTAATTAAGATTTTGTATTCTATATTTGACAAAGAGACTAAGTATTTATATAATACGTGAGAAAATATATGAACTGATATCTGAAAATATAGTGAATGTTATTCTTATAAGTAAGTTATTAGTTCAAAGTTATTAGATAAATTAAGAAAGACGGGGATTAATCATGAAAAAAGGTAGTTTGGTATCAAAATTATTTAATAGATACTTTATTGTAGCGTTAAACGGAATGGTGCTAGGGTTGTTTTGTACGCTTATAATAGGTCTTATTATAAAGCAAATAGCTATAAATTTAAGTGGAAGTGTAGCAACATTTCTAGTAGCTGTATCTACTATAGCTATGGCGCTTACTGGTCCTGTGATAGGGATAGGTGTAGCATATGCGTTAAAAGCCCCTAGATTAGTGGTCTTGGCATCAGGGGTAGTTGGTTTTCTAGGTGCTTTTGGTTCTAATTTAGGGACAAATAGTCTTATTCAGCAAGGGAAATTAGTTATAAGTGGGTCTGGTGACCCATTAGGTGCGTTTATAGCTGTAGTTGTAGCGGCGGAAATCGGGAGATTGGTTTCTGGAAAAACTAAGGTCGATATAATAGTTACACCGTTTGTGACAATTATTATTGGGGGCATAGTTGGTTATTTTACAGGACCGTATTTAAAAAATGGAATGACTATGTTAGGGACGTTTATACGAGAAGCTACAGAATTACAACCATTTATAATGGGTATAGTGGTATCTGTTGTAATGGGTATTATATTAACGCTACCTATTAGTTCTGCTGCTTTATCTATTATCTTGGGATTATCAGGAATAGCAGCAGGTGCGTCTACGGTAGGTTGTGCAGCTCAGATGGTTGGATTTGCAGTAATAAGTTTTAAAGCAAATCGTTGGAATGGACTTCTGGCACAAGGACTAGGTACATCTATGCTGCAAGTTCCTAATATAATGAGAAAACCGATTATTTGGATTCCGCCGATAGTTGCAAGTGCTATACTTGGGCCAATAGCAACATTAATATGTAAAATGGAAAATAATCCGGCAGGTGGAGGAATGGGAACTTCAGGTCTTGTAGGGCAACTTATGACATGGCAGACAATGTCAGGTTACACAAATCATGCAGTGTTATTAGCAGAAATAGTAATGCTTCATTTTATATTACCAGCGTTATTATCTTATGCTGTATACTATTACATGGAAAAGAAAAATTATGTTAAACCAGAAGACTATAAATTGAATTTATAATTTTTGCTTAAAATATAACTTTAAATATAGTAAAAAGATAGGTATCATATGGATATCTATCTTTTTATTTTATGACAGTTTAAAATATTAAACAGGTATAGTCAGTTCGTAATCCAAATTAATTAAGAAGGATTATAGGGTTAAAAATAAAATCAACATTTGTTTTTATATTATATATATTCTGAAAATAGTAAAATAATTTTCAAAATAAGAGTTTTAGGTAACATTAACATAGCAAGAAAAATAGGGGATAACTAAATATATTATTAGATAACTGAAGTCGTTATTATATAATATTAATAAAGAATAAGTTTTACAAACCAAGAGATAGAAAATGAGGGTAAAACGATTTCGAATTAATGTATTAGAATGAAGTTTTATCAAAGAATAGTCTGAGAAAGAAAGTTTAATGTGTTAATTTTAAAAACTTATTATAAACTTAAATATAAGAATATGAATTGTATTATACTTTTATTTATTTTTGTTCGTTTAAGTAATAAAATTTAAAAAAAAGACACTAAAAAGCTATATTACAAATATTAATAGTTTGGTAATTGTTCTATTAAAATAAAAAAATAATAAAACAGCCATAAAAAATATGGTGTGACAGAAAAAAATAAAGCCTTTACAAAATTAAAATTATATGATAATATGTGGTTGACACATTAAATATACAATAAAAATTTAGGAGGTCAGCATGGCAAGTTTATCACTGAAAAAAATATATAAAAAATATGATAATGGATTTTGCGCCGTAACAGACTTTAATTTAGAAGTAGCAGACAAGGAATTTGTTGTATTTGTTGGTCCATCTGGATGTGGTAAGTCTACAACGCTTAGAATGATTGCAGGACTTGAAGATATTACCGAAGGAGAGTTTTATATTGGAGATAAATTAGTTAATGATGTAGAACCAAAAGATAGAGATATCGCGATGGTATTCCAAAGTTATGCTTTATATCCACATATGACTGTTTTCGATAATATGGCTTTTGCGTTAAAACTTAGAAAAGTTCCCAAAGAAGAAATAAAAGCAAAAGTAGAAGAAGCTGCTAAGATTTTAGGATTAGAGGAATTATTAGATAGAAAACCTAAAGCCTTATCAGGTGGACAAAGACAAAGGGTTGCACTTGGACGCGCAATAGTTAGAAGTCCAAAAGTATTCTTAATGGACGAACCTTTATCAAACTTAGATGCTAAGCTTAGAAGTAACATGAGAGCTGAAATCATCAAAATTCACAATACTTTAGGAGCAACAACAATTTATGTAACGCACGACCAAACAGAGGCGATGACAATGGCGGACAGAATTGTAGTAATGAAACAAGGTATTGTTCAACAAGTAGGAAGTCCAAAAGATATTTATGATCACCCAGAAAACCTTTTTGTTGCAGGATTTATTGGAGCTCCAACAATGAACTTCTTAAGAGGAAAAATTGTTGAGCACAATTTCCAAACGAAAGATGGAGGAACTATAGAAATTCCTGAAGGACATTATGCTAGATTAAAAGAATTAGGATATGAAGGTAAAGAAGTAGTTTTAGGTATTAGACCGGAAAACATCTCTAACGATCCGCTAGTTCTTGAAACATATTCACATGCGAAAATAACTTCAAAAGTTATAGTAGCTGAATTATTAGGGTCTGAGTACATTGTCCACACTGATCTTAATGGTGAAAATGTAAAAGCAATTGTGCATTCAAGACAAAATATCAAAATGGGTGATGAAATTACATTCGCTCTTGATATGAACAGAGCGCACTACTTTGATGCAGAAACTGAACTAAGTATTTTAGAATAATTACAGTTTCAAAAAAATATTTTAACTTAGACGTCAAATTTTATAAAAAACAAAAACTTAAGGAGGACTCAAATTATGAGAAAGATAAACAAACTGTTAGTTGCAGCGACTACGACTGCATTAATTCTTACAGGATGTGTAGGAGGAAAAAAAGAGGAACAAAAAGCAGATCCTAATAAAAAAGTAGAAATTACTTACTGGGATTTCCCTCAATTTACAAAAGATAAAGAATTTACTAAAACAGAGGATTTTGATGCAGCGTTAATCAAAGCATTCGAAGCTAAACATCCTAACATTAAAGTAAATTATCAAAAAATCGAATTTACAGATGGACCTGCTAAGATTGAAACAGCAATTCAATCTAAAACTGCTCCAGACGTAATTTACGATGCTCCAGGACGTGTTATCGCTTGGGCAGCAAAAGATTTATTATTACCTCTAGATGATGTAGATAAATCAAAACTAAACGAAGCAGCAGTTAAAGCTTCAAGTTACAAAGATAAACTTTACATGTACCCACAAGGGGTAGCACCATTCTTAATGGGTGTTAACAAAGATTTAACTGACAAACTTGGAGTAACAAACTTACTTCCTTTAGATAAACCAGGTAGAAACTGGACAGTAGAAGAATATGAAAAATTCTTAAAAGCAGTTAAAGAAAAAGATCCAAATATTACACCAGCTTTATTCTATACTAAATCACAAGCAGGAGACCAAGGACCAAGAGCATTCGTTTCTAACCTTTTCAACTCATGGATGACAGATAAAGATATTTCTAAATACACTATTAACGATGAAAATGGTGTTAAAGGATTAGAGTGGGTTAAAAAAGCTTACGATGAAGGTCTTTTAGGACAAGGTGTTGCATTAGAAGCTAAAGATGCATTAGAAGCGTTTAAATCAGGAAGAGCAGCAACTACAATCTTATTCTCTCCAGGTACAGCAGCATCACACGCTAGTGGATTCAACTACAAATTCTTACCTTTCCCTAACAATAGTGGAAAAGCTCAATATGAATATTTAGTAGCTGGACCAGCTATCTTTGATAACGGAGATGCAGATAAAGCAGCAGCAGCTAAGAAATTCGTTGACTTTATGATTAACGATAAAGAATGGGGTAAACGTACTCTATTAGCTTCTGGTAACTTCTCAGCTAAAAAAGATGAAAAAGGATTATACGATTCAGAAGAACTTAAATTTGCAGAAGGTTTAACAGATCAATTTGGACCTTATTACAACACAATACCTGGATTTGCTAAAATGAGGCCTCTATGGTTCAACATGGTTCAAGGTGTGTTAAATGGAAAAACTACACCTAAAGAAGGTTTAGATAAATTTGTAGCAGATGCAAATAAAACTATAAAAGAAGCATTATAATTTGACGATGAAGGGATAGAGTTGCTTCTATCCCTTCTTTATATAAAATAATTGATATATTTGAGGAGGTCCTATGAAAGCTATAAAGAAAAAAAGAAAAATAGACTTCAGTGCGTATTTGTTTATACTGCCAGTTAGTTTGTTTTTTATAACATTTGTTTTAGTTCCAATGTTGCGTGGATTACAATTGTCATTATATAGTTTTGCCAAAAAGAACCCAGTGTTCATTGGTTTAAAACACTATTCAGATTTGCTTTTCAGTGGTAATGGAGCAACAATTCATGAACCATTTATGAAATCTCTTATTAATACGGTTATTGTAACAGTAGTGGCAGTACCAATAGTAGTTGTTGTATCGATTTTTGTTGCAGTAACTATTTATAATAAGAGTGCGGTTGTAAGATCGTTCTTCCGTGGAGTATTCTATATTCCTGCTATTTCATCAGTAGTATCAGTAACAGTTGTATGGGCATGGATTTATCACCCAGAATACGGTATTTTAAACTATGTGTTTAAATCTATGCATTTGATTAGTGAAAATGTTGACTGGTTAGGTAATCCTAAAACTGCATTATATGCGATTATAACGATACTTATTACAACATCATTAGGTCAACCAATAATTCTATATGTTGCAGCGCTTGGGAACGTTCCGAAAGAACTTTTAGAAGCATCAGAAATTGATGGTGCAACTAAGTGGCAAGTATTTACAAAAATAACTTGGCCTTTAATTAAGCCTACAACATTATATATTGTTGTTGTAACAACAATTAACTCATTCCAGATCTTTGCGTTAATCCAGCTTTTAACAGCAGGAGGACCAAACTATGGAACAAGTACAATCATGTATTTAGTATATGAAGCAGCTATTAAGAATGGTAACCATGGTGTTGCAAGTGCGATGGGTATTATACTTGCAGTTATTATAGGTATAATCTCTATCCTACAATTCAAATTCTTATCTAGTGAAGATGATTAGGAGGAAGAAGCATGAAAAATATTAGTATTTTTAAAATCGTATCTATGATTATATTACTAGGTTTAACGATATTCTTTATCTTCCCGTTTTATTGGATAGCTACAGGATCGTTTAAACTACAAGATGTGGCAATTACTATTCCACCAGAATGGTGGCCAACATCTCCAACGTTAGAAAACTATGAAAAATTATTCACACCAAATACACTAAGATGGTTCTTTAACTCAGTATTCATCTCAGTTATGACAACACTTTTAGTATGTATAACATCTGCATTAGCAGGGTATGCATTAGCTAAAAAACAATTCCCAGGGGTAAAAGTAATATTTATGGTATTTGTTGCAGCTATGGCATTACCAAAACAAGTTATTTTAATTCCTTTATTAAACTTAATTACTGAATTTGGTTTAATGAATACTTACTATGCATTAATATTACCAGCAGTAGGATGGCCTTTTGGGGTATTCTTAATGAGACAGTTCTCTCAAGCTATTCCTCGTGAACTACTTGAGTCTGCACGAATTGATGGTTGTGGGGAAGTTAGAACATTTACAAACATTGCCTTACCTATTATCAAACCAGGTATAGGGGCATTAGCGATTTTCACATTTATCGCTAGCTGGAACGACTACTTCTCTCAACTTATTTTCTCTAATACACCTGATATGTCAACATTACCATTAGGACTTGCTGCCTTAGCTCAGGGGCAAGAGTTCTCAAACGACTATGGGTTATTAATGGCAGGGGCATCACTTGCATCTCTACCAATGATAATTGTGTTTATTTGTTTCCAAAATTACTTTACTCAAGGGGTTACTTTGGGAGCCGTGAAAGGATAAGATTATGGACAAAAAAGAATTATATGAATATCTGCGTGGTGAACTTATAGTTTCTTGCCAAGCATTACCAGGAGAACCTCTTTATAGAGAAGAAGGTGGAGTAATGTGTCTTATGGCCCAAGCAGCTAAAAATGCTGGAGTAAAAGCTATTCGAGCTCAAGGAATTGTGGATATAAAACAAATAAAAGAACAAACGAATTTACCAGTTATTGGGATAATTAAAAAATCTTATCCAGGTTATGAAACATATATAACAGCCACTATGGATGAAGTAGATAAACTTGTAGAAGTGGGCTCTGATATTATTGCGCTTGATTGTACAAATAGAGAGCGTGGAGATGGAAAAACACCAAGTGAGTTTGTAAAAGAGATAAAAGAAAAATATCCGAACATAGTTCTTATGGCAGATATTTCAAATTTAGATGAAGCTATTGAAGCTGAAAAAGCAGGAGTAGACTACGTAGGAACTACTATGAACGGTTATACACCATATACTACAGTTTCTAAAAAATTTGATCCTAGTCTAGTAAAAGAAATAGTGAAAAACGTAAAAATACCAGTTATAGCTGAAGGAAAAATTCATGAACCAAAAGAGGCAAAAGCGGCTTTAGAAGCAGGTGCTCATTGCATGGTAGTAGGTGGAGCTATAACAAGACCCCAAGAAATCACTTCAAGATTTTTAGCGGAGCTTAAATAATGTATATTTTATATCTACTTGCATATTGGTATACATATAGTAAGTGGTACATATTAGGATCATGGTTTATAACACATATTTTGAATATTGCTTTTAAAAAATTGTGGTTATCTCCACTTTTGATAAATGCTGTGGCCTTAATAGTATTAGCTTTAGGTATATATTTTAAGATGATACAAGGCAAAGAGGTTGGGGCATCGGTTCTAAATGTATATATGCCGGTGGTATTTGCTAGTATAGTAATGAATATAATAGTATATCTATATAGAAAAATAAAAGAGAAGATAAAAAGTAGGTAAAGATAAAAATAAGGTACTTATAACATTTGTTATAGGTACCTTGTTAATTAATGGAAATAAAACAAAAAGTCCTAAAACATATTGTAATAGGACTTTTTTACTCTTATTATCGAATTTCTCTGATACGAGCAGCTTTACCACGTAAGTTACGTAGGTAGTATAATTTAGCACGTCTAACTCTACCTTTACGTACAACTTCAATTCTTTCAACTTTTGGAGTGTGAACAGGGAATGTTCTTTCAACACCAACACCGTTTGAAATTTTACGTACAGTATAAGTAGCAGAGATTCCTCCACCACGACGTTTGATAACTACTCCTTCGAATTGTTGGATACGCTCACGTCCACCTTCAACGATACGAACGTGTACTCTTACTGTATCCCCAGCTTTAAATTCAGGAATGTCTGTTCTTAATTGCGATTTAGTGATCGCTTCAATGATTTTGCTCATTTTTTCTTTCTCCTTTTTTTACAAAATGCTCATTACTAATACTTGATTAACAGAGGAACATCGTAATTTAATGTTTTCACATCTTTCCAATTATAACATTTTTCATATTAAATAGCAATAGAAATTATAATATTTTTATTATAAAAGTGCAGTTTCCCAAGTTTCTTCTTTGAAGCCTAATAATAATATGTCGTTGTCAAAGTCAAAAGCAAGCGGGCGTTTTATTAACATACCATTATTATGTAATAATTCTAATGCTTCATCAAGTGATAAAGTATCTAGTTTATTTTTAAGATCCAGTTCTTTATATACCAATCCACTTGTATTAAATAGTTTTTTTAGTGGTAAATCGAAAGTTTCAAGTATTTTTTTAAAAGTATCAACTGATGGTGTAGTTTCTTTTACATTGAAGTATTTAGCTTCTATATTATGAGTGTTTAATAATTTTTTTGCTTTCTTACATGTAGAACATGTTGGATATTCGTAAATATAAAGCACAATATATTCCTCCTTCCAAATTTTTTTGTTAATAGAATATAAATTCTCAGACTTTGTTATTATAATACTATTAAATATTCATGTAAAGAAATCTGTTTAAGATGAATTTTTAAATGTTTTTCCTCGGTTTAAAAGCATCTGTCAAGAGGATTAACAGGCTATTATGATATAATATAGTAAAGACACAAAGGAGTAAGAGGTATGAGAAAGATAATAGTTAGTGATTTAGTAAAGGAATATGGAGCATCTGATAATAAAGTCATGGCTAATGACAGACTCAGTTTTGAAATAGAAGAAGGTGAGTTTGTTGTTATACTTGGCCCTAGCGGAGCAGGGAAGAGTACCTTATTAAACATACTAGGTGGAATGGACAGTGCTACTTCTGGAAGTGTGAATGTCTTTGGTAAAGAAATAGTTGGACTTGATGAAAAAGATTTGACTGAATACCGTCGACAAGATATTGGCTTTGTGTTTCAATTTTATAATTTAATACCTAATCTTAGTGTTTTAGAAAATGTAGAATTAGCTAATCAAATAGTAAAAAAATCTAAAGATGCATTGGAAATTTTAAAATTAGTTGGTTTAGAAAACAGGGTTAATAATTTTCCAAGCCAAATTTCTGGAGGAGAGCAACAACGTGTAGCGATAGCGCGTGCGATTGCTAAAAATCCTAAAATATTACTTTGTGATGAGCCTACTGGAGCTTTGGATTATAAAACAGGGAAGAATATTTTAAAAATTTTAAAAGAATATTGTAAAAACGAGAAAAAAACCGTTATAGTAATTACTCATAATAGTTCGATAGCGCAAATAGCGGATAAAGTAATAGAAATTTATGATGCGAAAGTAAAGAGTGTTTTTGTTAATCAAATACCGAAAAATATAGATGAAATTGAGTGGTAAAAGTTATGAAAGCATTAAATAAAGATATAATACGAGAAATTTCAAAAACAAAATCTAAATTTGTGTCAATTATGATTATAATGTTTTTAGGTGTTTTTGTTTTTATAGGACTTAAAGAAACAACACCAGCGATGGTAAATACCTATAATAAGACATTAGAGCAACATAATATATATGATTTAAGGGTAACTAATGACTTTGGAATCAATGATGGTGACATCGATGAAATAAGAAAATTAGAAAATATAGATAAACTAGAAACATATAACAAAAAAAATTATAAGCTAGAAAATAGTACTAATAGTATTGATATAGAGACTCTACCAAAAGAATTAGCTACACCGAAGTTAATTAAGGGAAAATTACCTACAAACAATAATGAAATAGCTGTAGTAGATTCATTGGAAAAAATTTATAAAATCGGCGATACGGTAAATTTAGTAGATGATAAAAGCGAAGAAAAAAAATTAAGAAGTTATTCATATAAAGTTGTAGGGTATGTTCATGGTGCAGATCATATTGAAGTGTCTAATAATAATCCTACAAATAATAGTTATTTTGGATATATAAATAAAGAAAACTTCCAATTTAATAACGCAACAGGAGTTAATGTAAAGTTAAAAGATATATCATATAAATATAGCGATAAAAAATATATAGAAGAAGTTAACAAGAGTCGCGACCAACTTATAGATATATTAAAGGAAAGAAAACTAGTTGATGAAAAAAATTATAAGTCTAAAACATCTCAAAAAATTAAAGAGAGTGAAGAAAGATTAGCTTCTATAGAAAAAGAATTAGAATCCAATTCAGAACGGTTAGAGTTGCTAAAAAATGTTGATGCAGAAAGATATACTGAACAAAGTTCGAAATTAAATGAAGCGAAAAAACAACTACAAGATAATAAAAAACAATTAGAAGTTTCTAAAAGAGCTTTTGGAGAAACCAATTATCCTAGGTTTAATGTTGAAAATATAAGAGGATTAGTTCATTATGCGGAGTTTATTGACTCTGCAGGAAGTTTATCATTTTTGGCAAATGTTTTTTCAATATTTTTATTTTCAGTGTCTGTTTTAGTATCATTGACAACATTGACACGTATGATTGAAGAAAATAGAACCAGTATAGGAACATTGAAAGCATTAGGATATTCTAATAAAGAAATTTTTAAAAAATATTATATTTACGGCGGAGTGTCAACTGTAATAGGAACAATTCTAGGAATTATTGCAGGGTATTTAGTTATTGTCCCAATAATATATAATTCATATTCGAGATTTTTCACACTGAAAGAACCGTATATAGTTTATAATTTACACATCATAGCCTTAGCATTTTTAATATCTATTTTGTGTATATTATTGGCGGTGTTTATCCCACTTCGGAAAAATCTTAAAGAAAGAAGTGCTTATTTATTACGTCCTAAAGCACCTAGTAGTGGAAGTAGAATATTTTTAGAAAATGTAAGTTTTATTTGGAAGAGGTTATCATTTTTAAGGAAAGTAACCTTTAGAAATATTTTTCGTTATAAAGTTCGTATGTTTATGACTATATTTGGAGTTATGGGGTGTCTGACATTAATGTTTATTGGATTTGCTATTCGTTTTGGTGTTATAGATATTTCTAATGAACAATTTAAAATAATTAATAAAATTGATGTTTTAGCGACGTATAACCCTTATGCAGAAAAAGAAGACATCGATAAGATTTCTAAAGAAATAGGAAGCAATTCTAATGTAGAAAACTTTACGAAGGTCAATGTTCAAAAAGCTACGGTAGAAAAAAATAATGAGGTATTAGATACAGCTCAATTAGTAACCTTAGATAGAAATAACTATAAAGATTATATAACGTTAATGGATAATAGAAGTAATATAGAATTACCCAAAGACTCCATTGTAATAAATGAAAAATTAGCCTATTTATATAATTTATCAGTAGGTGATAATTTCAAAGTTATTATAAATGAAAAAGAATATACATTAAAGATAGGAGCTATTAATAAAAATTATTTTGGGAATATCTTATATATGGATAGAGATTATTTTTCTAAGGTATTTGATAAAACATACTCTGATAATAGTTTTATAATAAAAATGAATAATTCAGATGAAGTAGAAAAAATGGCGAGCAAACTTAAAGATAATCCTTATGTGCTGTATGTGAGTGACAACTCAAAAATCCAAGAAAATCTCGATAATTTTATTAGTGGAATTGATATTATAGTTGTAGTTATGGTCCTATGTTCATTAGCCCTTGCACTTGTGGTACTTTATAATCTGATAAACGTTAATGTTTCAGAACGTCAAAGAGAATTATCGACTATTAAAGTTCTTGGTTTTTATCCGAGTGAGGTAACAATTTATGTATTTAGGGAAATATTTTATTTGAGCATAATAGGCATTTTTCTTGGTAATTATATAGCATATAAGTTATACTTGAAGATAATATTAGAATTGGCAAGTAGAACTATGATGTTTAGTAGTAGGGTTCCTATTGCAGTATATGCATTATCAACGGGAGTAACATTAGTAATAATAATATTTGTTATGGCTATAATGCATAGAAGATTAAAAAAAGTAAATATGGTAGAATCGCTAAAAGCGATAGAATAGAGGTATATAATATGGAAATAAGAGTGACAGAAAAAGCACAGCAATTTTTAAAAGCACAAAATAAAAAACAAATAATTTGTATATATTATGAGCAATTTTGCTGAGGTGGTAGAGTAAATAGAACTGTTGAGGTTTCAACAATAGAAAACTTTATTAGAGATACTTATATGAAATATGAGGTTGATGATTTTGAGGTATACATAGATCCTAGGTTGAATTTTGAAGGAGACGAGATAATTATTGATTTAGAGAATTTCTTCTTTTTAAAACGACTAACACAAAAAGGATTATCTATATAAATTAAGAACAAAAGAATTCGAAGAAATAATTATGATTTCTTCGAATTCTTTTTTGAATTTATTAGTTTTCAGAAGCTTTAAGTTCTTCTTCTTTTTTATGCTTATCATTATAAACCCTTTGCATAATACCGATAACGATAGATAATGCAAATAAGCACATTAGTCCGATAAATAAGTTACGAACTCCACCAGATAATGTTCCACCTACATAAGAGTAAACGATTGTTGCTGGAAGTTGACCGATCCCTGTTGCAATAAAGAATCTCCAGAATCCCATGTTAGTAAGACCTGCAGCATAACTTACAAAGTCGAATGATACGAATGGTAATAGACGACAGATAAGGATAGCTTTATCACCATAACGTTCGAAGAATACGTCTATACTAGCCATAGCTCCTTTACTTGTAAGTTTTTCAACAACGTCACGTCCTAATCCACGTGCTATGTAGAAACATACAGCAGCTCCAACCATTGCTGATGACCAAGATAGTACAGCCCCGATTACCCAACCGAAGATAGCGGCGTTAGATAAGGTAATTAAGAACGCAGGGATAGGAGCGGCGACAGATTGCAGAACCATAAGGATACTAGAAACAACAGCAGCCCATGCTCCCCAACCGCGTAAATATTCAATAACTGCATTAGTGTCAAACTGTGATAAAGTAGCAAATGCAGTATTAATACCTTGTTTGAAACTTGGTACAGTAAAGTAAATTAAGAAGAAAATAGCAAAAGCAGCAATAGTGATATAACGAGCTTTTTTACGCTGAGCTTTTTCTTTTTTCAGTTCTTCTGGATTTACTTCACGAAGATCACTAAGTTTAACTTCTTTTTCTTTTAAAGCTTTTCTTTCTTCTTTAGTATAAACTTTTTGGTATTTAGGAAGAGTGACAATAATATAAATATTAATTAAGTTGACAACTGCTAAACCAATCAAGAAAGGAACTTTTATCTGACTCAAGCTACCAGCGTGTAGTACTTCACGCGCTATATAAAGTAAGGTGGTAGTTTTCCCAGTAATAAGAGCAGCACCGATAATAATACCTTCTATAATGAAGAATGTATATTTACGGTTAATACGTTTGAAGTATAATCCGGTCATAATTCCGTAAACTGTCCAAACAAATATAACAAGAGTTTGGTCGGCTAACATTTCAAATTGAACAAAGAAGAACAGTAGAAATGCAAAAAAGTATCCAATTGCAATACCGACACTTGTAAAATAAAATAATAATCTTAAACGTTTCATTAAATCTCTCCTAAGCTTTATTTGCACAATAGCCAGAGAAGGTGTCTAGCTCTGGCTATTGTTTAATGTCTATTTTTTTATACTGTAAATAGTTGCAACATATGTTCCGTCTTCTGGAAGGACACTTTCGTTACCAGTGAATTTAACTTCTTTTCTAGTTTCCACAGCACCATAAGTATAAGCATCATTAGAAATAATACCTACTGGACAGCTATCTAAGCAAGATAGGCAACCAGTATTTTTTTCTTTAGCCATAGCTAAGTTTCCACCAAAACGGAAGTTGATTTGTTTACCGTTACTATCTTTAACAACTTCGTTTATATCATAATTTTTTCCAGCACCTTTCCAAGTTACTTCAACTTTTATAGGAGTACCTTCAACATGAGTAGTAGTAGCATTGTTCGCAGTCATATTTTCTCCCGGTTTTGCACCAATTTCGATAAGAGCATTGTAGAAATCTTCTGCTTTAACATATGCGGTGAAAACAGATTTAGCACCGTTTGTTCCACTTTGTTCTACAGAGTTGTGACGAGTTGGTTCATTAAAATATTTACCATTAACTTTAGTAAGAACTGTAACAGTTCCAGCTTCTTTGTCAACTTTTAATGGTTTATCTAATGATACACCTGCTACATAGTCAGCAGGTTCATTAGAAGAAGATTTGCTACCACATCCTGCGATAGTAAAAACCAATCCTGCAGCTATAAAAACTGATAATAATTTTTTAAGTTTCATAATAAAAAACTCCTCCAAAAATAATAATTTTTATATTTGTATTATAACATTTTAATAAGTTTGTAACAATAAAATATGGTAAAATAGCAAACTTATAGCATACTAAGTTAGAATAAAGAGAAAAACCAACAATAAATATTTTCTTATAACTATGTGCAAGAAAAGTGATATATTTATTAAGTTTATTAAAAAAAGATATTAAGTAGAACTTAAATAAAATTATATAAAAATTATATTTAGAAATATAAAAAATAAAATTGACTTTCTAGAAAATAATTGAGAATAAATATCAATTAAAACAAAGCTAAAATGTGAGGGAAAGTGTTGTGAATATTAGCGTTTTAAAGCGTATTATGATATAATATTTCAGTTATGGTGAAAAATGAAAAATAAAGAAAGGAGATAGAGTGTGTTAATTCAGCTAAACAATGTAACAAAGAACTTCGTAGTTAATGAAGTTTTTTCTAATGTAAAAATGGAAATTAATGATAAAGATAGAATAGCTATTGTGGGGCGTAATGGAGCGGGGAAAAGTACATTGCTAAAAATTATTTCTGGTGAAATTGATTTTGATAATGGAGAAAGAACTGTTTCAAAAGATACAACAATAGGTTATTTATCACAAGAATTTATAGTAAGAGAAGATTTATCTATATATGAAGAAATGATCACTTGTTTTAATGAGATTATAGAATTTGAGAAAGAGTTAGAGAAAATATCGTATGAATTAACTTCGGAAAATATAGAAAACAACCCAGGTTTATTAGATAAATATGATAGATTGCAAAATCAGGTTTTAACACATAAAGATTATCATTATAAAAGTAAAATAGATAGTGTTTTGTATGGATTAGATTTTGATAAGGAAGTTTTTGATAAAAAAATAAGTACTTTTTCTGGTGGAGAAAAAACTAGGTTATCAATGGCGAAACTTCTTTTAAGTGAACCAGATTTATTAATATTAGACGAACCGACTAACCATCTTGATATGGAAAATGTTGCATGGCTAGAAAATTATTTATCATCTTACAATGGAGCGATAGTTATAGTCAGTCATGATAGATATTTTATTGATAAGGTGGTCAATGTTGTTTATAATTTAGAATTTGGTAAATTGAAGAAGTATGTAGGAAATTACTCTAATTTCTTGCGCCAATATGAAGAAGATTATGAAAAGAATTTAAAAGAATATGTTAGTCAGCAAAAAGATATAAAACGTCTTGAAGAGTTTGTTCAAAAGAATATAGCTAGAGCTTCTACTAGTAAGATGGCAAAAAGTCGCCAAAAAGTCTTGGATAAGATGGAGATTATCGATAATCCTAGAAAAGATGATAAAGCAGCCAATATAGAATTTAGAATTAAAGAACAGAGCGGACGGGATGTACTAATAGTTAACGATTTACAGGTTGGCTACGAGGAACAAGTAGGTCAAAAATATAATTTTTCAGTCTATAAAGGAGACAGACTAGCCATTGTAGGAAAAAATGGTATAGGAAAATCTACCTTGATTAAGACTATTGCAAAAAAACAAAAAAAACTTGGTGGAAACATTCAATATGGAAGCAAAGTATCATTAGGTTACTATGATCAAAAACAAGCAGAATTTGAATCATCAAAGACTATTTTAAATGAGCTTTGGGATGAGTATCCTCTTATGAAAGAAGCGGAAGTAAGAATAGTACTAGGGCGCTTCTTATTTAGAGGTGACGATGTTCTTAAAATCGTAAGAGATTTATCAGGTGGTGAAAAAGCTAGATTGCAACTTGCAAAACTAATGCTAGAAAAAAATAACTTATTAATACTAGATGAGCCGACTAACCATCTTGATATAACTAGTAAACAAGTTTTAGAAGAAGCGCTTGAAAACTACGAAGGAACTATTCTTTTTGTCAGCCACGATAGATACTTTATTAATAAAATAGCTAATAAAGTTTTTGATATCACAGAAGAGGGATATAATATATACTTAGGAAATTACGATTACTACTTGGAAAAGCGCGAGCAGGAAAAAATCGCTAAGAGATTAAAAGAAGAAAAAATTGCTGAAGTGGTTGTTAAAGAAGTAAATGATTATGTTCTGAGTAAAGAAGAAAAACGCCGTATAAGGAAGTTAGAGAGAACTCGCGATGAACTTATTGTGCAAATTGACGAATTAGAAAGTAAGATTAAAATAGTTAACGAAGAGTTAATGAAAGAAGAGGTCTATACTGATGCGGTTAAAACGCAGGAATGGAATGGAAAGTTAAAAAAATTAACTTCGGAACTAGAGGAAAAGAATAATTCGTGGCTAGAAATAGAGGAAGAATTAGAAAGTATACAATAAATATGGAAATAAAAATAACAACATATGTAGATAATGAAAAAGCACTTGAAGAAAAGTATGTAGGAGAATATATAGTAGCAAATACTTATGAAAAAATACAATATATTGATAAAAATGAGAAAAAAATAAAAATTTTTATTGACAAAATGAAAGAAAGTGTTAGTATAGAGAAAGACAATTCAAAAATGTCTATAGAATATAGTCGTAAAAGTAGTGACTATACAACGGTTTATGGCATTATGAAATTAGATACTCAGCTTGTAAAAATAAATAAACTGGCAAGAAATAATCTAGTTATGCATGAGATTATTTATAATATATTTTTTGATCAAGAAAAACAACAAAATAAATTGAAAATATTAGTGAAAAATAGTGGTAATTAAGTAAGGAGGTTACTTTAGTGAAAAACAACATAGTAGAATTGCTACAAAATTCCTTAAAAGCATTGGAAATAGATGGAGTTGATATTTATGTAGAAACACCTAAAAATACTGATAATGGTGATTTTTCTTCTAATGTTGCAATGCAATTAACAAGGGTATTAAGAAAAAATCCACGAGTTATTGCCGAGGAAATAATAGCAAACATCCCTGCGGATGATGCGGTAGAGAAGGTAGAGATTGCAGGACCAGGATTTATTAACTTTTATGTTAAAAAATCAAGTTTAGGAAGTATAATTGAGAAAATTCTAGCAGATGATTGTAAATATGGAGAAAATAATACAGGGCAAGGTAAGAAAGTTCTTTTAGAGTATGTATCGGCTAATCCCACAGGAACTCTTCATGTAGGCCATGCTCGAAATGCCGCATATTCAGATTCATTAGCTAGAATCATGAAAAAATCAGGATATGATATTTCACGTGAATATTATATAAATGATGCAGGAAACCAAATTAATAACTTAGTAATTTCAGCGATAGTTCGTTACAAACAAGCTTTAGGATTAGAAGCGGAAATGCCAGAAGATGCATATCATGGAGAAGATATAAAAGTACTAGGACAAAAATTAAAAGATGAATTTTCAGATTCATTACTAGAAAGAGAAGATTTAGAGAGCTTTATTCGTGACTATGCGGTTGCGTATGAAATGGATAATATTAAAAAGGATTTAGGTGATTTTGGTCTAGAGTATGATGTTTATTTTAGTGAAAAATCACTATATGAAGATGGATTAGTAGATAAAGCCATGGCTTCTTTACGTGAACAAGGATTTCTTTATGAAAAGGATGGAGCTCTTTGGTTAGAGACAACAGCACTAGGAACAGGTGATGATAAAGACCGTGTTCTTATTAAAGCTGATGGTTCACTTACATACTTAACAAGTGATATTGCTTACCACAAAAATAAACTAGATCGTGGGTTTGATTTATTAATAGATGTACTTGGAGCTGATCATCATGGTTATATCGCTCGTCTTAAAGCGAGTATTGTTGCGATGGGGTATAAGGCTGATCAGTTAGAAGTTCTTATTATGCAAATGGTACAACTTTTAAATAATGGTGAAGTAGTTAAGATGAGTAAGAGAACAGGTAAGGCTATTACTCTTCGCGACCTAATTGATGAAGTAGGAGCAGATGCAGCTAGATATTTCTTAGTAATGAGAAGTGCGGATAGTCACTTAGATTTTGATTTTGCTGTGGCTAAGGAACAATCAAGTGATAATCCACTATATTATGTTCAATATGCTCATGCGCGTATCTGTTCAATTTTACGTCAGGCAGCAGAACAAGGAAATTATAATTTAGATAAGTGTGATTATGAGTTGCTAACAGATGAATACTCAGTAGAACTATTGAAAACATTGGCTTACTATCCAGAAATAGTAGCGCAAGCGGCAACTAATTATGAGCCACATAGAATATGTAACTATTTACAGAATCTAGCGAGTGCTTTCCATAAGTTTTATAATAACAATAAAGTTATAACAGAGAATGCAGAACAAACACAAAGTTATTTAGCGTTAATAACAGCTGTAAAAATAACTTTAAGAAATGCTTTGGAATTAATCGGGGTTTCAGCTCCGGAAAAAATGTAGATATATTTTGATGAAGGGAATTATTTTATAGATGGTAAAATTAAATGAATTAAGCACAGAACAAGTAAAGGCGATGTCATTAGTTGACTTATGCTATGTATATATGGTAGAAGAAAATATTGAAAAATTAAATATTTATAATTTTCTAGATTATATTAAGCCTCTAAGAGGTGTTGATGAAGAAGAATTTTCATCACAAGCAGCGTATTTTTATACAGATTTAAACTTAGATGGACGTTTTGTATGTGTAGAAGATGGAAGTTGGAAACTTCGCGATAGTTTATTTGTAGAAGATATTAAAAGCTTTGTTGAACCAAGTGTTCAAAAATTTGAAATTGATGATGAAGAGTTAGAAGAATTAGGAGAAGATGAACAAGAAGATGTTCATGATGAAGTTGATGCTCTTGTAGAAGAGGAAGATATGGAAGAAAATGAAGATGTTTATGATTTTGATAATGATGGAATAGTATCAAAATATAATATTACGAGTGAAGATGAAGAATTTTAAAATTATAAAAGCCTTTAGGGGCTTTTTATGATTTTAAAAGTTAGAAATAGAATCTAAAGTAATTTTTATAAGAAATAAATTATTATAGACAAACAAGTTGGAGTTTTATAAAATTTACAAATGAAATTATTTTTTAATAAAAAGTCGTTTTATTTGCTTATACTGATAATATAAGTTATAATTACTAAAGTCAATAAAAGATATAGTAATAATTGTAATACAGATTTTAAGTTTTTTAAGTGAATGACATAAAGACCCATTTATTTTATTTATTATCTTTGCCAGCAAGAATACGATTGATTATTGATAATAAATTAAAATAAAAGGAGATTGTAACTTATGAAACAAGGTACAGTAAAATGGTTTAACGAAGAAAAAGGATTTGGATTTATCGCGGTAGAAGGTGAAAAAGATGTGTTTGTTCACTTTTCTAGTATTCAAAAAGAAGGTTTTAAAACTTTAAAAGAAGGCGATAAAGTTGAATTTGAAGTTGAAGATGGTGCACGTGGACCACAAGCAGCTAATGTAGTTGTACTTTAATTTTAACTAGAGATATTGAGAAACCCTATTAGTTAGATAGGGTTTCTTTTTATATTTTAAAAGGCATATAAATATAAACAAAATTGTCTTTTAAAATTTTATTTTAGCTATTCCTATAAAATAAATATAAAAATATATTATACAACAGAGTTTCTAGTTAAAAAGTTGGTTGAGTTTGTAATAATAATATATAATTGTATTACAAATATAAATTTAATTTAGGAGGATTGTGTTATGGAACAAAATATAAAAATGAAACATCCCAAGGGGTTGCATTTAGTCAATATTACTACTGTTTTGCAAAATCTGTATGCTTATGGAATTATAGGATTTTTAATTCTGTTCTTTACAACAGGTACTGCAGAAGGTGGATTAGGACTTGAAAAAGGTTTCGCAGTAACAATGTACGGTTATTATGCTGCCGCTGGATATATGATGGCCCTAGTTGGAGGATGGCTAGCAGATAAATATCTAGGTCTTCAAAAATCTATTATATTAGGAACATTATTTAGCTGTTTTGGTTATATAGCCCTATATTTCTCAACTAGTGAATTGTGGACAGTTATTTCCAGTTTAGCATTATTACTTGTTGCAGCGGGTATTGGTAAAGGTAATATTAGTGCTATGGTTGGTGCACTATATGAACGTGACCAAGTAACCATGAAAGATGCAGCGTACAGTATTTATTATATGGCAATTAATATTGGTAGTTTATTTGGTCCAATTATTTTTGGTTTAGTTACAGATAGTTGGTTTGCAAAAGTAGCAAGTGATGGGAAAATTATTTCTTATGGATATCGTGTTGGATTTTTACTAGCAGCAGCTATTGCATTTTTACAATTTGTAGTATTTGCATTTTTTGCGCCTACTTGGATTAAAGATAAAGGAAAATATCCAACAGCTAGTAAAACTGCGAAAAAATCGGTTAACCATCCATTAACTAAGATTGATAGAGATAGAATGAAAGCAATGGCAGTAATGTTTATATTCTCAACACTATTTTGGTCAGCTTGGTTCCAAACTCAAACATCATTCACTATTCTTACACAAAAAGCAGTGGATAGAACAGTATTTGGATGGACGATTCCGACTCCATGGTTAGTATCGTTTAATGGATTATTATGTGCTGTATTAGCTCCAGTATTTGGTGCGTTATGGGTTAAATTGAGTAAAACTAAGCGTGGTGACTGGGATACTGGGACTAAGATGGGGCTAGGAATGATAATTTCAGGATTAGCTTTTGTAGTTATGGTAATTGGACTTAATACAATAAATGGTAATGTTGAGAGTGGATTAAAAATTAGTCTTATATATATTTTAATTACTTATGTATTATTAACAGTTGGGGAACTATTACTTTCTCCTATAGGAATGGCGATGTTCAATAAACTTGCGCCAGCAAAATATGCTTCATTAGCAATAGGTATTTGGTACTTAACGTTCTCGTTAGCAAATATCATTTCAGGTTATCTAGCAAAATTAACGGTTAAATTGAATTACACACAAGTATTCACATATATTGGTGGTGTGGTAATCGTTCTAGGAGTGGTATTAATCTTGCTTAAAGGTTACTTGAATAAATTCATGCATATAGATAAATTAGAAGAAGAAGCTAAAGCTATTGCAGAAGCTGAACAGCAAGCCGATTAATAGTTTATAAAAGTAAATCTTGATTACAGAATTATTCGAAACTAAATATACAAAATTTAAGAGTAGGTCATTTTCATGACTCACTTTTTTAAGTGAAATAATTTTTAATTTTAATATAAAGCTATATAGTTATTTATATAGCGTTTAATGTGATAAAATAAATTAAGGTAAGAATAAAAGGAGAATGTTAAAATGGAAATTAAACAAATAAATACAAAAAAAGCTCCTAAGGCTATAGGACCATATGTTCAAGCTAATAAAGTGGGAGAACTTATTTTTTGTTCTGGACAACTAGGAATTAACCCTGAAACTGGAAAGTTAGTAGAGGGTGGGGTTTTAGAAGAAGCTAAACAAGTATTTAAAAATATTCAAGCGGTATTGGAAGAAGCAGGTAGTTCGATGAATCATGTTGTAAAAACATTAGTTTTATTAAAAGATATTTCTGACTTTGTTGAAGTTAATAAAATATACGCTGAACAATTTAATGATGTATTGCCGGCTAGATCAGCTTTTCAGGTTGCAGATTTACCATTAAACGCTAATATAGAAATAGAAGTAATTGCTGTGGAAAAATAAAAAATAATGGTTAGCGATTTGCTAACCATTATTTTTTGCGTTGTATCTTGCAATAGCTTCATCTATTTGTTCATTAGTGAAGTTTGCTATATCACCTTTTAATTCATTTTCTATGATATTTCGACTTGTACTGCCTTCTTGAGTAAATCTAATAGTATTATATGTTTCAGGTACTTGTTGACCTACGATGCGTGGGTGGATTTGAGTATTAGGTTTTGAAGAGGTTTTTTTACTACTAGAATCCTCTTTGTTTTTTGTATTTGTATTTTTCTTTTTAGTATCGCGAGTATGTGCAGCTTTAGTTTCATTGTTTAAGTCAAGTAAAGCATCACGAATATTACTATAATCAAAATGATATTTGTTGACAATTTTTTCTATTTGTTCATCTAAATTATTCGCTGTTCCATCTAATTCTTCGATTTCATTTTTAGCTTTATTATAGTTTTCTATATTAGTATTAAAATATGAAATGGCTTTGTCAAAAACTTTATTGGTATCTGATTTTTTTGCTTCCTCAAGTAAGTCTTTGGCAAAATCTATATCAGTATTTTTAAGTTGAGTATCTATGTTTTTTAAATTGTTTGCAATCTCAACTTCTTGATCAATATGCTTTAATGTTTCTTTTGCTTTTTCTGTAGTAAGAGATTCTAATCCTTTAAGACCAGTGGTAAAATCATGATTGTCGTTTATTAGTGACAAATACTTAGAGTGTTCCTCTTTAAAGTTTTTACTCCCGGAATTAATATAGAAATATGTTCCGCTCACTAGTAAAAATATTGATAAAATCGGGATTAGAATAGAAATAAATCTTTTCAATAATATTGAGGCTCCTTTCTGTGTCTATATACCCCTTATTTTATACTGTTTAAGAAGAAAAATCAAGATAGAGTGTTTCTCTGTTTAAAATTCTTGAAATCGAATAGTCAAAATCTATAGTAATATCTTGACAATGTGGTAAGTTTGGTATAATATATTTAAATATACTGTGACAATTTATAAAGTAAAAAGAATGTTATTTCATGTTTTTATGAAAGAGAGTCTAATCCTTGGGCTGGAAGATTGGATATGAATGATTGAAGTAAGAAACACTTTTTATAAAATTGAAGAAGATTTTAATGAGATATCAGTATTCTGATATAAATTAGGGTGGCACCACGAAATTAGCAATCGTCCCATGTAGTCAAATGACTATGAGGGGCGATTTTTATATTAGAGTACGTTAATAGAACAAGTAATTAAGTAATGAGAGGAGCTTTAATATGGTAATATCGATGCCTAGAGGAACTCAAGATATTTTGCCTGAGGAAAGTAGAAAATGGCGATATATTGAAGAAAAATTAAGAAAAATAAGTAGTGATTTTTGTTATGAAGAAATAAGAACACCTATGTTTGAGTCTACTGAGCTTTTTAGTAGAGGTGTTGGAGATACAACAGATATAGTCCAAAAAGAAATGTATACTTTTAAGGATAAAAGTGATCGTTCTTTAACTTTGAGACCAGAAGGAACTGCAGGGACAGTTCGCTCTTATATAGAAAATAAACTTTTTGCACAAACAATTCAACCACAGAAGTTATACTATGTGGGACCGATGTTTAGATATGAAAGAAAACAAAAAGGGCGCTACCGTCAATTCGTTCAATATGGAGTTGAAGTTATAGGGGATGAAAGTCCAAAAATTGATGCAGAGGTTATTAGTTTAGCTTATAACATATATAAAATGTTTGGGATTGAAAATATTAAAGTGAGTATTAATTCACTTGGGAATCCAGAAGAGCGTAGAGCATATAATGAAGCATTGATTAAACATTTTGAACCTAGAATCCATGAGTTCGATGAAGATTGTAACAATCGTCTTTATAAAAATCCAATGAGAATATTAGATTGTAAAGTAGACGCTAAGCATGAACTTATAAAAACAGCACCAAGATTATTAGAGTATTTAGGAGAAGAATCAAAAGCGTATTTTGCGGAAGTACTTAGACATTTAGATGCACTAGGTGTTAAGTACGGAATAGACCATAATCTAGTTCGTGGTTTGGATTACTATACACATACAGCATTTGAGATTATGATAGACAATCCGGAAGTAGAATTAAAAACTCTTTGTGGTGGTGGCCGTTATAATGGCTTAGTTAAATTATTGGATGGTCCAGAGGATAAAAAAGGTATTGGATTTGCTTTAAGTATTGAAAGATTATTGCTTGCATTAGAAAGCGAAAGTATAACTCTTCCTATAGATGATACAATTGATTTGTTTGTTGTTTCAATGGGGGAAAAAGCTGGTGATGCAGCGGTAAAACTTACAAATGATTTGCGTTTAGCGGGTTATAAAACTCAAAACGACTATTTTGATAAAAAAATGAAAGCACAGATGAAGATTGCAGATCGTTATAAAGCAAAACTTTCTATAATAATAGGAGAAAGTGAATTGGGAAATGGTGAATATGTTGTAAAAGATATGGAATCATTTAATCAAGAAACTGTGAAAAGTGAAAATATTATAAAATATTTAGAAGAAAAGTTGAGAGGAGAAAAGTAATGAGTGCATACGGAAGAACAGAATATGCAGGACGTATCGATGAAAAATATGTTGGGAAGAAAGTAGTAGTAAAAGGTTGGGTTAGTAAACGTCGCGACCTAGGTAATTTAATTTTTATAGACATAAGAGATAGAATGGGTGTAGTACAATGTGTCTTTTCTGGAGAAAAAAACAATGAATTACATGAACTTGCTTCTACATTAAGAAACGAATTTGTTATTTCTATTGAAGGAGAAGTTGTATTAAGAAATGAAAATACAGTAAATGATAAAATTGCAACTGGTAAAGTAGAAATTATCGCTGATAAATTAGAAATATTATCAAAGGCAAAAACTTTACCATTCGTATTAGATGATGCTTCATTATCTAGCGAAGAGTTACGTCTAAAATATCGTTACTTGGATTTGAGAAGAACAGAGCTTGCGGAAGTATTGCACTTGCGTTCAAAAATTACTAAAGCAACAAGAGACTATTTAGATAATAATATGTTTGTTGATGTAGAAACACCTATTTTAACAAAATCTACACCAGAGGGAGCACGTGATTACCTTGTACCAAGTAGGGTGCACCCAGGCGAATTTTACGCTTTACCACAATCACCACAATTATTTAAGCAACTATTAATGGTAGCAGGATTTGACAGATACTATCAAGTTGCTCGTTGTTTCCGTGATGAGGATTTACGTGCAGACAGACAACCGGACTTTACTCAAATTGATATGGAAATGAGTTTCATGTCGCAAGAAGAAATTCTTACTATGATTGAAGGTCTGATTGCACATGTTATGAAAGAAGTAAAAGGAATTGATGTCGTAACACCATTCCCAAGATTAGATTACGAAGAAGCTATGGAAAGATTCGGTAGCGACAAACCAGATACTCGCTTCGGAATGGAGTTAAAAGATGTTAGTGATTTAGTTAAAAACTTAGACTTCAAAGTATTCTCTAATTCAGTAGAACAAGGTGGAGCTGTTAAGTGTATTGTTGCAAAAGGATGTGCTGAGCAGTATTCACGAAAAGATATAGATGCATTAGGTAAATATGTAGCTAACTATGGAGCTAAAGGATTAGCTTGGGTAAAAGTAACAGAAGAAGGATTAAATGGAGCGATTGCGAAATTCTTCACAGATGAAGTTGCTCAAGAATTAGTAGCGCGTGTTGATGCAGAAGTAGGAGATATTATTCTATTTGCAGCTGATAGTAAAAAAGTATGTTACGCTTCTTTAGGTGCATTACGTCAAAAACTTGCAGCTGATTTAGACTTAATTGATAAAGATAAATACAATTATCTATGGGTTGTGAATTGGCCTTTATTAGAATATGATGAAGAACGTGGAAAATACAGTGCAGCTCACCATCCATTCACAATGCCGAAAATAGAAGATGTGGAATTATTAGAAACTGCTCCAGAAAAAGCTTATGCCCAAGCATATGATATAGTTTTAAATGGCTATGAACTTGGGGGAGGAAGTATCCGTATTTACGATAAAGACGTTCAATCATCAATGTTTAAAGCGTTAGGATTTAGTGAAGAAGAAGCGAAATCTCAATTCGGTTTCTTATTAGATGCCTTTGAATATGGAGTTCCACCGCATGGAGGGTGCGCATTAGGATTAGACAGATTTGTAATGTTACTTGCAGGTCGTGATAATTTACGAGACACTATTGCGTTTCCTAAAACAGCGGCAGCAGCAGATCCAATGACGCAAGCTCCATCACCAGTAGACTTAGAACAATTATTAGAGCTTAACATTGCGTTATTAAGAAAATAATAAGTTTAAGACAAGGGAGCAGGTAGAATATATTTTATTTTATCTGCTCTTTAATTTAAAAGCTTTCACATTATATAGAAAGAATTTTATTTATTTTTGAAAATCGAACAATCGATTATTTATATAGTGTAAATGTTAAGAAAAAAGAAGAAACCACCTTGACAAAGGGAGAAGTAGATGATAGAATAGAAAACGTCTTGAAAGA